>ENA-OZRY01000005-OZRY01000005.1-human-gut-metagenome-genome-assembly--contig:-NODE-5-length-72899-cov-25.757317_pt1 | contig 72899 bp, 68 predicted proteins | sample MGYA00243275_ERZ653959 | MGnify/ENA primary metagenome ERZ653959 (study PRJEB26926, sample SAMN06164579) | human gut metagenome | biome: ENVO:00009003; feature: ENVO:2100002; material: ENVO:00002003...
ATTCCCCCAAAAGGAGTGAGTTTCTCAGATTTTATTTGTACTTTTGCCATGTCATATTAGAGTTTTGCTTGTCTTCTTTTCGCAACACTAAGGTAAGTGAAAATTCTGACATGGCAAAATCCTGGGTAACTTTTTGTTGCTCAGGCACTTATAAATAATGTTAAACTATAGTGTTGCGGAATTAAGGTATAATAAGAACTGGTGATAAACTTTCCGCTCTCATCATCAAACCAGTAGGCACCGTTCGGATTATGACCTGCAGGAAGAATGGAAGCACGGTCTTTCAATGCCACTCCCACTACCTTGGCTCTGCCGTTGGATGCAATCTTCATCTCATCTCCGAGAGTCGTAACCCAGAGGTTTCTAGGCGACATCAAGCCTGCCTTGCTGTTGGAACCCACCGGCTTCACGGTTTCATCATCCGTGCAATACACCTTCTTGCCATTCTTCACAAAATTGTTTCCGGCGATTCCGTGGATAGAAGGCACACTGCCTGTATAGAGACAAGTATGACCGATGGCGGTAACCGATGGAACATACGGAATACGGGTGTTTTCACAAGAGAAGCCCTCGTTGAGCAGTCGCTTGAATCCACCTTCACCATAGCGCTTCTGATAGCGATAGAGATAATCCCATCGCATTTGGTCAACCACGATGCCCACTACCAGTTTGGGGCGCTGAACGTTAGAAACATTCACCTGTTGGGCAGCAGCAGAGCCGCATCCCAGAAATGCCAACGCAATAAAACTAAATACCTTATTCATTTCTTTCTTCAAAAATACTGTAATACTTTTTACCGCTGCAAAGGTATTTAAAGGATGTTGCCATCGTGTTACAAAGAAATGAAAGAAGAGTGAAAGCATTGCCTTTTTACAAAAAGATTTTAAAAATAGGACTGAATAAGACAAGGTAACGATATTTTTATTATATTTGCAGTATTATTGCAAAACTAACAGATTTACGATATGAAAAAACTACTCTTATCCATCGCCTTTCTGCTCCCTGGTATGGGAATGATGGCGCAGACTCAGGTAACGACTGCCAAAGGTATCCTCGAAGGAAAAGACCTCTCAGGCATCACAGTATTCAAGGGTATTCCGTTCGCTGCCCCTCCTGTAGGAAATCTCCGCTGGAAGGCTCCGCAGCCTGTACAGAAATGGCAGGGCGTTCGCGAGGCCAAGGAGTTCGGACCGAACCCGATGCAGGAACCTCTCTTCGGCGATATGAACTTCGGTACGAAGACCAACAGCGAGGATTGCCTCTACCTTAATATATGGACACCGGCAAAGACCATGAAGGAGCATCTGCCGGTACTCATTTATTTCAACGGCGGAGGACTGATGGCGGGTAGCGGAAGCGAACCTCGATATGCGGGCGATGCGATGGCACGCAAGGGCATCATCTCCATCACAGCCAACTATCGTGAGGGCATCTTCGGATTCTTCGCCCACCCACAGCTCTCTAAGGAAACATCCTACAAGGGTTCCGGCAACTATGGATTCATGGACCAGGTGGCTGCCATCCAGTGGGTAAAGGATAACATCGAGGCTTTCGGCGGCGACCCTAACCGCATCACCATCGTAGGCGAATCGGCAGGTTCCATGTCGGTCAGCGCCCTGATGGCTTCCCCTCTCTGTCAGGGACTCTTTGCCCAGGCAATGGGTTCCAGCGGTTCGGTGATGGGATTCAAGAAGGTGGCTACGCTGAAGGAGGCCGAGGAGAAAGGAGTGCAGCTTGCCCAGAAAATAGCCGAGAAGATGGGTAAGGAAACCGGAAAGAAGGTGAAAAAGAACGCAGGAATGAAGAACCTCAACGAACTTCGTGCCCTTCCTGCCGAGGAATTGATGAAGCTGGCGGAAGTAAGAGCGGTTCCTGTCTATAATATCGACGGATATTTCATGAAAGAACAGCCTGTAGAGGTATTTGCCAAGGGCGAGCAGACCAAGGTGCCTCTGCTTATCGGCGGCAACAACCAGGAGATGACTCCTGCAGCCGTATTGATGGGCAAGCAGCCTACCGTCGAGAATCTGAAGGCGGGTGCCAAGGCTACATTTGGAGAAGAGAACATCGAAGAACTCTTCCGCCTCTACGGCATCAACAGCGATAAGGATGTATTGGAGCAGCCGGGCGTGAACCTAGCTTCGGACATCTTCCTCGATTATTCTACATGGAAGTGGGGCAACATGCACAAGCTGACCGGCGGACAGCCTGTTTACCGCTACCGCTATTGCCATCCTCGTCCTGCTATGGCCATCAAGGGTAAGGTGGCTGCATTGGCTGGCGGCGTGGTAGATGCCAAGGAAGATGCGGCTCCTGCGCCACAAGACAAGGGAGCCGTTCATTCTGCCGACATCGAGTATGCAATGGGTACATTGCCAACCAACCACGTGTTCAAATGGCAGCCGGAGGATTATATGATCAGCGACATCTTCAACCAGTATTACGTCAACTTCGTGAAGACCGGCAATCCGAACGGTCTGGGTCTGCCGGAGTGGCCATCCACCAACGGCAAGGCAGTAGCCCCTGTGCTTCAGATAGACGTGAATACCGTCGTAAAAACTGATGCCCAGATGGAGAAGCGCTATGATTTCATAGACAAACTGTTTTGGGAGAAGAAATAATTCTCTCATTACATTGAATCAATCGGAATACAGATTTCATTGAATAAACCAAAAATAGAGATGTTTCAGAAATTCATTATCAACAGAGACGGAGTACTGAAGTTCGGGCGTGTCTACCTGCACCGTGACATGCTGTCACCCGGCGAGCAATGCACCTACGGGGGCGGTTTGTGGAAGATAGATGAAGGCAGAGGCGCCATCGTGCTCTACGGCAGAAGTTTCGACTTCGGCCCTCCCGATTTCGACTTTGTGAAACAGATAGACTGGACGGGCTTGGGCGGCACCCCTCGCCCGCTCTTCTATCTGCCTCATTGGCCTAGCGAAGAAGAGATTGTGCCAGTCATCATCAATTAAGAAAATAGTATAATATTCTATAATTTTCTGTGTAAAACTTGCGGATAACAGAATAAAACACTATTTTTGCGAAGAGAAATCCTTCTCGGGGAAAGTGCTCTCTAAGAGAAGAGATTCCGTAAATAAGTAACAATTAAAAAGCAGTATAGTATGAAAAAGAAATTAGTTTTGACAGCAGCCGTCATCGCTGCATTATCAGTTGTCTCCTGCAATGGCAAGAAGACAAATAGCCAGGGGGCTAACCAGGATAGCCTCAGTTATGCTGAAAATGATTCGCTCAATTCCAACGATGTCATTCTCGATTCCATCGCCGGCACCTACGAGGGAACTCTCCCTGCTGCCGACTGTCCGGGCATCAAGACCGTTTTGACGCTCAACGCCGACAGCACCTATCAGTACTCAGCCGACTATCTGGAGCGCAAGGATGGTCACGACGAAGCGAGCGGTATCTTCAAGGTATTGGCTAACAACGTGGTAGAAATCACCCGTCCATCGAGCGGCGAGACATCTTACTACAAGGTAAAGGATGCCAACAGCCTCATCATGACCGATTCGCTGGGCAATGAGCCTGAAGGCGCCATGGCTAAGCACTATGTGCTGACTAAGAAAAGGTAAAAGAGCCTTTAAAAGGTAAAAGGGTAAAAAGAGCACCCTAGCTTAACATTCCGCTAGGCTCTTTTTACTTTTTTACCTTTTTACCCTTTTACCTTTTTACCCTTTTACCTTTTTACCCTTTTATCTTTAAAACGCCTTTTTTGCCGGTTCTCACAGCGCCATTATTACAAACCTGTTACATTCCTGCCTTTCAAGTTAAAATCAATTAAGTTTTGCACCGGAACCTTCGCTATTCCAGATATTTTTCCTAATTTTGCGCCCACGTTTCTAACAGATGAAATGATTTTAAGATTCAATGGTATATACTAAATAGATTAAGGATAAAGAAAAATGGAACATGTTTTTACTGAATCGATGTTTTTGGTGGGATTCGTGATTTTCATCGCCGCCATACTCGTATTAGACATGCTGGTCATCGACCGAAAGGCACATGTGGTGTCTATCAAGGAAGCCGGTTCATGGACGGCTGTATGGATTATTCTCGCGCTCGCCTTCGCCGTATTCATCTATTTTCATGGAGACATGGTGCACGGCATCGAGAACTTCGACGACCTGAAGCTGATAGCCTCGCGCTATGCTTCGCATCTCAAACTGGACCCGAACGACTATGAGGGGAGTCTGCAGCAATACCGGCACTATATGACCATCTCCTACATCTCGGGTTATCTGATAGAGAAAACGCTCTCGGTAGATAATCTCTTCGTGATGATGATGATTTTCACCTCGTTCGGAGTGGACAAGAAAGATTACCAGCACGTACTGAACTGGGGTATTCTGGGAGCCATCGTGCTGCGCTTCGTCTTCATCTTCGCGGGTGCTGCGCTCATCAGCCGGTTCGCCTGGATATTACTCGTATTCGGAGGATTCCTGGTTTACAGCGGTGCCAAGATGTTCCTCAACAGAAACAAGAAGGAAGAGATCAATGCCCTGGAGCATCCGGTAGTGAAGTTTATGCAGAAGCGCCTGCATCTGGGTCCGCTGGTGATGACGGTGGTGTTCATCGAGTTCTGTGATCTGATTTTCGCCTTCGACAGCATCCCAGCCGTATTCTCGGTATCGCTCGACCCGTTCGTGGTGTTCTTCTCGAATATCTTCGCCATCCTGGGCTTGCGTGCCCTCTTCTTCCTGCTGGCAGCGATAGCAGACAAGTTCCGCTATCTGAAGGTGGGTGTGAGTGTGCTGCTGGTGTTCATCGGTGTGAAGATGCTCATCCACGATTTCTTCGAGATTGATGCTGTCAGTTCGCTGGTATTCATCATCCTCGTACTGCTCGTCAGCATCGGGGCTTCGGTGGTGATTCCGCAGAAACAGGAAGCGTTGGAAAATACGAAATAAGCAAACCATTCGTAAAGGAGATTATCATCAGGTAATCTCCTTCCAGGAAAACATAAAAAGGGCGATTGCTATTCCCCACACAAGGGATAAGCAATCGCCCTTATCTTTTATGAACTCAGTTCAGAAAGAAGAGCAAATGAATTGGCTTACCCTTCGGCCGCCGAACTTTGTTTCTTCACTCTTCTCTCTTCACTCAATTTACTTCCAAGGATTCTCTGTTGGGTAAGGCAGGCTAGCTGGCTGGTTGTAAGCGATATCCTTGATGCCGAGATACTTGAATACCTCGAACAAGGTCTTACCTACGTGAGAGAATGCTACGGCTCCGTGGTGTGGATAACCCTTCTGAATCAATACGTGACGATAGAAGCGGCCCATCTCGTTGATGGCGAAGATACCGATACCACCGAATGAACGGGTAGGAACATCGAGAACCTCACCCTCTGCGATGTAGCTGCAGAGGTTGCCCTCAGAATCGCATTGCAGACGGTAGAATGTGATGTCAGAAGCTGCGATATCACCCTCCAAAGTACCACGGGTGAAGTCTGGTTTACCACCATTCTCCAACAAACGGTTCTGGATGAGCTGATACTTAATCTTACGGCTTGAGCACATCTTGCACTGTGGAGTGTTACCGCAGTGGAAGCCCATGAAGGTATCAGTCAACTTATAATCATACTTGCCCTTGATGTCCTCATCATAGATATACTGAGGAACAGAGTTATTGATATCGAGCAATGTAACGGTATCGTCAGAAGCACACATACCGATGTACTCAGAGAGCGCACCATAGACATCTACCTCGCAAGCTACAGGAATGCCGCGGCTAACGAGACGGCTGTTTACATAGCAAGGCTCGAAACCGAACTGGCTTGGGAATGCAGGCCAGCACTTGTCAGCGAATGCTACATACTGACGAGAACCCTTGTGAGCCTCTGCCCAGTCGAGCAATGTCAACTCAAACTGTGCCATTCTGCGACTGAGGTCAGGATAGTAGCAGCCTTCGCCCATCTCCTTGGCCATATCAGCGCAAACCTCTTCGATACGTGGGTCGTTCTCGTGCTCCTTGTAAGCTACGAGAAGGTCAAGCTCTGAGTTCTCCTCAATCTCTACACCGAGTTCGTACAAGCCCTTGATTGGAGCGTTGCAAGCGAAGAAGTCCTGTGGACGTGGACCGAAGGTGATAATCTTCAAACCCTTCAAACCGAGGATAACGCGAGCTACTGGTACGAAATCCTGAATCATCTTAGCTACGTCCTCTGCTGTACCTACAGGATACTCAGGGATGTAACCCTTCAGGTGGCGCATGCCGAGGTTGTAAGAGCAGTTGAGCATACCGCAGTAAGCGTCGCCACGACCATTGATCATGTCGCCGTCACCCTCTGCAGCTGCAACAAACATACAAGGACCATCGAAGTTCTTTGCAATCAAAGTCTCAGGAGTCTCAGGACCGAAGTTACCGAGGAATACAACCAAAGCGTTGCAGCCCTGCTCTTTCACTTCGCCCAAAGCCTTGAGCATATCTTTCTCGTTCTCAACTGTAGTCTGGCAGTTGAAGATTTCACCCTTGTACTCTTTTACGATGTTCTCACGGCGCTGAGTAGAAAGCGCGATTGGAAAACAGTCACGGCTAACGGCAATAATACCGAGCTTTACTTGTGGAATGTTGTTGCTTACCATAATTTTAGTTTATTACTTAAGTTTTTGTATAAATTGCTTATATTTATTGATTCTTTTCTAAATTTGTTTGGCTGACAATTATTCATTGTTCCGAGCACAAAGGTACAAATATATTTTGTATCACCAAGCGTTTTAAGGAATTTTTAATTCAAAAAAATGGCGCAAAACCGAAATTTTGCGCCAAATGTAACATATGATAAAGTTCTTGATACATTTCATACATGTCTCTATTATCATCTGATACCCCTTTTCTGCCTTAACATCTTCTTTAATATCTTCGCAGCGGGCGGTACCGGATGGTATAAATCTGATTGAAATACTCCTTCCAGGCGTTCGGCTCTTTGTCATCATCACGCACGATGCGGATGCCATAGAATCGGGTACCCGTCTCCTTGTATTCCCGGAATCGGGACAACAGCTGCTGTGGCGGATCGGGAATCAGAAAGTCGGTTATCCAAAGCACATCGGCATTCACGTAATGAAGACCGTCGTTGTCGAGAAGTTCGAACATCTGGTTCATCATCTTCTTTGCCGAAGTTCCGCCGCCGATAAATGGAAGATGGGTTGTCGTTGGCTGGCGACGGATGCCTCGCCCGGTATGCGCCTGCCCGTCTCCAATGGACGGAGCCGCATCTGCTTCGGCTGATTCCATCATAGTGATTCCGATTCTCTTCAACCGCTCTGCCTTCCGCTTCGCCATCAGGTCGATGGCACGGGTACTGACGGAGAAATCTATCAGGAAGCAGTCACGCTCCAAATCTTCTGCCGTTTCTTCCAGCAGAGAGATGAGTGTAGAGGATATCCTTTCAGGCGTGCCATACATACTGGCTGAGGTATCCAGACAGACGATCATCGGACCCTTGCGGGAGGCATGGGCAAAGCCCAGTTTGCGGGATGGTTTCGACATTTCGCTCTTATAACGGAAGGTCTGGAGTCTTCGCGTGCGATACTTATAGATAAAGAGGCCCTCCATATCTTCATCGCTGTACTGTGCCAGTTCGAGGGGGAGAAGGGAGTTGAGATCATCGCCCACGGTAATGCCCTCGATATCGCTACCCGCTGAATGCTCCATCTTCATCTCTACGCCCGATGCGATGGTGAGCCGGTCTTTGCCGTTGGCATCGGCTACTCGTCCCATCTTCGCCACAATTTCCTTGATTTCGGGATATTTGTCCTGAATCTTCACCTGGTTCAGACGGCGTTCAAACTCCGTTTCAGTCCATCCGTTCGTCATCAGTTCCCAGGCTTGTACGGCGCGCTGTTCCGAAACGCCCTTCGTCTTCATGTTGCGGGTTATCTGGTCCATCATGCGCACCAGTCCTGTTTCGAAGTTGTTCTGACGGAGCGAGATGAAGTCCTTCAACTTGTTCAATACCTGATGGTCGATGCAAACCTTCCAGTCTCTTACCAGCCTTTCCCAGTTTTCGGGTTTCGAAGCCCCGTCTCCAGTCATCAGCTTGAGGAAGAAAGGTTTATCGAACCCATCTTCAGCATGTTCCTGTTCCAGCTGGTCGAGCAAGGGGAGCCACACCTGTTCATCCATCCGCTTGAAGGGAGCCCAATCGAGCACATCATCTGCCCGATGACTCTCGGTCCAGGCACGCTGGCGCTGGAACCGCATGTGATGGACGCATTCCACGATGAATTTTCCCACGCTATCATAGAACACCTTGCTCTTAATCTTGCTGTTCACCACCTGTCGCACGAATTTCTGCACCTCTTCGCCAGTTTCTTCTATGGTTACTTTCAGGGTAAAGAGATGAATGAGATAATCCTTCAGCGGGTCTTCCTTTAAATTCCAAGGCATGGCGGTGCCTGTCGGATCAGGAACCTTCACCTGTCCCGACTTGCAGAAGTCATCCAGCATCTTCAAGTAATACTGTGCCTCCGCCAAGTCCTTGTTATTCTGATATTTCATAGGAGTAAATCCTTATTTTTCTCCATCAGATATTCTGCGAAGATTCTTGCAGCACTCTCTACTTTGGCTGCGCAAGGGCGAGACTTGTAATATTCTGCCGTTCTTGCCGAAGCCACATAGCTGGACTGCGCTTTCTCGTGACCCTTCAAGCCGAGGATTTCGGCACAGATGATACTACCGTTCTGCTCCTTCGATTTGGCGAGCAAATCCTGCACCACCTTATAGCATGCCGACTTGCCCTCACGGTCATCCCCCTCGGTCTGTCCGCAATCCAAGCCAACGAGCACCACGATGCCCGAAACAGCACCACACATCATTCTCATTCTGCCTACTCCACCACCGAAGCCGGCACCAATGCGCTTCGCCATCTCATCATCAAGACCATATAAATCGGCAAAGGCAGCCACTACCGACTGGCAGCAGCCATAGCCCTGCATAAAGTTATCCACAGCCTGGTGAACACGCGCCTCCAACTCAGGAGTCAATATTTTCTGTTCATTCATCATGTTTTGATTCTTCTATATATAATAATGTAATAGGAGGCGATTAAACCTCATAGAGTTTCATCGTATCCTGACGGGTAAACGCCAGTTCCTTATAGAAATCACGGAGATAAGCCGATATTTCCGCCTTATCATCAGCAGATGCGAAGAGATTCTCACCCAACTGCTTTTCCAACGAGGTCAAGCCATCCGAAAGGTTTTCTATCTCCCCCTCGTAATCCCTTCCATCCTCCGGATTCCTGCGTACACGATGATATTTGATGTCCTCAGCAAGCGCATTCTTCATCTCCACGAGTTTGTCTGCAAAAGGAGAAAAGAGGGCACGGATCACGATGTTTCGGATAGCATCCCGCTCTTCCGGTTCCTGCCACAGACAATGGTAGATAGGCAGCAAATCGCAGATATCCACCTCTTCCCTATCCTGCATAAAGGCAGAAGTGCGAAGCAGGCGGACGATATTCTTCCATCTTCGGTCACTCACATAGATGTTTCTGCGCTCGGCAGCCTCATCCACATTCACGGCTCTCAGAGATTTACGGATAGCGGAAATTGCATCAAGCACCTCCTCCTTCACGCCAATCTTACAGATTTTCTCCGTCCATTCAGCATACTCCTCAGAAGTAATCTTCAAATCAGAAAAATCTGCATTATCTGCGAAATCTGCGTGACCTAATCCCCCTGTAAAACCTGAGAAATCTGTGGAATCTGTGAAATCTGTGGGACCTAAAAAATCTGCGTGAGAATCCAAGAGCATCGCCCGGAAATTCTTCTCCAGCTTAATCGGTCGGCTTTCTATTCTGATGACGAATCGGTCCCAAAGCGCCTCCAGTCCTTCTCCCTTAGCCGGCAACTCATTACTTGCAGCCACGAGAAGTTTCAGAGGAAGATGCATTTCCCGATTGCCGTTTCTGAAGATTTTCTCGTTAATCACCGTAAGGAGCGTGTTCTGGATCGCAGGTCCCGCCTTCCAGATTTCATCCAGGAAAACCACATCGGCAGTAGGCAGATAACCCTCCATCGCACGTTCGTAAGTATCCGAAGTCTTCAGTTTCTGAATGCTCACCGGGCCGAAGATTTCATCGGGTGTAGAGAATCGCGACATCAGATACTCAAAGCTCTGAGCATCCCTAAACGCCGTCTTCAACTGTCTGGCTACCATACTCTTTGCCACTCCCGGAGGTCCCAGCAAGATGATACTCTCACCTGCCAGAGCTGCCAGGAGCGAGAGCGATATCTCCGTCTCCTTCTCATAAATGCCCCGGTTCATCTCACCGAGTAATTGTTTGAATCTTTCAAGCATATTCTTACTTTCCTATTCAGAATCGTATAAAGACGAAAAGAAGTTAAGAGATAAAATTCATTATCCCTTAACTTCCTCATATTCTTTTATATAAATAAGGTATGGCTTACTTTACGTTGCCCACCTTAATCAAGTACTCAGCAATCTGAACAGCGTTCAGGGCAGCACCCTTACGAATCTGGTCCCCAGTCAACCACAATGTGTTACCATTGTCATCAGCCAGATCCTTGCGGATACGACCTACATATACATCGTCCTTGCCGGCGCTCTCCAATGGCATTGGATAAACGTAGTTCTGGGCATCATCCTTTACGGTTACGCCTGGAGCAGCCTCCAAAGCCTTGCGGATGTCCTCAACTGCCAATGGCTTCTCTGTCTCGAACCAAACACTCTCTGAGTGAGAACGGAGTGAAGAAACGCGAACGCAGGTAGCACTGGTGCGAACATCAGAGTGCATAATCTTGCGGGTCTCGTTATACATCTTCATCTCCTCCTTGGTGTAATCGTTAGGAGTCATCTTGTCAATCTGTGGAATGACATTGTATGCCAACTGATGAGGGAACTTATTGACATGCTCAGTCTTACCGGTCTCGAGGATATCCTTATACTGCTGCTCAAGTTCAGCCATGGCAGCAGCACCAGCACCTGAAGCACTCTGGTAAGAAGAGATATGAATCTTCTTGATATGGCTCAAGTTATCGATAGGCTTCAACACTACAACCATCATGATGGTGGTACAGTTAGGGTTGGCGATGATGTTGCGAGGGCGGTTCAGGGCATCCTCAGCATTTACCTCAGGTACAACCAGAGGCACGTCGTCGCACATACGGAATGCGCTAGAGTTATCAATCATCACGGCACCATACTTGGTGATAGTCTCGGCAAACTCCTCTGAAGTGCCGCCACCAGCAGATGTGAAAGCAATATCGACATCTTTAAAGTCATCGTTATGCTGCAAAAGTTTGACCTCATAGTCCTTTCCCTTGAAGTTGTATTTTCGGCCAGCAGAACGCTCAGAGCCAAACAACACCAAATCATCCATAGGGAAATTTCTCTCAGCAAGGATACGCAGGAATTCCTGTCCAACTGCGCCACTTGCACCAACAATTGCTACTTTCATAATCGAATCTTTTAATTTATAAAGTTGTTATAAGTGTAAACTGTGGAAGAGAAAGCCAGCCCCCTTATCATCTTCATGATTTCTCATTTTCTGATAGCCGGAAACTGCTTATTTTCTCAAATCCGCTGCAAAGTTAAGACTTTTTCTACAATATCAAGCATAAATTCCCAAAAATTATTGCTTTTTGCTGCAATTTTATCTTTTTTACTTACTTTTCTGCAAGAATATGCATAAAAACGGAGAAAAATAGTTGCTATTTGCAATGCGGCAAGCCGCGAGAATGCAGGAATTCATGGATTGTTACTTTCCATAAGTCATCCTTTCGTTTCAATCGGAAGGTTGAAACCACACAGGCGTCACCTGACCGGAAACTCAATCCCATGATTCCATAGTTGTATTGTCCATGAATAGAAGTAGAGATGTCTCGATGCGTCAAACCTATCGTTACGATTTCATCATTACCTCCATGCTCTTCATGCAACATTTTCAGGATTCCCCCAGCCCAATACCTGTTTCTTGGTTTGTAGAAACATGAGGCAGGTATTTCTTTCTTGTCTCCTACAAATACAGAAGCCTCCAACTCAGCCTTTGGTACCTTATTGAAAATGATACCCAATTGCTTCACGAGTTCTTCTCTCAACTGTTCTGCCTCCTGATGTGAGAAATTTCCCAAAGGCTTTAACTCTATGACATAACCCAATGGAGGATCAGCAGGAAGGCTGTCTCCCATGCCCTCATTGCCATGGCTCTGATTTCCATTGGAGCAACCTGCTAAAAACAGGATTGAGATTCCAGCTATAAACAACAATAACTTCTTCATAATCTTCAAACATATAATTAAAAAAACATAGACATTTCTATTCCCAATATGATCAATAACTTCTTCATAATAATGCAAAAGTAGAAAAAAAATAAGCAAGTAATGATGCTATCCATACGTGGATTGTATCAAATACTCGCTTATGTGTATGAAATCATCAATGCCTATAGCATCAAATCCTTGATGGTTGTACCATTCATGAATCTGCTTAAATCTACCCTTTCTCCAATACCATGCAAATGTCCGGTTTCGGAATACTGCCAGATATTGCACTTTCCTCTGCCGCCGATAGAGGGTTGTCGGGAGTTATAATTGGCGATGAAGAGATAATAACGATTGAACTTCGCCCCCATCTCCTTATTATAGAAGCTCTCGTTGCTATAGATGATAGGATACTTGCCATAGTGTTTCTTCACCAAGTCAGCAAACACCTGTATGCTATCCTGCAGCTGTCGTCCCTTCCATCTTCCCTGGATGCCTTTCTCCTCCACATCCAATACAGGAATCAAGTCCTGTTCACTCTTCTTCACCATCTTTTGGAAATCCCGGAACTGAGCAGTTGCTGAAGAGCCGGCAGACATCAGATGATAAGATCCCACCTTCAACCCATATTTACGAGCCAGTCTGATATTTCGGCGATAATGTCGATCCACATATCCCTTACCATGTGTAGCTCTGATATAAACGAACTTGATTCGCTTGTTCTTCGCTATTTTCTTCCACTTGATAACTCCATTGTGTTTCGATACATCAATGCCGTCATATCCGCCACGAGTATAAGGTTGCCCTTTCAATCTATCAACGAACACATCAGAATAAGATGAAGCGATGCCCACCCATCGCTTCACCTTATATGGCGACACCACATACATAATCCCCAGACCAATACCAGCCAAAACGACCAGGCTGCCTAAGGAAACCAAAGTATATTTTAGTCCTTTCTTCATTACATTTTATCTTTTAGTTGTTTTCAGGGGGACAAAGATAATGAATTTATCCGAAACAGCATAGAAAGTTGGGGGATAAATGTATGAAATGGGGGGGGCTGGAAGTACGAAACTCAAATTCTTTAGGATTATTCATAAGAAAAGCGAAAAAAACTTTGGTACTTTCAAATATTAATCGTAATTTTGCAACATATTAGAGTAACCAAAAATAAGGAGGATTACAATATGACTAAAATAATGTCAAACCCAAAAGAACCAACAGTTACCTATCGTCACGATTATGCAACAGAAGCTCATAACGAATCCGAAGAATATCCTTTTATGGCATCATGCAATAATGACGAGTTGGTGAATCATGTCTTTGCCCGTGAAGAAGAATATGCAAGAACAGGCTACGCCGTTGACTTTCTTGAAATGATGGCTGATCTCAAAAACGAATTCGAATGGTAAAGATACGAGTATTTAATCTTTTACCACTTCATCACCACCATATTCCCATCAAACTTACCCCACATTACGGGATGTTGACGATTCCCTGATGCTTCTACTACTCCCTGATGTACGAAGTTATAAATTTCCTTAGCCATGATTACTCAGATTCTAGATTTTTTATAATCTGCAGGAATTTCTAATGCTAGGCAGAAAAAGACAGATGATACCTTGCATTATCTTAAGAAATATCAGAAAAGAGGGTGAGTCATAAGTTCATGATGCCCCCTCTTTGTCTTTTGAAGAAACATAACCATCTTTAAAGAATTCTTGACTACTTACAAGTTTTCATTATCTGTTCTGCAATCTTTCTAAATGTTTGTCCAGCCATACCTCCTCCGGAAACCGGAATCTCCGGTCTTTTATAGCTGACAAATACCGTGTATTTCGGTTTCTCTACGGGGAAGTAACCACAGAAGTCAGCATAGATGCCATCATCCGTATGGATAGTTCCAGAGGTACCAGCCACATTGACCATTTTTGATTCTGCCTTCTTGCCCAAGCCATTTGTAACATAGAACCTAAAAGCCTTCTTCATTGATTCGATATTCTTCTTTTCTGCAATCATAGAGTCAACCACGATAGCAGAACTATCCTGCGATTTCAGACTAACCATTTTACCTCCATTGGCGATGGCATTGAAGAAGCTCACAAAATTGACTGGCTTTATATGGTGGTGTCACGGCTCTAGTAGCCAAACACCTGATAATCAGCCCTAAAATGGGCTTTTTCTTCTGCGCCAAAGCCCTAAAAATGGGTGAAATGTGGTGTGTTTTGGTAGGTTTAGGCGCAAAAATCAGCAAATTTTCAGCAAATTTTTAAGTCTGGCTTATGGCAAAATCTCGTTTTCGCTTAGATGTTCGTAGGGCATTAAAAGATGGTACGTATCCAATCCAGATTATAGTAGGGCACGGCACTAACATCTATCTCGGTACTGGTGTCTATGCCTCGGTTGGTGAGTGGGATGCCCGGACACAACAATACATTGGCAAAGGGGCACGGCGTATTAACGCCGCCCTTGTCTCTATGCTCGCTATGGTTACTAACCGCATTATGGAATTAAAGGAGACTGGGCAATGGCCGAAATTATCACGTAGGCAAATCAAACAAATGCTTACCGACTTGGAATTGGAAAAGCCCACCATTGATGTACCTACGCTTAGTGACGTATTTTCGTCAATGTGTGAGGGGCGCGCCGATCGCACTAAGGGGATAACCAAAAGTGCATCGTTAAAGATACAGGCATTTGGCTATGATCCGGCAAAGCTGCACTTTGAGCAAATAACTACTACGTGGTTAGATGATTTCTACGCGTCGATGTCTGGGCTATCAATTAATACGAAAGCGGCATACATGAAAGCCGTTAAGCGCGCGTTTAACTGGGCAATAGACCACAATATTACAACTAATGATCCTTTCAGACACTACCGCATAAAGGTAGAAGAAACTCGTATGAGGGACTTGCCGATAGAGAAAATGAGGCAATTGTTAGACTTACCACTACAGGGGCTTTATCCTGAATATCGTGATTTGTTCATGCTTACCTTTTACCTGATAGGCATTAATACGGTTGATCTTGCCGACTGCACGTTAGATAGCATCGTTAATGGTCGCTTGGAATACCGCCGACACAAAACAAATAAGCTATATAGCATTAAGATTGAGCCGGAAGCAATGGAGATAATAAACCGCTATAAGGGCAAAAAGCACCTCATACGTTGCTTTGATAGGTACAAAGACTATAAAGCCTTACAGGGTAGCGTTAATAACGCTCTAGCTAAAATAGGCCCTGCCCGGTTGGATGATAACGGAAATTTCGTTTTTACTCGAAACCACCGAAAAGAAATGCAACCTTTGGAAAAGGGGCTATCTTTGTACTGGGCGCGTTACTCCTGGGCGACGTATGCCGCCGACTTGGATATACCTAAAGACACTATCAGTGAGGCTTTGGGACACTCCCACGGCGCAAAGGTTACAGGTGTGTATATAAAGTACAATAGGGATAAAGTGGATGCCGCAAACCGCAAAGTTATAGACTACGTATTGGGTAAAGCAAATCGCCCGGGCTAACCTCTCGGTCGGCTCCGGGCTTGCACTATCAAGAAAACAGATTTTATTTTTTTCTCCGTAGATATAAGAATATAACATAAATAATCGCCGCTACGCAACATAAAAAGCCAATATGGTAAATTGTACGCTGATACCATTTTAAGGCTTTCACGCCTTGTTTCTGTGGCTCTCTGCTGGCTTGTTTGTTGTCTCGGCTCTGCACCGCATTTGCTTGCAGCTTGTGGGTGTTGGTGCTGTCCTTGCTCTGGGTGACGTTCTCAGCTTTCTTCTGGGCGGCTTTCTTGCCGTGTTGGTATGACTTCACGCCATCGGCTTTCAGGTTGCCCAAAGTGTCAATCGTGAGTGTACCGCCGTTATTGGCAAACTCGATGTACCCCCAATCGTTAAAATACGTTAGCGTGGTCCGGCTGTCGGTTTGGATAGTACCTACGTGGATGCTATCGGTTGCTAACTTGGTGGTGTCGGTTTCCTCTCTTGTAGTTGTGGATGATTCCGATACCGCCTTTTTTGTCGTCTTGCAGCCTATCAGCCCAAACAAGGCTAACAGGCACATACAGATAGTTATAAACTTCTTCATCGGCTCATTATTTAATGTCTTTGTACTCCTTAGTAGCGTCAAAACTTGGGCACGCCTTGGCCGCAAAGTCTCGGTGTCCGTGGATTGTAGCGTTAGGGTAACGGTGCTTTAACTCTGTAAGCAACTTTACCAAAGCCGCCTTTTGCTCCGGTGTTCGGGTGTCCTTTGGTGTCTTCCCATCGGATGCCAAACCGCCCACATACACCACACCAATACTATTAGCGTTGTGTTTCAGGCAATGTGCCCCAACCTCGCTTTCTGGTCGGCCTGGTTCTACCGTTCCGTCCAAATCTACTACATGATGGTAGCCGATTCCGTTCCAACCTTTAGCCTTATGCCAACGGTCGATGTCTGCCGCCTTAAAGTTCTTGCCCTCGGCGGTTGCCGTACAATGTACGATGATCTCATTAATCTTTCTCATATTAATAACCATTTTGTGGGTCACGCTTAACGCAACCTTTAATTACACACTTATAGCGTTGTAAGTCTAATTCTAACTGCGCCTTTTCCTTGTTGAGTCGCAAAATATCTAAATTCTGCTTTCTCACTAAATCGGTCTGCTCTGCAAATCTTTGCTCTTTGTCTTTGAGTTGAGTTTGCAAAAAGTCCATAGCCTCACGCAAAACGCTAAATTCCACGTTGTCGGCCTCGGCTTCCTCCTTTCGGCGGTTGGTCTTTCGATTCATTACATATTTAATCATTTCCCAACCGCCCAAAGCGGTAATAACCGATACTACTATTTCAATTATCTGCATGATGCTCGATGCTGTTAAGTTCATAAATCACTTTGCCGTCTCGCTGCTCGGTCACTACTACATACCTTGTAAGTAGCAATCTAAATAAGTCCATATCTAACCTATCGGATGATAGGGTAATGGGGTCTTTATCAGTAGTCGCCATTTCTAATTCTCTGCATTGTTTGATACCTCAATTTATGTTTGTTCTTAATTGCCAATACCTCGTAGTGCCCTTTGATGTACACATATTTTTTAAATACGTGTGGCTCGATCATGTTAAGCACTTTGCGACGTGTGGCGTACTCGTTGGTATGTCGTAGCAAACCTAAATATGAGTTGATGCTACATACTGCGTGTAATACCTGACGCTCGTTGTTTGCCTTGTTTAGTCTTCTGACTGCTGCAATAAAGTTTGTTATCGTGCGATTACATGTATAGACACGTCCGGGCTTAACTATTGACCCGGTAAACTCCACGCCTTTGCTGTAATGTTGCAAATAAAACTTCTTCTCATTCAGTCTTAAACCCAACTTGGCTAATAGCTCACGTATCTTAGGCATTAACGCCAATAGCTTTTCTTTGTCCTTATGGATGCAATAGAAATCGTCCACATACCTGCCATGATGTTCTATACCCTCATTTTCGATAAACCAATCAAGCGTATTAAGTAAGAAGTTTGCGAATATCTGGGCAAACAGGTTGCCGATGGCTACGCCCTTACCCTCACCATTTGTAAATAGCGATTTGTTCTTATCCAACTTCTCCCAATAGCTCAAAGGGCTGTGCCGTTCACAATTCTTTTCCGGGCTGTGTAAAATAACGACACGGCAAAGGTAGCGCAAATCGTCTATGTCTTCGCCCTTGTAGTACTTGACTATAAAGCGATCTACCATTTCAGCCAATAACTTTTTGTCGATGCTCATAAAGAAACCTTTTAAGTCAAGTTTCATAATATAGCAATCTTCCGTATAATTATTGCTGCACTGCCTTATATCTTCTTTCAGCGTATTAATACCATATAGCTGCCCTTTGCCTTTCCTGCAATTAAATGTACGCTCACTAAAGATTTCTTCAAATAGTGGCGTTAGGCGCAAAGCTATGTAGTGGTGTACGATTCTATCCTCAAAGGATGCTGCAAATACCTCTCTGTATCTTGGGCGTGTTACGACAAAGCAAATAGACTTACCCGGTTGGTATGTTCGGTTATTGATTCTATCACGCAAAGCGATCAAACGGCTTTCGTAGTTCATTTCGTAAACAACTGCGCTTGCTGTTCGTCTCTTGCTATGACGGCAATCAAAGTAAGCATCTAAAAGCCACTCTGTCGTTACCATTGTATATTATCATTTGTCACGTTTCTGTCTTCTGTAAATAGTGCTGACACTGCCCTAACTCTGTTCGTGTTGCTGGCCTTAGTGTTCCAATTGTTCGTATTACCGTCGTTGAGGTTCAGATTCCATGCGTTGGTAGCACTGTTCTCGGTGGCCGCAATCTGTGGTTTATTATCTTGTTCTTAGCCGTAAATGACGGCATAAACCCCATTTATTACGGAAAACTGCGCTCTCGGTCTGTCGTAACATTCCGATTCTGGCTACAAATCGTATTAACTACTTTGTTTTTCCACGCTGACGATTGTTTACCTATTTCGTCCATTAACTCGATGATACTTGCAAACTTTCCTCTGCCTTTTATCCACTCCCTTTCTCCGGCAATTCTCATTAGCGTTTTCATTGTCTCAAACTCTGCCTGAAACTCGGTTAGGTGCTTTACTGTCTCGGACTTGTCTTTATTGATGTACGCCGCTGCTATCTCCTGCATCAGATTAACGCCAATTTCTTGCAGCTTTGCCCCGATGGTGAATTTGTAGGCACGTGGGAAATTGGGTACTATATCCAAAATGATGTCTAACAACTTTCGTGCATCTAAATAAATCTTTGTACTTGAAACTAATTTTACCGCCATTGCTTGTTTATTAAATTGCCTTATAATGGTACGGCTTTCGCCGTACCTAAAGGTTAAAGACTAAGAAATTAAGAATTAAACAATAAATGCTGACACTGCCCTAACTCTGTACGCGTCGCCGGCCTTAGTGATCCAATTGCCCGCCGTACCGTCGTAGAGGCCCAGAAACCATGCGTTGGTAGCACTGACCTCGGTGGAAGTCCAATACCAATCTTCGACTAACTGGGTGGCTCCGGTAATCAGGGACAAAGCATAATTGATTTTTGTCATGTTGGCATAAATCATAAACATTTCGCCCAACGATGGCAACCACCATTTACCTGCTGTCAAGCCCTTACCATTAGCGTTAGCACGGCTATACAGATTGCAGTAGCCCGGTGCATACTGTGTCGTATTGGTAATTGCATCGACTTTGCTTGCCTTGATTGTAGCCGCCGTGTTCGCCTTACCGTTCCAATCGTTCATCGCTGTGACACGATCGGTTGTTGTCGTACCGCCTCCGCTGATAGCTGCGCTACTCCACGTCAGTTTAGAAGTTGATTCGGTAGGAGCCACAACTAAGATTTTGCCGCCCTCGACAACTACCACGCCGTCGGCAATTTCGCCGCTGTTCTGTAACGATGTCCACTTATGGGGCTTAACCATGAGTGGGTAATCATCGCTTTTACGGTGATACATGATAAAGATACCATCGTATAAGCCGTTAAGGTTCATACCTGCCAACAAAGCGGTTTTGAGGTTCGCCAATGAAATAAGCGTAACCTTTCCGTTTGCGTCCGTTACCGGAAATTTCTGGTCGTTGTTGATGGTCGTTACTGTTGCCTGACCACTCAACTTTTTTGTTTTCTTTACTGCCATAATCTAAATTGTATTACTAAATTATTCTCCTGTAAATTGTCCGCTAATCGCATACCATGCGCCACCAACACACTTAAAGCGTATATAGGCGTTTGGTGCCGTTGTAACGACGTCGTTTTTAAAATTGGTGTACTCAACATTAATTTTTTCTACCGCTATGTTGCTTGACACGATGGCTGTGTTTTGCTTAACATAAAAATCGTCACTGTCCTGTGCTTTAACGATTGTACGATAGCTTAAAGAACTCGACGGCGGCATTTTGGTAAAGATATTAATTTCTAAACCCTCATAGTCAGCTGCCTTTGGCAAAACTATAAATGTCCGTTTTGTCGGATTCTCTACATAGTAGAAGTTGTACGGCTCGTTTACCGGGTCTATTGTGTATGTACTGCCGGGCGTTACTTTTCTGACTGCGCCATAAAACATATTGGCTTTCACTGATCCCTCAAAAGAACTATTACCTTTTACCGTAATGTTTTTGAAAGTTCCGCTATTGCAAGTAACGTTGCCGTCTTTTGCCTGAAAGATGATGTTACCGTTAGCGTCTTTCATGTCGATAACCTCAACCCCCAAATTTTTGACTAAAGCGTACTGCGCTAACAGTATCTTTGTAGCCACCATTTCCAGTTTGTCGGCTAACTTCCAAAGTCCGCTATTGGCGTCTGTTGCACTTCCTGGGTTATTACTTGCGGTCTTGGTGTGCGATTTGATGCAAGAATAATAGTTATTGCCATACAAAACTATGTCCTTGTATTCCTCGCCGCTTGCACCTGATTGGAAAACATAGCCTACGGCGCAATCGCTCCACGCTTGTGGGCCTCGCAGTGCCGGGCCTCTGTCGCCTTTGGCTCCATTCTCACCACTTGCAATGTAGTATAGTGATTGAGCCGTTATTATAGCCTGGTTTGTGTCGATTGCCGTTACTTTAGCGTAAAGACTGATGGTAATACGTTGTTTGTCTGATACCGTGCCATTAATAACCATCGTGTCACCTACGGAAAAATCAGATACATTTATGATTCCGTCCCAATTGACTGACCGCCCACTAAGCCCGTAGAACTGCGTCCACTCCTTGTAGGTATAGTTATATACGTTTCGGGATTGGGCGACAATTACGCCCTTTCCCTTGCGTATAAACTTAACTATTCTTGTTATTGACACACCCATAGGCTTAACTTTCTGATGTTATCGTTACGCTGATGTCTCCACTACTCTGCAAACACATAGCACGTGTTACGGCATAGCTTGCAACCGCCGTTTTTCGCTCGCTGTCACTATTCAGGTAAACACCTGCTGCATCTTTCACAACAAAGAAAAACTTAGCGTCTTTGATTGCTTGCGTGTTAGTTCCACGCTTGACGATCCACGGCGTGTAGGTTACTTTGCCGTTGCCGCTCTCATCTTCGCTTATCGCTTCGTCTTCCGGTGTCGGGCGTGCGTCGATGTCGTAGGGATCGGATACGTCCATAACGCCCTGTATGTCCTTACCGATTTCAACGCCACTACGACTAACCGTTGCCCGGTACTCTCCGTATGTGTCTATGCTGCTGCCTGACACTGTAAGCGTCTGTGCGGTCTGTCCGTTGATTACCTCCCAACCACTGGCTCCCATCTTCTCCCACACATAGGTTAAATCTTTGGTGATTTCCTCGTAGCTTTGGTATGCCATTGCCTTTAAAACGCAACTGCCGCCCTTGTCGGTAATAACAAAGCCCTTGTTATTTCCTGCCGCGATTGTAACACGATAACTTGTACCTGTTGCTTTCTGCACTGGGATAGTATAGGTAGCTTGGATATTATCGCTTTGCGTGCCATAGCTGATAGCGGCCACCATTCTGATAGTTACCGGGGCAAAACCTGCGATTTCTACCAAATTCTTAACAATCTGTAAACCATAGTAGATGTTGTCGCCGCTTGGCGCAAACTTCTTAAAGTAACCTGCAAAAATGCCGCTCGACGTATCGCCGTTAAACTCGATTTTCGTACCATTAAAAAAGTACTGCATACTATCAGGCGTTGCCACTCCCTCGGCTACTCGGCTACTCATACAGACAAAGTTAAGTTTTGGTTTTGTCTGCTCAAAGTTTGGAAGCACCCTAGTAACGTCGGATTCTGTGCCCTCCCATTCTTGGTAGATGTCACCATCTGGGCACATGATCAATGCCGTATAAGTTCCTGCCTTTGCAATAAACTTAATCGTTCTGGTTGTACTCGCTTTGCTCATAGTTCCTTACTTTTTTGGTTTCACTTTCTGTTTGCTCACTCTCTGACGCTTCCGGCTGTTGGTTGCCCCCTGCGTTTTCCTCGTTGCTGTTGCCGCCATTGTCGGTGCTCTCTGTGTTCTCACTCTCACCCTCTGCGCCCTGCTCGGTGTTGGTGTCGTCACCTACGATAGCATCATTAGCGTTAGCCTTAATAGGCTGCTGAAAGCGTGCATCGGTTGCCATTGGCAAAGGTCGGCAAATAGTACCGTCCTGCTCGCTTCTCGCCTCATGCGGCATAAGTGCAATACCTCCAATCTTAACCAATATGTCGTTAAGTTGGGTTAGTGGGCCAAACTTCAACATATCGTTTTGCCAAAACAGATAGTTGCCATCACTTACCATGTTACGGTCATTCTCCAGTTGCAAGTATCGTGCGACCAATGGATTTGCTTTAATGTATCTTGCCATAATCTTATATTGATTAAATTGTTATTTGATTAATATTACGTTATCGTCTGCATCAATGAATACTGCGCCGTCGCTGTCTTCCCATGCACACGTAGGGCCAACTTCCTTAACGTCCAAACCATAAACACCGCCTAACGTCTGGCTAACCTTTCCAGTTGAAAGTGTTGGTGTCATTCCATGCGCTATGAGCGAATAGTTAAGCGTTCCTGACTGTGCGTTGGTCGCAACATACCAAAGCGGCAATAACTCACGCTCCGGGTTGTTGATCATGCCGTTAGTGTTCCAAATTTTAGCCGTTGGCGCAATCTCTAACAAACCACTTGGTAGGTTGGTGGGTAGTTCGCCGATGTCGTACTCAAATTTTGGGATTCTACGAATAAATGCCACTAACTTAGTAGGGGCGTTGTCCGATAGTGTTACGCTGCTTGGGTTTCCGTCCGGGCTATACTTTGCCCTGCATCGTAAATAAAGCTCTGTACCCATAAGGCTACGATTAACGGTACAACTGTTTCCGTCTTCTGCTACCGCTACATCATAGTCTAACGTGGTGTCGCTGCCTACGGCGGTAAATGTTCCATCGTCTCGCATTACCTCCCACACAAACAAACGCTTATTCTCCGGGCACTCATTAACACCCAATCTCAATGATGCGTGTACCGTCTGTGTGTCCGGGTCGCTTAATGGGTTGTAGATAGTTTGGGCGGCTGCATCCAATACCAGAAGTGGCGTGTATGTTGTGGCGTTCTTGCACTGCACTTGGTACGGCTTGATGATGTGGTATACCTGATTAGTACGTGGGTCTTTGTAGACGGCTTCAAATCGTAGATTCATAGGTATCTGCGGTTTGGCGTTCTTCTTGATTCTAATACGTCCTGCCTTTGCGCCCTCGCTGATTACCTCAAAGTCTGGGTTAGTGCTATCTATCACGGTGTCGGCTGCTCCTTTGTTCACCTCATACCAGACTACGTTAGTGAGGTCTTGATTAATCAAGCCTGGCGTTAAAACCTCGTCTTTATCCAGCCTACTGATATTTGGCTGCACTATTAAGTTAGATGCGTCTATGGTGTAATCGGGCGTATATGTGTCGGTGTCTGCGTCGTAGTTCTGACTATCCGATACGCCACCCTCAACCACCATGCTAACATTAATTTGCAGTGGCTTAAAGTTGAAATCAAATCTTTTTGTCTTCATAACTGCGCTATGTTTAAATTAATACTCGTAACTGACTGCTGCCGTTGCTGCTTCGTTGCCCATACCATCACGTAAAGTAACGGTAGCCGTAAAGCGTATAACTTTAGGCATATAGCCGTTAAAATCCATGTCCTCGGCTGTGAGGTGTAAAGACTTTCCGGTATTGGCGTGGCGCAAACTCCAAACGTTGTCGCTTGCCGGTCTCTCGTTTCCCTCTGCGTCCTCGCTGTATCTCGTCCACATTACGTCTGCGTCCAAAATATCGTCTGTGATATTCATATTATACAGGGTCGCCACGATGGTTAGCGTGAGGTCTATTTTGTCCGGGTCTAATATGCTTTCAGGCTCTTGGAAATCTACCACAAAGTCTGGGTTTCCCTCGATCATCGCCCAATCGGTATTGTTCCATGCCGGGGCGGTCGTCGTGAGGTTCTCGCAACATCTGTACTTGCAGCCATTAAACCAAACGTCTGATGTCTCATACTCCCCGGTGTCCGGGTTGATAGCATCACAATAGTACTTGCCGCTTTGCGTCCACGCCCCACGATCCACATACGTAACCAACGGCTTACCAGTCCACTTGTTAAGTCTGATAACGTCCATTGTGACGATACCCGGTATATACATATAGTCTAAGCCGTCACGTATCGGCAAAGGATTGCCGTTATCGTCCAATAGCTCGTACACAAATTCGGGCAAACTGCCGAAAGCTGCGCCGTAGTTGGCATTATCCAAAATCGGCTTAGTCACTCCCTTTAGCTTGACGATTCGCCCCTCTGTGCTCGATAGGTACAAACAATCTTGCCGTTTCGTGTCCGTTTGGTTTCCCCATCGTGCAATCTTCATCATTTCGCACGGTGGGTAATTCTTGCCGCTTGGTACTTCTGCGTCCGGGTACTGCGTTACCTCTATATAGTTGTTAGCGGTATTAACGCTATTAACTCTAAACCATGCCGTGTAATACTTGCCGCTTCCTTGTGCCAAAGTATTGATGATACCCTTTAGTACGTTGTTCTCGGCTTGGGCGGTAAAATATCCGTCCCACTTGCTTCTCAGGTGCAAACCAAAACAACCATCGCCCAAATCGTCCACGCTTTCGATTGTGTCCGCTTCCGTTAGAAGTTGGTCGCCCTCGATTGCTGACAATCGGTTTACTATCAATTCCAGACACTCGAAGTAACTGCGCACTCTTAGGCTTTCCACCTCGGCGTTACCTTGTGCGTCAATACCTGCGCCCTTACCTGCATACAGGGATTTGACAAACTCGCCAAAGTGTGCGCCGTCCTTGAATACTGCCAAACCGATAGCCATTAAGCCCTGCTGAAAAGTAATGTGCCCTTTTGCTATGTCGGCGGTAATCTTAGACAAAAAGCGGTCATTAATCGGGCTATCCTCTGCAACGTCTCCGGCTAAATCGGAATAGGCGGCACGGCTCGCATATCCGGCACGGTTTGCGTACTCGGATTGCTCGGCGTGTGCCGCTAAATCGGCTTTGGCTGCGTGCTTGGCTTCCTCGGTCATTTTGCCGATACTTCCATAGCTGCCGCCTCCGGTGGATGCTCCACCGCTGCCGCTGTTCCTGGGTTTCGCTATCTGCTTAACTTCGATCATGTGCCAATCTCCTTTAATGTGAGGTCGGCACGCCCCTCAATAAGGTTTCTGCCGATGCCCTGCACGAAAAATTCTTTGTTCAAAGCCTCGTGGCGGTAATGGTTAAACAGACTAACGACATTATCAATGTCTCTTAGTTTCTGTTCCATCACGATACGTGGCTTATGGTATTCAGTATAATAACTATTCACGTAGATTTGTTCGGGCTTCGCCTTAACGTTGCCGTTTCGGTCGTACACCTCTAACACTCCGTCCCCGGTTGATATATTCAGCGGCGTGGATAACTTCACCGTGTTACTAACTCCCAACTGGGCGCACTCCGTAGCGGTCAATGCCGAATTTATCTTAAACTCCAAATCGTCCTTTTTGTTCACAAAGGTTTCTTTGGTATCGCTCATATAGATAATATCGTTATCATCATTGCCATTGCTGATTAGTCCGTTATCGCTATAAACTTTAACCTCAAACGACTTTATCAGGATGCTACTAACATGAGCTAAAAGCGGTACTGATGAGCTGCTCCACTTTGTATGTCTGAAAAAGGTAGGGTGGCGGCGTGTGATAACGTCCCATGTAACATTAACCGGGCCTAATATCATAAACCTAACCTGCCCACTTATCTTGTCGCCCTTGATAATCGGTATCGCTATGCCCTCCGCATCAATACCCATCTTATAGTCGATGTTGTTTTGGATGCTGAACTCTGTGCCTACCAGTTTGTCGCCTACCTTAGGGTCAAAGCCAATAGTAAAGCATTGCTGATAATATTCATCATCGCTTTGGCACTCGCTCCGCTCCTTGTATTTCTGCCAAACAAAATCGGTTGTCTGCCCCTCGGTTCCGGTCTCCACTACGCATTTATCACCGATAACCAACATACAGGCTAATACGGCTACCTTACTGATTGTGTCGGTACTGTCGCCTATTGCGCTGTACTTAAATTCGTATTCCTCTGGGCCTTCCCCGGTATATGGATAAAATCCGCTATCTGCGCCCTCATGCCATGATACTTCTTTGTCCGGTGTCTCGGCTTGCCAATACTGACGGGTGTAATACCTGCCATCACCATTGTTACGGCTTGGTACGGTCTGATGCCATACGCAGATCATGCCCTTTTCTATATTCTGCGGCCACATCGTCCACTCCTTGTTATGTAGGTTGGTGTACGTGTTGGTCCGTCTCATTATCGGGTTTAAAATAACCTTACCCGACAATACTATATAGTTGGTGGTTTCCTCGTCTGGCGGCGAAAAAACGCCCCCTGACTTGTTACCAGTATAGACGGCATACGGTATATTTTTCTGTATGTCTGCCACACTCGGGTAGGTCTTGTTTTCGTCATTATCCACGCCATTGCCATTAACCGACACTACCAAATAGTTAGTCATGTTCACCTTAGATGTCGGGCTATTATCATCATTGGCCGTGTTCATCTTGACGCTTCCCAACGCCATGATAGCCGCCCCCGGTGCTTGCCCTAACCAATCAGGCAAAGCGTGTTGGTTTGTCCCCTCGCTGCCGAAATAGTCCACGATGTCTATATCTGTGTTGCCTTTCATCGGAAACGTCCATTGTTTGTTACGCATCACCTGCACGTACCAATCAGTAATAGCACCTGCGCCATACGTGGTTTTTTGGTTGTGGGTCATAGCATAAAAAGCATTATAGGCGGTCTTTCCCTCTCCGTCGCTTGAATACTCGGTGAGGTACTTTTGCTTATTGATGTATGGGCTAACCAACAAATCATTGTCCAATGGGCTTTCTATCACGCTTTCGATGTCTTCCACCTTGGCGGTTAATAGAAGTTGGTTATATACGTCGCCTATGCTTATCGTGGTATCGCAATCGGCTACGTTAGCCAAAGAGATTGTCACGGCTTGCTGTGGCGTTGTCTTAGTGCCGTTGGCTACGATGTCATGCCAAATAATCTTATTGGGTGCCGCCTTGACGGATTCCCACGAAAAGATATAGAAGTTAAAGCCATCCTGCACGATATGTAAGTTAAGGTACTTAAAAAGTTCCTCCAACACTTCGTCTTGCTGCCAAACGTCGCTTTCATCATCGCCCAAAAACAACAAATCAGATATAGAAAGCTGCTTAAACACTTGGTATCGGTTTGCGGTCTGCGCATCAACTGCCTTGCTGCCATCATACCAGAATTTAATATTTTGGTTGCCCAATATATCCAGTCCCCCGGTAACACCTTGCAGTATCTCGGTAGCAATATCGTAAAAACTACGCTGCGCTGCCTCTGCCTTGACGAAAGCATAGATAACGCCCAATGCGCCCACATTCTTATACTTGCTATACTGCAAAGCACTAAGCGCATCAATGCAATTTAATTCCAGTTCGTCCCATCTGTCGTTATATGGCTGTGACAAAGTTTGTGGCTCAATGAACCCGGCAAAGATACACGTATCGATTTTATAGATGTTTACGACTGCATCACGGCATGAGGTACTAAAAAGGTTTGTAATCAGGTTGCCGCAAAGCAATCTTATTTTAGCCGAATTTCTCAAAAGCACATCGAAAGTGTCGTTTACCTCGTTTTCGATTTCTGCCGGATCCTCGCTAAAATATACATCTGCCTTTTCTGTACCTATTTCAATAGTCTGCGTGCGATCGTTCCCGGTAACGATGTGTACCGTTATCGTATCGCCCTGCTGACTTAGAAAACTGCCGTGTATATACATATTAACTGATTTTTATTTGTTACACATTATAGTTCTTGCCGCTCTTCTTCGCCACTCGCTTAACATCTGTAATCATGTCAAGTATCTTGCGTGCGTTGGCATTCATATTGATGTTTACCTCCGTGGCTGTCGGTTCAATGTCGTTTGTTATATTCTGCATCGTTACCGGCTGTAACCTCCGCTCCGTAAAGGTAGGCGGCTGAAACTTTCCGTCAATCATGCCAAACAATCGGGCTTGCTGAAACTTGTTTAGTATCATCTCGCCGCTGTTCACTCGGGCAAACTTCTTGTCTCCCGATGTAGAAGTACCGCCGATAACACCACCAGTGGCAAATCCCGAAACTGCTGCGAGTGCCGCGATAACTGCCGCCACACCTGCCGCAATAGCCACCAGGTTCAAAGGGAACGGCATTTTTGCACCGCTCGCCGTGGCATTTGCTACCGCTTCGCCGCTCTTGGCTGCCGTGTTGGCTGTTGCTGCTGCCGCTTCTCCTGCCGTTGCTGCTGCATCGGTAGTGGATGCAGCAGCATGTGCTGAGGTTGCAGCCGTGAGCATACCGAACAACTCCACAATACCCTGTATGCCCTCGGCAATGGAAATGAAACCGTTAATAAGTCCCGTCACCTGCTGCCAGGCATCGCCGTTGCCCTCCAGCGCATCACTTATGCCCTGAATGCCGTTGCCTACACCTTGGATGCTTCCCCAACCGCTTTTGATGTCGCCAAACACCTTGTCAAAACCCTTGCTGTCAAGTTCAATCTTTATAGGCTTCAATCCGATTTCTGCGAGTTGTCGGTTTATCTCCTCAATCTCTTTCAGTGCCTCGTCCTTGCCAATAATTCCTATCTCGTAGTCGGTTTGTATGCGGCTTGCCTTATTCTGGGCGTTGCTGTGGCTCTGTCTCTTGTCGGCTGCACTTCCCTGCACGATGTATGTCGGTTCTGTCTCTGCCTTGATAGATACCTTACCCTTTGTAGTTTCGTCTATCTGCCGTTGTATGTCGGCTATCTTGGCATCGGCTTTCACCCTTGCATCTATTGTGGTGGCTTCCTCAAACTCCTGCTGTGCGTCGTGCAACTGCTCTTGCAGTTCCTCGATGTAGGTTTTGAAATGTACCTCTATCGGCTTAACGCCCAACTTTTCAAGCTGTTTGTTAATGTCGGCTATCTGCCTTTCGGCATCTTCCTTGCCGATAAGTTCTATTTCAAAGTCCTGCCTTATCCGGTCTATGTTGTGTTGTGCATTGGTTCGGCTCTGTCGTTTGTCGGCATCGCTTCCCTGCACAATGTATGTCGGTTCTGTCTCGGCCTCAATAGACACCTTGCCCTTTGTGGCTTCGTCTATCTGTCGTTGTATGTCCTGTATCTTGGCATCTGCCTTAACCCTTGCCTCAACGGTCATGGCATTGCCCATTTCCTTTTGTGCCGCCGCCAACTGCGCCTGTAGTTCCTCTACGTGGGTCTTAGGCTCTGTATTGGTGTCGTGCTTGCCTGGTGTTGTTTTCGGTGTGGTTTTTGCTGGAGTAGGGGCGATTACAGTTGGGGCAGTAGGCTTATACCCCTTAAAATGCTTATAGTTAATTTGGTTGTTCTGCTTAACCAAATTTTCCATCTGCTTTCTTACAGACTGCTCTTGCCTATACAGATCTGTAGCCTTAGCATTGGCTTTCTCCAAATCGCTTGACCCCTTAATCTCCACATCGGCATACTGTGGGATAATCTTACCATCCCCGGCGTCAACTTGTCCAATGGCTACCCTGCGTGTCTTGCGCTTTTTGCTGAAACGTCGTGGCTTTCCGTTATCATCGTGGGTGAAGTCGTGCCGTTTCTGCTGTAAATCTGCCGCTTTGTTGGCTAAGTCGCGTATGCGTATCTCGTTTATCATCTGACTGCAATACGCTTTGCTGTTGCCTATCAATGCCGTGTACCATTGCGACACGGTGGAATAATATCCCATTGTCTCGCCATAAGTTCGGTTCATTTCACCGACTATGCGTTTTTCTTCCTCTTTTGAGCCTTTGAAGTTCTTCAGTTTGGAAATATTTACGTCCAACTCCGAATAAACCGCCTTTATCTGCTGGGCCTCCTGCTGTCTTGCACTCTGCGCTTCCAATTCCGCCTCTGACAACTCCTTTGTGCTGTCTGCGGCTTTGTCCGATGAAGACATCAAATAAGAAATCGCTTCTGTTAACGCAACGATAGCCACGCCAACGCCTGTAGATATTAACAAACCCTGCATGGCAAGTTTCAGCGTTGTGGCACTCACCGCCGCACCGCGAAATGAAGCTGTCATTACTTGTACCAGGGCATTCATACGCACCGATGTAGCGTTCCATACCAGTGAAGCGGCATTCATTGCCATTGTGCGAACCTTGACAATAGCCTGTATCTTTGCAAGATTCTTCAAACCGCTAACCATTGCAGAAACGGCAATCACGGTATTGCCAATCTGTGCCGTAATGCTGAGTACCGGCATAATGCCACCCATCGTTGAGGCTATAGCGTCGCCCACTTCTGCAAACTTGTTTTTGAGTATCTGCAAACTTGCCGCTCCGCTGCTGCTCATAATGGAAAAAGCATCATCTATAGTTCCGGCGCTGCCTTTCATCGCTTCCACGTTTTCATTAAACTTGGCCGCGAGTTGTCCGGTGAGTGGTTCCAATGCTCTCAGGCTCTCGGCACTGCCGAATAACTTACCGTAGATTTCCTGCTCCAGCATACCGCTCTTGCTGGCGTATGCCTTAACGTTCTTATCTAAGTCGGTGAGGAAATTACGCATACCTCCTGCCGCCTTGATAGCTGCCGCATCAAACTCGATACCCATTTGCTGTGCCATCTTGCTTGCCTCGCTCGACGGCTTCACCAAAGCGGTAAAGATTGCCGCCATCTGGGTTGCAACCTCGTTGGTATTACCGCTAACACCTGTAAGCGTTGCAAAGGTTGCCATAAGTTCGTCAATGCTTACACCCAAAGTGGCGGCATTGCCCGTAATTCTCGGTAGGGCTTGTGCAAGCTGCTCGAACGATGTTACACCATTCTTGGCCGTGAGCTGTATTTTATCCTGCACGTCGCCTGCCTTGTCCCACGACAAACCATAATTCTTGATAATGGTAGATGTAACCTTTACTGTCTCACCCAGATCAGCAATACCGCCCACGGATGCTTTTGCCGATTTCTGCAAAAAGGCTATCCAGTTGTCTTCAGGCACGCCATTGCTGATAACCTGGTACAATCCGTTAGCGAGTTCATCACGTACTACCGGAATGCTTTTTGATAACTCGGCTACCTGTCCTTTGAGTTTGGCAAAGTCCTCGCCGCTCTTTCCTGCCATCGTGTTAGCGGCGTTCATGGCTGCGCTGAAACTGCGGCTTTCCTCGGTAACGCCATTGAGTGCTCCCGAAATCTGCGAAATGGCATAGGTAACGTTATTAGCCGCCATTACTGCCTGGTTGAAATTAACCAAAGCCGCGTTTAGTTTTTGGCTGCTTGTCTTGGCAGAATCAAGCACACGGCGCAACTCTTCCGCTGTAGAAGTAGCTGTAACCAACTGCTCTTTGCCGTCAACAACCAGTTTAACGTTAAATTTTATTTCTTTTGCCATATTTTCAGCGTATAAGTAACTAAGTAATCAATATTTTTTGTATCTTTGTGGCGTAACATTCAAACTAAGCGTAATGGAAAAGGATTATAAGAACATCAACCGCATATCAGAAGCCGCAACCAACGATGTAGCGAGTAAGCCCGATAACGAAATCAGGGCAGAACTTGTTAGTGTCGAAGTTGTAGGCGAGGATACGCCGCACAAGCATTCAAACAAATATGAGGCTTGGGGCGTAATAGCCTTGTTGTCTCTTGTTGTCTGGGTTATCTGCCTGACGTATTTTGCTTTCAATAACCAATCGGTCAACGGCTTGTTAGCCCTTGGCGGCTCTACCGCATTGTTCTTCCTGTCTATTGGGCAAATGGTGCTTACAAGTTCCGAAGAACTGAATGGCGAAGCTATTTAGCCGTTTCCCACTTTTCCCAACACTTCCTCAAAACGCTTTAACGCATCTTCCTTAGATACTGCCGGGGCTGCTTTCGTATGCTCCGGCTTTTTCTTCTCCCATGGAAAGGGTAGAAGTCCGTGGGGCGTTAGCCCTTTCTTTGCATACGGCTGTATGGTTATTGCCGCAAGCATACGCATACGTTCCCAACTGTCTTGATACTGCGCCGTCCGCTCCTCGCTGTACGCCTTGTATATGTGGCTGAACTCCTCGGGCGTGAGGGCGCAAAAATCATTGTAGGGCAAACCGATGTTGCCAACGGCTATGCCCAGAATGTCGAAGATGCCTAACTTTTTTTTTCGCCCTCCGTGTCGGTGTCCCCGGGTGCCTGGTCCGCCGTGGCGTTCACGGTGTCCGTCCACTTGTTGAGGTCTTCGGGCGTGAGGCTGTCGGCAAAGTCCATAAGCGACATATCGAACTTTACGCCATCGTGCTTACAGGCTGACGCCACGCAACAAAACAGATAGGCGCACATTTCCGATAGGCTGTTGCCTAACTCCGTCACCTCCTTGCCGGTCTCTTTCTTAAAGCGAAGCATAGCCCCCATAGTCTGCCTACAGGGGTATGCCTTGCCGTTGATCATGATTTCAATCTTTGGCATAAATCAACAATTAACTAATAATTCAACAAATCAAACATTTATATTAAAAACAATATGGCCTTTATTCCATGTGGGCGTTACTTGCTCACTGCCCTGCCGGTGCCGGTTGCCTGCGTCGCTGTCGCATCCTTGCCCGGGTAGGTCTCAGGCTCGCCGTCGTTCTCCAAAGACACGCTGTAAGTAGCATCGTCCTGCGCCGGGCTTGTCTCCTCCAATGAGGCGATAACAAAGTTACCCCTTACATAAGGTGTCGCATCGCCGCCTCGCTTGAATGCCTCAACCTCCACACTTGCGCCCTTGCCCCAAAGTGGTGCAATCTGCTCGTGTCCGTTCTCGGTCTCGTCATAGAAGCGCAAGCCCTCGGCACTGATAGAGATCGACAAACCAGTCACTCCCTTGCCCTTCCAAAGTCCGCTGCTCTTGGCGGCACTCGCTTCAGGCTTGACGGCACGGTCTTTTGTCTCGCTGTTGAAAGTGAGGGTGTGGCTTGTACAATGTCCCACCGCCTTGCCTCCAACCTTAAGCAAAAGGTCACTACCATTGATATATCCAGTATTTGCCATAACTATAAAAATTAAATGGTTCTAAATTACTTAAATTCTGACTTGATAAACAAGCTGCTGCACAAAGGCATCATCCTCGTAGCCCTCTTCACTGTCGGCGAGCGTACAACTGCGCATCTTTACGCCATCGTGTTCTCCGCTTGCGTAGTCGAGTGCCTGGCGCACTGCCTCGGCAAGCTCCACGCCCTCGGCATACTTTGCCGTATAGCAAACCACCTCCATAGTCACGGTGTCGGCTCCCGGCATTCCCTGCTTAGTGGGATTGTGTGCCAATGCCGCACGGCGGTATAATATATAAGGTAGTTGGGCGTTGTCTATCACGATGGGGAAAACCTTGTTTGTTCTCCGCTTCACTTCCTCGTTAGATAGAAGAATATCGCGAATAATGCTACCTGCGCTTAATGATGTCTTTTTCTGTGCCATAGCTATATGTTATAAAAGTCCCTGCTTTCTTGCCGCCTTTTCCACGTTGTTCTGCAAGTTGTTGAAAAGGTTGGTTTCCACGCTGTCGGCGGTCTGCTGCTCTGTCTTGGCGAGAAAAGCGTAACGCTTCATCTTGCCGCGGCTCCCACCGCCTCGTAGATACTGCCTTATTTTCTTGCCCGTGAACCTGCTTTTACCGAAAAACGAAGAAATACGCCGTCCTACATGTCTTTGGCGTGTTCCGTCCTCTGCCCACATCAGAACAGGCTTTTCCATGTTCTGACGGTTGAGGTGGATGCCCTTGCGCCTACCGTGGGGCTTAACGCTTACCATGAAGCCCAGGCCGTAGCGATCGGGGTAGGTACGCACATAGATGCCGCTTGAAAGACTGCGCTTTGTGCCACTGCCAATGCCGCTTTGTCCCAGATTGGAGACTGCCGCCTTTTTCAGGCGGTTGCCCTCCCTGCGCATGGCACTTCGCATAGCCTTGCGTTGGTCTTTCACGTCAAGTGCCTTGTAAACATCGGCAAACGGCTTGTTGATGTCGGTAACGGTTTCTTTCATCGTTCTGGCTGCATATACATTAAGAAAACAGACTATTGCAAAATCTGACTACTCGTTTACTCGTTCACAAACTAAAGTGTTCATACCTCTATCAATGTTTGGGATGATGGCAACTACCGTATAAAGATAACCGCCCAACTGCTGCACCCTCCAGTTTTCTTTTACTGGGTGTGCGTCCCTCACATTAAATTCGGCTCGATAGTCGGGGAAATGTTCGCCCACTTCCTCGCTATGGTTTCCGCTCTGCTTCTTCCTTTCTGCCCATACTGTGCGTATAGGCTCGTAGGTTGTCGCTTCCTCGCCGTAGTCGTTTGTCGTCGCCGTAGGCTTCAACAACTGCAAACGATATTTCATTTCTCCCGCTCTCATTCCGCTAATTTCCGATAGGGTTTAATTAAGGCTTGTAGCGAATCAGGCACGGCGTGCATCTGCACGCTACTCACACTTTCACGCTGATTGTACCAATGTGCGCCCAACATCATTATAGCGTGTTTTATGGGGGTAGGTACATCGTGTCCGTTACCCATCTGCGCCAATTCCTCTTGGGTTCTATTGGTCGCTGTGATAACTGCGCTTTCTGCTGTATCTAATAGATGCTGCAAATACTCGTCATCATCGGCGAAATCATCAGCCCTTACGTGCTTCTTAAAAAGTGCCAAACTCACTACTGCCATAACGTTATAACTTTATAAATTGTGATTATTTACTTAACCCTTGGTGCCTGCTGCCGCTGTCACTGCCGGATCCTTTGACAACATGGCAAACGCCTCCTCACGCAATGTGGTAATAGCGTAGTCGGCATTGAGCACGAAGTCGATAGAGTTCTTACGTGCGAGTGTATAAGGGTCAATGATGATTGACATTTCACCAAACAAGCCCTGTGGGGCATACTTGAATGAGCCGAACAATACCGAACCCTCAGCCACGTATGAGCTACAGAATACCGGTACACCCGAAATCTTGCCGTTTTCATCAACGATAGCCTGGTTTGCACCGCTCCACTTTGGTGTACCCTCCAAAAGTGCCTTTGTGGTCTCTGTCATTACGTAGCAAAGTCCCTCCGGCATGATGTTGGCACCCAAAACAAGGCCCTTGAGTGCAAGAAGCTCGGCGAGGGTAGGTGCTTCACCCCTATAAGTCTTCTTGTTAGCTGCCTTGAGGTTGACGAATGGGCCTACAAGATTTGTAGCCTTTGCCACCTTTACGGTACTGAACATGATTTTGTTCATAAGGGCGGCTGCCGCAACTGGCATATACTGGGCACATACAAGCTGCAAAAGGTCGTCGGTCTCGTTGAGTGCTTCACGTGTGATAGGTACGGCTACACCCATACGCTCAGGCTTTGCGATAAGTTTTGTCACGTCAATCTTGGTATCACCCAGTTTTACGCCCTCATCGTTGATGGTTGCCTCGAAAGTCTCGATTACAGGCCACTGATAGTTACCTTTCAGTCCGGTGAGCAATGGCGAACCGATTGCCGAAAGAATAGTCTTTGCGTACAATGGTTCTACGATGTCGCCCATGGTGACCGGTGACGGATTGGTAGAACTGCCCGGGTTGAGATAACCCGAAGTGTTGCCGCCAAAATCAGAAGCCACGGCGCGGCTGATCTTCAACTCAAAACGCTTGCCGTTCTTGATGCACTCGCGCATCTGCTTGTTAGCCTCCTCGATGTCCTCACGGCGCATAACCCCAATAGTAGGGGTAGCCGCCTTGATCTTCATTTCGAGGATGTCCATTTCACGGTAAAGGGCTTTACGCTCTCCCTTTTCCGCATCGGTGAAGTCTTCGCGCTCCTTGTCGTTCTCCAGGCCCTGCGCAATTTCTGCGAGGCGGTTTTTGATTACGTCCATGCGCTCGTAGGCTTCACGAAAATTAAACTTTTCCTTTTTCATTTGTCAATGATTAAAATTAGTAACTAAAAAACATATATAGAAGCCGCCTCTACAGATTGCGGCCAACACTTGTTATGCGCTCACGCACCGCATTGATACGTTCACGCTTCTTGCTCTCGTCTATCTGCTTGGGTTTCGGCTGCTGCTCAAACTTGATGCCTGCCGCTTCCACCTCACGTTTGCTTACGTCGGTCTGCTCGTAGGCTGGATCGGTGGTAATGGTGAAGTCGTAAACGTTGTCAATACGCTTCACGTGGCGCAAAAGAATATCCTCGCCGTCGTCGCCTTTCTCGTCCAGACGCTCGTAGCTCACGGCGTTCTCGCTGTCGCCCTCATCGGTGGAATAGATGAATGAACACCCGGCAATATCACCACGGCTTACCAGTTCCAAAGCCTTGTCGCCGTCAACAGTGTGCGGCATTTCTGCCCAGAACTTCACACCCACCTTGTCAACCTCGTAGCTTAAAGTACCATTACCCTTGTTGCTGCGTGCCAAAACCAACTGGCGGTCGTGGAACATCGTAAGTTTGATGTCCTGTTTATCCAGCATCTCACGTGTCACGCACCCAGGCTCCAACACCTCGTAATAGTTGTTCCACCAATCACATAAAAGGCGGCTACGTACACCGAACTTCAGGGCATAGCCCTCAATCGTGCGGCTTTCCGCTCCGTCGGTAGCCTCGCGAATGCGAAGCCCCGACACAATAGCTATTGTTCTTTTCTTTTTCATTCTCCGTTGTTTTTATCGTTGTTGTCATTTCCCTTTGCAGCTGCGCCCGATAGCTTTTCACTGCCCAGCGGCGCAAGATTGGTAGAAAGATAAACCGTATCGCCTCCGTCGATGGTAGGTTGGTTTTCCATCCTGCGCCAATCGTTCACGGTGTAAATGCCGCTCTCGATCGTCTTTTTCTGATAGTCGGCGAGTGACTGCAAGTCCATTGAGTAAATACCCCGGCGGTCAAACAGAAAACGGCGTTTGCAACACAAAGACCGCGGTATCAGTTTTCGGGTCAGTTCGCATTCTATACGCTTCAATATCGGGTTGAGCGTGTTGGAAAGAAAAGCCACGTTTGCCATTTCGGCACTTTTGTAGTTGCTGCTCGTATCATCGAACACGAAAGACGGGTGAACGCCAAAGAAACGGCATATCTCGCGCACCGTAAACTTTCGGCTCTCCAAAAACTGCATATCAGTAGAAGAGAGCGAGATCTGTTTAAAGTCCACCTGCCCGGGCAAACTTACTATGCGCTCGCCCCGGCTGAAACGGCTATCCACGCTTTCGGCTGTCTTCTCCAGTTCCTTGTCCTGGTACTCGCCAAATCCCGTAGTGGTCTTGTCGTTGCTGATAATGCCGCGAACACTGCCGCCATTGGTAAACCGGTTCTCCGTCTCTGCATCTCCTGCCGTGGCAATATCCATCGTGCGCCTTGCGTGGGTCAGCACGCTTTCGCCCCTGCGCCCGTCTGAGGAATGCAAGTAAAGATGTATGATGTCCTTTTCCTCGAATGTGCCGAACACTCCATTATAGGCATCGGCTATGTAGTAACGGCTGTTCAGTGGGTCGTGGGTCACGGTATGAGGTCGGCAAAGCACTAAGTCGGTCAACTCTCCCAGTACATAGCGTGGGTAGATGTAGGCATTTCCCTCAATGAGCATCAGGCGCACCGCCATCGTCCAGAAGTCAAACGCCGACATTTCGGGTTGAGGCTGCACGGTCAGAAGATAATGCAGATCACTTGCCGTGTCTTCCTGATAGCGTCCATCCCTGCACCGCATGTACTGCAAACGTAGGCTCGCCACGCTCTCGCTTAGAAGCGTCACGCACCGATATACCGCTGCAACCGTCATGGCATCGCCGCCCCAGGCCGAAAACACCGCAACGCCGCCACCAGTCCTTACGGTGGTGGGGCGCGCGGTGCCGGTTGTGTCAGCACCTGTTGCCTCACGGCTGAAAAATCGTTTTATACTGTTCAGAAATGTTGCCATCTGTCGTTTCATACAAAACCGCCAAAGTTACGACAATTTGAATGCTGTCAACTATCTTACTGTTTTCGCTCCGGCGGTGTTCTGTCCTTTAAATTATGAGTAAAATATCCGAGGCCCTCATGCCAAACGGCTAATGAGCCGCTACAAAAATACAATCGTATTTTGCAAAATCCAAATGCCGTTGGGCGCATCGTGGCGCACGTTGGCGCAACGTGGTAAAATTATTAGTTTTTTAAGAAAATAGTTTTTGGCTGTTAGGCTAAAAGGCACAAAAAAGCCGCATCGGGCGTTAACCCGACACGGCTAAAGATAACGCCCTAACGGCGTTTATATAAAGTGAACTTGAAAACGTAGCGTGTGAAATTCGATATTAAGCAAACTGCACTGTGCTTAGATCCTTGCCAAAAGCGTGGATAGAGTCCATAATCTTCTTTACGGTCTTTGGCGACGGATTGCGACGCCCTGTAACGTAGTGGCTAAGCTGCTGTGGGTTTACACCCGTCAGACGTGACAAACCCGCCAATGAAAGCACCTTTGAGTAATAGGCAAGAAATGATGCCATATCATAGACGTAGCACATTTCCACTTCCTCAAATGGCTCATTATGCCGTGCATACGATTTCTTTATGTCCTCGTAGCCACCTTCGAAATAACGTTTGGCCTCTTCCACGCTCTTGCCTGTACCTGTTACCAGATAACCCAAATCATCGGCATCGCTGTAAATGCTATACGTTCCGTCGCCTGCTCTTTCGATAACTGCCTTAACCTGTCTCATTGTTGTATCTCCTTAATGTTCTGTTTATAAATCTGTTTTGTAAAAGACGGGGGCTTAAATAAGCCCTGCCGCCCTCTTGATGCTCCGTAACGTTCCGGTTGCCACTTCCTGCGAATGATGGTGGCTCATTGGAAACCTTACTCCCGTCTTGGGGTTTATCCATAGCGGATGCCCCGCCTCTGTCTCGCCTGTGTCGTAACACCCGGCTTTCTTTACCAGTCTTTCAAGTTCGTTGTACTTCATTTTGTCTTTTGCTTTATTAAATTTCACGATGCAAAGATAATGATATTTATTTGAATATCAAAATAAATAGGGTAAAATGTTATTGATATTAATATCATTTAACGGAAAAAGCCGCTACACCATTACGATGCAGCGGCTATGTATGTGGGTTATGGTAATGTCGGGATCGTGTCCCTATGGCTTGTTGGTCACCGTCTTTATAACGGCATCCTCGGTGAGCCATTCAAGCGGATACATGGCATCAAGCAAACCGTGTATTCTCAACTCGTAGTCGGGTGGCAGTTCCTCCAACAACCATTTCACGTAGTCGCGTGTCTGCCTGATCGCATCACGGAACGTATCGGCATTATATACCGGCATTCCGTCACGGTCTGTTATCACCAGACTTGTAACTTTCTTAGGCTTCTTGTATCTCATATCTGTGTCCTCCCTTGTTTTACTCGTCCGCGTCCTCAATCCAACAATAGTTCATAAGATACTCCAACGCGCCCTGCACGCTTCGCACCTTGCTCGCACTTACCTTCACGTCCTCCGGCAAACCTGCCATGAGGTCGTTAATGAAATCGTACACCTCAGCGATGTTCTTCTTTAAATCGTCGGCATCTGTATTAATCTGGCTCTGCACTGTAATAGTATCCTTGTGCTTCTTATCTGTAACTATCATATCTTATTCTCCTTTATTCATTAAGTTCATTAAATTGTCTGTATCCATTCCCATCATCACGCCCACGGCCTTTACAAAACGCTGCATAAGGTCGGTTGGGGTCTGTGGCATCATTGCCGCCGTCGGCTTGCCCTGCTGAGGCTTTGCCGTCTCGGTCGGTGTCGGTGGGGTGGTAGGGGCTTTTGGCTTGGTCTGCTGTGGTGCTTGGGTTGCCGCTACAGGCTTGCCGTGGTTCTTTGGTCCCTGTGCTCTGCGAAAAGCCTTGCGGACCTCACTCTGCATGTCCTTGTCTATGGTCGTACAGTGCTTGCACATCACTTTGAACGCCTCCGCCGTAATGTAGTACACTACACCCGTCGGGCTTTCGTAGCCCTTGCCAAAGCCTCGGTTTACCGTTCTGCCACATCTGAAAATGACACTACCGGGGCGCACGAAATATTTTTTCATACGCTGGATGCTCTCACAAACGTAGCGGTGTTCACGCCCTTGCAGCTTTGCGAGTGTAAGCGACGAAACCACACGTCTGCCGTTGTAGTCCTCAATGATGATGCCGTCCTCTGCTGTGGTGGTCTGCTGCCCGGTGGTCTGTGGCTCTGCCTGGCGCTTTCTGCTCTTGGCTAGCGACATAGCTGCCACGCGTGCATCTATCGCCGCCTCCTCTCGTTCCTCACGCTCCAGAAGCTTCTCGTACTCGATGGCTTCCTTTCTGTCGTGCTCCTCAATGGCTTTCGCCATCTGCTCGGCTCTTATCTTAGCCTCCATTTCGTTGAACGCCTTGATGTAAGCCTCTTTCCACTTAGCTGCCGTCTTTCCGGTAAAACCCATAACAAGGAACATGAAGCCATCACGGGTAATGTAATACATTGGCAACTGCTTTTTGATGTTGCCATTTTGGTAGTCGATTTTAGAAAGCGCAAAATTTCGCTCTCTAAATTCTTCGCTGCAATCCAACGACTTAACGGCTTTCAAAACATCTTTGTGCTGTTTGCCGAAAACCTCCGCTACTCTCAAAGATGTAGTAACGGCGTGCTCGTTTTCTACTGCTACCAAACTTAACTCTTGGTCGGTGGGTGCAACCTGCACCACTTCCGCTACCTGCTCTACAGGATTTTGATCTGATACGTTACTTGGCATAACATTTATGATTTTGACAAAAACGAAAAGGCCGCGCTACGTGCTGTCAGGCTCATAAATGCGAAACCTCCGGGGCATTTCTGCTACCCGACACGGCGCGGCTATCTCTTTATATAGAAATATCCTATTATACTTACTATGGCATGGATACAAAAATAGCCGCTACGTTACGGTGAACGGCGGCAATATCTGTACCGCATTTATGATTTTTGACACTGCAAAGATACATAAAAAAGTTTAAAGTACCAAAGATTTTCGGTAAAAAGTTACTTAGTTATACTAAATTTAACGTTTTGCAGCTTTATTTGATAGGAAAAGGGCACGAAAAAGCCCCGATAGGCACCAGCCTATCGGGGCTATATCCTTATTTCCATTTATCGGGTTTGGTGTAAACCTTATCTCCGTCCGTTATCGTATCATCCATTTGGGCGGTAACAAACTTGTTGTAGTTCTTTTCAAGCAAAGTAACCTTTCCTTTGTGCGCCTTGATGTTGTTCGCAATGTCACGGCTGTATATCGACGGTGGAAAATATGCCCTCACCTGTTTGCCCGGGCAATTGTGCTGTATAAATTCCACTGGTGGCAAAAGGTCGCTATCGCCACTTACCAAAACCACGATGTCCGTTTTGTCCATGACGCAATCGGCAAGCATACGGATGGATATGTTTACGTCCGTCTTCTTCTCTTCTGGTCTGATGATTGCGTATTTGCATCGTGGGCACTTGATTTCCTTTGAGATGTATTTGCCCCTTACGACTTCAAACCTATCACCATTAAGCAACCGATTGGCATTGAGGAAAGCACTTTGATGTCTGCTTTTCTCCTTGTTGAGTGGTGAGGCGGTGAAATATATGACTTTTGCCAACTCCTGGCCCTCACCGACAAATTGCCCGAAAAACTTAACGAGGTCTATCCAATAGCCCTTGTACCACTTTGCATTTACCTGCTTGGCTGTCCTTAAACCATAGTAAAAGTTAAAGCCGTCTATATAAACCGTTACACGTTTTGCCATACTGCTAAAAATGAAAAAAGCTGCCACCGGGACAGCTATGCCCATTCAAGAAAGAATGGGGATTCGTAATAATTTGCTGCAAAGATACATAAAAAAGTTTAAAGCACCAAAGATTTTCGGTAAAAAGTTACTTACTTATACCAAATTTTTGTATTTTTGCATTCAAATTACAAATTTTAAGTATAATAAGCATGAAACAATTACTTATAGCACTTGCCTTTCTTGCCCTCGGAATGTCGGCAAAGGCCCAGGTTGAAAACTTAGACGAAGTGGAATTATTGGGCACATGGGAATACGTTAGCAGCGATGGAATATTTACCGGACGTTTGCCCATCTACAACAATAGCTACCGCAAACCTGTAGGCTTTACTTTCAACGACAACCAGGCATCCGTAATAAAGTGGGAATATGCTGGCGACAACTACGATTATCAGCAGTATGGCGGTTATTGGGTTAGCCATACTTCCGAAAGATACATATTGCATATACTTTCCAATCAGTCGTATGATTCTGGCGAAACAAAACAAGGCGATGTTACTACCATAAATTTTGTTGTTTCCAAATTTGCTAATGGTGAAATGATACTGCAAACTCTAAGCGGTAACGGTACTTTGTACCTAAAGAGGCAGTCCGCTTCGTCTGTTTCCTCTGTCAAGGCTGACGCAAAGGCAAGCGGCAAAGCCTACACCCTCGATGGCATGACCGCCACCGACACAACAAAGGGCATCATCATTCAGAACGGCAAAAAGAAGATACGCAAATAAACAAACCCCGATAAGTGATTGAACCTATCGGGGTTATATCCTATGACAATATAATACGACCCTTGAAAGGGCTATTGTTTCTTATTGTTGATAAATATAGATGCGATGCTTGCAACAGCGGCGAGACCAAAGACACCGGCAAACCACGCACAATCAAGATAAAGGGCGTAGGCCGCGAGGCCCATTGTAACGACAATAGCCAAAAATGCGAAAAACATTCCCCACCAATTCATTCGTCCCACCTTATGCTCATTATAGCTAAGTATCTTTAGCTTTTTCTCATCTTGTTTGTGACGGTGCTGTTGTTCACGCTCCGACGATTTAATGAGAAAATCAACTATCTTAGGGTCGATTTTCTGATACTCCGCTAACTCTTGTGGTGCTGGCAGTATGTTGTCGTCAACCGAAACGGTCTGCTCTATCTGGTTGCCATCACTACATCCTGGTTAAAAAATTGAAGTTCTACCCGTTGATTCGCTCCACCCCCAAAAATCTTATACGTTACAGCCTTACTCTTTACAGGACTGATAAATCTCAAATAAAGATCACGTTGACAAATGTATGACTCTATTAAACGGGCATCTTGATTTGCCGTTTCAAACTCTGCAAACATTTTCAATACCATATTGTTTGTCGAGAGAAACTTAGCCAAGAAGCCTGTAATATTATTATCTGTCAAGACAAATTTATCTACGAGTAAAGCATATAATAAGAGTACATCTTCCAATGTATATTCTCCGAATAGATGAGAATCCTTTATCTTTTGGTAATCACCATATCTTCGCTCCATAAGGAGTAATCCATATGCAGTCAAGCCGTTGTAATTGAAACTGCCCCAATTACCCTGATAGAACTTATTAAACGCTTCGATTTCCTTTGCCCTAAACTGAGGTTTAGATTGAGATTGCCTATAACCATAAAGAGAGGAAAGATACGCATCATATTCATACCCTAATGGTGTATTTGGCATCAATACTACAACTTTCCAAAAAGGACCATAGTTCCTTGACAAATGAAGGAAGCTCTTAACAAAATAATTATCAGCATATTCTTTAGCCAAAAGACTATTAACAGTAAATATCCGTGACATGTATTTTACAAAAACACAGCGGTCATGATGTTTGTTAAGCTGCAATATTATCTCAGAATTATAACCTTGATTATTTTCTTCACCATTTTCCAAAAACTTTCGTGGTATAACTAAAGGGGAAAAATTCTGCGTTCTAAAAAAGAAGTCAATAAAAACATCATCAATATAGTTTTCTATAACTTCTTTTTTAGAATTACTAACGACAACATTTCGATTCTCACCATACAAATCATCACCAATAATCTCTAAATAATGATGGAAATGCAGGTCAGCTACCAATTTGTCTATAAGCTTATCAGAACGTATCATCCCCATTAAATTAAAAATAGACAAGACGTGTCGAAGAGACAGCATAAGTCCCTTAGAATTTGCTTGTCATAAACAATAGGATTCAGAAAACCATCATATCTTATGATGCCATTCTCTGTAACAACAAGACCATTTGTTGACAAACGGTGTAATCCTAGTTTTAACCCAAACTTAGAATACGTAATCTTTTCCGTATCAATAACAGCCTTTCCCACTAAACCATACTGTTTCTTAGCCAAAAAGATTAACTCCTGCAGACGAAGCATGGTTGCATCATTTGCAACTCCTTTCACACCATAAGTTTTTTCTATTGTAATCATACGAATCTTGGATAAATCAAATTATACAACTGAATATTATCTGGAACAGAAGGGGGCATAAGTCCCACATAATCTAAAGTTTTGTTCCAAAAAGAACACTTTAAGTTACTTCCATAACGATACACTATATTGCCATATTCCTTATAGAAATTTGGAAATATCAAACCAGACATTTCCATCAAATCAGGGTTATAAGATTTCCCAAAATCTATCTTGTCTTTACCTATCTTTATATATGGAGTTGGATTATCTGCCAAAACAATACCATTTTCCAAGATACTAGATAAGTGCATACATGCAGCAGAAGTTATATGTCTAACGGAAGCATCCAGCTCAATAACAATATCATTAAAATCTATATACATATCATTGACTAATTATTCTTCCAAAAAGTAATAGCTTCGCCAATATTCATCGCTGGTAAATTTGCTAATGTAGAAATCAACCTCCATAAAGAGACCTCGGAATCTGCGATTTCACCGTCTGCAGCCATAATTGTTGCCAAATAACCTGTTACATATTTTTTCTGTTCTTGATTCATTGCAGAAATAACAGCAATTGCATGTCCAAAATCCAAAGCATCCGCCAAATTCCAGAAATCCATACCTGCATCAGGATTTACTCCAAACTTAACCATTTCAAGTGCCATTACAGACAACTCTGATTTTTCTACTTTTCCATCAACAGCAACCATTGCCTTTGCTAACTTTACAATAGCAGATAATTCCAAACCATTAAATTGCATAGTTATAATTACATTACACAACTTGTTCCCAGAAGTTGCATTAGTTATTAAAGTTATTATGAATTGGCGTGGGACTATTGCCTTTTCGCCAGAATAGAGGTTGTGGAAGGACCTATCTGCTAGCATAGGACAATAGCCCACGCCAAAAGGGTATATCATTCCTTTTCCATTTTGAAAAGGATACAATAATCCTAAAGGCGTGAGAATACTGTTCACTATCCAAGCAGATTTCGAAACTTCCACATTTCTATTCTAGGATAACGTTCAATACGCTCATTCATTTGAGTCTTCATCGCAGCCGTTCTTTTCCGTCTGCTCAAACTCTGACCGCAAAAGTAAGCAATATTCTTGATACCGCCAAACTTTTTGCTTTTTTTTTATCGTTAGGACTCGATTTTTTCTGAAAAGGATTAGAAAAAGGCATCGGATGGCGCCACTGCCAAAAAGATTGCACTTCCACATTCCTATTTCATGACGGCTCCGATGCCTATATACCTCAAACTTTTTTATCCGCCAAATATCAAAACCTGTCTTGTATGAAATGCCATACTGTATGTACCAAATGACAAAGAGGAGGCGTCATAAGTCTAAATTACAGTTGGCGCATAACAGTTGGCCTACGCATGCACATCACCTGTTGTGCAAGCGCATATCAGCTGCTATGCAAGCGCACAACAGCTGTTGTGCGACCGGAGATACTAACTAACTAAAAAACATATACTAGCTTTTCTAACAACTTATACTATGTTTTCCAACAACATATCAGTATCATTCCAACAAACAAAAAAGGGTGAATCATTTACTTATGACACACCACTCTCTTTGCTAAATCAGACACACAATTGATCTTATCTTATAATATTATACTCAAACTCATAATCCCCATTCTTCAGCCATTCGGGAACATCTTCCCCAATTTCCATAAGGCCTTCAATATGAAACTCCAGACTTTCCTTTGCTTCTTTTTGCAAAGCTTCAAAGGTTGGTGCAGTAAAAACCACCGCTCCTGGAACATTACTACCAAAAGAACCGCCATAATTTCTGTCGCACCACGCAACGTCAACAATAACCTTTTCCATCATGTACTACTTTAAATTTTCCAAATCTCCCCGTTCAAGACAGCTATTTCTTACCAAGGTTTCGAGCTTTTCAATCATCTTACGCTTGGTCTCCTTAGAAGCATTCCAACGTCGCAACGCTTCTTCTCTTGTTAACTTTGTTGTATTCATTCTTTATTCATCCTTTTTTTAGTTCAAATTAAAATTGCAAAAATACCTCCCGTCAATATTTATAACCAAAATTCATATAGCTACAAGTTTGGAATCTAGCGATAAAAACAAGAGGATTGAGAGGCTGGGAATCCTTGTTTTCTGCTCTATATTAAGAACAAGACCTATAGTTGTACAACTATAGATTTTCCTCAACGGCACCATCTTGTCAAGAAACCACAAACGTCTGATTATCAACAAGTTCTTATTTCTCTTCATATTTGTGATATTCTCAAAGAAACAATAAGCATCTGAAAATACGAGAATCTCAGGCAATCTAATGTAAAAAAGTTTCATTCTTAACAACGCCACATCACTACATCTTCAGGATATTCTTACTGATTACTTACTTCATCTTCCACCCATCAATGGTTCCCGTCTTCGATGAGAAGTTGCAGCCTATCTGATAAATCTTTCTGCCATCTGCTGCATATTCCCTGGCGTAGCCCATATCCTCTATCTGCTTCAGGGCTTCCTCTGCCGAACCATCTCGCTTGAATTCGAAGATGTAGATATAGTTTTGGGTCTCAACCACACAATCTACCCTACCTTCGCTTTGCTGCTTTGACCAACGTCAGGAAACCGCTCCTCACTTCATCATTCGGGAAATCCAGAAGATAGGAATCGGTATCCATATTCCAATCTTTAATGGTGAGATAACCGCTCTGATAAATCATCGGCAACGGTGCTTCCACATCCGCCTTGTAATCGATGAAACTACTCGTAGGATAAAACCTGTTCACCATCTCATTGATGTTCTCATCAAAATGAGACAATAGGCGAACCAGATAGGTTGGCGAACCGGTGCGGAACCAATAATCTGCCAGAATTTTCTTGCTCAAGGCATTCAAGATACTGAAAGGATTATAGATATCAAGCATATTGGGACTGAAGTGGTAACCGTCAAACTTCCTCTTCAGTTTGTATTTCATTCCTTCCTCCGTGGTCTTGTATCTCACGGCCATCGCCTTGATTTGTTCATCAAAGGTAGAATACAATTCATCTTCCGTAATTCCACAAAGTGCCTCGTAATGCTCGTCCATACTGATGTCGTTAGGCTGATTGAAACCACTGAACACGCTTACCTGCGAGAACTTTGTGACACCCGTGAGTAAAACAAACTGCAGGTCATCATCAGCTTCCTTAAACACAGAATATACGCCTTTGAGCAGATTGCGATTATAATCCTCCAAAGTCATCTTTCCATATTCATTCTGCACAGAAATATCCATATCCATCACATCAAGCAAAGGCTTGTCATACTCATCAATGAGTACGACAGCTCTCATTCCTGTTTTCTTATGAGCATTCCCTAACACAGCCTTAAAGCGACTACCTAAAGTCTCGGCCAACTCCTCACGCCCATAGATACGTTCTGCCATGGCAACAAACTCCTCCAACACTTTGTCTAACGCATAAGGCTCTACAAAGTTTTGACCACCAAAAGAGAGATGAAACACAGGATATTGCTTCCACTCCTTCTCTAGCTTGTCGATGGCAAGCCCCTTGAACAGTTCCTTCTTTCCCTCGAAATAGCATTTCAAGGTAGATACGAGCAATGACTTTCCAAATCGTCGTGGACGACTCAGAAAGTATATTTTACCATTAGTCACTAAGTCATAGACCAATGCCGTCTTATCGAGATAAACATAACCATCTTCTATGATTTGTTCGAAACTCTGTATGCCGATAGGATATTTCATATTGCTGCCGTTTTAATTTTCTTTCGGCAAAGTTACAAAAAATAATGATACAAGCAAAAGAATAGCCCGAAAAAAATAACGAGATTGCAAAATACCATATTTGTGGGATTGTTGACAAGGAAAAAAAATAATACCTTTGCCTTTTGAAAATAATAGTTTAAAATCATGGTAGAAACAATGAATAATATTGGAAATAGACAGCCAGATAGCAACGCTGGCTGCAGTAAGCAAAAAGGAGTGAAGAATAAGCAAACCCGGCAGCTGGTACTATGGATTGGTGCTTTGATAGTAGGCGCCGTCTTGGGGATATTCGGCATCAGCTGGCTGGATAGTCTGATGAACTTCATAGCCACGGTCTATACCCGCTTATTCCAGCTTCTGGCAGTACCAACCATAGCCTTGGCTGTTATCACAACCCTGGCATCCTTGGGCAACCAGGCAGATACCGGTAAGATATTCCGCCACGCCATCACCTACACCCTGCTCACAACGATAGCAGCTGCAGCAGTGGGACTGGTGCTCTACAACATCGTTGCTCCAGGCAATTTACCTACAGCCTTGGTACAGAGCGGTATGGCGGATGTTCCCCAAAAGCTGGGAGAAACCAGCTATTATGACCATATTCTTGGGGTAATACCCAACAACATCATCAAGCCGTTTGCCGAAGGAAATGTACTCTCTATATTGATTTTGGCGGCAGCAGCAGGTATTGCTTTAGCCAAGATGCCATCAAGCGATAAGAAAGAAGTCGTGATGAAGGGATTGTTTGGATTACAGGATTTGCTCTTCATGCTGATTCATGGATTAATCTGGGCTCTGCCTCTGGGTATCGTTGCCTTTGCAGCACAACTTTCAGCCCAGTTCTCTGCGGGTATCGTGATGGCTTCTCTAGGAAAGTACGTAGCTGTTATCCTGGGAGGTAATGTCATTCAATTCTTCATCATCCTTCCGCTCTTCCTCTTGGCAAGAGGCTTGAATCCTGTGCGTACACTGGGCAAGATGATGCCGGCAGTATTAATGGCTCTGTTTACAAAGAGTTCTGCTGCTACGTTGCCGGTAACGATGCAGACAGCAGAAGACAGACTGGGAGTTTCCAATCAGGTTTCCCGCTTTGTATTACCTATCTGTACTACCATCAACATGAATGGTTGCGCTGCGTTTATCCTCGTAACCTCCTTATTCCTGATGCAGAATGGAGGAATGCCTTTACCTTGGACTACGATGATTCTCTGGCTCTTCATTTCAGTTATCTCAGCAGTGGGTAATGCAGGAGTACCGATGGGATGTTATTTCCTTACCCTATCTCTGATGTCCGGTATCAATGCTCCTATCGGCATCATGGGCATCATCCTGCCAATCTATACTATCATCGACATGATTGAGACGGCAGAAAACGTATGGTCTGATTCCTGTGTCTGTGCCATGGTGGATAGGGATTTGAAAAGATAGAAACAATAGTGAACATGCAAAAATATCACCATGATTGTAGGATAAGGGCAGAAAAACTTTGTGCTTTCAAGATTTATTCGTACTTTTGCAGTCAAAAACAGAAAGGGAGGGATGAATGCTGATGCAGAAATCCCTCTTTAAGTATAACAAAAAAGAAGAAAGCCTATGTTCCATATCGCTCAATACTTCCCTATCACAGACCCTACGTTGATATTCTTCGTAGTGCTCCTCATCATCCTCTTTGCCCCTATCATCATGGGTAAACTCCGTATCCCGCACATCATCGGAATGGTGCTGGCAGGTGTGCTCATAGGCAAATACGGACTGAATATCCTGGAGCGCGACTCTTCGTTTGAGCTCTTCGGAAAGGTGGGACTCTATTACATCATGTTCCTCGCTGCACTGGAGATGGATATGGAAGGCATGAAAAAGAACAAGTCGCGACTGCTTATCTATGGCCTGCTCACCTGTTTTATACCGTTCTTCCTCACCTATGGCATGAGCATCTGGCTGCTCCACTACTCTGCCAAGGCTTCCTTCCTGCTGAGCTGCATCATGGCATCCAATACGCTGATTGCCTATCCTATCGTTTCGAGATACGGACTGCAACAGAAACCGAGCGTTACGCTGAGTGTGGGGTCGAGCATGATTTCGCTGCTCATAGCCCTGATTATGCTTGCCGGACTGGTAGCATCGTTCAGCAAGCATGACGGCGTACTGTTCTGGGTATTCTTCACCCTCAAGTTTGCCGCCTATTGTGGCGTGATGATCATACTGATTCCCCGACTTACAAGATGGTTCTTGCGAAGATACAGCGATGCGGTGATGCAGTTTATCTTCGTACTTTCGATGCTCTTTATGAGTGCGGCACTTTCGCAGATAGTGGGCATCGAGGGCGTTTTCGGTGCTTTCTTCGCCGGTCTGATATTAAACAGATATATTCCGCATGTTTCGCCACTGATGAACCGCCTCGAATTTATCGGCAATGCCCTCTTCATTCCTTATTTCCTGATAGGTGTGGGCATGCTAATCAATATCAATCTGCTGTTTCAGGGCAGTCATATTCTATGGGTCGTGTTCTGTATCGCCTTCTTCGGAACCCTGGGCAAAGCCATCGCAGCCTATATCGCCTGTCTGGGTTTTCGATTGCCACTTTCTTCGGGTCACATGATGTTCGGACTCACTTCGGCTCATGCTGCCGGAAGTATCGCCATGGTGATGGTGGGTATGCATCTGCTCGTAGCACCGGGCACTTACCTCGTCAACGATGATATGCTCAATGGTGTGGTTATGATGATTCTGATTACCTGCATCATCTCATCCATCCTTACCGACCGGTCTTCGCAGAAGATTATCCTGAGAGACAAGGAACTGCCTGATGCGGAAGACGACAAGAAAGTGAGCGATGAGAAGATTCTGGTTCCGGTGAAATATCCTGAATATGCCGACAACCTGATGAGTCTGGCGTTTCTGGTGAGAAACCAGAAACTGAACAGGGGACTCATCTGCCTGAATGTGGTATATGAAGACAAGGACATGCGATACAACCAGGAACAGGGAAGACGGATTCTGGAACATTGCAGTCAGCTGGCTGCTGCCACCGATGTGATGACGCAGACCCAGGTTCGTATTGCCGCCAACATCGCCAACGGCATCAAGCATGCCTTCAACGAGTTCCAATGTTCTGAGATTATCATCGGAATGCACATGCATCCTGAGGTTTCGCCGAAGTTCTGGGGAGAATTCCACCAGAGTCTCTTCAACGGATTGAGCCGACAGATTATCATGGCACGCATCAGGCAGCCGTTGAATACATTGAGAAGAATACAAGTAGCCGTACCTTCGAGAGCAGAGTTTGAGCCGGGTTTCTACCGCTGGCTGGAACGCCTAGCCCGACTTGCCGGCAACCTCGACTGCCGCATCCAGTTTCATGGCAGAGAAGAAAGTCTGGCGCTCATCAATGAATATATCAAGAACCGGCATCCGGAAGTGCGTGCTGATTATACCCAGATGATTCACTGGAACGAGTTGCCACAGCTGGCTTCGCAGATATCTCCAGACCACCTGTTCGTGGTAGTAACCGCCCGTAAGGGAACCGTATCTTACAAGACAGCACTGGAGCGTCTGCCGGAAGAAATAACGAAATACTTCTCAGGTACCAACCTGATGATTATCTTCCCCGACCAGCATGGTGATTCCTACGGCGACCAGCTTACCTTCGCTGAGCCTCAGCATCAGGAAGAGATCAGTGCTTACGAATCATTCCTGCAATGGTTTAAGAAATTCAGAAAATAAAGAGAAAACAGAGGATACTACTAAAAAAGGTCGCCAGCATTTTGGCGACCTTTTTTAGTATATAAACATTCAAAACGATTCGGATTAATCAAATCGATTCGAATGATTTATTTCTTCTTACAATCGTCTTTCAGGGGAAACTTACTAAGCATATTCAAATGTTAAAAAACACCCTAAATACGAAGAATTCCACAACAAAAGCCTTTAATATCAATCTTTTTCCTTACCTTTGTGTTCTATATTTGGCAATTCTTAAAAAGAAAAGTCAATCGGTTTTTCATCTAACCTCTGTATATAACATTGGAAGATAAAATCAAACAGCCTTTAACGGCTAATGCTTCATTGTATAATGGGCAACCTACTGACACAGGTTCATCGTGTCCAAGTGCAAGACTTACCTCTTGTACGCCCCCCATCTCAAAGAACAAAGGTGGGGTGTCGGTAGAGAATGTGCCATCCGGAAACAAGCAATGGTTTGTTCTTCGAGTTTCGTATGGGCGTATTATCAAGGCAAAAGCATTCGTTAAGGCTAAAGGATTGGAATGTTATGTTCCTTTGCGATATAAAGAAGTAAGAAAGCAAGGAAAGAAGCGAATCATCACGGAGCCTCTTCTCCCCTCTTTTCTCTTTGTTCATGCATCAGCAGAGCAAGTTGATTCTCTTTTGCAAGATAAGAACATCAAGGCTTTTGAAAATAGAGCTTTGTTGAGTTACTATTACGACCACACTTCACATTGTGAAAATGCGCCAACCAAGAATCCTCCTCTTATCATTGCCGATACAGCTATGGATAATTTCATCCGTTTAACCTCCATACATAATCCTCACATTATCCCTGTTACTTCTGAGAATATCAAATATAAGTTAGGAGATGAAGTAGTGATTACAGAGGGTGAGTTTAAGGATATACATGGTAGAGTGACAAGGATTGCTGGGCAACAGAGAGTGGTGGTAGAACTTTTTGATGGATGCTTGGTGGCTACTGCGTACGTGCCAAAGGAGGCGATGAGGAAATGTATTGCTACGCAATCAACGAAAATTTGTTAGATATGAGGAAGTCTATAATCTCAAAAGAATAAAGATAGTTTGTACTGTTGCCGGACAAACGAATAAGTGGCTTGCCGAGTCTCTGTAATAGCACAATGACCATTAGTAATACATAATAAATAAATGTCTTAATCATAACAACAATAAAATGAACAACGATACACTCCAAGAAATCATATCCGTATATCATTCTTTACAGAAAGACTCTTTACCTGAAAAAGGTGAAGGATGGGTTAATATGGCAAAATTTGGTCCTGCTTTACTCAAAGCAGGTATAGATTACAAAGGTATGGGATATGAAAAACTCTATGAATTTGTCTCCAAATCAGGCGTATTCGAAGTATATTCCGACACTTCTTGCAAAGTGCCTGTAAAATATATCAAAGAGAAAGAACCCCGAAAGGATATTTCTAAAAAGTATAGGACGGAACGTGCGCAAACAATATATACGGATTCTAATGAGGTAGTAAAGGTTAAGCGAAGATTGCGCCTTGACAACAATATGTTCATAGGGCAGTTCGCACCGCAGAAGAATGAAGGCTGGTATACGATAACGGACATACGCAATACTGATTTTACGAAAATAGAGGATAGAGAGCGAGGAGTAAAGAATTTGTCGATTTCATTCAGAAGTACGAAAAAAGAATTTAATCGTTTTGCTTATTACAAGTTCACCTGGGTGTTGCTAAAAGTCGAACCTCTAAAGTTCGGTATTGATTTGTGCGAGGAAATAACGCCAATATACCCTAAGGGCATTGTAAAAAGTCTTTACGAAGGTATTATGCGCTATTCTGCTGGTGCTGCGAAGAAGATTACTCGTTCGCTTGATACTCTCAAAAAGCAGTTAACCCAAAGTGGTAAAGAAGTATTCATCTACGAGTTGTTGCAAAATGCAAATGATTATCCTCGCCATACTATAATTAACGACAAATATCAATCTTTGCCTGTTGATGTAGAATTTCATTTAACCAAAAACTACTTGATATTTCAACATACGGGTGAATATTTTAATCCCAAGAATATTGCAGCTATTTGTGATATAAATGATGGCGAGAAGGCTGACAATGCCGAAGCCATCGGCTACAAAGGTATAGGTTTTAAGACTGTTTTTCTTGACAACGACTATGTTCTTCTCAATACTGGTAATTACACATTTAGGTTCGACAAGTCTGCTACGGATGTAATCAATACACCATGGCAGATATTGCCAATTTGGACGGAATATAATGAGATTGATAATGAAATCAAGCCTGTTTTCCGTCAGCATCCTACCGAAGAGTTCAGAGTAAAATTCGCTCTCCAACCACGAGATACGGATATTCTGACTGGTGAAGACAGAGAGGATAACTACATCAATTTGTTTACCAATGTATTCGACTCGGAGCGTGTTATATTGTTTATCCCGAACATCAAGAAGGTTAGCATCTTTATTGATGGTCAAGGTAAACCGATTGTACGTGAGAAAGACAATAAAGACTGGTGTGTATCAGATTCTCTTATAGATGATATTCCTGAGGACATTACAGATAAGATAAACGATGTCTTGGAAAATCCAGAATCTCTTCGTTCGGATGGTTATGAGAAAATACCAGAGAAGTACATGAACTTCCGTAAGACTGCGGTAAAGTTTGCGTGCAAGAAAGTTAAAAGAAAGTTGATGCCTGTTGATGATGCCATGCTTTATTGCTATCTGCCAGCAAAGCGTACTGATTGGGGCTTCAATTTCCTAATGAACACCGATATGGTGCCCAACGGACAGCGTGATGATATTGAGGATATCGAACTCAATCATGTTATTACTCGTATCGCAGGTAAACAGTTCTTTTATTGGATTAAGCAGCTTATTGAAAGCAAAAAATATGACCTTGACTCTATCTTTGCACTTGTCCCAGACTTTGATGAGTGCAAGAAGAGGCGCGTGTACAAGACGTTTATAGAGGAGTTCCAAGAAGAATTTGAAAAGCTCATAAAAGAAGAGCCTTTTATCCCATGCGTAGATAAGGATGGTGAACAAACTTTTGAATGCATCGATAATATTATCAACGACATGACTGGCATGACAGCGAACGGAGTCATATCTGACGAAGACTTCATAATTTTTATGGATTTGGGTGATTACTCCTTGCCTGTTGACGAATTAAGACAATCGGAGGCATTCATGGATTTTTTGTACAAGCATTCTCCTTCGAGCCTTGATGTAAAGATTGATGCTGTAATAAAGAAATGTGAGGAAACTGATTTCCAAACATGGTTGACGGTTCCCGAAAACAACACACGATTTATAAGACATTGGTTGAGTAAGGATGATTTAGACGAGTTTGCGAAGAAAAATATATTTATTGAATATAAAGGCGATTTGTTTACAGCAGGAAATCTCTACTATGATTTTGACACAAATTGTAATAGTTTAGGATTCTTGCGTAGATTTGTACCGCATCTTTGTGAGACATCAAAAGCAAATTTTGAGGGAAATGAAAATTGGAAATCATTTGTAGACAAGCATTTCCGGCCTTTCTTTGCTGCGTCTATGATTACGGATTACATTCTATCCAACGAGGACGCCATGACGTTGCTTAACGTACCAAGCAATTCTGTTGCATTTTATCGTTATCTTGCAGTAAATAAAGTTGATTTAAAGGCTAATAAGACAAAGGTTCCGTACATTACCGAGGATGGTGATGCAAGTACCGACTATACCAATTATCACTACTTCTTCAACGAAGATGCTCACGACTTAACACGTGAGAAATGGTTGGGCGAGAATGTTATCAACGTACTATCGCGTATCTATTTTGACAGTCTGGCTGATGACGAGAAAGATTGCTTAACTGCAATATTTGCTAACCTTGGATTCAACGAATTTACCAAGGACTCGTTCGCTACTACTATCATAGTTGGCGATGCCGATTTCCGAGCAAAAGTTAACGCAGCCATAGAAAACAATTATGCCGCTAACAAAGCATTTGTTGAATATGTTTACGGTTGTGAAGCGCAGTTGAAGGAAAACTGTTTCAAGGATTATGTCTTGCGTTGTGTTGACATCCACAAAAATGAGGTATATCTTTGCAACGACGACGTGCGATACTTCAATCAGGATGCGTATGCTCAGAACAGCACCTATGCTGACAATATCAATCATGCTTGGTTGCAGGATAGCATGATGTATGCTCTATCGAATGATTACTTTGAAGGTCATGAGAAGGAAGAGGTAAAGAAACTGGAATCGTTCTTGCGTCAGCAGTTTGGCGTTAAGACCTTCACAGACAAGTCGTTCTTCACAGATGTTGTAATTAAGAACAAGGCGATTATCTATGCCAATTTTGTTGACGAGGCAACTATGCTCACATTCTTAGAATACCTGAAGCGAGACGCAGACAGACTCTTTGATGAAACTATGAGTTTCAACGACATCAAAGATATGCCTTTACTTGCCTATGACGGAACCATAGTAAGAGCAAGGGAACTTAATATCCTGTATATCGAATACAATGAGGACGCAAAGACTCTATACGAGAAAGCATGGTGTCCGAAAACGTATGTTGTACTCTCACAGAAATATACCGATGATTTCTCTCAGGATATGCGTCAGCTATTCAAGATAGTGAAGTTTGACATCAATACCACAACAGACCTTCTTGCTCAGAACGCAAACTTGCGTAAATCGGTTAATGTTATTAACATTAACATTGATTTCTGGCGATGGGTAAAGGTTAACCAGAAGCAAATTGCATCTGTTGATAAGTTTAAGGCTATTCCGTTGCTTGACAAAAACAATGCGCTTATAAATGGTGCATCACTTTACATTTCTGACACCTATCAGCAGGAGCAAATTGAGGCGTTGGTAACTAAGTATGTAAAGGAGGCGCATTTTGTGTCTTCGTCTTACATTGAAACCGCCAATGAGAACGAGAAAGCAGAGTGGATGAAATTATTCAGAAGACTTGATCTTAAGTCCGATAATAGAGATATTCTTTTCTCAGACATCTTGCCTAAGCTTTCAACTATTGAAACTGAGTCTTTGGATTCGATTGTAGCGATGATGACCAAGCACCTTAAAGATCTGAAGGATAAATGGGCAGAAAGGAAATACCAAATTATGCAATTGAGAGTTCGTACTCAATCTGCCGATTATAAGACTCTTGATCAGGTAATAATCGTCAACGTGGATGAGGATTCAGTATCTGAACCATTCAAGTACATCACTCTTGCCAACGAGGTTCATCCCGATATTCTAAAGGCAAATAAGAACTTGCTTCATGCTATCTCTGAAGAGTATGGTAATCGCAATCTCATTACCACAAAGCAAATGTGGATTGACGCAAAGGTTAAGGATTATCTTACAAAGTTTGCTGCCGATGAGAATAGCGTTGCAGACATTCACATTCAGTTTGTACGTGAAGTAGCCAAGATACAGAGTGAGTATGACATAAAAGACACACTTCGTAAGCAGATAAAGTATCTGGTCAAGTCTAATGAAACGACATACAAGTTTGCTCATGAACTGACACTTGGAACAGCATATTCTCCAACATGCGACTTTGAGGCAAATGGTGTGTCAGAATTGCCGTATCTTTCTGACACTTACATCTTCGAAGGCAATAAGGATATCATCAAGCAATATTTCAAGGCAGAAAACTTGCATCAGAATATAACACGAGAAGACTTAAAATATCTCGCAAACCGCACATTTGCTTGTTATTTCTGGTCGAAATGTTTCTCTCGTCGCTTGGTCGAATATGAATCATGGGTGGAAGACGGATGTTTCAATAACCGCATATGCATACCAACAGAGAATTCTGTTCAAAAGCCGGAGTTGTTGTATGCACCTCATATAGCTGGTTATGCTGTTCGGGCCAAGGTACCCCAATGGCAAGAGAAGGTTCCTTGCAAAGCTATTGTTGACTCTATTGACAATCGTGATGCTCGTGAATTATTTGAGAAGATCAACTTCTGTAAGGCTCTTTCTTTTGAAGATTGCCTTTATTACCTTGCTCGTGTTACGCATCCAAGAGAGGAAGAGACTCATTACCGCAGTATAGTGATTAATTGGATGCTGTCTTCGCCTATTCAAGATGAGACTTTGGTTGACAACTATCGTAAAACGCCAACTGCAGAATGGCGTAATGGTAAGGGGCAGAAGAAGCATATTACGGAACTTTATGCTATCCATCCGGATGCGACACAGGAAAGGAACATTTTCCGTGGCGATGAATTTGTTATGCAAACAAGTGCTTTCCCTTATGATACTGATTCGTTTGTCAAGGTCTGCAACATGCTGAAGATAAAATGTCTGACAAGTTCTGATTTTGTCGCAACACCTATAGGCAAACAAGATGAAACAGCTGATATGGTTGCCATACTCAGACCTCGTCTGCTTATCTTGTCGGCTATCGAGAATCCAGACAGATTCCAAGAACTCTACGAACGCTATAATACAAAGCTGTCGCAGTATCATTTTGTTGTATGTGAAAAGATAGATCTCGGTTATGACACTATACATAATGATGTGGAGCGTATCTATAACTATGACAATCACCTTTATTATGTAAGCTCATGGAAGCATAATCGTACCTTTACAAAGTTCTGTAGTAGATTGAAGCGACTGGTAGGTTTTGACGTGTATGATAATGTATGTGAAGACGTTCTTGATGATAGTGTTTCTGTAGAAGCGTGCATCGAAAAGTATTGCTCTTCGCTTGCATACGATGAAAAGTTCCGCACTTATCTCAGATTGTTGGATTTGACCATCAACGTTGAGCCAGAGGAAGAACAATCTATCGAAACAGAAACTGATTACTATAGCAATGCTACGAATGAACCAACAGATTCTGCTACAGAAGCAACTACAGAGACATCAACAGAAAATCAACATGTTGATGATACGGAAACTATTCGCGAGGCTGACAAGCCTAGTGCACCAAAGAAAAATGTAACGTTAAGACCTGTTAACGAACTTGAAGTTGGGGAAGAAGCAGAGACATCACCCAAAGAACCTATTCAAACCGCATCGCAGCAGCCAACTTCTGACTTTCGTCCACAACAGCAGTCGCAACAAACTGAATCATCAGTTGGTCAAACAACGTCATCTACAGCAGAGGAAGAGCCAGAAGATGACCTTGGTCAGTATGACACATATGAACAGGTTGATAAAGAGGATAGTGAAGACTACTATGACACAGGTGAAACAGACGATGTAGAAGCTGACGTTGATGAAGATGTTGACACAACGGATAGTGTCAGCACAAAGTATTCTAATACTCATACGTCTAACACGTCTCACGCTTCATCAAACAAGCCTCAGAATGATTATGATCCTGACCGTAATGGGTACATGGAATCTGCTGATAAGGACAAGAATTATCAACCTGTTGGCGACAGTCCTTACAAACCTCGTACACGTAAACATCCGAAGAACTTCACCAAAAAGGAATTAGAACGCCTTCGCTCACATGGAACGCCTCTTGAACTAGAATCATTACCACCAACGAGGGAGGAAATAGATCTCTTAGCTCAATGTAACATCAAGCCAGAGCAGATTGCCGACACCAACTATCTTGCTCAGTTGCGTCTGTACCAGAATCTCAAAAATGAGATGCACGCAGAGCCTGAGGAAACAATGGAAGAGTTCGTGCGTAATGCGAGTGATGTAACTGTACACAAACTTAAAGATGGTAGATACATTCATACTTGTAGTGCTGCTCGTGGCGTGATGTATACTTCTCCTTCTGTATGGAATAAGATGGTTGATGACAAGTGGAAGATTTGTGTTTATCTTGATGGACAAGGCAAGAACTTCCATTATATTAACAACGCCGAGGAATTCTTGAAACTTGTAGAAAAAGACGATGTTGTTATCAAGATTACCGGCAAGGAGAAAGTTGATGTAGTAAGGGCTCTTTATACAGGCATACTTGAAGATGCCAAAGGTACTGCATACACCTTGATTCGTGTGGCTGCTCGCACAAATATGGATGCCGTATTCGCTCACTATGTTGGTGCTATGGCAGAAACGGAAGATGGTAACGATGATTATAACGATAACGACTATTGATTATGATTGACAATATCAAACTTGCAAACTATAAGTCCTTCTTTGCAGACCAAGTAAAGGAGGCTATCGACGAGCAGCAAAAAATCAATCGCTCGCAGATGCGGAACTTATTCAAGGCAGGTGAATTATCGCTTGCTTATGTTGATTCCATTCAGCATGAGACAGGCATGATTATCCTCAAATTTCCTCGGCGTATGGCTCCACGCTTGAAAGTTCTGAAGGGCGTGTGCATAATTAAGAAAGGTGCAAAGCAAGCATTAGGTGAACACGTTACGGAGTGGAGCTGCCGTTGGGAGGAGTTTGTTGATAATAAGGATTTTCATTCTCCAGGTTCTGACATGACTCCAATGTACTATGTTCATACTGGTGTTTCCAACTATGACTATGTTGCATGCTCTGGATTCAGTCTTAAATTGTACGATATCTTGTCAAAGGCGTTGGCTGATGGCAAAAGTCTTTCACTTATCGTCCATAATCCATTTCCTCCTGTAGAGTATTTCCGCAACCTTGCTAGCTATATGGATGCATTCTCTTCAAACGAGGAATTGAACATAGAATCGACCATCAATTACGAGGAATGGACACCCGAGGAACTTGCGTTTGATGAACAGAAGCCAACAGGCATTTCTGACACAATCATAGACACGCTCGCTAATGAACATTGTTGTATCGTACAAGGTCCTCCAGGAACTGGTAAGAGTTACACCATCGCTTCTGTGGTTTCATCGTATCTTGATGCTGGCAAAACCGTCTGCGTCACCACCATGGCGAACAAGGGCCTTATCGAGTTGATAAAGCAGATGCCTTTGCAGAAGTATGTGAAGGGAGGTCGTATCAGCAAGACAAATCTCTCTATTGACGAACGCAAACAGGTGTCTGGTGTAAAAGCTGCTTCTGCCGACTTGCAGGTCCCTGATGGCGAAATGCTCTGTGCGACAAACTATCAATTGTCAAGCGTTTTTAGCGAAAAGAAAATGACTCTGTATGGTTTGCCACAATACGATTTGATAGTCATAGAAGAGGCTTCTCAAGCATTCCTTACTACTATAGTTGCATTCAAACAGTTGGGCGTGGATTGTATGATAGTAGGTGATCCTATGCAGTTGCCACCTATCGTGAAACTCAATAATCCGCAGTACAATTCTTGGAATGTATCAACGCAGGTGGAAGGCTTGAAGACGATGGCTTTAGGTTCGCAAATAAAGTCTTATCGTATTGTAACGACATTCCGTCTTACAAGTCGTTCGGCTGCTCTTACCAAGTGCTTCTATGGCAACCGCTTTGTTTCGGTAAAGAAAGAGTATCTTGATTTTGCTGATGCAAACAGTCCTCTTTTCCCATATGAAGGAGGGTGCCTGTATCATTGTACATGCAATGTAAGCAATGGAGTGTATTCTGATAAAGCGGATTCTATTATACGCAATGTAATTGGCATAATGGAGAGGTATTATCCAACACGTACTCTTGCTATTATTACTCCATTTCGTGATTCTGTGAAAGAACTTCAAAAGCGATTCTGTACATCTGACATAGAACTGGATATTACTATAGAAACAATAGACCGAATCCAAGGAATGACTGTTGACTATGCTATTCTCTATGTTCCAGGACGCAATCCAGGTTTTGCGCTTGAGGATTGCCGCTTCAATGTAGCAACAAGTCGTTCACTTAGCACAACACTTATTATCTCTGACATTCCGTTAAATGAGTTCCATACAGTTTCACCAACTGTCTTGCAATTCATTGAAAATTGCGATAGATATGATGGTGGAGCTCGAGTTATTACAAGTGACAGTTTTGAAGAAAAGCCAATTACAGGGTCAAACAAAACAGCAGTAGAACCAACTTACCCCAAAAACGCAGCTCCAACAATTGGTGTCAAAGTAGTTGGTAAGATTGATTTATCAAGGTTTGAACGCAAGAAGAAGGAACTGAGTTCTAATAAAAAGAATTTCTATATCATTGACACGAACATCTTTGTAAACTGCCCAGATATTCTCAGTAAAATCGATAAAACATATCCAATTATTCTTTCCGCAAAGGTAACAGATGAACTTGACAAAATGAAGATAAAGTTGAATGATGAGTATAAACGTAATGCAGAAAAGGCGCTTCGTAATCTTAATAATGAAACACAACATGAGGTCATCTATGAGTTTGCTGACACTTCTTTATTGCCAGAAGATTTTGACAAGCGTTCACCTGATAATATGATCCTTTCTGTTGCTTTAAAATACAAAGGTGAGAATCCTATTGTATTGACATCTGATAATGGTTTACAGTTGAAATCAAAAGCATTAGGCTTATCCACGATAAGTCTAAAAAGTTTCTTAAAACGATAATCCAATGCTCGAACTCGAACTACAACAATACCTCCTTCGCAACTACCCACAAGAGAATGCTCGCTGTGAGTGGAAGGAATTTAAGAATCTGAAGAACTCGTTCTGTGGGGACGAGAAGGATGATGTTATTTCCTACGTGTCAGCTATTGCCAACATGGAGGGTGGACATCTTGTGATTGGTGTAAAGGATAAGACGCTTGAAATAGTCGGGACTGATATTTCAAGGCTTACTTTTAATGGGCAACCTGCAAACACTCAGTCGGCAACGTTCAAACTCACAGAACAATGCACTTATCTTTCATCTGAAGGTCTAAGCATTGAGGAGTTTATAACCGATGATACAAACAAGCGAGTATGGATAATACATATTCCAAAGCACTTGCCTCGTCGCCCTGTCCTTGCCCACAAGAAGGCATGGCAACGCATAGAAGATTCGTTGGTGGAATTGACTCAAGAAAGAATGGCTGTCATTCTTGAAGAACCAATCTATGCAGCAAAGGACTGGTCTGCAGAAATTGTACCTGATGCTACAATAGACGATTTGGATGAGGTTGCTATTGCCAAGGCTCGAATGATGTTCAAAAAAGTCCATAGCCGTATTCCTGCAGAAGAAGTGAATGCTTGGAATGTTCAAACTTTCTTGAGCAAGTGTGGATTAACGAGAAACGGAGGTATTACTCGGGCAGCTATCATTTTGTTGGGCAAATACGAATCCGCTTTCAAACTGCGTCCTGCAGTTGTACAGGTTACTTGGACACGGCGAGACAAGAACCAGGAAGTGGTTGACTACGAACACTTCACAGTACCTTTTATCTTAACGGTGGACGAAATCCTCTCAAAGATAGAGAATCTGACATTGCGTGAAATGCCTGGAGGTACGCTTTTCCCCGACACGATGAAGCAGTATGACGACTATACCATCCGTGAGGCCCTTCATAATTGTATTGGCCATCAAGACTACACTCTCCAGCAACGCATTAATTTCGTGGAGAATCCAGGATATCTGTATTATTCCAATGCTGGCACATTCATTCCTGGCACTTTGGAGAATGTTTTGAGGAACGAAGAGCCTCAGACGCATTTCCGCAATGAATGTTTATGTAGGGCGATGGTAGATTTCAACATGATTGATACCGTAAGTCGTGGTATCAAGAAAATGTTCAATGAGCAATGGCGCAGACACTTCCCTATGCCTGACTATGAGATTGACCAGATCAAGAAGAAAGTAGTTGTCCGCATCTATGGCAATGAAATCAATAAACGATACACAGATTTGTTGAAGACAAACGACACTCTATCTCTCTGGGATTGCATCTCTCTTGACGCAGTACAAAAAGGCAGAACTATTCATGAGGATATAGCGCAAGACTTACTCAAACGTGGACTGATAGAAGGTGAGGTCCCGCATTACAGCATTTCTCTTAGCATTGCCAAGAACACTCACCAACTGTCTTCTTATACAAAAACAAAAGGATTGGATAAGGAGAGGTTGCGTCAAATGGTTCTCCAATATCTCAGCAATGCAGGAAGTGAAGGTGCCAAGCGAGATAGTATATACGAATATCTGAAGGATGTTCTTCCGCAAAACAAGACGGAAGAACAAAAAATTCGTATGCTCGGAGATTTGCTCAAAAACATGAGCAAAGAATATTTAATAAAAGCGGAAGGACGAACTTGGTATGTCATGCCTCAATCATAGAGGGCATATTATAGCGGATTATAGCGGAATTATAGCGAATTCGGCATTCTTATAGCGGAAAATCCGTCGAATTTCGACGGATATAGCGAAATTAATACTAAAAAAGGTCGCCAGCATTTTGGCGACCTTTTTTCATATTTATTTCGTATTCAGAACCAGCTTCTTCGTTTTCATCTTTTCTCCCGCTACCGAAAGTCCTACCTTTCCAGGCTTATCACCGGCGCACAATATTACGAGGGCGGAACCCTGGAAGAGATGGCGCTGAATGGTTTTCTCCAACTGGGTCTTTCCGATATGAAGTTCATCCGATGTGATGTTTCCATTATCCACCGCCACGATATTCGCATCGCCTTTTACGGTGAAAGTCAACTTATCGAATGCCTTGGTATTCTTATCTAAAAATATTTAATTTTCACCCAAATAGCCAAAACTACTACCAATTAACAAGATATTTAAAATAGGGAAATATCAATCTAACATCTCAAAGAAACGCATCTTTTAAAAAATGTAAAGACTGCTTCATTTCTTAAAATATGTTTAAGAAAAACCGAAAACACCCTTCACCACCCTTCACCTTTAATAAATTGATCTACAGAATGTTAAATAAAAAGGTGAAGGGTGAAGGTTTGAAAACTCTATTTATATATGTACGCGTGGGTAAAGGAAAAAAGGGTAAAATCAAAAAGTACCCTAGGGTCAAAAATCGAAAAAGCCCTAAAAAGAATATAATATAAAGATTTAAAATATACCCTTCACCCTTCACCTCGTCACCCAACACAGCTTCCAAGTCTTCTTTATCGAAGATATTTTCTTATCCTTCGGAGATATTCTGCTATCTTTCGGAGATAATTTCTTATCTATCGGAGATATTCTTTAGAAAGATTCCATGGATTTTTCCGCACTTTATTTCCCGAATCCACGCAAATCGCACAAATCGCATAGGTAGGAAACGGAAATGTTGTATCTTTGCAACGTCAATCAGAAGTAATGCTGGATTCCTGAAAAAAACGACATAAAAATTTGGAAGTTAGAATTATTCAGCGTAATTTTGCAGATGAAAATCATAAAACAGAAACAATATGCAAACAAGTAAATACCTATTAGCTACAAAAAGAGATGCCGAATGGGGACTCACCATCAGCACCGTGGGACGAGAAGAAATCGCCCCAGGAGAAGCCTATCCAACAAAAGGACATGCTGACGGATATTACTTCGATCTTCAGAAGGGAAGAATACTCGACGAATACCAACTGCTTTACCAGCCAGAAGGTGAAGGAGTGTTCTGTTCTGCCCATCTCCCGGAAACAAAGATCAAGGCTGGAGACATCTTCCTGCTCTTTCCCGGTGAATGGCATAGCTATCATCCATCAGGCACCAAGGGTTGGAAAAGCTATTGGATCGGCTTCAAGGGCAAGAACATCGACGACCGCGTGAAAGCAGGGTTTCTTTCTCCTGAAAAGCCAATCTACCATGTAGGTTACAGTAACGAGATTATCGCTCTCTACGAAGAGGCTTACAAAACCGCACAGGAAGAGGTTGCTTTTGCACAACAGACTATGGCGGGTATCGTAAACCATCTGATAGGCAAAATGTATTCTCTGGAGAGAAATATCGTGTTGAGCAAGGATACCAAGCATGTTGACATGATCAATAAAGCCCGTTTGCGTATCCGAGAATCGCTTGAAGATACGCTCACCATCCAGGAGATTGCGCAGGAACTGGGCATCAGCTACTCTTCTTTCCGCAAGCTCTTCAAGGAGCATACCGGATTCGCTCCCGCCCTCTATCAGCAGAATCTGAAACTGCAGAGAGCCAAAGAACTGCTGTCTACCACCGACGAGAGCATCAAGGAGATTGCATACCGGCTCAATTTCGAATCGCCTGACTATTTCTCTGCCAAATTCAAAATTCAGACGGGCATGAAGCCATCAGATTTCAGAAATATGACGAGATAGTCAAAAAATAAGGCTCTAAAATCAATTTCTCTTGTTCCATATCCCTTTTTTGGTCTACCTTTGCAAACGTGAACAAATAACAGCAACTTAAAGACAAAATTCATAATGGAACAAAAGAAATACTTCTTCGCGGTAGACTTAGGTGCTACCAGCGGAAGAACCATAGTAGGAAGCTTGTCAGACGGCAAGTTTGACTTAGAGGAGCTGACCCGTTTCGACAACAACCTGATCGAAACAGGCGGTCACTTCTATTGGGATATCTACGCCCTCTACTTTGAGATTATCAAAGGATTGAAACTCGTAGCACAGCGTGGCATCCACATCCAGAGCATCGGTATTGATACCTGGGGATGCGACTTTGTATATGTAGACAAGAACGGAGATATCCTACGCAACCCGATGGCGTATCGCGACCCTCATACCATGGGCATCATGGAGAAATACTTTGATGAGAAAATCAGCAAGGAGAAGGTTTACGAAAAGACCGGCATCCAGTTTATGAATTTCAACTCATTGTTCCAGATGTATGCCATGCGCAAGGCAGGAAACGTGGCTCTGGAGAATGCCGACAAGATTCTCTTCATCCCTGATGCACTGAGCTATATGCTCACCGGCAACGCCATCTGCGAATATACCGTAGCATCTACTTCTCAGATTCTGAATCCGATGACCGGCGATTTCGACATCGACCTCGTGGAAAGTATCGGATTGAAGAGAGAACAGTTTGGCAAGATGACCCATCCTGCTACCATCATCGGCACACTGACCGAAGAGGTACAGAAGATAACAGGACTGAATGCCGTTCCCGTCATCGCAGTAGCAGGTCATGATACAGCCAGTGCCGTAGCAGCCGTTCCTGCCAAGAACGAGGAGTTTGCCTATTTGAGTTCAGGAACCTGGAGCCTGATGGGCATCGAGACCAAGAACGCCATCATCAACGAGAAGAGCTATGAGCTCAACTTCACCAACGAGGGCGGCATTGAGGGCACTACCCGATTCCTGAAGAACATCTGCGGCATGTGGATTTACGAGCGTTGCCGCAAGGAATGGAAAGACGAGGCTGCTGCCAACCAGAAAGATATGACTTGCCTGGGTCATGCAGAACTTATAGCTGAAGCCATGAAGCAGCCAGCCTTCCAAAGCATCATCAACCCGGATGATACCTGTTTTGCCAACCCATCGAGCATGGTAGAAGCCATCAAGCAGTATTGCGAAAAGACCGGTCAGCATGTTCCTCAGAGCTATGGCGAATTCTGCCGCTGCATCTTCGAGAGTCTTGCCCTCCGCTATCGCCAGGTATTCACATGGCTCAAGGATTTCGCCGACATCGACCTCAATGTGCTCCACATCATCGGTGGAGGTTCGCTCAACCAATATCTCAACCAGTTTACTGCCAACAGTTGTGGTGTAACCGTATTGGCAGGTCCTCAGGAAGGCACCGCCATCGGCAACATCATGCTCCAGGCAAAGGCATCGGGCTTGGTAAAGGATATTTGGGAAATGCGCCAGATTATCGCCAACTCGCTGGAGCTTAAGACATTCGAGCCACAGAACAAGGAAGCATGGGATGCGGCTTACGAGAAGTTTTTAAAGGTAAAAAAGTAAAAGGGTAAAAAGGTAAAAATAAACAATAATAACAAAATACATAAAAACAATGAAAGCAGATTTGATTTTAAAGAATTACGAGATTGCAAAGGAGCGCTATGCAGCTCTGGGTGTAGATACAGACAAGGCTATTGAGACTTTGGAGAAAACTCCTATCTCTCTGCACTGCTGGCAGGCTGACGATGTAGTTGGCTTCGAGCGCGGTGAGGCTGCTTCTGGTGGTATCCAGAGCACTGGTAACTATCCTGGCAAGGCTCGCAACATCGACGAACTCCGTCAGGACATCGAGAAGGTGAACTCTCTCCTGGCTGGTACTTTCCGTCTCAACCTTCATGAGATTTACGGTGAGTTCGGTGGCAAGCAGATTGACCGTAACGAGGTAACCGTAGAGCAGTTTACAGGCTGGATGCAATGGGCTAAGGAGCAGAACATGAAGCTCGACTTCAACTCTACTTCTTTCTCTCACCCTAAGAGTGGCAGCCTCTCATTGTCAAATCCTGACCCAGCTATCCGCGAGTTCTGGATTGAGCACACCAAGCGTTGCCGCCGCATTGCAGACGCTATGGGTAAGTTCCAGAACGACCCATGTATCATGAACATCTGGGTACACGATGGTTCTAAGGACATCACTGTAGAGAAGGGACGCTATCGTGAGATTTTGAAGAACTCTCTCGATGAAATCTTAGCAGAGGAGTTGCCTAACATGAAGTCTTGTCTCGAAGCTAAGCTCTTCGGTATTGGCTTGGAGGCTTACACCGTAGGTTCTCACGACTTCTACGCTGGCTACTGCGCTAAGAACAACGTGATGTACACTCTCGATACAGGTCACTATGAGCCAACAGAGAACGTATCTGATGCAGTTTCTGCACTCCTGCTCTTCGTTCCTGAGCTGATGCTCCACGTATCTCGCCCAATGCACTGGGATTCAGACCACGTAACCCTCTTCGATGACAACACACGCAACCTCTTCTCAGAGTTGGTTCGTGCCAACGCACTCGACCGTGCTCACATCGGTCTCGACTACTTCGACGGTTCTATCAACCGCATCGGTGCTTACATCATCGGTGTTCGTGCTGCCCAGAAGTCATTGTTGCAGGCATTCCTTGAACCACTTGATACCCTCCGCAAGTACGAGGACGAGGGCAAGCTCTTCCAGCGCCTGGCTCTCCTCGAAGAAGAGAAGACATTGCCATTCGGTGCAGTATATGATTACTTCAACTTGAAGAACAACATCCCTGTTGGCGAAGAGTACATCGCAGACATCGAGAAGTACGAGGCTGAGGTACTCGCAAAGCGAGTTTAAGAACGATTTAAGTGAAGAGTGAAGAACGAAGAATTCAATAGTCTTATGGCTAAAAAAACACATGAATTCTTCACTCTTCACTCTTCGTTCTTCACTCAAAATCGCTCTTCACTTAATTACTAAACAATATGGAAATATTAATAGGACTTTTAATCATAGCCATCGGCGCATTCTGCCAGTCCAGCTGTTACGTTCCAATCAACAAGATTAAGGATTGGAGTTGGGAATCCTACTGGGTAGTTCAGGGTGTGTTCGCATGGCTTATTTTGCCTTTCTTAGGCGCAATGCTCGCTGTTCCAAGCGGCCATTCCTTCTTTGAATTATTCGACGGTTATGGCTTCAACGCAGCAATGACCATGCTATTCGGTGTACTCTGGGGCGTAGGCGGACTGACCTTCGGTCTTTCCATGCGCTATCTGGGAGTAGCATTGGGACAGAGCATCGCCTTGGGAACCTGTGCAGGTCTCGGCACCATCATGGGACCTGTATTGCTCAACATCTTCTTCCCGGAGATGGACGCCCTCTCATCGCTTACCTTCAGCGTAATTCTCGGCGTGGTAGTCACTCTTCTCGGTATCGCCATCATCGGTGTGGCAGGTAGTATGAAGGCGGCATCGCTCTCAGAAGAAGAGAAGAAGGCGGCAGTAAAGGACTTCAACTTCCCTAAGGGACTTGCCATCGCCTTGCTGGCTGGTTTCATGAGCGGCTGCTTCAATGTGGGTCTCGCCTTCGGTTCCGATATCCATTTCGGCAGTTTCACTCCTGATATGTACAAGACCTTGCCAGCCACCTTCCTGGGTACCCTAGGTGGTTTCATCACCAATGCCATCTACTGTTTCTATCAGAACACCAAGAATCATACTTGGAGCGATTACAAGAACCAGGAGGTTTGGAGCAATAACATTCTCTATTGTGCCTTGGCTGGTGCCTTGTGGTACAGCCAGTTCTTCGGACTGTCACTGGGCAAGGGGTTCCTCACCGAATCTCCTACCCTCATGACCCTATCGTTCTGCATTCTGATGGCGCTCAACGTAGTATTCTCGAATGTATGGGGCATCATCCTAAAGGAATGGAAAGGCTGCTCAAAGAAGACCATCTCCGTATTAATTGTCGGCATCATCGTCTTGATTATCTCAAGCTTCTTGCCACAACTTATATAACAAAAAAGGAACCCCGAGTATTTCACAATGCTCGGGGTCTTTTTACTAAACTTAATTATCTAAACCAAAAATTCTTATAGAAAACAATCTTTAAAACTTATTTCTTTATCTAAAGCCTATATTATCTTGGCAAATTAAATGCCTTGGTCATCTCAGCCATTTCCTCCTGGCTCATACCATCAGGCTCGAATCCCATGCACTTGGAATCGATGTAAATCTTGGCGCTCTTAGAGAGTACGTCAATCTGGTCGAAGGCATCCATCACGTCCAAGCCCTTGGCAAAGACACCATGCTTCTCCCACATCACTACATCATAATCCTCCAACTCCTTCAAGGTCTCCTCAGCAAGTTTCAAACTGCCTGGCAACTGATAAGGAACGATACCCAAGCCGAGTGGACAGAAAGCCTTGGTCTCTGGAATCATGCTCCAGAGCAGGTTGCTCAACACGTCCTTGCCCATGAACTTCTTGTTGTGGCTCATGGCGATAAGCTCGATAGGGTGAGTATGAACAGTAGCCTTATAGTTGGAACCCTTCTCGATGAGACGGGCATGAACGCTCAAGTGACTAGGCAACTCAGATGTTGGCATTACAGGATTATTTGCGATGATAACATAGCTGGCGCAATCGTCGAGGATGCGGATGATAGAACCGTTCTCCATAGGCCAGCGAGCCAAGTCGCGCATACGCTTACCTGTACCCTTGCAGAAGAAATAGCAACCTTTTAAGGCTGGCAATGCTGTACCAATCTGCTTTACTTCGCTGATGGCAGGCAAAGCCTTGATCTCGTCATCTACCAAGTCGGTGATGTTCACGGTGATGTTACCACCATTACGCTCAGCCCAACCATTCTGCCAGAGGTATCCAGCAACTTCAGCTATCTTCTCGACCTCCTTTTTCAAGGCAGGACGACCTTCTAAAACACTATTCATATTAATCTTGTTATTAGCTTATTTAAAATTTCTGCTGCAAAAGTAATCATTTCCGCCCATATCCAACCTATTCTTTTGATATTTGGGCTATGACATTTGGCATAACCCTCAAAATCGTGAAAAATGCAGAAAGCGGCTTCTTGCATCACGCAAGAAAACCGCCCTTTTCATTCTACATGTCAATAGAGAATACATACCCTATCGCTGAGATGAGATTTATGCTCTTTTTCATTGAGTTGAGATATATGCTCTTATTATAACCTGAGATTGATATTCTACTTTACTTCTTTTTCCCTGGGGTTGCATCTTTCCAAAGAGAGAATTTTACAGGGACCATATATCTTACACTTACAGGTTTACCATTCTGTGTACCCGGAGTCCACTTAGGCATTCCCTTCACGACTCTCAATGCCTCAGCATCAAGTTCCGGATCTATAGATTTGGCTATCTTGGCATGCGTAACGCTGCCATCCTTCTGGACGATAAAGGTTACGATCACACGACCCTGCTTTTTGGCCTTGACTGCGGAAGCAGGATATTTGATGTTATCAGCCAGATACTTCATCAACATTAACTGACCACCAGGAAAAAACGGCATCGTCTCTGGTATATCATACACTACGCTCTTAGTCGTATCGGCAGGAGCTGTCGCATCAGAAGTCTTTGCTTCCGCCTTCAGTTCAGCTTCCGCCTTTGCCAATTCTGCAGCCTCGGCAGCTTTCATTTCAGCCGTCTCTGATGGGTTCATCATCTCGACAGCATCCTTTGCCATCGGATTCGCCACAGCCACATCAGCATTCAGAGCCTGCTCAGTCTTCTGCTGAACCTCAGCTACTACTGGAATCTGCTCGCCAATCTCACGAGCCACACTCTCGATGTTGCTCACCATGAGCAACACTCCTGCCAAAGGTGCGAAAAGGAGGTACTTCGCCTTGCCTATTTCACTTGTTCTACGTTTGTTCATCATTTTAATTTTTTTTAAGAGGTAATAAATTAAAAGTAACTACTCAGCACCCCTATAGAAAACTTCTCGTTAATAAAGCATAAACTTGATTTTGCTTATTTTCATCATCATTACAAACTCTTTAATGATTGAGTGGGTGAGGACGTAGGTTGTTTAAAACAGCTCATTTTGCGAGTTCTTTTTCGGTGATGCTGCCAGCAAGTCTCCTTTGGCTATTATCGCCCTTCAACAATTTATCTGGCAGGAGATACGTTTTTGCATTTTCCACAAGTCAAAAGTCTGCGTTAAGGGATGTAAATCGTGATTTTGCCATGTGGATAAAAATGCTTATCTTTGCACCAAAAACAATGGCAAACGACTGTACTGACATAGATATTGTTTTGCGCCAGATAAACCAGCGTCTGCGCAAGCTTGAGAAGTCCGACTCCGAGAAGACAGAGGAGATCGGACGCCTCAACCGTGTCATTAACCAGAAGGACGTAGAGATACATAATCTAAAGACAGAACTTGCCGTTGCTAAAGAGCGCATCAAGGAACTCGAGGAAGCTGCTGACGATACGTCAAGTACACCAGGGAAGCCCGAGAAAAACAGCAGCAACAGTAGTATCCCTCCATCCCAAGAAAGTATCGCTTCTCGTGAGCAGCGCAGGACAAAGTCTCTTCGCAAGCCAAGCGGAAAGCCGAGCGGTGGACAGCCTGGCCACAAGGGGCACACACTACAGACTGTTGCAGAACCAGACGTAATTGTAAAGCACGAACCAGTCTATTGTAAATGCTGTGGTCGGCTCTTGATTGATATACCATGCCAGAAGATCCGTAAGACACAGATTGTTGATATCAAGGTGGTCGTAGAGACCTGTGAGGAACAGTATTACGAGAAGGTCTGTGAATGCGGTTGCGTAAACAACTGCGAAGCTCCCAAC
>ENA-OZRY01000011-OZRY01000011.1-human-gut-metagenome-genome-assembly--contig:-NODE-11-length-54857-cov-25.142002_pt1 | contig 54857 bp, 42 predicted proteins | sample MGYA00243275_ERZ653959 | MGnify/ENA primary metagenome ERZ653959 (study PRJEB26926, sample SAMN06164579) | human gut metagenome | biome: ENVO:00009003; feature: ENVO:2100002; material: ENVO:00002003...
ACGAGATCTGCGCATGTCTCGTGGGCTCGGAGATGTGTATAAGAGACAGGTAGTTAATAATAAAATGTAGTATGTTAAAAGATATAGTCAATAACACAAAATGGTCCGCTTCAAAGACGGCTTTAATGAGGCTGCTTATAGAGCATGGAGGACAAACTATTGCCGAACTTTCCAAAAGTTTAGGAGTCAGTATCCCATATACGACTAAGACACTGAACGAACTTATAGAAATCGGTCTGGTACAGGAAACAGGAAAAAGAGCCCACTATTCAAAGAGGGCTCCTAAAGAGTATGATTTAATTGCCACTTCGGGCTATTTTCTTGGAATAGATACAGGAAAAGATTACCTTACTTTAGGAATTTGTGATTTTTGTGGTAATATGGTAACTCAGCCAGAGAGAATAGACTTTGTATATGAAGATACCCCAGATTGCTTTGAAAGTCTCATAGCAATAATCAACACTTTCATAGAGAAAGAAGGTTTCAAAAAAGAAAATATACAGAATGCATGCATGAGCATTGGCGGCAGAGTTAACCCAGAAGTTGGTTGCGCATACAATTATTTCACTTGCATAGAAAAACCATTGGCTGATATGCTCTCTCAGAGCCTGAACATACCAGTATGCATTGACAACGACACTCGGTGCATGACCTACGGCGAATACCTCAGAGGCGTCTGTAAGGGTGTTAAAAATGTCATTTTTGTTAATGTGAGTTGGGGAATTGGTATCGGTATTATCATCAACGGCAAATTATATTTTGGCAAGTCGGGATTTTCTGGGGAAATTGGACATATGCATATATACAATAATGGCATAATTTGTCATTGTGGAAAAACTGGATGCGTGGAAACTGAGACTTCTGGTTCTGCACTACAACGCAAGATGAATCAGAAGATACAGAATGGTGGCATATCTGTCCTCTCTGACAAAGTATTGAATCAACACAAAAGTCTAACACTTCATGATATTCTCGAAGCCATCAAGAAAGAAGATGTGATGAGCATTGAGACGTTACAAATGATGGCAGTAGAATTGGGTACAACCCTTGCTGGCGTCATCAATATATTCAATCCTGAGATGTTGGTTATAGGAGGAGACCTATCGGTTACTGGTGACTACATAACACAACCAATATGTATGGGAATCAAGAAATTCTCTCTCAATATGGTGAACGAAGATTCCAAGATAGAAACATCTACTCTGAAAGACTGTGCAGGATTAATAGGTGCATGCTTAATGGCAAGAAGTAAAATGTTACAGGAGCAATATTAAGCGTTTATGGCAGCGTTAAGGTCATAATTATTTGGGGGCTCTGCCTTAGATTAACAGCTTTACTGTTGTAGTCTGCAAAGGATTTTGTGTAGTTCCGTACTTGCATTTTGAATGAAGTGTTGGAAAATATTTTTTCTATGCTGATAGCTTGCTCGTATGTACTGACCAGCTTGCAGGTCTTGTTGCATGTATCGGAGATAATTTGCAAAACGGAAGTATTGCTGATATTGCGAAGTTATAGTTTAGCCGTTGCAACATTTTCAATTATCAATCCCCTATTTTGTAGCAAGACTAATTGTACATATATATAGGTTGCTTGTCGTAGCTCATATACCCAAATAAAAAGCAAAGGCCCACCTTAGTACGCATCGTTGAGAGGCGTACTAAGGTGGGATTTGTTACTACAAACAATATGTTTTAAAATCGTATTATACAAATATTTTCTAAGAAATCAGCTTATCTGGTAGAGAATATAACGCTAAAAGTTCTAAATTCCATAAAATTCCTCTTGTAAATCATTGGATATTTAGAAAAATGTCGTATCTTTGCCCTCGAATTGAGGCGTTCTTTGCATTTTGCAAAATTCAGAAACGAGCAGAAGTCCGCTCGTTTCCATATTGTTACCTATATAATATAGGCAAACGCCCAACATCTTGATATTCAACCAAAGCTCAATTTAGAGTGAGTTAGGATTTTTAACTTTTTACGCGAATTCAACAAGCCTTTTTTGCGCCTAAACGGCTCAAAACAGAGACTTTTAAATCTTCTTCTTATAGCAGCGATGACGGCGATGCTGTTCGCTCTCCAGATACTGCCACTGGCTCTGAACACCGGTATTGGTCTCCATCTGCGGCATTGCCTCAGCCCATTTAAAGCCATAACGGTGATACTGCTCTATCAGATCGGCAAAAATAAGCGCGTTGGCTCCCTTCTTGCGATATTCCGGAAGAACACCAATCAAAAGCAAATCTACCGTATCCGTCTTGTGCCACTTCAGAACCTTCAGCACCTTCAGCCAACCCGTAGGGAAAAGCTTGCCATCGCCTATCTCGCGCAGCGCATCGGTAAACGAAGGGAAGGAAACACCAAAGGCTACCAGCTTGTTGCCAGCGTTGCCATCCACTACACCCGTTACCAGGTTCAAGTCAGCCTTCTTGATATAAGTATTTACATATTCATCTATCTGCTTCTCCGTAAGCTGCTGGAAATCATAGAGATTCTTATAAGTTTCGTTCACTATTTCGAACACTTTCCTGCCCATTCCTCCCGAGGTCAGTTCCCGGCGGGTAAACTTATGAACCTGCAGATTATATCGGCTCTCTATCATCTGGGCAGTCTTGGCAAACTTAGCCGGCATCACTTCCGGAATCCTGATGCGGTACTCCAGCCAGTCGTTATCCTTCTCATAGAGCGAATAACTCTCCAGATGCGTCTTATAATAAGGATAATTGTAATTGATATACATCGTAGACTTCCGGTCGAAGCCCTCGATGAGCAAGCCCTCACGGTCCATATCCGTAAATCCGAGCGGACCTACGCATTCGTTCATTCCCCTGCTCTTGCCCCAGTTTTCTACCGCGCGCAACAAGGCACAGGAAACCGCTACATTATCCACGAAATCGAACCAGCCGAAGCGAACCTGCTTCTTGTTCCACTCTTCGTTGGCACGATGGTTGATAATGGCAGCAATTCTACCTACGATACGAGCCTCGCTGTCAACCGCCAGGAAGTATTGAGCTTCACAGAATTCAAAGGCAGGATTCTTCTTTGGGTCCAGCGTATTCATCTCGTCAAAACGCAAAAAAGGAATGGCAAACTCATGGTCTCTGTAGAGATCATAATGAAACTGAATGAAGGTTTTCAGCCCTTTTTTAGTCGTTATCGGTATGATTCTTATCTCATCATTCATTAGTATATTGTTTTATGTATATATATCCAATTACGGTGCAAAAATACAATAAATTTATGAATAATACAACTCTTTTCTTATAAATTTATAAAAGTTGGTTCATAATTGTCCAACTTTGTGGATATTTATGTACCTTTGCAGGTTGAAATGCCCCAAAAGAGCATCATAAAGTTATGAAGAAAGAGAAAAGAGACAACTATACGTTCCTCACACATGCCCCTGTGCATCATGTGATTTTCACGATGGCCATACCAACGATTATCAGTATGCTGTCGACGAGCATGTACAACCTCGCCGACACCTATTTCGTGGGCAGCATCAACACGCAGAGTGTGGCAGCGGTAGGCGTTTCCTTTGCAGCAATGGCTGTGATTCAAGCGATAGGTTTCTTCTTCGGTCACGGAGCGGGCAATTATATTTCGCGACAGTTGGGCGCCAAGCATACGGAAGAGGCACAGAAGATGGCAACCACGGGCTTTGTGCTGAGTTTTCTTACCGGTCTTCTCATCGCCATCCTGGGTCATGTGTTCCTCACACCGCTCTGTCTTCTGATGGGTTCTACGCCCACCATTCTTCCTTATACAGAGCGTTATCTGGGCATTATCCTGCTGGGTGCTCCCTTTATGACCACATCGCTTACGCTGAATAATCTGATGCGCTTTCAGGGCAATACGATGTATGCGATGAAGGGCATCATGTCGGGTGTGCTGCTCAATCTGATTCTGGCTCCTCTGCTCATCCTCTACTTCCAGCTGGGCATTACCGGAGCCGCCGTAGCCACCCTCATCAGCCAGTGTTTCGGCTGCGCCATGCTCTTTTGGATGACGCATAAAGGCGAGAACATCCGCATCCATCTCAGCAATTTCACCCCTACCCGCGCCTTTGCCAAGGAGATTATCTTCGGCGGAACCCCTTCGCTGTCAAGACAGGGACTGGGAAGTATCGCTACGCTGATGCTCAATGTGGCAGCAGGTGCGTTTGGCGATGCAGCCATTGCGGGCATGAGCATCGTTACCCGCATCTCCTTCTTTACCTATGCGATGGTCATCGGTCTGGGGCAGGGATTCCAGCCGCTCTGCGGATTCTGCTACGGCGCCAAACTCTATGGGCGTGTAAAGGAAGCCTTCTTTTTCTGCATTAAATGCGGCACGGTTTTCCTCAGCGTCTGTGCCCTTCTCGGCTTCATCTTCTCAACTTCCATCATCAGCATCTTCCGCGATGATGCAGCGGTTGTAGCCGTAGGTTCGGTGGCTTTGCGATGGCAGGTGCTCAGTTTTCCGCTCGTAGCCAGCATCGTGCTCACCAACATGCTGATGCAGACCATCCGTAAACCGGTGAGAGCCAACATCGTAGCGGCAGCACGCAGCGGACTTTTCTTCATTCCGCTCATCTTCATCCTCCCCTATTTCTTCGGACTGCTGGGCGTGGAGATGTGTCAGATGTGGGCAGATTGCTGTTCGTTTGCCGTTGCGGTTCCGATAGCCTGGAGCGCTTTCAGGGATATGAGAAGAGAGAAGATGGAACTTGGGAAAAGCCACTAGAAGATAAGAAGATACTAGAAGATAAGAGAAATGGAGAAGACATATTACATAGGATTGGACGTTGGCTCTACGACAGCCAAAATAGCCGTTATCGACAGCGATAACCGGGTAATTTACTCAAAATACGAACGCCACAACGCTCGTGTAAACGAACTTGTGTCGCAATATTTCGATGAGATTTTAGCCCTTACCGGCGATGCAGAGGCAAGAATCTGCGTAACGGGAAGCGTAGGAATGGCTACTGCCGAACAGCTCCAGGCGGAGTTTGTACAGGAGGTGGTGGCTGCATCAGTCTATGCCCGTACTGCCCATCCTGAGGCGAAGGCGCTCATCGATATTGGTGGCGAGGACGCGAAGGTTATCTTCTTCAAGAAAAACGGAAATATGGAACTACGCATGAACGGCAACTGTGCCGGCGGAACGGGCGCTTTCATCGACCAGATGAGTGTGCTGATGGGCGTAGAGAACCAGAAGATGAGCGAGTTGGCGATGAAGGCAGAGCACGTTTATCCGATGGCTGCCCGCTGCGGCGTGTTCGCCAAGACCGACATCCAGAACCTGATGGCACGCAATCTGCCCGAAGCAGATATTGCAGCCAGCATCTTCCATTCCATCGCCGTACAGACGGTGGTAACGCTTTCTCACGGCATCAGCTTCGAGGCTCCTATCCTGCTCTGCGGCGGTCCGCTGACCTTTCTTCCGGCTCTCCGCAAGGCTTTCTGCGATTATCTCCATCTCTCTCCAAACGACTTCATCGTATCAGAAAACAGCAATCTCATTCCGGCTCTGGGCTGTGCTTACCGGGCTAAATCGGCAGATTCTGCAGCCTCAGTATCTGTTCTCAGAAGCCGGATGAAAAAAGAAATACAAACGGAATGGACCAGCAGTCTGCTGCCTCTGTTCAAGAATGAGAAAGAGCACCAGGAATGGCTCAAATCAAAGGCGAAATTCGCTACCGAAACCCAACCGCTGAATAAAGGAAAACAGCAGGTTGTGATTGGTATTGACTCGGGCTCTACTACGACGAAGATTGTTGCGGTAAGGGTGAATGCAGAGACACCTGCGGGAGATATTGTCTTTACCAATTACCGCCTGAATCTGGGAAATCCGATCAAGGCAGTAGCGGATGGACTGAACACCCTGAAGCAGGAAGCTGCATTGCGAGGCGCTGAACTGGAAATCGTAGGCTCCTGCTCTACAGGTTACGGCGAAGAACTCATCAAGGCGGCTTTCGGGCTCGACAGCGGCATTATCGAAACAATGGCGCACGAAAGAGCGGCTGCATCGCTCATGCCCGACGTGAGTTTTATCCTGGACATCGGCGGACAGGACATGAAGGCTATCTTCGTGGAGAAAGGGGCTGTGGTGCGCATGGAACTCAACGAGGCGTGCAGTTCGGGCTGCGGAACATTCATCCAGACCTTTGCCAACAATATGGGTTATTCTGTAGGCGATTTTGCCCAACTCGCCTGCCAGTCGAAGGCTCCCTGCGACCTGGGAACCCGCTGCACCGTCTTCATGAACTCGAAGGTGAAGCAGGTGCTCAGAGAGGGCGCATCTGTAGCTGATATTTCTGCCGGAATCTCTTATTCGGTCATCAAGAACTGTCTTTATAAGGTATTGAAACTCCATGGTAATGAGAACCTTGGAGGCAAAATCGTTGTGCAGGGTGGTACGATGAGAAACGATGCGGTGGTAAGAGCATTTGAGTTGCTCACCCATACCGAAGTGGCACGAAGCAACATGCCGGAACTGATGGGCGCCTACGGTTGTGCCCTTCATGCGGCGGCAGATTACAAGCATCGCACATCTGCAGAAGACGAGCACCCTGCCTCATCAAGATCCATCGATGATCTCCAGAATCTGGCTCATTATGAAACCAAACAACTGCAATGCAAAGGCTGCGAAAACCATTGTTATGTTTCCCGCTACACCTTTGCCAGCGGCAACCGATTCTACTCCGGAAACAAGTGTGAGCGTGTGTTTAACAACAAGGGAGCAAACGGGATAAAAGACAAAAACATCTACGAATACAAATATAGTTTACTATTTGATAGAGAAGAAGTTAACCCACTTGAAGTTGCAAAACACAACGTCAAAGTAGGCATTCCTCGCATCCTCAACATGTACGAGGAATATCCGTTCTGGAATGCGCTGCTCCGGGCAGCAGGATTGGGCGTGATTCTCTCTTCCGATTCCACTTTCAGCCAGTATGAAGGAGCCTTGAATACGGTGATGAGCGACAATATCTGCTTTCCGGCTAAACTGGCTCACAGTCATCTGAAGGAACTCAACGAGAACCCGAAAGTAGACCGCATCCTCATGCCATACGTGGTTTATGAACATAATGACGACCCGAAGAATACGCTGAACAGTTTCAACTGTCCGGTCGTTTCGGGCTACAGCGATGTCATCAAGTCGGTCATCAATCTGAAGAAACCGATCGATACGCCCGTCATCAACTTTGCCCAGCCTAAGGCGCTGGAAAAGCAGATTACCGATTATCTCAAGCAACTGGGAGTAAGCAAGAAGACTGCCCGTAAAGCGCTGAGAGAGGCCCTCTATGCTCAGGCAGTATATGCAGCTGAGATTAAGAAACAGGGCTGGGAGATTCTGAAGTCAAACAAGGGACTTACGATTCTGCTGGCGGGCCGTCCTTATCATACAGACCCGCTGATTCAGCACAAGCTGAGCGAGATGATAGCCAATCTGGGAGTCAACGTCATCAGCGAAGACATCGCCCGGGGTAATCTCTTTGCAGATTTCAAAGACTTCAATTTGGAGGATCTGGCGGCAGAAAGAAATGAGGCAGCATTAGCCAGCCAGGACAACAACGAAGCATACAACTGTCAGCCAGAGACTTATCTCGTGAAGCAATGGGCGTATATGAACCGCATTCTGAAGGCAGCGCAATGGGCTGCAGAACAGGGCGATGAGGTTCATTTCGTCCAGATGACCAGCTTCGGCTGCGGTCCTGACAGTTTTATCCAGGACGAGATTCGCGACATCATGAAGCGCCACAACAAGCCTTTCACGCTGTTGAAGATAGATGATGTGAGCAATATCGGCTCACTGAAACTCCGTGTCCGCTCGCTCATAGAAAGCCTGAAGGGAGTAAAGGAAGTGAAGAGTGAAGAACGAAGAGTGAAGAAACAATGTTCGGCGGCCGAAGGGAAAGCCAATTCAACACTCAACACTCAACATTTACAACAGACCAAGGTATTCACCAAGCAGGACATTCATCGCAAGATTCTCGCTCCTTTCATGACCGAATACCTCACCCCTATCATTCCGCCTATCCTGAAACTGATAGGCTATGATGTTGAGGTACTTCCGATGAGCAATGAGGTAAGCGCCGAACTCGGCTTGAAGTTTGCCAACAACGAAGTCTGCTATCCGGCTACACTCATCATCGGCGACATCATAAAAGCTTTGAAATCAGGCAGATACGACCTGAATAATACAGCAGTAGTGATGAGTCAGACGGGCGGCCAGTGTCGCGCAACCAACTACGCTGGTCTCATCAAGCGTGCGATGATTTCCAATGGATTCCAGAACATTCCGCTGCTCACGCTCGGTGTAACAGCCTCAACAGGCGAAGCATCAGGCTCAACAGACGACAAGCAAGACTATAACGAGCAGGACGGCTTCAATGTGCCTTGGCTGAAATACAGTCAGATTATCGTTACCGCCATTTTCTATGGCGATGCAATCAACGAAATGTACAACGCCTGCATCGTAAGAGAGCGTAAACCGGGCATTGCCAGAGAGTTGCGCGATAAATACATGCAGCTGATAGACGGACCTATCGCCCAGAATTCAGCCAAAGGACTCATCCGACTCCTGGAACAGGCAGCCGAAGAATTCAACCAGATGACCCTCGACAGAGAACTGCCGAAGGTAGGAATCGTAGGCGAAATCTTCCTGAAGTTCAATCCTTTCGCCCACCAGTTCCTGGAGCAGAACATCATCTCGCGCGGCATTGAGGTGGTTCCGCCTCTGCTTGCCCCATTCTTCCTGCAGGAATTTGTGAACGTGGAGATACAGAAACACATGCGGCTGAGTTGCACCAAAGTGCCCGATTTCATCATCAAGGGCGCTTATCAGGCGCTGATAGGCAGAAGATTGCGCCAGGTAAACAAGGCAGCCGGCAAGTTCCGCTACTTCCGTCCGTTCACCAATATCTATGATGATGCGAAGGACGTACAGGGACTGGTTTCGCTCGCAGCCCAGTTTGGCGAAGGCTGGCTTCTGCCTGCCGACATCGTAGGTTACATCCGTGATGGCGTGAACAACATCATCTCGCTCCAGCCTTTCGGTTGCATCGCTAACCACGTGATTTCCAAGGGCATCGAGAAACGTCTCCACGACCGTTTCCCAATGCTCAACCTCGTATCGCTCGACTTCGATTCCGGTGTTTCAGAGGTAAACGTCACCAACCGACTGCTCCTCTTCCTGGACAGCATCGCAAAATAAGACAAGCCAGACCCATGTACGGCAAAACACCGTATATGGGTCTTTCCGTCTTTCATCCCTCAAAAAATCACTCTAAAAAATACAAAAAACCGTAGCTATTTCTTTGTCATTCAAGAAAATAATCGTATCTTTGCACTCAAATTTTATTGAGACATTAAGAAAATGAGTAAAGATACATTAACTCATCAGCTGACAGAGACCATCGAGGAGCTTTCGAGCGCCGAATCTTTGAAGGGTCTCTTCCATCAGCATCGAGACGGGAATCCACTTCCTTCGGGCAAGGCGCTCGAAGAAATCATCAGTTTGTCCCGTTCTATCCTCTTTCCGGGATATTTCGGCAATTCTTCGGTAAATATCTCAACCATCAAATATCACATTGGAGTAAGAGTAGAGAAACTCTATGAGATGCTGTCAGAGCAGATTCTCGCCGGTCTCTGCTTCGCCAACGACTGTGAAACGGAAACCCAGGCTGAACTGCAGCACCAGCGTGCCAAGGCAGGCGTGATTGCAGCCAAGGCAATCATGGAATTCCCGAGACTGCGCAAGATTCTGGCTACTGATGTAGAGGCTGCCTACGAGGGCGACCCGGCTGCCATGAGCCACGGAGAAATCATCTCCTGCTACCCGGTCATCAAGGCGATTACCAACTACCGCATCGCTCACGTGCTGCACGAACTGGGAGTGCCGCTCATTCCAAGAATGATGACCGAACTGGCGCATTCGGAAACCGGTATTGATATTAACCCGGAGGCTACCATCGGCAAGCACTTCACCATCGACCACGGTACGGGTGTGGTGATTGGAGCTACCTGCATCATCGGCGACAATGTGAAACTCTACCAGGGTGTAACCCTCGGAGCCAAGAGTTTCCCACTCGATAAGGACGGCAACCCTATCAAGGGAATCCCTCGCCACCCTATCCTCGAAAATGATGTCATCGTCTACGCCAATGCCACCATCCTCGGTCGCATCACCATCGGAGAAGGCTGCGTAGTGGGAGCCAACGTATGGGTTACCAAGGATATGAAACCGAAAACAAAGAAATATAAAAAAGAAAAACAAAGTTTATTAGATATAGAATTCAATAATGGAACAGGAATTTGAACTCATTGCCAAGACCTTCATGGGCCTCGAGCCTGTCTTGGCTGAAGAGCTCACCCAGTTGGGTGCCAATAATGTACAGATCGGTCGCCGCATGGTGTCTTTCACAGGCGACAAGGAAATGATGTATCGTGCTAACTTCCAGTTGCACACAGCCATCCGTATCTTAAAGCCTATCAAGCACTTCAAGGCTAGAAGCGCTGAAGAGGTGTATGATCAGATTCAGAAGATCAAGTGGGATGACATCTTAGACGTGAAGAAGACTTTCTCTGTTGACTCAGTAGTCTACTCAGAGGAGTTCCGCAACTCACGCTTCGTAACCTACAAGGTAAAGGATGCGATTGTTGACTGGTTCCGCGAGAAGCAGGGTACACGTCCAAATATCAGCGTATCTAACCCGGATATCCGCCTCAACATCCACATTGCAGAAGACAATGCCACCTTGAGTCTCGATTCGAGTGGTGAGAGTCTGCACCGCCGTGGCTACCGCCAGGAGCAGGTAGAGGCTCCTCTGAACGAGGTTCTCGCTGCAGGTATGATTCTGATGACCGGCTGGAAGGGCGAATGCGATTTCATCGACCCGATGTGTGGTTCAGGTACCATCGCCATCGAAGCTGCCCTCATAGCCCGAAACATCTCTCCAGGTGTATTCCGCAAGGAGTTTGCCTTCGAGAAGTGGAACGATTTCGACCAGGATCTCTTCGATACGATTTATAACGACGACTCTCAGGAGCGCGAGTTCGAGCACCATATCTATGGTTACGATGTTGACATGAAGGCTGTCAATACAGCTAATCTCAACGTTCGTGCTGCCGGTCTCAGCAAGGACATCACCATCTCACAGGCTGATTTCAAGGACTTCACCCAGCCAGCAGAGAAGAGCATCATCGTCATGAACCCTCCATACGGTGAGCGCATCTCTACCCCTAACCTCCTGAACACCTACAAGATGATAGGTGAGCGCTTCAAGAAGGCTTTTGCCGGCAACGAGGCTTGGGTATTGAGCTACCGCGAGGAGTGCTTCGAGCAGATTGGTCTGAAACCATCTATCAAGATTCCTGTATTCAACGGAAGCTTGGAGTGCGAATTCCGCAAGTATGTGATGTTCGACGGCAAGATGAAGGACTTCCGTTCTGAAGGCGGTATTGTGAAGACTGAGCGCGAGAAGAGCGAGATGGCTCAGAAGCACCGTTTCAAGAAGGAGCGTGAATTCAAGAAGCGTGTAAGCGAGGAGACTGAAAACGAGGAGGACGATATCCGTTCTTTCAAGTTCCATACTCACCGTCTGGAAGACTTCGAGAAGAAGCGTGCTGAGTTCCATAAGGGCGGTCGTTCACGTATCGGTGGCGGTCGACGCAATGATGACGACGATGACAAGCGTGGCAGCCGCAGCTTCAAGAGCGACCGCAAGGGTGGCCGTGACTTCGGTAGCAAGCGCGACGGAAAGCGTTTCGAGAAAGGCGACAAGCGTGGTGGCTTCAAGGGCGACAAACGTGGTGGCCGTGATTTCGGAGGCAAGCGCGGAGGCAAGAAGAACTTCAGCGTTGACTTCGACGACGAGGATTAAAGACATATCGACCCATGCGTCGTGTTTCACGACGCATGGGTGTTAAACCCGATAAAGTAAAGAATATAATGAATCTGAAGAATTCAATTTATAAATTATCTTTTGCTGCTATGATTATGATGGCTATGAATGCAACCGACTTACAGGCTCAGGGCGTGGTTCCTGCTCAGAAAGGCGAGAAAACCTTTACATTGGAAGACCTGAACTTCGGCGGCAACAACTATCGTAACATGGTAGCCAAGAATCGCTGGTGCACCTGGTGGGGCAATGAACTCGTTCGCCAGGATGTGGATGCCTGCTATCTCGTCAACAAGACGACAGGCAAGGAGACCAAACTCTTCGGCATCAATGACATCAACCAGTGGATTGCTCCTACCAAGGACATCAAGGTAAGAGCCCTCTACAATGCTCTGTTCCCGTTTGCAGGCAAGAACATCGTGATGGTGAGCAACGGCAGCAAGACTTATACCATAGACTTCAAGAAGCATAAGCTGCTGGGCGAGATGGATTTTGCTGACGGCGAGAACCTCCTGAAGGCTAATGCCCAGCAGAACGCCTTCGCCTATCTGAAGGGCAGCAACCTCTATGTGCGTACCTTCGATGTAACCAGTAACGCCTTGACAAAAGAGAAGAAATCTCACGATTTCCAGCTCTCAAAGGACGGAAGCCGCGAAATTGTTTATGGACAGAGTGTTCACCGCGATGAGTTCGGTATCAGCAAGGGAACCTTCTGGAGTCCGAACGGCGAACTGCTCGCCTTCTATCGTATGGACCAGAGTATGGTAACCGACTATCCGCAGGTCGACATCCCGGAAATCGGTTTCAATCATCCTGAAACACAGAGTTGCATTGCTACTCCTGCACCAGACAAGTATCCGATGACAGGCGAGACATCACACAAGGTAACCGTAGGCGTGTTCGACTGCATGACCGGCAAGACCGTCTATCTGAAGGCTGGCGATCCAACCGACCGCTACTTCACCAACATCGCATGGAGTCCGGACAGCAAGACCATCTATATGTTCGAACTGAACCGCGACCAGAACGACTGCCGCCTTACCGCCTACAGCGCAGAGACCGGCGAGAAGACTGGCGAGCTCTATCGCGAAACCGACGAGAAATACGTGGAGCCTTGCCACCCTATCCAGTTCCTGCCTTGGGACAGCAACAGCTTTATCATGCAGAGCCGCAAGGATGGCTACAACCACCTCTATTTCTGCACCCTGGGCAAGCACGGAAGCCGCATGGCCAGCAACACAGAATCGCTCGAAATCAAGCAGTTGACTTCCGGTAAATGGGAGGTGATGGAAGTACTCGGCTTCAACACCAAGCGCAAGAGTATCATCATCGCATCCAACGAGAAATCGCCTATCCAGAGAAACATCTTTGCCGTAGATACAAAAACCGGCAAGCGTACGCTGGTAGATGATTGCGGCAAGGGATGGCACAGCGCCACTTTGAGCGAGAACGGACAGTATGTCTTCGACAACTACTCTACTCCTACCGTGCCTCGCAAGATTGCCCTCGTGAATACCGAGAACGGCAAGCGCACCGCTTACTTTACTGCCGAGAACCCTTGGAAGGGCTACAATGTGCCTGAGTACAGCTGCGGTACCATCAAGGCTGCCGATGGCGAAACAGACCTCTACTGGAGAATGGTGAAACCGGTAAACTTCGATCCAAACAAGAAGTATCCTACCATTATATATGTATATGGCGGTCCTCATGCCCACAACGTAGATGCCCGCTGGAACTACTCTAGCCGTGGTTGGGAAACCTACATGGCAGAAAAGGGCTATCTGCTCTTCATCCTCGACAACCGTGGAAGCGAGAACCGTGGCAAGGCTTTCGAGCAGGCTACCTTCCGCCAACTCGGACAGATTGAGATGCAAGACCAAATGAAGGGCGTGGAATATCTGAAGACGCTTCCTTACGTAGATGCTGACAAGATTGGCGTTCACGGCTGGAGCTTCGGCGGATTCATGACCATCTCACTGATGACCAACCACCCTGATGTGTTCAAGGTAGGCGTAGCAGGCGGTCCGGTAATCGACTGGCACTGGTACGAGGTGATGTATGGCGAGCGCTATATGGACACCCCACAGACCAACCCAGAGGGTTACAGGAAGACCTCTCTGCTCTATCAGGCAAAGAACCTGAAGGGCAAGCTGCAGATTATCCAGGGCTTGAACGATGTGACCGTAGTGCCACAGCACTGCCTCACCTTCCTCAAGGCTTGCATCGCAGCAGGCACCCAGCCAGACTTCTTCGTCTATCCTGGCGAGCCTCACAACATGAGAGGTCATCAGAGCACTCATCTGCATGAGCGCATCAGCAATTATTTCTTCGATTATCTCAAGTAAATATCTAGGAGTAAACATCCCCCGAAAAAGGGGAGTTTACTTCTACATCAAATAACAAACAATAACTTACAGCAAATGAAAATTTTATTGTTAGGAGGCGGTGGCCGCGAGCACGCCTTAGCATGGAAAATCGCTCAGAGCGAGAAGTGTGAGAAACTCTTCATCGCTCCTGGTAATGCCGGTACACAGAATGTCGGCGAGAACGTAGATATCAAGGCAGACGACTTTGAGGCGCTCAAGAACTTCACAGTAGAAAATGGCGTTGATATGGTGGTAGTTGGTCCGGAAGACCCATTGGTAAAGGGTGTTTACGATGACTTCAAGAACGATCCTCGCACCCAGAACATCCCTGTCATCGGTCCATCAAAGGCTGGCGCCGTATTGGAAGGCAGCAAGGACTTCGCCAAGAAGTTCATGAAGCGCCACAACATCCCTACTGCCCAGTATGAGACTTTCGACGGCGAGCACGTAGAGGAAGGCTTGAAATTCCTGGAGACACTGAAGGCTCCTTATGTATTGAAGGCTGACGGTTTGTGCGCCGGTAAGGGCGTTCTCATCCTCCCTACCCTGGAAGAGGCTAAGAAAGAGTTCAAGGAGATGCTCGGCGGTATGTTCGGCAACGCTTCTGCACGCGTAGTCATCGAGGAATTCCTGAGCGGCATCGAGTGCTCTGTATTCGTATTGACCGACGGCAAGAACTACAAGATTCTGCCTGAGGCTAAGGATTACAAGCGCATCGGCGAGCACGATACCGGTCTGAACACCGGCGGTATGGGTAGCGTTACCCCTGTACCATTCGCTACCAAGGAGTGGATGCAGAAGGTAGATGAGCGCATCATCCGTCCTACCGTAGAGGGACTTGCTGAGGAGAACATCGACTATAAGGGATTCATCTTCTTCGGTCTGATCAACGTTGAAGGCGAGCCTATGGTCATCGAGTACAACTGCCGTATGGGTGATCCAGAGACTGAGAGCGTGATGCTCCGTCTGAAGAGCGACATCGTGGATCTCTTCGAAGGTGTAGCAGCAGGCGATTTGGACAAGCGCAGCATCGAGTTTGATGAGCGTGCTGCAGTCTGCGTGATGCTCGTAAGCGGCGGTTATCCTGAGGCTTACAAGAAGGGTTATCCTATCCAGGGCATCGACGATGTAGAAGGTTCGGTAGTATTCCACTCCGGTACAGCCATGAAGGATGGTCAGGTAGTAACCAACGGTGGTCGTGTCATCTGCGTAAGCAGCTACGGCAAGGACAAGGAAGAAGCCTTGAAGAAGAGCTTTGCTGAGGCACAGAAGATCCAGTTCACCGACAAGTACTTCCGTTCTGATATCGGACAGGACCTTTAGTTTTTTAATGTTGAATTAGATGTTAAGAAAGAAAACTTTTCAAAATAAAGTAGCGGCTAGCCGCTACTCTTTACCTATTACTGCAACCCTTGCCACACTGGTTTGGGTTGCAGTAGGTTTATTGGTATCCAATATCTGGGTAGAATTTGCTTTTACAGCCATGTCTACCCTGCTGATGGTGGAACTGAACAACCGTAATGCCCTGATGCGTACCTACAGCCGAATGGTATCTTGCAGTTTTCTGGCATTACTGACGATGACAGGACTCCCCCACCTCTCTTTAAAAAGCAGTATTGTGACGATGTGTTTCATCGCCTTTTATCTCATTATCTGGAATTGCTATCAGGATAAACGCTCTACAGGCTGGACTTTCTACGCCTTTGCCTGCATCGGTCTGGCATCGATGGTTTTCGTGCAGATAGGCTATTTCATGCCTATCCTATGGATCATGATGATGGTGTTTACCCTCTCGTTTAGCGTAAAGACATTCTTTGCAACACTGGTAGGTCTCATCGTGCCCTATTGGTTTGCAGCCGGTTATTTCTTCTATACCGACAACATACAGGGGCTGGCTGACCACTTCTGCGAATTCATCAACTACAGCGAACTATTTGATTATTCGCAGGTTACCGACCATCAGATTCTGAACCTGAGTTTCGTTACCCTGCTCACCATCATCGGTTCCATCCACTTCATACGCACCAGCTACGGCGATAAGATACGCACCCGCATGATCTACGAAACGTTTATCATGTTATCGGTTGCCTGCATCATCTTCATCGTCCTCCAGCCTCAACATATACAGGAACTGGGCGGCATCCTGATTGTGAATACAGCACCGCTTATCGCCCATTTCATCACATTCACCAGAGGTAAGTTTACCAACATATCCTTCATCCTGCTGCTCATCATGCTGGTACTTATCATGGCTTACAACATACTCGTACCAGAGAGCATATTACTATGAGTTGGATTATAGATTTCTTAATGAGCTGGGGCTACTGGGGCATGCTGGTATCAGCCTTCCTTGCCGGCAGTTTCTTTCCCTTCAGCAGCGAGGTGGTCATGTCGGGCTTACAGGCTGCCGGACTGGAACCTATCCAGCTCGTACTGTATGGAAGCATCGGCAATGTGCTCGGTTCTATGTTCAACTATGGCGTAGGACGGATGGGCAAGCTGGAATGGATAGAGAAATATCTGCATGTAAAGAAAGAGAGTCTTGACAAGGCTCAGCATTTCATGGCCGACAGAGGAGCCTGGATGGGATTCTTTGCCTTCCTGCCCCTGTTGGGAAGTGCCATCACCATCGTTTTGGGACTGACGAGAGCCAACATCGTGATTTCTGTCATCAGCATCACCATCGGAAAGGTGTTGAGATATGTACTGCTGGTTTACGGACTCAGTTTCATCTTTTAAACAAGCTGCAAAGAAAACAAAGAATTGATTCATATAGATTGACTGCTTATGAGAAAGTATTTATACCTTATTATATTATGCGTGGCTTTCGCGGGCTGTAAAGGCAGCCAGCAGAAAGGCCACACCGCAGAAAGTAACGGAAAGGAATCTGTCGCCAACAGCGATGGCAAACCTGCTGTTACCGTAACTATCCCTCCCTACAAGTTTTTCGTTGATAAGATTGCCGGAGATAAGGTGGATGTCAACGTGATGGTATCCAACGGCAACAATCCTGAAACTTACGAGCCTTATGCCCAGCAGATGATGGAACTCTCCAGGAGTGCCCTCTATCTGAAAGTGGGAAGCATCGGTTTCGAACAGACCTGGATGAAGAAGCTGCAGGATAATGCTCCAGATATGAAGGTGATAGATACATCCGCAGGCATCAAGCCTGCCAAGACGCCGGGCGGCAACATCGACCCGCATGTGTGGATGAGTTGTCAGAATGCCCGCATCATCGCGAGCAACATCCTCAAGGCGCTTTGCCAGCTGGAACCCAAGAACAAGCCGTTCTTTGAGAAGAACTATCTGTCGCTGCTGAAGATCATCAACAAGCGAGACAGCACCATCAGAGAGGGTTTCAAGAATCATCCCGAGATGGTACGCAAGTTTGTGATCTATCACCCTATCCTCACCTACTTTGCCCATGATTACCAGCTGGAGCAGCTTGCCATAGAGGAAGAAGGCAGGGAGCCGAGTGCCTCCCAGCTGAAGAGCCTCATAGAGAGAGCCAGAAAAGAAAAGATCAAGTTCTGCCTGATACAGGCAGAATTTGCCAACCGCAACACCACAACCTTCATCAACGAGAGCCACACCAAGCCAATGGATATCAATCCATTGCAGGGCGACTGGAACTGGGCGATGCAGGAAGCGGCAGCAGCGGTACAAGGCAAGAAAATCGTTGTTGGGAAGTAAAAACTACAATAATATGACTCCAATCATAAAAATCGAGTATCTTTCTGCAGGCTATGAAGGCAAGGAGGTGCTCCACGATATCAACCTCACCGTCTACAAAGACGATTATCTTGGCATCATCGGTCCCAACGGTGGTGGCAAGACAACCCTCATGCGCCTTATTCTGGGACTGATGAAACCCACAGACGGCAGCATCCGCTTTTATAAAGACGGAGAGGAAGTAAGGGAAATCAGCATGGGATATCTGCCCCAATACAATCATCTCGACAAACAGTTTCCTATCTCCGTCTATGAAGTGGTACTCTCCGGCCTCAGCAAGACCAAGAGCCTCTTTTCCAGATACACCCAGGCACAGCACCAGCAGGTACTCGACTGTCTGGAACAGATGCAGCTCACGGAGTTGAAAGACCGCCATATCGCAGCCTTGAGCGGCGGACAATTGCAGCGAGTGCTCCTGGCTCGTGCCATCGTATCCAAGCCCGATGTGGTAATCCTCGATGAGCCCAACACCTACATCGACCGCCGTTTCCAGAAGCAGATGTACGAGATGCTGGAACAGATCAACCGGGAGTGCGCCATTATCATCGTAAGCCATGATGTAGCCGAAGTGCTCAATAACGTAAAGCACATCGCCTGCGTAAATCATCATCTCCACTACCACGATACGGCAGATATGCCGAGAGAGAAACTGGAAGAGCATTTCTTAAATGTATAGGCTTATTATATAATAATGCCTAAAAAACAGGTGCAAAAATCCATATTATCTCATCTTTTTATTATCTTTGCAATTGGAATGTGCCTTTTTGAAAGGCACAGAGAAAGCATTCAGAAACAGAGAAAGCATTCAGAAAGAAATATAATACATTAAAGTTTAAACAATAATGAAACAGTACAGATTAGTGGACAATATCTTCGGATGGGTCGCATTCATCATTGCGGCGTTCACTTATTGTTCCACAATTGAACCGACAGCCAGTTTCTGGGACTGTCCTGAGTTTATTACGACTGCTTACAAGCAGGAGATCGGTCACCCACCTGGGGCACCATTCTTCATGCTTTTAGGCAATTTCTTCACACATTTCGCCAGCGACACTACCCAGGTAGCCAAGATGGTGAACACGATGAGCGCCCTGCTGAGCGCCGTCTGTATCATGTTCCTCTTCTGGACCATCACCCACCTGGCTCGCCGTCTCGTTATCAGCGACTGGAAAGAACTGACTACCAGCAAGCTGATTGCCATCGAGGCATCCGGTATGGTAGGCGCACTCATCTACACCTTCAGCGATACCTTCTGGTTCTCAGCTGTCGAGGGTGAGGTTTATGCGTTCTCTTCTGCCTTTACCGCTGTGGTATTCTGGCTCATCCTGAAGTGGGAAGACCATGCTGACGAGCCTCATAGCGATCGTTGGCTTGTGCTCATCGCCTATATGACCGGTTTGAGTATCGGTGTCCACCTGCTCAACCTGCTCTGTATCCCAGCCATCGTATTGGTTTATTACTACAAGAAGGTGCCACATGCCAACCTCAAGGGCTCTCTCCTGGCGCTGTTCCTTTCATTCCTCGTAGTGGTAGCCGTACTGTATGGTGTGGTTCCAGGTATCATCACCGTAGGCGGCTGGTTCGAACTGTTCTTTGTCAACACTCTCGGCTGTCCGTTCAATACCGGTGAAATCGTATACATCATCTGTCTCGTAGCCTCAGTTATCTGGGGTATCTACGAAACCTGCCATGCTTCTGAGAAGAACGAGAAGAAGCAGAATATCGCCTTCGTTCTCGGCTTCGGCATACTCGGCATCCCATTCTATGGATATGGCTGGACTGCTGCCATTACCGGCATCATCGTGCTGGTTATTCTCTGGTTCGTACTCGGCTACAAGCGCAAGCAGGAGGTAGTAACAGGCGTTGACGAATCTACAGGCATCGCCAAGAAGAAGATGCAGCTCCTGCCTCTCATCTCAGCACGCGTCAAGAACACAGCCTTGCTCTGCATGCTGATGCTGATGATTGGTTATTCCAGCTACGCACTCATCGTGATCCGTTCTTCTGCCAACCCTCCTATGGACCAGAACTCTCCTGAGGACATCTTTACCCTGGGAAGTTATCTGAGCCGCGACCAGTATGGCGACCGTCCTCTGTTCTATGGCCAGGCTTATACATCACAGGTAGCCCTCGAAGTAGACGGCAACATGTGCAAGCCTGTCATGAAAGAAGGTGCACCGGTTTACCAGCGCAAGGAGAAAGCTTCGGCTGATGAGAAGGACTCTTACTTCGTAGTAAGTCACAAGAATAAGTATATCTATGCCCAGAACATGCTCTTCCCTCGTATGTACAGTTCGGCTCATGCCCAGGCATACGAAGACTGGATGGGCGGTGTAGAAGGCACAGAGATTCCTTACGACCGCTGCGGAGAGAGTATGATGGTGAAGATGCCGTCACAGTTTGACAACATCCGCTTCTTCCTCTCTTACCAGTGCAACTTCATGTACTGGCGCTACTTCATGTGGAACTTTGCCGGCCGTCAGAACGACATCCAGGGCAATGGTGAGCCAGAGCACGGAAACTGGATTACCGGTTTCTCATTCATTGATGATTCACTCTATGGCGACCAGAGCAAATTGCCAGACGACCTGAAGGAGAACAAGGGGCACAATGTATTCTATTGCATGCCGCTGATTCTCGGTCTCATCGGACTTTTCTGGCAGGCTTGGTATACCCGCAAGAAGAAGGCAATGAAGAACGGCAAGGAAGAGGAAGTACTCCTCCCTATCGGAATCCAGCAGTTCTGGATTGTATTCTTCCTGTTCTTCATGACAGGTCTTGCCATCGTCATCTACCTGAATCAGACACCGATGCAGCCACGTGAGCGTGACTATGCTTACGCCGGTTCATTCTATGCATACGCTATCTGGTGTGGTCTCGGCGTACTCGCCATCATCGACATCCTGAAGCGCAAGATGAAGCTCAGCGGTACTGCTGTAACAGCCATCGTAGCAGTCATCACACTTCTCGTACCTATCCAGATGGCATCACAGACCTGGGATGATCACGACCGCTCAAACCGTTACACCTGCCGTGACTTCGGTCAGAACTACCTGATGTCACTCCAGGAGAAGGGAAACCCTATCATCTTTACCAATGGTGATAACGATACCTTCCCACTCTGGTACAACCAGGAGGTAGAAGGCGTAGGAACAGATGCTCGCGTATGTAACCTGAGCTACCTGCAGACCGACTGGTATATCGACCAGATGATGCGTCCTGCATACAACTCACCATCTGTGCCAATCACCTGGCCACGTCTCGACTTCTGTTCAGGTACCAACGAATATGTATCTGTTGAACCTGAGGCAAAGAAGCAGATTCTCGACTTCTACAAGCAGGATCCAGAGAATGCCAAGAAGCAGTTTGGTGACGAACCGTTCGAGCTCAAGAACATCCTGAAGAACTGGGTACGCAGCAAGAACCCTGACATGCACTTCATCCCTACGGATACCCTCTATGTCACCATCGACAAGGAGGCTGTAAAGAAGAGCGGCATGATGATGGCATCAGATTCTATTCCAGACAAGATGGTCATCTCTCTTGCCGGCAAGAGCGCACTCTACAAGAACGACCTCATGATGCTCGAAATGCTGGCACAGTGTAACTGGACCCGTCCGCTCTACGTAGCACTCACCGTAGGCGAAGAGAACTATATGAACCTCGGTGACAACTTCGTACAGGAGGGACTTGTGAACCGTATCACTCCGTTCACCACCAACAAGCCAGGTGCCAAGAACTTCGATACAGAGAAGGCTTATCACAACATCATGACCCGATTCAAGTTCGGCAACCTGAAGCAGAAGGGACTCTACATCGACGAGACAACCATGCGTATGTGTTATACCCACCGTCGCCTGCTCGCCCAGACAGCCCTCCAACTCATCGCCGAAGGCAAGAAACAGAAGGCTATCAACATCCTGAAGAAGGCTGATACCGAGATTCCTGCCTACAATGTTACGCTCGACTACATGAGCGGTGGCTTGGATATGGCTCGCGGCTGGCTGATGACCAGTCAGAAAGCCAAGGGCAAGGAATATATAGAAGCGGTATGGAAGAATGCTTCACAATACCTCAACTACTATCTCTCGCTGCCAAACGACCGTTTCCTCCAGGCAGAGCACGACTGCATCCGTCAGATCATGATCATGCAGAGCATCTGCGAGGCTGCCGGAATGGTGAGTCCACAGTTGGAGCAGAAGTATGAGAAGCAGCTCAACAACCTCTACCGTCTCTATCATGGCAGAGGTGGCAGAATGCCGGAAGGCAATCAGTAAAAAATAGAAAAAAGTTTGGTGTCGCGAAACACGACACCAAACTTTTCATTATTCATATAAACCTGTTTTATCCATGTTCATAGAACAACCAGCCAAATGGCTCAGATGGTTATATCCAAAGGCCATCTGGAGAATGGACAAGAAAGACCATTCTGTCTATCTTACATTTGATGACGGTCCAATTCCAGAGTCAACTCCATTCATCTTAGAGACCCTGAAAAAGTACAATATCAAGGCTACTTTCTTTATGGTAGGCGAGAATGTATTGCGCCATCATGACCTCTACAACCAGATTGTGGCAGAGGGTCATCAGGTAGGCAACCATACATTCAATCATATCGGTGCCTTCAAGCACCGCGTCATCTCCTACGTGCTCAACACCAATAAGGCGAACGACATCATCCATGCCCATCTCTTCCGTCCACCTCACGGCTGGATGCGACCAAGTGAGTATTGGTGGCTGCACCGCACTTACAAGGTCATCATGTGGGACGTGGTGACGCGCGACTATTCCAAATGGATGACGGCAGAAGATGTGGTAAACAATGTGAAGCGATATGCCCGCAATGGCAGCATCATCACCTTCCACGACTCGCTGAAGAGCATTGAAAAGCTGAAGACAGCGCTCCCTCAGGCCATAGAATGGCTCATGGAACAGGGGTATGAATTTAAGACTTTTGAATAAGAAGCTGTTATTCCCAAACAGGAATAGCCCAATAAACACAGACAAGAAATGAGCAAAAGAATCAACAGTTATCAGGCAGTAGCTGCATTTGTAAGAGGTTTCTTCGAAGCTTACGCACGTGGCATCATCGATGCTACCATTGAAGGCAATGACTTCAGCAAGAAGAACGACCCGAAACAGATCAAGCAGATGATGCTGGAGCACTATGGCGAGGTAAACCAATACTTCTTCGACATCATGTTCTCTACCCTGGTACGCCTCAACTACAAGACTGCCGAGGAAGCCAACGAGCGCATGAAGAAGAACTTTGACAGCATGAAACAGGCTGACCCGACCTTTGAGCCAACCATGTTCGACTACCTGCGCATAGCCTGCAAATCGAACCAGTTGTACAAAGCGATGGAATCAGAATACAAGCGCAACTTCACCTGCCTTCTGCAAGGCAAGTTTACCACTCTTGAAGAGCATGTACGCGATTACACCCACGGCATTCTCATCAGTCTCGCCGACGAGCCGATGGCCATCCATCTCCTGGTCCGCATCATCGTGAAGGCATACGCAGCCGGACTGAAGTGTGGCAGCAAGGAGGGCGAACAGCACCAGCTCCACATGCCTACCCTTCACGGCATGTTGCTGAACAATGTCAACATCCTGCTCAACGAGACTCCACTCAAGAGCAGCACCGAAGAACCTGTTGCCCTCTTCAAGGAGGCATGCAAGAATGAAGAAGAAAACATCAACGTTCTTTTCAACACATTAAACGATGCGATGAAAGAACTGGCAGAAGAATAAGAGAAAAGAACAAAAACTGGACAACTTTTGTTGCTCAGGCACTTAAAAAGTTTAAATTATAATAGTGTTGTGTAATAAAGGCAATAAATAAAAGAATATGAGAACATTTACTTTTAAAAGTCTGTTTTTAACAGTGCTATTTGTGTTGCTTGGGAGTTTGGCTATCCAGGCTGCAGATGATGGCTTGATTACCAGACAAGTAACACTCAAGCTGGATGAGGCTGGTACTTTACCTAATATGATTAGTTATGACCAGAAGAATCTGATTACCAATCTGAAGATTGTTGGTAAAATTAATGGCACGGATTTGAAATTTATCCGTGAGATGGCTGGTCGTGATTATAATAAAGAAAGAACCGACGGAAAACTATCTATATTAGATTTGTCTGATGCTAAAATTGTAGAAGGTGGATCTCCGTATACTTGGGACAAATATGGCGACAAGTTTACCTCTAATGATAAGTTGGGCGATGGTGCTTTTTCAGGTTGCAGTGGTTTGACAAGCTTGACCCTCCCTTCCAGTGTTACTTCGATAGGCGATAATGCTTTTTCAGGTTGCAGTGGTTTGACAAGCTTGACCCTCCCTTCCAGTGTTACTTGGATAGGCTGGGATGCTTTTACAGGTTGCAGTGGTTTGACAAGCTTGACCATTCCTTCCGGTGTTACTTGGATAGGCTATTATGCTTTTGAAGGTTGCAGTGGCTTGACAAGCTTGACTATTCCTTCCAGTGTTACTTCGATATGCGGGGGTGCTTTTACAGGTTGCAGTGGATTGACAAGCTTGACTATTCCTTCCAGTGTTACTTCGATAGGCGACTGGGCTTTTAAAGGTTGCAGTGGTTTGACAAGCTTGAACATTCCTTCTGGTGTTACTTCGATAGGCAATTATGCTTTTTATGGTTGCAGTGGATTGACAAGCTTGACCATCCCTTCCGGTGTTACTTCGATAGGCGAAATGGCTTTTAATGGTTGCAGTGGTTTGACAAGTTTGACCATCCCTTCCAGTGTTACTGAGATAGGCAAATGGGCTTTTGCAGGTTGCACTGGGTTGACAAGTTTGACCATCCCTTCCAGTGTTACTGAGATAGGCGATGATGCTTTTTATGGTTGCAGTGGATTGATAAGCTTGACCATCCCTTCCGGTGTTACTTCGATAGGCGATAATGCTTTTGAAGGTTGTAGTGGATTGACAAGCTTGAACATCCCTTCCAGTGTTACTTAGATAGGCGATAATGCTTTTTATGGTTGCAGTGGATTGACAAGCTTGACCATCCCTTCCGGTGTTACTTCGATAGGCAATTATGCTTTTATAGGTTGCAGTGGATTGACAAGCTTGAACATCCCTTCCAGTGTTACTGAGATAGGCAGGGGTGCTTTTGAAGGTTGTAGTGGTTTGACAAGCTTGACCCTCCCTTCCAGTGTTACTTCGATAGGCAGTGAAGCTTTTGAAGGTTGCAGTGGATTGACCTCCATTTATGTATATCCAGAAAATTTACCAGAGTTAGGGTTTAATGTATTCTTTGGATGTGACGCAAAGAATTGTACGGTTTATGTACCAAAAGGAACTTATGATGCTTATAAGTCGTCAGAATTTGGCTATTTCGAGAAGATAGTAGAGTTTGATGCGTCGGGCATTGATAAGGTTACAACCTCTAACAATGCCAAGGAAGTCTCTCGCTATACAGCAAATGGCCAGCGATTATCTGCTCCAGCCAAGGGCTTGAACATCGTGAAGTATAGTGATGGTAGTGTGAAGAAAGTTGTTGTTCAATAGTTTCGGCTAACGAACGCAATATAATATATCACTTACAAGTAAAATATATTAAAGTAAACCCTATTAAAAAATAAATGGTATGCTTGATAAGATAATCAATACGGTTGTGTCTTTATCGTTATCTTTTTAATTTTGAACGAAAATGACCATGACCAAATGACCGGTATGGAATAGTATACGTTTTATAAACATGCAAGCCCCCAGCTATCTCAGCTGAGGGCTTGTTTCTGTTATATAAACGAAATGTATTTAGCGCTAATTTTTTTTAGATGATAAAGCATGAAGTTTTGCCCCACACGCCCTGAACCAACGGTCACCGGCCGAAGGGAATTGAAAATCGCTGGCCGAAGGGTAAAGCAAAGGTAAAGGTCAGAAGCCCCTAGCCCGTACTTAAGCCACATGCGAAAGTTCAGTATTGAGCCCACTTTAAAGTGGGCTCAGTAACATAATAATATGGAAGCAATTCTAATCAGGATCTCACGGATTCAAACTACTTCCAGACTCTACTTTCGAATTGGTTTTACAGCACCCCCTTCCAGCCAGTTTTCACCAGCAGAAAGGCGGCGCCTTAATGGTTCTAAATCAATCTAAAAAAACGAAATCAGTATTTTCCTATCTCGTCCTGGACTTTCTTCAAAGCGCGGATTCTTAACTCCTTCTCTACTCGCTTCTTCACTTCCTTCTCTATCATGTCCTCTAAGATCTGGTCGAGAGGACGGGAGAAAGGATGCCAACCGTAATCGGCGTTCTCCTTCGTGTGACAGAACAACACCGTGCCAATACCCATCCATACTTTCAGGCGCACCTCCTCGCTAGCATAATGGGTGAAAATCCAATTGGTGAAACGAACAAACTCGGAGAGCAACATATGCTCGCCCTTGTTTAAATGAGTGAAGAAACTGCGAGTCAGGTGAAACGCTTTCTTGATGTCACTCTTCTTCAACACCCAGGCACGCATGCCTTCGGTCAACTCATGATAAGTCGCCTTCTCTGAATAAATGTGCTTGGCAGCCTTCACTAACTGGTTTGACAACTTGTCGAAACGCTGCTCAGCAGTCTTCGACGAAATCTCAGCCGCGAGCTTCAACTTCTCATCGGCAGAAAGAAGGAATTTCTTTTTTCCATCCTTAAAAATTTAAAAAAATTAATATTTAAATTATTCGTTTTTACCACAATGTGGTAATTTTCGATTATCTATATCGCCCTTTTGTCGTATCTTTGCTGACAGTTACCGAATGGTGAACAGCGGGGTGAACACTTGCCCCAAGCATTCACCTTTTCGGCTCAGGGGTGAACCCTAATAAAAAGAACTTTGTATATACAGCGCATGCTAGAAATATAAGAGTCTATATTATAATGGGTTATATAGTGTTTTTAACACATTATTAACGCTAAAGGTTGGCATCGGGGTTCACCCTTCACCGACTTCATCGCCAAGTGTTCACCCACACTCTTAGTTAGAGAACGTTGCAAACAACTGATTAGTATATTAACAATCGATAATTTAAAAAAATGAAAAAAGACCCAAACAACAGCATGAATGGGACAGCTACGATGCCATCGTACTTCCCTTGTATCAAATCTTCGGAGAGCCATCCACTCGCCGACTGGTTGTATCTCAAGAGCGTGATTACCTCTAGCCCTGAGCTACGAATGATGACTGAGACTTATCGCAAGCGCCTCGCCATCAGCAAGCAGTTTGCCGACCAGTACAAGCCTGAGATGCCTGCCATCACGGTTTCGGCACTCATGAACGGCTACGGCAGACAACTTGCCGACTTCCTCAAACCTACCTACATGTTACAGCTCGACTTCGACCATGTGAAGAAGGAAGATATGGAGCAGCTTATCCAACTGGTGAGAGGCGACAGTCATACGATGGTAGAGTATGTCACCGTGAGCGGCAGGGGATTCAGAGTATTCTGTGCCTACCATCCTGTAGATGATGACGACATCAGCGTGCTGGAACTCTTCGATGCCGTACTGCAGAAGGCGATGGCTTACTACACCCAGCTCCTGGGTATCGCTCCCGACAAGCAGTGTGTCGACATCACCCGATGCGCCGGTCTTGCCTACGACCCGGATGCCTATTTCCGTTGGGATGCTGAGCCTTTTGCCTTGGGACCGAAGGATCTGAACCCCCTCTACACGAAGAAGGCATTGCAGGCGAAGTATTCTGCCAGGCGAAACGCCAAGGGAGGTAAGCGAAGCAGCAAGGTGAAAGAGGAGGCGAAGTCAAGCGACAAGGGTGCGCCTACCATCGAGGAGGCAGCTTCCCATATCAAGGAACTGCTCGACCTGTGGGGCTATCGGTTCGAGCCTGAGCATCACAACGAGTATGTATGGCACTTTGCCGACATCTGCATCTACTATGGCATCCCGCAGGAAGAAGTTCTGACTTACGCCGACCGTGAGTTTGGCACCAGCTACGAAGATACGGCTTCCGTCATCAAGTCTCGCTACAAGCATCTGAACAAGTTTGGTATCTGGCATTTCTATCGCCATGGCGAGGGGCGCAGCGCCAAGCCATCGGTAAGGGGCATCAAGCAGTGGCTACTCACCCACTATCTGTTCCGCCGAAACGTGCTGACGGGATTTTACGAGGTGGAGAGCCGCTTCGTTTTAGACGGCAAGTATCCTGACTGGGTACGCATCGACGACAATATTGAGAACTCCATCTGGAGCGAAATGGACGAGTCGGGACTGCATCTCTCAGAGAAGACCTTGCACAACATCATCAACAGCGACTTCAGCGAGCCGTTCGACCCCTTGGACGATTACCTGCGCAGTCTGCCGAAATGGAAGAAGGGAGAGGATCCCGACTACATCGACCAGCTCGCCGACCGCATCGAGGTGGAGAACCTGCCCGACAACGAGCATACGCAGAGCCTCTTCCGCTATTTCTTCAAGAAGTGGCTGGTGGCGATGGTGGTGGCATGGGTAACGCTGAAGGTGGTAAACCAGATGATACTCATCTTCGTGGGCAAGGGCGGCATCTTCAAGACCACGTTCTTCCACATGCTGTTGCCCCCACAGTTGCGCCAGTACTTCCTCAACGACTCGACGGGAGCCTATACCGACAAGGACTTCATGGAGGCTTTCAGCAGCAAGGCTCTGCTCTGTCTCGACGAGTTTGAGATGGTATTCGGCAAGAACCTGAGCGCCTTCAAGAGCAACATGACCAAGGTGACATTCTCCATCCGCCGACCTTACGACAAGTACCGTTCGGAGATGCCCCACCGCGGATCGCTCTGCGGCACCACCAACAACCAGCAGTTCATCACCGATGAGGAGAACCGCCGCTACTGTCCTTGGCTGGTAAAGAGCATCGAGAGTCCGATAGAGCACCCGATAGACTACGACCACGTGTTTGCCGAGGCAGTGACACTGGGTCAGGAGGTGATGAGCCATCCTAAGGGCGAGCCCCTGGAGTGGACATACTGGTTGACAAGGGATGACATCGAACTGGTGCGCAGTCACAACCGCCTCTTCATGGTAGCCAACTATGCCGAGGAGCAGATACTCCGTTACTACCGGGTGCCGGAGCCAGATACGCCGCTACAGTTTATCAAGTTCCGCTACAGTGCTGAGATACTGGAAAGGATAGGTGTGAACCCTGCCCTTCGCCAGAACCTGAACAACCAGAACATCGGTAACGTGATGAAGCGTCTTGGATTCAAGAAGATTCACAAGAAGAACGGCAACGGCTGGGCTGTGATAGAGAAGGAAGGTAGCGAAATCAACAACGATGCCTTCATCGATCCTAACGATACCGTGGAGGATTAAGTATCTTGGTTACGACCACTAAGTATCATGGTTACGATAGCTAAGTATCATATTTACGAAGCATAACCCTAATAGATATTTCTCTGCACGCGAATTACGTAGTGTTTTTACTGAACATGAATTTCTTATTGTTTTTTCGGAACACGAATTACTTATTGGGTTTACTGAACACGAATTGCACGAATTAAACGAATAAGTTGCTTGAGAACGAAAGATTCGTGAGATTCGAGAGATTCGTGTTCAACATCAACATTCAACATTATAATTACCGTCAATGGATTTACGAAGTTACACCAAGCAGGAGTTAGCCCTGCTCTATTTTCCGGATTCCGACCCGGACGTGGCAAGAGCCCATCTGATGAGATGGATTGTAAGATGCACCCAGCTCTACGAGCAGCTGCTGAAGAGTGGATACAACAAGAGCTGCAAGGAGTTCAATCCTCTGCAAGTATCCTATATTTTCTTCCATTTGGGAGAACCCTGATATTTATCAGTGATAATCGGTGAGTATCGGTGAGCAACAATGAGCATCGGTGAGTTGGGAAAATGAAATGTTGTATCTTTGCATTGTGATTCAGAAAGAAGAACATTAACCATTTAAACACTTAAAAACTTATGTTGCTTTACGTACTAAAACTAAATCAGAACGCCAAGATGCCAGAGGCATACGGCAAGTATTACGCCTATCCAGTCATCACTCAGACGGTAGACATCGACGGCCTGGCCGAACACATGGCTAGCCACAACACTCCTTTCTCTAAGGGAGCCATCAAGGGCATGATTACCGATATGGTATCGTGCATCAAGGAACTCACCTTGCAAGGTTTCGCTGTGAAGATTGACGACCTCGCCATCTTCTCCATCGGCATCCGCAACAAGGAGGGAGCCGCCTCAGAGAAGGAGTTCACCATCGCCAAGAACATCGACAGTTTCCGTCTCCGTGCTCGTGGTACCGGTGAGTTTAGCGCCAAGACCATCAACCTCGAAGCTACGCTGAAGAAGGCCTCTGCTCTGTTAGGTGATGGCACCACCCCGGATACCACCCCGGATACCGACAAGGGAACCACTGGTGGCGAAAACACCGACCAGGGCGGTAGCGGAACCACTGGAGAAGGAGGAGGCGACGGCTTAGAGTAGCCCTACCCGCCTCGCATCTGAAACAAGAGAAAGCGCATCGGCAGGATGCAGTCCGGAGTAATCCGAGGGCCCCATCAGGAATGAGTTCATCACTCACCATTCAACATTGTCAAATCATCGCCCTGAACGGATACTTGCTCATCCTGCCCGCTTCCTTCTTGTCTTCCCACACTAATCACTAAACATTAATCACTAATTACACTAATCACTAATTAAAATGAAAAAGGAAACAATCCAGAAAGTCATCAACTTCGTCATCACCGTCCTCACTGCCGTCCTCAGCTCCTTCTGTGTGCAGAGCTGCAAGTGATAACGTCTGAACACGAATCGAACGAATCAATCTATTCAAAGGCCATATTCGTGTCATTCGAGATATTCGTGTTCAGTTAAACCCTTTAAAATCCAAAGAATCCAATGAAGAATCAAAGAAAAATCGATTTGATCGTGGTACATTGCAGTGCCACACGTATTAACCAGGACTTCCCAGTAGAAGCCTTAGAAGCCTGCCACAAGGCCCGTGGTTTCCATTCCATCGGTTACCACTATTACATTACGAAGGATGGCGTGGTCTATCCCTGCCGTCCAGAAAGCGAGGAGGGTGCTCACGCCCGCCACTACAACGCCCATAGCATCGGAATCTGCTACGAGGGTGGTCTCGACGAGAAAGGCAAGCCTGCCGATACTCGCACTCCAGCCCAGAAAGCATCTCTGGAAGACCTCCTCTACAGTCTCGTCCTCGACTATCCCGATGCCGAGATCCTAGGTCATCGCGACCTCCCCTGGGTTCGCAAGAGCTGTCCTTGCTTCGATGTCAAGGAATGGCTGAAGGAAATCGACTTCCATCTCTAGAAAGCCCGGACAGTTCCCAGAAATTCGTACTATTCGAGTTATTCGTGTTCAAAATCATCCCAGCTTATAAGTCCTAAAAAGCTTATGGGTTGGGATTTTTTCGTTCTCAAACAACATATTCGTGCAATTCGTGTTCAGAGGAAGATGCAGAAAATCAATCCTCGCTAAGGAGTTTCTTGATTTCCTCATCAGTCTTGGTGAGTTTGTCTTTACAGAGTTTCACCAAAGTTTTGGCACGTTTCAACTGCTCGGAGAGCTGATCAATATCGAGTTCATCATTCTCCATTCTTTCTACGATTTCTTCAAGCTCTCTTACGGCTTGTTCGTATTTCATGTCTTCTTTTTCCATAATCCTATTTTAGTTAAGAGTTAATAGTTTATAGCGGCTTCGCCGTTTAGCCAGATAGGTATAAACTATTAACTATAAATTATAAACTATTATTCAACTTTTGCCTTCACGCTGCCCTCGGCAAACCTCGTTTCGATGATGTCGCCAGACTTCAGTTGCGAGGCAGAACGGATACTTTTGCCATCTTTCAGCGTGATGCTGTAGCCACGTTTCAGCAACAATTCGGGGTCTTGTGCCTGGATGCGCTGGGAAAGAAGCTGCAGACGATGACTCTCGTTGAGCATCTTCCTTTCCAATATCGGCTGAATATTCTGAGAAAGAATCTCGAAATGGCGCTGGGCCTCCGATAGTTTCGACTGGACATTTGTGCTTAAACGGCTCATCAAGCGGTCGAGATAAGCTCCCTGCTTCGTCTTCACCAGCGAAAACTGGACAGGAATCGTGTTGCTCAATCTGTCGAGCCTCATCTTCTCCACCTGCAGACGGTGCTTCACATTCTGCACGATAGCCTCTTGCGCGTTCACCACACGGGCATAAACCTCAGTAAGATGATTAACGAGGAAGGCGGCAGCGGCTGTCGGTGTCTTTACACGCTGGAAAGAAATCATATCCAGCACACTCTCGTCCCTTTCATGTCCTATTCCCGTGATGATAGGCAGCGGGAAGTTTGCCACATTCTCGGCAAGCGCCAGGGTGTCGAAACCCGAGAGATCGCTCGTAGCACCACCACCTCGGATAATGACTACGCAGTCAAACTGTTCCCATTCGGCATTGATACTGTCGAGGGCAGCTATCACACTCTGCTCTACCCCCTCGCCCTGCATCGTAGCCGGAAAAAGGCGGGTTTGAAACTGCAGACCATAATCGTTATCGGCAAGCTGGTTGCAGAAATCACCATAACCTGCTGCCGTAGCACTGGAAATGACGGCGATGCGCTGGCAGAACATCGGGAGCGCCAACTCCTTCTGCAGTTCGAATACGCCCTCTGCTTTCAGCGTATTGATGATTTCCAGCCGCTTGCGCGCCATATCGCCCATCGTATAGTTAGGGTCAATATCATCTACTATCCAGGAGAAGCCATAGTTCTCATGAAACTGCGCGTGCACCTTGAGCAGTACTTTCATTCCGGCATGAATGCGCTGTCCGGTGATGCGCTCGAAATTCGGTTTGATGAACATCCATCGGTTTCGCCAGCAGGAGGCATGCGCCTTGGCAATGGGCGTATTAGACCGCTCATCCTTCTCGATGAGTTCCAGATAGCAGTGCCCGCCGTAGCCCTCGCGAGCCTCGGAGAGTTCCGCTTCCACCCAATAGCTGTCGGGCAAGGACATCGAAATGACCTCACGGACCATGGAGTTTAATTCAAAAAGTGATAATCGAAGTCGTTCCATGCTGTTTACTGTTTAAAGTTTACAGTTTATAGTTGAAAGTTTATAGCTAGCAGAGCAAGTTTGCCCTATTAACTATAAACTATCAACTATTAACTACTTGATCGCTTTCCCCGTCTGATAAGCCTTCCAGAAATCGGGCACACCATATCCGAATACATTATCGGGATGATGCTGATTATTACCAGCCAATCTCACGAGTTTCATAATCTGCTTAGCCGTCTTCTGAGGCAAAGCCTGCCAGAGACACGCTACCATTCCGGCGATGAGCGGAGATGAGAAAGACGTTCCATTATCATTGATGATATTTCCACGGCCCGTAATCACACAGGTAGGACTTCCGTAAGCCATCACATCAGGCTTGATTCTGCCGTCAGCAGTAGGTCCCACGGCACTGAAAGCCGCATTCTCGCCCATTTCGTTTACGCTGCCCACGGTAAGGATATTGCGTGCATCGGCAGGGAAATTGATTTTCTTCCAACTTCCCATTCCGTCGTTTCCTGCAGAATTGACACAGATGATTCCCTTGTCAGCACACATCGAAGCGGTGCGGGAGATGAGGGTAGAATTACCGTCCTGCTCATAATAATGATGGTTGGTAGACGCATCATCGAAGCCATGATAGCCTAACGAAGAGTTGATAACATCCACGCCGCAACTGTCAGCATATTCAGCCGCAAAAGCCCAGTAATCCTCTTCTGCCAGACTCTCTGTGCGCTCATCTTCACAGCGCACCAGCAGATATTGAGCCTCAGGCGCCACTCCCACGAATCTTTCGGGTTCGTTGGCAGCCATCGTAGAAAGCACCATCGTTCCATGCTCCATCTCGGCGAAAATATTCTTGGATTGAGGAACCACAAAGTCCTTAATGCCCGCCAATCTGATATTATGCAGCGCCGGAATCTTATCCACATTCATGAATCCGCCGTCGAAGACAGCAATCATCATTTCTTTGCCCAAATGTCCGGTTCCATGCAGCCGCTTGCCGTTGAGCGACTGGATCTGCGCATCGGCAGCACCATATTCGCCTATTCCACCAGTCCAATCGTTCAATCCCCTGCGAACGCTACTTCTGATGCGCTGACTGACAGAATCGGGAGCAGAGAAGACCTTCATCTTCCGGGTGATGAAATCGAGTTCATCCAGTTTCCGTAGTTCCTTCTCCTTATGAATGCGGACCAGCAGGGTATTGTTCCACTTGCTTTTGCCCACTATCTCGATGCCTGCCTCGCTTACAGCCTGCTCATAAGCAGGAGCTATAGGCAAATCGGTAACATCGATGGGCAGATTCTGCCTCTTTCTGCGCTCTAAGGAACGGGGAGAGAGAAAATCTGCAGGGCGACTTACCGAGAAGGGAGTGTGACTGAGGTCTTTGTCTCTGAGATAAAGACGATACATCATACACTTGCCTCCCGGATACGACACCATATCGGTTTCGGCGATGCGGGGCAACCGCATCAGTTGCTCAAAATTGCTAACCCTGTCTTCGCGAGCAAACAAAGAAAGAGCGGTCATTAAAAATGCATAAAGCATCAAATATTTTTTCATCATTATATCGGTAGTCCGGTTTGTTATTGTTGTTGCTGCAATATTTCTGTATTGCATTTATTAATCAGTTGAATTGTTTATTCTGAAGTGCAAAAGTACAGAAATTGTACGAAAACACCAAAGGAAAAGGGAAGTTTTTATCATGAAATGCAAGTTTTTCTCATATATATAATAAGGTATCAGATATTTTTTGTACTTTTGCAGACAAGTAGCCGCTGCAATTGCATTCTGAAAGAAGCAGGGCGAGCGGCTATGAGGAAAAAACAGATATAAATGGAAAATAAACAAGCGACATTAGAATTAGGTACGAAGCCGGTGGGTAAGCTGCTCGTTCAGTATGCCTTGCCAGCGATGATTGCGATGACCGCCGCCTCACTCTACAACATCGTTGACCGAGTATTCATCGGTCAGGGTGTGGGAGCCATGGCCATCTCAGGTCTCGCCATCACCTTCCCCTTCATGAACCTCACCGCCGCTTTCGGAGCCGGCGTGGGCGTAGGAGCATCTACTGCCATCAGCGTGAAGCTGGGACAAAAAGACTATGCCACAGCGCAAAACATTCTGGGTAACACAATTTCTCTGAATCTCATCATCGGTATCGGATTGAGCATCATCTGTCTGCTCTTCCTCGACCCTATCCTGAGATTCTTCGGAGCCAGCGACCAGACGCTCATCTATGCCCATGAGTATATGGTCATCATCCTGCTGGGCAATGTGGTGAGCCACATGTATTTCGGTATGAATGCTCTGCTCCGAGCAGCGAGCAAACCCAAGCAGGCGATGTTTGCCACCATCTTTACGGTGATGATGAACGTGATACTCGATGCGCTCTTCATCCTCGTCTTCAAATGGGGAATACAGGGAGCCGCCATCGCCACCATCCTTTCGCAGTTGATGGCGCTGATGTGGCAAATCAAGCTCTTCAGCAACAAGAATGAGCTGCTCCACTTCAAGAAAGGCATCTACAAACTGAAGAGGAAACTCGTGGATAATATCCTTGCCATCGGCATTTCGCCTTTCCTGATGAACGTGTGCGCCTGCATCATCGTCATCTTCATCAACAACCAGCTGGTGCGGTTCGGAGGCGACCTCTCCGTGGGAGCCTACGGAATAGCCAATGGTATTGCGATGGTGTTCGTGATGTTCGTGTTTGGCGTAAATCAGGGAATGCAGCCTATAGCCGGATACAACTATGGAGCCCAGAAACTGGACCGACTGATTCGCGTACTGAACCTGAGCATCATTGCCGCCACCGCCATCATGGTAACGGGCTGGCTGATAGCGATGTTCCTGCCTTACTACTGCGCACGACTGTTTACAACCGATAAGCAACTGATAGACTTGGGCATTAAGGCGATCAGAGTAGTGATGTTCTGCTTCCCGGTCATCGGGTTCCAGATGGTTATCACCAACTTCTTCCAGTGCATCGGAAAGGTGAAGATCAGTATCTTCCTCTCCTTGTCGAGACAGTTGCTCATCCTTCTGCCGCTCCTGGCTTTCCTGCCGATGATATGGGACATTGATGGAGTATGGTACAGTATGCCTATCTCCGACTTCGCTGCCGCAGTCATCGCCGGAGTCGTAATGATGTGGTACATGAACAAGCTGAAAAGACAACACCAAGAACCGCTAAAAGTTAAAAGTTAATAGGGCTTAGCCGTTTAGCAAGATTGCCATAGGCGGTTCATGCTATAAATTATAAACTACAAACTAAAGATTATGAATAAGATTATCATAAACGTGGGTCGCCAGATAGGTAGCGGCGGGCATATCATCGCCGAGAAGCTGGCGGAGGATTTCGGTTGCAAATGTTACGACCGTGAGCTGCTGAATCTTGCCGCCAAGGAGAGTGGATTCTCTGAGAAATTCTTCGAGCAGAACGATGAGCAGAAGGGATTCTTCAAGTCTCTCTTCCATACCCATCTGCCCTTCCTGAGCGATAACAATTTCTATCACAACGACTTCTCGCAGGAAGGTCTGTACAAGTTCCAGAGCGACGCCATCAGAAAGGCTGCCGATGAGGGCAACTGCGTGTTTGTGGGTAGAACCGCCGACTATGTGCTGCGTGATTACAAGAACGTGATAAACATCTTCATCACCGCCAATATCGACGACCGCATCAAGGCAGTATGCAAGCGAAAGGACATCGACAGAGCCAGCGCCCGCAAGTTCATCGAAAGCCATGAGGAGCAGCGCGCCTCTTACTACGATTACTATACAGGCAAGAAGTGGGGACACAGCGAGAGCTACGACCTCTGCATCAACAGCAGCCATCTGGGAATCGAAGAAACAGAGAAGTTTATCGCAGAATTTATCAGAAAGAAGTTCGGACTTAGTGATTAATTATTAGGGATTAATTTTAGGGACATAAAATATTAAACATCATATAAATGAAGAAGATTATGCTTTTGGGCTCAGGCGAACTGGGCAAAGAATTTACCATCGCCGCAAAGCGAGCAGGACAGTACGTCATCGCTTGCGACAAGTATGACAATGCACCAGCCATGCAGGTAGCCGACGAGCGGGAAGTGTTCTCGATGCTCGATGGCGACGCATTGACCGCAGTGGTAGAGAAACATCACCCAGACATCATCGTGCCTGAGATTGAAGCTATCCGCACCGAGCGACTCTTCGACTTCGAGAAGGAGGGCATCCAGGTTGTGCCTTCTGCCCGTGCCGTAAACTACACCATGAACCGCCGTGCCATCCGCGACCTTGTCGCCAAGGAACTGGGTCTGCGCACCGCCAAGTATTTCTATGCCAAGACCTTCGAGGAGTTTAAGAACGCTGCCGATGAAATCGGTTTCCCATGCGTAGTGAAACCTCTGATGAGTTCAAGCGGCCATGGTCAGAGCTATGTTCACAACGATGATGAACTGAAGGAGGCTTACAAGGAGGCAATGGAAGAAGGTCGTGGCGACGTGAAGGAAGTAATCATCGAGGAATTTATCGACTTCGATTCTGAGTTCACCCTGCTCACCGTCACCCAGAAAGACGGTCCTACCCTCTTCTGTCCACCTATAGGCCACGTACAGAAGGGCGGCGACTACCGCGAGAGTTGGCAGCCATTCCAGATTTCTGAAGAGGCTTTGAAGAAGGCTGAGCACATTGCCGGCGAAGTAACCAAGGCATTGACAGGTGCCGGTCTCTGGGGCGTAGAGTTCTTCCTGAGCAAGCAGGGCGAGGTTATCTTCTCTGAGTTGAGTCCTCGTCCACACGATACAGGTATGGTAACCCTCGGTCACACCACCAACCTGAGCGAGTTTGAGCTCCACTTCCGTGCCGTGATGGGCTTGCCTATCGCCGGAATCCATCTGGAGCACATCGGCTGTTCTGCCGTCATCCTCTCGCCAAAGGAAAGCACCGAGCCATTAAACTACAATATGCTCGATGCGCTGAAGGAAGACCATACCCGCATCCGTATCTTCGGCAAGCCAGAGGCTCACGTAGGCCGCCGCATGGGCGTCGTACTCTGCTACGGCGAGAAGGGCGATGACCTCAACCAGCTCCGCGACAAGGCAAAGCGTCTGGCAATGACTGTATTGGGAACCGACCCATACATGAAGAAATAGACATGAAAGAATTAGGAAGAATTATCACATTACCCAAGATATTCGACCCTAGAGGCAACCTGACAGTGGCAGAGGGAGAGACGCATATTCCCTTTGCCATTGCCCGTACCTACTGGACCTATGATGTTCCGGGCGGAGAAAGTCGCGGTGGCCATGCTCACAAGAAATGCCAGGAATTCATCATAGCAGCCAGCGGTTCCTTTTCGGTAACACTGGATAATGGAGAACAGAAGAAGACCTATCATCTTAACCACCCTTGGGAGGGACTGTTCGTAGATGTCAATATCTGGCGAACACTGGATGATTTCTCTTCCGGCTCATTGTGTCTGGTTCTGGCTTCCCACAAGTTTGAGGAAGAAGACTACATACGCGAATATGACGAATATCTCAGATTCATCAGTTCATCCCAAAGTCCTAATCTCTCAAAGACCGAGAATCAATAACGCTAAAAATCATGTTTGAGATCAGAAAATACAACGATGCAGACAAGGAAGTCTGGAATGCCTATGTAGAACATGCACGCAACGCCACCTTCCTTCTCAACCGCTCCTACATGGATTATCACAGCGACCGTTTCCATGACCATTCGCTCATGATTTTCCACAACAACAAGCTCTATGCCTTACTCCCTGCCAATGAGGACGGAGATGTTTTCTATTCTCATCAGGGACTCACCTATGCCGGACTGCTCACTACCGGACACGCCTCAGCAGAAAATATCTGTCAGGTTTTCGTTGCCATCAACACATACCTGAAACAGGCAGGTTTCCGGAAGTGCATCTACAAACCGATACCCTGGATTTACCAGCAACTGCCAGCCGAAGAAGACCTCTATGCTCTCTTCAAGGAATGCCGGGCGCAAATCTGCGCCAGAAACATTGCGGCTGTCATCGACCTGAAGCATCCGCTGAAATGGTATAATATCAGAAAATCGGGCGCAAGGAAAGCCCTGGGAAAAGGAATCTTCATTGAAGAAAGTGAGGATTACGAAACGTTCTGGAGCATTTTAACCGAAAACCTGATGAACACCTATCAGGCTCATCCTGTTCATACCTTGCAAGAGATGAGCAGACTGAAAACATCTTTCCCTGACAATATCAAACTGTATGTTGCCCGAGAAGAATCTGGCAAGATGCTAGGCGGAACCGTTCTGTACATCAGCAGAAAAGTGGTTCACACGCAGTATATTTCCGCATCAGAAGAGGGAAAAAAGGCGCATGCACTCGATGCTTTGTTTCTGAATCTCATTAATATAAGGTATAAGGATTTTGATTATTTCGATTTCGGAACATCTAATGAAGAAGGAGGAAAGGTGCTCAATACCAGCCTCATCTACCAGAAAGAAGGTTTCGGAGGAAGAGGCGTGGTTTACGACACCTATGAATGGACAGTATAAAGAGAAATCCCGAAGTTCACACGATAGTGAGTTTCGGGATTTCTGCCTTTTACAAGAGTATAACTGTCACACCACGAGCAGCTTGCGCACCCATAACCAGAGCCTGCTCGATATCGGCAGTCTTGGAAGGACCACTGATGAAAGTACCGAAATTGTACTTCGGATCCATCTCAATACGGGCATAAGCCTCATGCATATTGTTCACAATCTTCTTTTTTTCGAGGAATATCACAAGGTATTCCGAGATGAAAAGCACCGCTTTCTCCTTCATGGTCTGAGGAATCCAGACGCAGCCATTCTCTGCAACCCCCACTTCACCACGAACAATACCCACATCAGTACCATTCAGGTCATTAGCCTCAGTCACCGTATCAGGATTCTTCTGGGCAATCGTGATTTCTGGCAGATGAGAGGCAAAGACCTTGGCTTCCGGATAAGCCTTCTTCACCAGCTCATCCAGACTCTCACCCTCCTTCGCTTCTATCACATGGCCACCTACCGATTCCGTCATCTCAATAAACTGTTTCAGCGTATCCTCATACTGGATACCCTTCACATCTACGGCAGGCATATCGAATTGAACATGCGTATTCTTGCGCAACTTGTTCAGGAAATCTTCTTTCTTCATTTTACTTTTCCCTCCTTCCATAATTGATGAAAACTCTTCTTGGCAAACTCAGGCATGGCGTGACCGATGCCCCAGGCATTCCAATTGCTGAAGTGCGTACAGCATTCAGGAACCAGATTGACAAGCGGAGCAAACTTCAGGGCTGTGGTGTAGAGCGCAGGACGGTCGAAGAGATACTTCATACCATTCGACATCGCCTTCTTCACAGGATCTGCCTTGCCCAACTTCTCCAGACTCTGGCGCCATACGTAAATCTGCGAACCTGGTCCTACCTTGGAAGGACAGACATTGTCGCAAGACAAGCACAAGGTGCAGGCAGAAACATTGTCGCTGTACTTCTGAGGATTCTTCAGCATACCCAGGTTCACACCAATAGGACCCGGTATAAAATAGGTGTAACTGTAACCGCCTGAACGACGATAAACCGGACAGGTATTCATGCAGGCTCCGCAACGCATACATTTCAAAGTCTGCCAATGGTCCTTATCGGCGAGAATATCGCTTCTGCCATTATCCACCAGCACCACATGCATCTCGGCACCCGGACGAGCCTGGCGGAAATGAGAAGTGAAGGCGGTGGTAGGCTGACCGGTTCCGCAGCGGCAAAGCAGACGCTGGAATACAGCCAATGACTTATAATCAGGAACCAGTTTCTCAATACCCATCGCTACGATATGGAGCTTAGGCATGGAAGTAGTCATATCCGCATTACCCTCATTGGTGCAAACAACGCAATCGCCGGTAGCAGCCACACCGAAGTTACATCCGGTCATACCTGCTCCAGCTTCCATAAACTGGTCGCGGAGATGATGACGGGCACAGCGGGTCAGGTAAGTAGGATCGTAGTTGCCGATTTCCTTGGAGATACCCTTCTCCTCGAACATCTTACCTACCTCCTCACGCTTCAGGTGGATGGCAGGCATCACGATATGGCTAGGCTTCTGACCCAGAAGCTGGATGATACGCTCACCCAGGTCGGTCTCTACCACGTCAATGCCGTGCTGCTCCAGATAAGGATTCATCTCGCACTCCTCGGTGAGCATCGACTTCGACTTCACCATCTTCTTCACGTTATGGTCTTTCAGAATACCGAGCACAATCTCATTGAATTCCTGCGCATCCTTTGCCCAGTGAACCTTTACCCCGCGGCTCTCCAGATTCTTGGAAAACATATCGAGATAATCGGCAAGATGGGTAATCGTGTGCATCTTGATTTCAGACGCATGCTCGCGGAGATCTTCCCACTCAGGAAGTCCCTGCGCCATTCTATCTCTTTTCTGACGAACAGACCAGAAGGTAGCATCGTGCCAGGTGGTCTTCTCTACATTCTGCGTAAACTTCGCAGCTCTCTTGGAATGTTCTGTACTCATAGTCCTGCAGCTAATATTTGAACAACATGAATAAACTTGATCGGCATCTTCTCCTTCTTGGCGATTCCCGCCATGTGCATCAGGCAGGAAGAATCCGGACCCGTTACATACTCAGCACCTGTAGCCATGTGGCGCTTGATCTTGTCCTCGCCCATACGGGTAGAAACGGCAGGTTCCTCAATAGAGAACATACCGCCGAATCCGCAGCACTCATCCTTACGCTCCGGTTCGTGGATGGTAATACCTTCCACCATATTTAATAAGTCAATGATTTTGTTGAAAGGCTTGATGTGGCGCTCAGAAGGAGATGACAATCCCAGTTCACGCACACCGTGGCAACTGTTGTGTACACTCACCACATGCGGGAACTTGCCCGGAACATGATCCACCTTCAGCACATCGTGAAGGAACTCCACAACATCCATGATTTTCTTTGAGGAAATACACTCGTGCTTACCCTCAAGGATTTTAGGATAATACACCTTTACGTAAGCAGCACATGAGGCTGAAGGAGCTACGATATAATCGTAATCCTTGAACAGCTCATCAAATGTCTCTATGACCTTCTCCGACTTGTCCTGAAAACCGGCATTAGCCATTGGCTGGCCGCAGCAAGTCTGTTTTTCGGGATAACCCACGTCTAGTCCGTAATGCTTAAGCAACTTGTATGTAGCCACACCCGCTTCAGGGTAAAGGGCATCCACATAACAAGGGACGAATAATCCGACTTTCATTGTTGTTATACTTATCTTGTTTGCTATTTGTTTATTCTTTTTCTACATGACTAAAAGCCGCTGCAAAAGTAACAAAAAAATAGTAATAATAAAAGATTTTAGGGAAGAAATTATGAGATTTGATGTTATTTAACTGTAAAGAATTGCAGAAAATTTGGAATAATCAAATAAATAGCGTAACTTTGCATCTAGAAATAGTGTGTCTACCATTTGTGAACTAACGCAAATGCAGTTTAGTTGCTAAAAACATAAATACCAAGACATATAAAGAACAAACTTATAGTTATATTTAATGATGAAGAAACAGCTTAAGAAAGTCCTCGTTCTGGGTTCCGGTGCTTTGAAGATCGGCCAGGCAGGTGAGTTTGACTATTCCGGTTCGCAGGCTCTCAAGGCTTTGCGCGAGGAGGGTATTAGTTCCGTCCTCATTAATCCAAACGTTGCTACAATTCAGACAAGTGAAGGTATTGCTGACAAGGTTTATTTCTTGCCGGTGACACCTTTTTTTGTAACTGAAATTATCAAGAAGGAGCGCCCAGACGGCATCATGCTGGCTTGGGGTGGACAGACGGGTTTGAACGTTGGTACAGAACTTTACCTCAACGGTGTGCTCAAGGAGTATGGTGTGGATGTGTTGGGAACTTCGGTAGAGGCTATCATGAACACGGAAGACCGCGACCTCTTCGTAAAGGAGCTTAACAAGGTTGACCTCAAGGTTCCAGTAAGCCACGCTTGCGAGAACATGGAGGAGGCTGTGGCTGCGGCACGCAACATCGGCTACCCTATCATGATCCGTTCTGCCTATGCGCTGGGTGGTCTCGGTTCTGGTGTCTGCAAGACCGAAGAGGAGTTTAAGGAGATTGCTGAATCTGCCTTCACTTTCGCACCTCAGGTGCTTGTTGAGGAGAGCCTGAAGGGATGGAAGGAGATTGAGTTCGAGTGCATCCGTGATGCTAACGACCGTTGCTTCACCGTTGCCTCTATGGAAAACTTCGACCCACTGGGTATTCACACAGGTGAATCTATCGTTGTGGCCCCAACCTGTTCTCTTACCGACGAGCAGGTGAAGATGTTGCAGGACATCGCCGTGAAGTGCGTCCGTCACCTCAACATCGTGGGTGAGTGCAACATCCAGTATGCTTTCAATGCTGAGACCAACGACTACCGTATCATCGAGATCAATGCTCGCTTGAGCCGTTCTTCTGCCCTCGCATCTAAGGCTACCGGTTATCCGCTCGCCTTCGTTGCTGCCAAGATTGCCCTCGGTTATACACTCGACCAGATTGGTGAGATGGGTACTCCTAACTCAGCTTATGTGGCTCCATCACTCGACTATATGATCTGTAAGATTCCTCGTTGGGACCTTACCAAATTTGCCGGTGTAAGCCGCAAGATTGGTTCTTCCATGAAGTCTGTAGGCGAAATCATGTCTATCGGCCGTTCATTCGAGGAGATGCTCCAGAAGGGTCTCCGTATGATTGGTCAGGGAATGCACGGTTTCGTAGGCAACGACCACACCAAGTTTAATAACTTGGATGAGGAACTTTCTAACCCTACCGACCTCCGTATCTTCGCCATCGCCCAGGCTTTGGAGGAAGGTTACACCATCGAGCGCATCGAGGAGTTGACCAAGATTGATCCTTGGTTCATCGAGCGCATGAAGAATATCGTAGATTACAAGCACAAGCTTTCTGAATATAATACTCTGGAGGAGATTCCTGCCGAGGTATTGCGCGAGGCTAAGGTATTGGGCTTCTCTGACTTCCAGATTGGCCGCTTCGTATTGAAGACCAAAGATACCAACATGGAGAAGGAGGTGCTGGCTGTTCGTGCCCTGCGCAAGAAGCTGAACATTCTTCCTGCCGTAAAGCGCATCCCTACTGTGGCAAACGAGCATCCTGACCTCACCAACTATCTCTACATGACATACGCTGTAGAGGGTTACGACATCAACTACTACAAGAACGAGAAGTCTGTCATCGTTCTCGGTTCGGGTGCTTACCGCATCGGTTCTTCCGTAGAGTTCGACTGGTGTTCAGTAAACGCCATCAATACAGCCCGCAAATTGGGTTACAAGTCAATCATGATCAACTACAACCCGGAGACCGTATCTACCGACTACGATATGTGCGACCGTCTCTACTTCGATGAGCTTTCATTCGAGCGTGTACTCGATGTCATCGACCTGGAGTCACCACGTGGTGTGATTGTTTCTGTGGGTGGTCAGATTCCAAACAACCTGGCTATGAAGCTTCATCGCCAGTCTGTGCCAATTCTGGGTACATCTCCTGTCAACATCGACCGTGCCGAGAACCGCGGTAAGTTCTCTGCCATGCTCGATAAGTTGGGTATCGACCAGCCTAAGTGGAGCGCCCTCACATCAATGGAGGATGTTCAGAAGTTCATCGACGAGGTAGGCTATCCTGTTCTCGTTCGTCCTTCCTACGTTCTTTCCGGTGCAGCCATGAACGTTTGCCACGATGATGATGAGTTGCGTCGCTTCCTGGAGGCAGCTTCTGAGGTTTCTAAGGAATACCCAGTAGTTATCTCTCAGTTTATGACAGAGACCAACGAGATTGAGTTCGATGGTGTTGCCCAGAACGGTGAGATTGTAGAGTATGGTATTTCAGAGCACGTAGAGTATGCAGGCGTTCACTCTGGTGATGCCACCATGACCTTCCCTGCCCAGCAGATTTCCTTCGCTACAGCCCGTCAGATCAAGAAGATTTCACGTGCCATCGCCAAGGAGCTCAACATCTCTGGTCCTTTCAATATCCAGTACCTGGCTAAGGGTCGTGATGTAAAGGTAATCGAGTGTAACCTCCGTGCATCCCGTTCGTTCCCATTCGTGAGCAAGGTATTGAAGCGCAACTTCATCGAAACGGCTACCCGCATCATGCTCGATGCTCCATATCAGAAACCGGATAAGTCTGCTTTCGATATCGACCGTATGGGTGTGAAGGCATCCCAGTTCTCATTCGCCCGCTTGCAGAACGCCGACCCAGTTTTGGGTGTGGATATGAGCTCTACCGGTGAGGTAGGCTGTATGGGTGATACTTTCGAAGAGGCATTGCTCAACTCATTGATTGCTACCGGCTACAAGATTCCTTCTAAGGACAAGGGCATCATGCTTTCAAGCGGTGGTGCCAAGGAGAAGGCTTCTCTGCTCGATGCTGCACAGGCGCTGGTGAAGAACGGTTACACCATCTATGCTACAGCCGGTACAGCGAAGTTCCTCAACGAGAACAACGTGAAGGCTACAGCCGTAGGATGGCCTGATGAGGACCAAAAGGATCTTCCTAACGTGATGCAGATGATTGCCGACCACAAGTTCGACCTCATCGTCAACATCCCTAAGAATCACACCAAGCGTGAGTTGACCAATGGTTACAGAATCCGTCGTGGCGCCATCGACCACAACATTCCTCTGTTCACCAATGCCCGTCTGGCTTCCGCCTTCATCGAGGCATTCTGCACATTGAGCCAGGATCAGCTTCAGATCAAGAGCTGGCAGGAGTACGAGTAATCGCACGCAGATTTATATAAAATACGCCCTGTAAGGTCCAAGCCTTACGGGGCTTTTTTATTCCCGGCAATGAGAAAAAGGAGCTGAAATGATGGCTTTCTCATTATTTTATTGTACCTTTGCAAACAGAAATAAGAATAAAACATGATAGTTTGTATAGCAGAGAAACCGAGTGTGGCTAAGGATATCGCCCGAATCATCGGGGCTACCACGGCACGCGACGGTTATATGGAAGGTAATGGTTACCAAGTAACATGGACCTTCGGCCACCTTTGTGAGCTGAAGGAACCGGATGATTATACTCCGATGTGGAAACATTGGAGCCTTTCGGCGTTGCCGATGATTCCACAGCGCTTCGGTATCAAGCTCATCAACGATGAAGGCATCAAGAAGCAGTTTGCTACCATCGAGAAACTGATGCAGGCTGCCGACAGCATCATCAACTGCGGTGACGCCGGACAGGAAGGAGAGCTTATCCAGAGATGGGTGATGCAGAAGGCACAGGCGAAATGCCCCGTCAAGAGACTATGGATTTCGTCCATGACCGATGAAGCCATCAAGCAGGGCTTCCAGGAACTGAAAGACCAGACCGAATACCAGTCACTCTATCTTGCCGGACTTTCCCGTGCCATCGGCGACTGGATTCTTGGTATGAACGCCACCCGACTTTATACATTGAAATACGGTCAGAACCGACAGGTGCTCAGCATCGGCCGGGTGCAGACCCCTACCCTTGCCCTCATCGTAAACCGCCAGAAGGAAATCGACAACTTCGTTTCCGAACCTTACTGGGTACTCGCCACCATCTATCGCGACACCCAGTTTACGGCAACCAGCGGCAAGTTTACCAGCAAGGAGGAAGGCGAGAAGGCTTTCAGCACCATCGCCGGCAAACCCTTCACCGTTACGGATGTAAGCAAGAAAAAGGGAAACGAGGCGCCACCTCATCTCTACGACCTCACCTCGCTACAGGTGGATTGCAACAAGAAGTTTGCCTACTCTGCCGATATTACGCTGAAGCTCATCCAGAGTCTCTACGAAAAGAAGTACACCACTTATCCTCGTGTAGATACCCAGTTCTTGACCGACGATATCTATCCGAAATGTCCGCAGATTCTGAACGGAGTGAGTCAGGCAAAGATCATGAGTCAGCAGAAATACCTCCCACTCATCCAGCAACTCGCAGCCACCGGCAAGAAGTTGCCGAAGAGCAAGAAGGTATTCGATAACAGCAAGGTAACCGATCACCACGCCATCATCCCAACCGGAGTTCCGCCAACCGGACTCACCGATATGGAGGCGAATGTCTATGATCTCATCGCCAAGCGATTCATCAGCGTGTTCTATCCGGACTGTAAATTCTCTACCACCACCGTATTGGGCGAAGTCATCAACGAAGATGGACCAAAACCGGAGAAGATAGAGTTCAAGGTGAGCGGTAAGGAGATTCTCGAACCGGGCTGGCGAGTAGTCTATGCCAAGGATGTAAAGAATGCAGATGACGATGATGCTTCAGATAACACCAACGGAAATGCAGACTCTGGAAACGGTGCCAAGAAGGAAGTGGTAGAAGAAAGAACCCTCCCATCCTTCACAAAAGGCGAATCGGGAGAACATCAGCCTACCCTGACGGAGAAATGGACCACGCCACCTAAGTATTATACCGAGGCAACCCTGCTCCGTGCGATGGAGACAGCCGGCAAATTCGTAGAAGACGAAGAACTTCGTGCTGCATTGAAGGAGAACGGAATCGGCCGACCATCCTCCCGTGCCGGCATCATCGAGACCCTCTTCAAGCGCCACTACATCCGTCGCCAGCGCAAGAATCTGATGGCAACCCCGACAGGCATCGAACTCATTGACACCATCCATGAGGAACTGCTGAAGAGTTGTGAACTGACCGGTATCTGGGAGAAGAAGCTCCGCGACATCGAGCACAAGACCTACGATCCTGCCGACTTCATCAACGGACTGAAAGAACAGATCAACAAGATTGTCATCGATGTGTTGTCAGACAACAGCAACCGGAGAGTGACCATCATGACAGAGGAAGACCTCAAGAAGAAACCGGCTGCCAAGAAACCGGCTGCCCGAAAGGCTCCTGCCAAGAAAGCCGATAAGGCAGCAGCACAGAATGCAGATTCTCAGAATGCTCCTGCTCAGCCGGCTCCAGCTGCCGACCCAATGGTTGGCAAACCATGTCCGCTCTGCGGAAAGGGCGTCATCATCAAGGGCAAGACCGCCTATGGCTGCAGCAACTGGAAGGCAGGCTGCCAATATCGTCAGCCATTCTCGCAGATGTAAATCAATATGAAACAAATAAGATTTTATCAAATCATAACAGCAATCAGCTGCCTCTTTCTGATAAGTTGCGGCATTGAACAGAACCTGAAGAAAGCAGACAAGCATCTTTCTTTAGGCGAATACTACGATGCGGCAACCCAATATAAAAAGGTGTACACCAAAACACCTACCAAAGAGCGGGCTGCCCGGGGCAAGGTGGCTCTGAAGATGGCACGCTGCTATGATAAAATCAACAGTACGCCGAAGGCACTGGCAGCCTACAGCAATGCCATCCGATACAAGCAGGCTGACCTCAACGACCGCCTGGCTTACGCCCGGCTTCTCCTGAAGAACGGAAGTTACAGACAGGCAGCCAAGGAATTCGAATTCCTGCTCGATTCCATGCCCGACAACGTGCTGGTAAAGAACGGACTCGAATCGGCACAGAAAGCCCCAGTCTGGAAGAAGGAAGGAAGCCGGTACAAGGTAAAGCGGATGGATGTTTTCAACTCCCGAAGAGACGACTATTCGCCGATGTTCCTCAGCGATGACTACAGCCAGCTCTATTTCACCTCAACCCGCAACGAAGCCCAGGGCAGCGACCTGAACGGAGTGACGGGAACGAAATCTGCCGACATTTTCTTCTCTGAAAAGAACGACAAAGGCAAATGGAGCAAGCCGGAAGCCATCGGAACCGGTCTCAACACCGACTACGAAGAGGGCGCATGCTGCTTTACCCCAGACGGCAAGCAGATGTACCTCACCCAGTGTGCCACCGATCCCACTTCGCCCCGCTTAGCCCAGATAGTAACCTCCAACCGCTCAGATGCAGCCTGGAGCAAGCCTACGAATCTGGAAATCAGCAAAGATACACTCAGCTGTTTTGCCCATCCAGCCATCTCCCCTGATGGCGAATGGCTCTATTTCGTATCAGACATGCCGGGCGGAAAAGGCGGACTCGACATCTGGCGAGTCCGCATCACTCCTGCCGGACTGGGCGGCGTAGAGAACCTGGGCGAACCTATCAACACACCAGGCGATGAGATGTTCCCTACCTTCCGTCCTAACGGCGACTTTTACTTCAGCAGCAACGGTCATGTGGGAATGGGCGGACTCGACATCTATATCGCCAAAGTGAATTCCATCACCCGGAAATATGAACTCACCCACCCCGGCTATCCGCTGAATACAGAAGCCGATGACTTCGGAATGACTTTCGAGGGTCTCCACAATCAGGGTTTCTTCTGCTCTAACAGAAAAGACGGAAGAGGCTACGATCATATCTACTCCTTCGAGAATCCGGAGATTGTTACCACGATGAAGGGGTGGGTTTACGAGAAAGACGGTTATGAACTGCCTGCCGCCGAGGTGAGAATCGTAGGCAACGACGGAACGAACAGGAAACTATCCGTCAAGGGCGACGGTTCGTTTGTCCTCCCTATCAATCCGCATGTCGACTACCTGGTGATGGCATCCTGCAAAGGCTACCTCAACCACAAGGAAGAACTTCGGGTTGATTCAGCTAAAGAGAGTAAGGAATACGTGCTCCAGTTCCCGCTGGCTTCCATCACAGCCCCTGTACTCATCGACAACATCTTCTACGATTTCGACAAGGCAACCCTTACCAAAGTCAGTACAACAGCCCTCGACCAGCTGGTAACGCTGCTGCAAGAGAACCCGCACGTTACCATCGAACTCAGCGCCCATTGCGACTACAAGGGAAACAGCGAATATAACAAGCATCTGTCTCTGCGCCGCGCCCAATCGGTAGTAGACTATCTGATAAAACACGGCATAGAGAAAGAGCGCCTCACCCCTGTGGGCTACGGCAAGGAGAAGCCGAAGAATGTGCGCAAGAAACTTACCGAGAAGTATCCTTGGCTCAAGGAAGGCGATGTGCTCAACGAAGAATTTATCCTGAAGCAGAGCAAGGAGCATCAGGAAATCTGCAACCAGCTGAACCGCCGAACCGAGTTCAAAGTGCTACGCACTACCTATAAATTGTTTTAGAAACCGATATCATAAGCATAGGTGCTCTACTGAAAAAGTAGCAGCACCTATTTGTTTTTCTATATTCAGCAATATTAAATCTTCGTTCATCGACGCTGAATGTCCGTTCAGCGACGTTGAATACCCGTTCAGCGACGTTGAATGTCCGTTCAGCGTCGATGAACGGAGATTTCAAGAGCATAAAGATGATATTTATAGTAATAAAAAACTCTTTCTATTAGCACTAAAAACTATTCTGCTAATAGAAAGAGTTGATCATTCATACAATTGATATCAGGGAAGAAGCCTACTGACGTGCATCAGCCAGTTCATTATATCCCCAAACCATGATGAGGACAACGAAGCCAGCCAGCACCATCAGGAGATTCTGAGAGTGGGCGATGGAATCTGCCACATGCGTAAGGGCACGCGAACCGGAGAGGAGGAAATCTATCTTCATAGAGAAAAGCCATCCCTGAATCTGCTCCCATCCCTGACAGACTACTGCTATGATGATGCCTGCTGCCACACAGGCTGCCGTCCATAAATGTTCCAGACGCTGGCGTTTAACCAGCGACATCGCTGTACCAGTTTCGGGTAAAGCCGGCAAGGCCTGCATCACCCTGTCGGAGAATCCGTCATCAGGAATCTCTGACATCTGGCAATCGGAAAAGAACATCTGTAAGAGTTCTTCATCCTGAGGGTTCAACGGTTCCCCTTTCATGCTCTCCAACTTCTTATCATTTATCTTATCGGTCATAACCATTCTTTTTTAAGTAACTTGCAAGTTTCTGTTTTCCACGAGAGAGATGCGACTTAATGGTGCCTTGCGCCATTCCCGTCACCTCTGCAATCTTATCTATAGAGAGACCATCCATCAGCTGCAGCGTGATGCATGTACGTTCGTTCTCGCTCAATATCCGCAGGGCATTGAGTAAATCCATCTTCAGTCCGGTATTCACTCCCTGCGCATTCTGTCGGGCAACCGCCGGCGTATCGATATCCTGCGTTTCCTTATAACTGCGGGTATAATCATACCACACATTATAGGCGATACGATAAAGCCAAGTGGAAAAGCTGGCTGTACCCCTGAAACCCGACAGATGGGTATAAGCCTTCACAAAGGTATCCTGCGCCAAGTCGTCACTCAGCTGCGCATCCCCCAGCGTCTGCCGTAGGAAGAACCCTCGAATGGGTGACTGATACTTCCTGACCAGCAAGTCGAACGACTTGCGGTCATGAAGCATCACCACCTTCGTGACGAGAGAAATATCGGATAACTTTTCCACTATATATTAACTAATAATTGTTGTTTGATTTTTATACCGGAGTTCCATTATAACCTGTGCCCTGATCGCCATGACGGTTCTTCCACCAGTCCTTGATGGCAGGAAGCGAGCCGATAACAGTCTGACCGATGCCATAGAAGAAGACCAGGGCTCCGATGCCAGCCAGGAAATCAGCATCCCACCAGGCAAACATGGCGCACAAACCGGCTCCCAGGAAGGCATTTCTCAATCCACGCTTTACCAGATACTCATCGCTCTGCTTGTCTATCGGCCGGTCGCTTTCCGGAACATTGATACCCTTCTCCATCGCCATCTCCGCCAGTTTCATCCGGTCGTTGTGGCGGCGAATCAGATATCTGATAACCAGAAATACGATGATCAGCGGAGCAAAGACAAACAGCAGACCGAAGATGATACAGAAGATGATCATAACAGCCAGCGCTCCGCCACCAAATACCGAACCGATGAAATCGAACGGATCATCATAGTTGTCTAAACTGTATCTAGAATGAACAGACTTATTATCATTCTCATCATAATCATCATAGTTGGCCGAATCTGTACTGGTTGTATCAGAATAAGCCTCCAACGCCTCGTCGTCTTTATCCTTCGAAGCAGATGGCTGTGCGGCAGATGCAGGAGCAGCCTTTGAATCTACCTGTTGGGTAGTTGGATGATAACGATGTTTTGGAGCAGAAGACGCCAAAGACACTTGGGTGGCTCCGATGCTCATAACGAGCGCTAATGCCAATATTGCTTTCTTCATATCATTATTTTTTACTGTTTTACCTTGTTATTTGAAAAATTTCTGCTTCTTAGACGCATCTCTTCGCGATTTAGTTGCAAAGAAACGAAAAATTTCTTATTTTTGCAAACAAATTAAAGAAAAAGAAACAGAATGAAGACATTACCTGAAGATTTCAGAACATATACGCAGGCACTGATGGGCGAAAAGCTGTATCAGCGTCTGGAGCATGCTATCCTTGAAGAGGAGGCACCAACCAGTATCCGCATCAATCCTTTTAAATGCAAGGATGCTGATGGCGAACCGATTCCCTGGTGTCCGGAAACCGGACGTTATCTCTCTACGCGTCCCGGATTCACCTTCGATCCGCTGCTGCATGCCGGTTTATATTATGTACAGGAAGCCTCATCTATGTTTGTAGATATGGCTATCCGACAGTACGTAAAAGAACCGGTGATGATGCTGGATCTCTGTGCTGCCCCTGGCGGAAAGTCGACAGCCGTAAGAGCTGCCTTGCCGGAAGGGAGTCTGCTCTTCAGCAACGAACCGATGCGCACCCGCTCACAGATTCTTGCCGAAAACGTACAGAAGTTCGGTCATCCGGATATGATTGTTACCAACAACTATCCCCGCGATTACAAGAAATCTAAGTTGCAGTTTGATGTGATTCTTACCGATGTTCCCTGCTCCGGCGAAGGAATGTTCCGCAAAGATGAAGGGGCTATCGGCGAATGGAGTACCCAGAATGTGAACAACTGCTGGCAGCTGCAGCGCGAAATCGTATCGGATATCTGGAACTGTCTGAAGCCAGGCGGTATCCTGATTTACTCTACCTGCACCTTCAATGTGCACGAAGATGAGGAGAACGTGGACTGGATATGCGAAGAACTTGGCGCTGAAGTGATGGCACTGGAGGGTGTAGAAGATGCATGGAACATCACCCGCAACCTCACGGGCACCGACTTCCCTGTTTACCGATTTATTCCTGGCGTTTCGCGAGGCGAAGGTCTGTTTATGGCGATTCTGAAGAAAGAGGCCGAATGGGAAGCCGGCTCACCAGCCAAGGAGAACAGGAAGGATAAGAAGAAAGACAAGAAGGTGGCTAAAGGAAAGGGACCGGAGATTCCGGACGGCTGGCTGAAGGCTGATACGGAATGGATGCCTGGAGAGAGCAACGAGACGGTTTACGCCATTCCGGGCAGATGGAAAGACATCTACAACCAGGCTGAAAAGAACCTGAAGGTGCTGCATGCAGGTGTGAAACTGGGAACAGACAAGGGAAAGGGTCTCATTCCCGACCAGGCTCTCGCTCTCTCTACGATGCTCAACAAAGATCACTTCCCACAGGTGGAGTTATCCTACGATGATGCCATCCGCTACCTTCGCAAGGAGGCTGTGAATCTGCCTGCCGATACGCCTAAGGGTTATGTACTGGTAACCTACAGACAGGTTCCGATAGGCTGGGAAAAGAACATTGGCAACCGTGCCAACAACCTCTATCCGCAGGAGTGGAAGATCAAGAGCAGCCACGGGACGGGAGAGCTGTTTATAGTTAATAGTTGATAGTTAACAGTTTACAGCAAGAATGAATAATTCAACATTTAACACTTAACATTCTAAATAAAAAATGCTCAGCATCATCGCCTGTATATCCAAAGTGCATAGAGCTATCGGGTACAAGAACCGGTTGCTCTACGCCATCCCATCGGACATGACCCGATTTCGTATGCTTACAACCGGACATACGATCATCATGGGCAGGAAGACATTTGAGTCGCTGCCTAACGGAGCCTTGCCCAACCGCCGTAATATTGTTATCTCGAAGACAAGAGAGCAGATAACAGGGTGCGAAGTATACACCTCTCTGGAAGAAGCGCTGGCAGCAAGAAAAGAAGAGGTTGGAAACAAAGAAGCTTCAGATGAATGTTTCATCATCGGAGGAGCCAGCATATATGAACAGGCTTTGCCTTTTGCAGACAAGCTTTATCTCACAATCGCAGAAAAGGAACCTGAACATGCCGATACCTTCTTTCCGGAAATCAATCCGGCAGAATGGGAAGTGACAGAAAAAGAAATGAGGAATGAAAACGGCTTACCGTTCACATTCCTCACCCTTTATAGAAGGCAGTAATCCCGCAGGGAGCTACTGCTTTTTTTCTTTTTATATCTTATTTCTCTGCTGCAGCCTCCTCATCAGTTTCCTCTTCATCATCGTTGAAACTCTTGAGATCCTGCATAGAAAGCTGGCGGTTGATAGATGCATTGAAAGAGATGATGGTCTCGCTGCGAGACAATCCCAGTGGCTGCAACTTATCATGGATGATTTCCAGGAGATGGTGGTTGTTCAGCGCATAAATCTTGATAAACATATCAAAACCACCTGTAGTATAGTGACACTCTACAACCTCAGGAATCTTCTTCAACTCCTCTACAACCTGGTCAAACTTCTCAGGCTCCTTAAGATAGAGTCCCATATAAGCACAAGTTTCGTAACCTATCTTTTCTGGGTCAATGATGAATTGTGAACCCTTGATGATACCAAGATTTGTAAGTTTAGCAACACGCTGATGAATGGCAGCACCGCTCACGTTGCAAGCGCGTGCCACTTCCAAAAATGGAATACGGGCATCCTGAGAAATCAGCTTCAGAATCTGCCTATCTAATGAATCTAAAATTTGTTTTGACATAATACTAATAATTTGCTTGCAAAGATAATACAAAAAATTAATAAAAGCAATTTTTTAAGAGAAAAACAT
>ENA-OZRY01000034-OZRY01000034.1-human-gut-metagenome-genome-assembly--contig:-NODE-34-length-36185-cov-21.437863_pt1 | contig 36185 bp, 26 predicted proteins | sample MGYA00243275_ERZ653959 | MGnify/ENA primary metagenome ERZ653959 (study PRJEB26926, sample SAMN06164579) | human gut metagenome | biome: ENVO:00009003; feature: ENVO:2100002; material: ENVO:00002003...
ATTTGTTCACGAAAAGTCTTACTACGTGTGAGCCGATGAAACCAGCACCGCCCGTGATAATGATATTCTTCATTTCAATTAATAATTTATAATTAATAATTATTTTGCTGCCGCCAATTCAGCGATGCACTTCTTCAAACTGTCAGTCCAGTATGGCACCTTAAATCCGAAAGTCTGCTTCAGCTTACTCTTGTCAAGTACAGAGAAGTGAGGACGCTTCACTGGGCTTGGGAACTCCTCGCTGTAGCAAGGCTGTATATCGCAAGTATTTCCGCTCAGTTCGCAGATAATCTTAGCGAAATCAAACCAAGAGCAGACACCCTCATTAGAGAAGTGGTAGATGCCCGTCTTATCCAACTGGTCAGTTTCGATGATATGTGAGATGACAGCAGCCAGGTCGCCAGCATAAGTTGGAGTACCCACCTGGTCGAAGACCACCTTCAGGGTGTCGTGGCTTGCCGTGAGACTCTGCATGGTCTTCACGAAGTTCTTACCCCACTGCGAGTAGAGCCATGCTGTACGGATGATGATATGCTTGCATCCTGTAGCTTCAATACTCTTTTCGCCTGCAAGTTTCGTTTTACCATATACCCCCAAAGGATTCGTTTCCCAATCTTCACGGCAAGGTATATTCTTATCGCCCTGAAAAACATAGTCGGTAGATACATGAATCAAAGCACCATCTACCTCCTTCATAGCCTGTGCCAAATTTCCCGCAGCAGTATTGTTGAGCAGATTAACCAGATCGTAATCTGTTTCAGCCTTATCTACGTTGGTATAAGCAGCGCAGTTAACAATTACCTGAATATCATTCTCCCTCACCTTTTCTCGGATAGCGTCAAGATTGGTGATATCCAGTTTTTCATAGCCTTCAGCCACATCGGTGAAGACAAACTTGTGATTGCTTTTTGGGGCACAGATTTGCATTTCATGTCCCAATTGACCATTAGCGCCTGTTACTAATATATTCATTGTTTTAATATTTTATTCAATATAATATTTTAAAGTCTACTTACCATTTCCCTCTACACATGAAGAAAACTGATTTTTTCTCTCGAAATCTATTTCCTACTACCTATATATATACAAATCCATTCATCTATATATAAATATGTGGCAAAGGTAAAAAAAAAAATTGAGTTGACCAAAAAAAAGAAAAGAAAAGAGAAGAAACTAACATATATTAAACAAAGACCGCCACACTTTTTTCACAAAAGCATGGCGGTTTTCCCTAAAACATAATAGATAAGCTTTGCCTTTAAGGGCAAACTTGAATCATCAAGTAGCCTAGTCTATTACCAATCCTTTTTTCCCTAATATAAACTAAACCTGTTTTCCTATTTAAATCAACATACTAAATCAACAAAAGGAATTTTCTTTATCATTAAATACTTTTAGAAGACTTGAAGTGGTAATTAAACCATAAAAACTACTGTTTTCTGATTTCGGTTGCAAAATTATATCATTTTTTTCAAAGTTGTATACCTAAGTAGTATTTGGGTAAAAAAATAGCCTACTAAAGAAATAGATAACTCCCTAAAAATCAGAGATTTCAATGTATTAACTATTTTTATCTAAAGTAAATGGTATTATATGAAAGGAAATTTGTATCTTTGCACCACAAAACGGACAAAAGGACGAAAATAACATTTAAAAGACGATTTTGTTATAATTATAAAGAAGCATTAAAGATGAAACTACTTATATATTTACTTCTTTTGCTTACTATGCCATTGGCTGCTCAAGGCAAAACGGACGAGAAGACTTTATTGGATTGTATTGACAAGATGATTGAAAACGACCAATATTATCAGGGAATCAAGGAAAAGGAATTGAAACATCTGAAGCGGCAAGCTTATGAAGCTGAAGACGACCAAACCCGACTACTGTTTCTTGACAGCATATATCATGCCTATAGTACTTACCGCTACGACTCAGCATACGCATATATGAAACAGGGGCTTGAATTGGCAGAAAAATGTCATAACACCTATTATATATTACGTAACCAGATAAACCGGGCGTCCATACTCTCGGTGAGGGGATTTTATGGCAAAGCAGAAAGCTTACTCCAATCGCTCAATCCTGATGAGATGCCATACCAGCTGAAGCAATACTATTACTTCACATACGCCTGGCTCTACAACTATTGGGAATCATACGCCAAGAACTCAGATTATGCCGAAGAATTCCGTGCCCAGAAGAAACATTATATGACCCTTCTGATACAGAGTTTCAACGAAAACAATAAGCATAACGTCTTCTATCAGTATCTCATGGGCGAATACGTCTATCTCCACAACCCTACCAGCAAGGAATCGCTCAACTATTATCTGAAGGCACTGAAGATGTCGCCAGCCAAATCCCGCATACATGCCATGTCGGCTTATGGTATAGCCAGATATTACAAACATATAGGCAAATTCGACCATTACGAGAAATATCTTGTAGAGGCATCCGTGAGCGATGGATTGTGCCAGCTCAAAGAAACGATTGCGCTTCAAAAGCTAGCCTACTACATCTTTAAAAAGGATGCGAGTAACAGTAAGAGAGCTGCCAAATATATCCAGCACACGATGGAAGATGCACAGTTCTTCAACAACCAACTGCGCATGATGGAGATTTCCAACATCCTTCCAGTCATCGCTTCAGCCAACCAGCAGGCTGCCGAGCGCTCTCGTACCCGCTTTCTTTGGGGGTTCATTGGTGTAAGCATGGCGCTGGTCATCATTCTCATCCTCTCATTCGTCAATAACCGACAGAAGAACAGACTGAAGAAAAACAAGGCTGAGATTGAAGAACAGAAAGAGAAGCAGAAAGAAATGAATGCACAGCTCACCGAACAGAACCAGCAGCTGATAGAGACCAATATCAAGCGAGAGACCTACATGCGCCTCTTTATGGACATCAGTGCGGCTTATATCAGCAAGTTATCAGATTACCGCAAACTGGTAAGCCGTAAGATCAAGGCAAACCAGACCGCCGATTTGCTGAAGAGTCTCCACACCCATAAATTGGAAGAAGAGGAATCACAGATGTTCTACAACCGGTTCGATAAGGCATTCATGGAGTTGTATCCGGGTTTCGTTACAGAATTGAACAAGCTTCTGCTGCCAGAATGTCAACTGGAAGTTCCTACTACGCACGACCTGACCACTGAGATTCGCATCTTTGCCCTGATGCGACTGGGTGTAACCGACAGCCAGGAGATTGCCACCCTGCTGCATTACTCCACCCAGACCATCTACAACTACAAGTCTGGAATGCGAGCAAAGGCGATTAATCGAGATACATTCGAATCAGATATCAATCAGCTTTGCCACATCATTAATAGTTAATAACTAATAGTTTATAGCATAAACCGCTTTGACAATCTTGCTCAACGGCGCAGCCTCTATAAACTATTAACTATTAACTGTAAACTATTAACTAGCTTCTGTGTATCACGGTTCCGTTAGCCTGATGCGTAGCAAGAACCAGAACCTCAGCTATTTGCACATGTTCTGGAGCACTTGCAGCATAGAAGGCTACATCAGCCACGTCATCGCCGTTCAGAGGCTCTATGCCGCGGTAAACGTTGTCTGCGCGGTTCTGGTCACCATGGAAACGGATGTTAGAGAAGTTTGTTTCAACCAAACCCGGTTTCACATTAGTAACACGCACTTTCGTATGTGCCACATCAATACGCAAGCCGTCTGTAATAGCCTTTACAGCCGCTTTGGTAGCACAATATACATTACCTCCCGCATAAGCAGCATCACCCGCCACACTACCTATATTGATTACATGACCATGATTACGCTCCACCATACCAGGTACTATCAGGCGAGTCATGGTTAAGAGGCCCTTGATATTGGTATCAATCATCTGGTCCCAATCTTCAAAATCGCCCTCATATTCAGGTTCCAGTCCACGTGCGAGTCCTGCATTATTGATAAGCACATCCACATTGCGCCACTCCTCAGGGATGTAATCCACCGCTTTTTTAGCAGCTTCACGGTTACGCACATCGAAAGCCAAGGCAAGCACCTCAACGCCCTCAGCCTCGAGTTCTTTCTTCAGGATTTCCAACTTTCCCGTGTTTCTACCTGTAAGAATCAGGTTATAGCCGCCACGGGCAAAACGACGTGCACAACCTTCGCCAATACCGCTTGTTGCGCCTGTAATAAGAGCAATTTTATTCATATTCTTTGATACTTTGAATTATACTTAGAACTTTTGATACTTTGAACTTTTATGATTAGCGAAGCAATTGTATTCTTCACTCTTCACTTAAAAAATAAGGACTCTGACCTCAGCATTCGCCATTTTCTCTATCTGGTTCATCGGACGTTTATAATAAACACTCTGAATAGCCTTGTTGATGATTCCATGCCCTACAGCAAGAACGGTCTGATCAGGATAAGTAACCTTGAGCCAGGTAAGGAAATTCTGGGCTCTTGATTTCATCTTTTCCAGCGTCTCTATGTTGTCCGGCCAATCCTTTGGGTCCTTCGGCAGGTCAGGGATGAATTTACCCGTAAAATCGCCCCAATCGCGCTCTCTGAGCAAGGGAGTGGTGACAACGGGATGCGAGCCGGCAATAATTTCACAGGTCTGTATACTGCGATAGAGATCGCTCGATACGAAAACATCGATAGGTGTACCGGCCATTTTCCTGGCCACTTCCTCAGCTTGCTCAATACCTTTCATATTGAGTTTTCCCGGTGTTTGTCCCTGCATAATTTGCGCCTTGTTATCCACCGTTTCACCATGGCGCACCAAATATAATTTTGTCATTATCTTTACTTTTTCCGTCTATATCAAAAATGAGTTTTTACTTTTCCTAAGTCTATACTCCAGACATAGTTTTTACTTTCACTAAGTCTCTTTCCAAGACATCATGATTCTGATTTTGCTTACAAAATTACGGCTTTCTATCGAGACAAACAAATAATTTGCGTTAAATATAGCAATAATTCGCGTTAAATATAGCAATAATTTAAGTTTATATAAAAAACTTCTTGCTAGTTTCGGATTTCTTTCGTAACTTTGCCCCGAAATAACAAAATCAGTTTTAGTATGAAGGTAATACACAGTTCAATATTCCGCGCAGTATGCGCCATCATCGTAGGAGTCCTGCTCATCCAATATCGTGAGCAGACCGTCACCTGGATAACCATCGCCATCGGTGTTTTATTTTTCCTTTCAGGTGTCATCTCCCTTGCCAGTTATTGGGCAGCCAAGCGCAATGCAGAGAAGATGCAGGGCCAGATTCTGTCTGATTCCAATGGTAAGCCTATCATGGGCATGATACCTAAATTCCCGCTTGTGAGTGTAGGCAGTCTTATCCTGGGATTGCTGCTTGCCCTGATGCCTCAGGTGTTTATCGCCTGGCTGATGTTCATCCTGGCATTCATTCTGATTCTGGGTGCTCTGACCCAGTTTGCCAACCTGGCTTCAGCAGCTAAGATGGGACGCGTAGGCATTCTCTTCTGGCTCTTCCCTTCAGCCCTTCTTCTGCTGGGTCTGCTCGCCATCATTAAGCCTTCAGCCATCGCCTCTGCTCCTCTTTTCATCATCGGTTGGGGTATGCTCATCTATGGAGTAGTAGAGCTTCTCAACGCCTTTAAAGTCTCCAACAACAAGAGAATCTGGCTGAAGAACCAGCAGCAGAAACAGAATTCAAAGGAGATTTATGTGGATGTAGAGGAAGTGAAGAACGAAGAGTAAAGCACGAAGAAGTCTACAGTATTTACTATCGAAGAAGTTCTGAGTAAAACAACGAAATCATTATATCATCATATATGAATAAAATTAAGTCTCTCTTTGCCTGGTTATGGCAAAAGTTTCGCGCATTCTGTACCTGGTACAAAGGATTGTATCAGGGCAGAGCGTGGTATACCAAGACCCTCGTTGCCTTGGCAAGTTGTATAGTCGCCTTCATCTTGTATCTGGGCGCAGTAGATATCAACTTCTTATGGCTCTTCGGCAAGTCACCTGGCTATTTCTCAGGCATCCTGGACCCACAGACCTCAGAGGCCTCTGAAATCTATTCGGCTGATGGAAAGCTCATCGGCAAGTATTTCAACGAAAATCGTACTCCGGTAGAATATGATGAGGTAACACCTGATTTCTTCAAGGCACTGGTAGATACCGAGGATGAACGATTCTACAAGCACATCGGTATCGATCCTATCGGTGTGTTTGCTGCTGCCAAGGATGCACTCCTCCATCATAACGGGCGCGGTGCTTCTACCATCACACAGCAGCTGGCGAAGAACATGTTCCGTGTACGTTCGCAATATTCTACCGGTTTGCTGGGCAAGATTCCTGTACTCCGCCTGCTCATCATCAAGAGCAAGGAGTGGATCATCGCGGTTAAACTCGAAACGGTGTTCAACAAGAAGGAAATCATCACCATGTATGCCAATACAGTAGATTTCGGTAGCAATTCCTATGGTATCAAAACCGCTGCGAAGACCTACTTCAACACCACCCCTAAGGAGTTGACCACCGGTCAGGCTGCCGTGCTCGTGGGCATGCTCAAAGCTACCACCTACTACAACCCACGCACCAACCCGGAGAACAGTCTTGCACGCCGCAACACCGTATTATATAATATGGTGACACATGGCGATCTCTCAAAAGACAGATACAATGAACTGAAAGATGAGCCTATCAAGCTCGATTTCAAGGTAGAAGAAAACTACGACGGACAGGCTAAATACTTCCGTGAGGCAGTAGCCAACTACCTGAAAGACTGGTGTAAAGACGAAGGTTACGACCTCTATACCAGCGGTTTGAAGATTTATACCACCATCGATACCCGCATGCAGAAGTATGCAGAAGATGCAGCTCGCAAGCAGATGAAACAGGTACAGCAGAACTTCAACAACCACTGGAGCATCCGCCGTACCCAGGCAGGCAAAGGCAACTGGATGGGTCAGGATCCTTGGCAGGATGAGAACCACAACGTGATACCAAACTTCATCCAGGGCATTGCCGAGCGCCAGCCATTCTACAAGGCATTGATAGCCCGCTTCCCTAACAATCCCGACTCAGTAAACTATTACTATAAGGAGTGGGTTCACCCGGTTAAGGTATTCGATTATGACAAGGGCAGCATCACGATGAATATGACATCAGAAGACTCCATCAAGTATATGACCACCTTCATGCACTGCGCCTTTGTAGCCATGGAGCCACAGACCGGAGCAGTAAAGGCATGGGTGGGCGATATCGACTTCGACCACTGGAAGTATGACAAGGTAACAGCCGAGCGCCAGCCTGGTTCTACCTTCAAGCTCTTTGTTTATACCGAGGCGATGAATCAGGGTTTAACCCCTTGTGACAAGCGTCGCGACGAATATATCTCTATGGAGGTATACGATAAGAAGAAGCACGAGATGACCACCTGGCGCCCATCCAATGCCAATGGTTCGTTCTCGGGCGACAGTATCCCATTGAAGAGTGCCTTTGCCAAGAGTATCAACTCTGTGGCTGTAAGATTAGGACAGGAGATGGGCATCAAGCGCATCATCGAGACAGCCAAGAAGATGGGTATCAACAGTCCGCTGGATGACACCCCTTCTCTCGCCCTCGGTTCCAGCGATGTCAACCTCCTGGAGATGGCATGCGCCTACAGCACCATTGCCAACAATGGCAAGCACCACGACCCGGTATTGGTTACCAAGATTGTAGACCACGATGGTAAGGTGGTTTACGAGGGCCCTACCGATTCCGAGCAGGTGATACCTTACAAGAGTGCCTTCCTCATGCAGCAGCTCTTACAGGGCGGTATGAAGGAGCCGGGAGGTACATCCCAGAGTCTCTGGGGCTATGTAGGCAACTACCGTGATACAGAGTTCGGTGGCAAGACAGGTACCACCAATAACCACTCCGATGCCTGGTTCATGTGTGTGAGCCCTAAGCTCGTAGTTGGTGCCTGGGTAGGAGGCGAATACCGCTGTCTCCACTTCCGCACCGGAGCCTTGGGTCAGGGATCCAGAACTGCTCTTCCTGTGTGCGGTTACTTCCTTCAGAGAGTCTTTGGCGACCCAGCCTTCCAGCAGTATCACGGCAAGTTTGACAAGCCACATGACAGCGATATCACCCGCGATATGTACATCTGTGCAAGTTATGCACCAAAGCCAAAGGTAGATACCACCAAGGTAGACAGTACCGTCTTCCAGGAAGAGATCGTTCTCGATGACGAAGGCAACCCTATCATCCGCGAGGTTCCTGCCAAGAAGGCGGAAGACGAATCTGCCACCGGTACTGCCACTACAGAAGAAAAGACTACAGAAGAAAAGAAAGAGAAGAAGAAGGCTAAGCCAACCGAGCAGCCTATCAACTTCGATGATCTTTAAATTTAGTTTATAGTTTATAGTTTATAGCGGCTACGCCGTTTAGCAAGAAGGCGATTTAATGTGGCTTATGCTATAAACTATAAATTATAAACTATAAATTAAATACAATGATTGATCTCGACAACCCGGAGTTGCAGAATGCACTCCAAATCATACAGTTTACCCGTCGTTCGCTTTTCCTTACCGGAAAGGCGGGGACGGGTAAATCTACTTTTTTACGTTATATAGCCGCTAATACCAAGAAGAAACATATCATTCTTGCCCCAACAGGCATTGCGGCCATCAACGCCGGAGGAAGCACGCTCCACAGCTTTTTCAAGCTTCCTTTCCACCCGCTGCTACCCAACGACAGCATGTATTCCGTCCGCAACATCCGCAACACCCTGAAGTATAATTCAGAGAAGATAAAGATTATCCGCGAGGTAGAGCTCATCATCATCGATGAGATCAGTATGGTTCGTGCCGATATCATCGATTTCCTGGACAAGATATTGCGGGTATATTGCCGCAACATGCGAGAGCCTTTCGGGGGCAAGCAGCTGCTTCTGGTGGGCGATATCTTCCAGCTGGAGCCTGTGGTAAGAGAGGACGACCGCCGTCTGCTCAGCCCCTTCTACCGCAGCAGTTTCTTCTTCAATGCCAAGGTGTTCGAATACTTCAAGCTCGTGAGCATTGAACTCAAGAAGGTATACCGTCAGAGCGATCCCGTTTTCATCAGCATCCTCGACCATATCCGCACGTCTCAGGTGCCCATGCAGGATCTCCAGCGCCTCAACCAGCGCGTGGGAGCCCAGCTCGATGAGAGCGATTCCAAACTTGCCATCACCCTCTCTACACGCCGCGATACGGTAGATTACATCAACGACAGCCAACTCCAGCGTCTACCGGGAGAGCCTTGCCTCTTCCGTGGCCACATACAGGGCGAGTTTCCGGAGAGCAGTCTCCCTACCCCTATCGAGCTTTACCTCAAGACGGGGGCTCAGGTTATCTTCATCAAGAATGATATCGAGCATCAGTGGGTGAATGGCACGCTGGGCACCATCATCGGTCTTGATGAGGATGAGGATGCCAAGATTTATGTGCGCACCGAGGAAGGCAAGGATGTGATGGTGGAGCCTGCGGCATGGAGCAACATGAGATACCATTTCAATGAGGTTGAGAAAAAGATTGAGGAGGAAGAGATTGGCAGATACGAGCAGTACCCCATCCGTCTGGCTTGGGCGATAACGGTTCATAAGAGCCAGGGCCTCACCTTCAACCAGGTGAAGATTGATTTCACGGGTGGTGTCTTTGCGGGCGGACAGACGTATGTTGCCTTGTCCCGCTGCACCAGTCTCGAGGGCATCAGTCTTCAGGAGCCGTTGCGTCAGAGTGATGTTTTCGTGCGCAATGATGTCAAGCAGTTTGCCCGTCATTATAACGACCAGAGCACCATCAACACAGCGCTTACCCAGAGTAAGGCCGACAAGCAGTATCATGATGCCGTCAAGGCCTTTGACAGGGGCGATATGCAGTCGGCTCTCGACAACTTCTTCCTTGCCATCCACAGCCGTTATGATATCGAGCAGCCGCTTGCCAAGCGTTTCATCCGCAGAAAGCTGAACAGGGTGAACGAGCTTCAGGCAGAGAACGAGCGGTTGCGCGAAGAAATAAGAAAGAAGGATGAAGAGAAGGAGAAGCAGCAGAAGTTCCTCAAGCGCCTTGCCACGGAGTATGTGATTATGGGGAAGGAGTGCGAAAAAGAGGGAATGAAAGAGGCTGCCATCATGAATTACCGCAAGGCCCTTACCCTTTATCCTGAGCACCCGGAGGCGAAAAAAAGGCTTTTAAAAGTAAAAAGGTAAAAAGCAATATAGATAAAACAAAAAAACAGGCAAGTGATTTTGCCTGTTTTTTGTTTTATCTATAAGCTGAAAAGCTTTATCAACTGGAAACTTTCAACTATAAGCTATCATCTAGTACCATTGTACAGCGTTCGAATAACCGCTGCGCTTGTCGTATTTCAGCGCATCTGTCAGGGTGGCTGCATTACAACGGAAGGTGAAGTTGTAGCTCGTATATGGAGCGAGAACCACAGAACAGCTCATGTTAAAACAGTGAAGATCACGAGCCAGACTGGCGGTGGTCATACTGATCTTGTGGTTGTCAAAATCATAACCGGATGAGAAACTGATGTTCCAGCCATCACTGATTCTTACGTTACCACTCATGTTTAGAGTCTGGGTAAACTTATATGCATAGCGCATCGTCTTCTCATTGAACTTTTCTCTTCGCTTATCCTCGCGCATTGTTACACCATAACCGAAGGTCAGCGACCATGGCATCTTAAACGCCATATAACCATCTGAATCCGTTTCAGCCTTGCCGCCCTTCTTGGCTGCCGTCTTACCCTTCTCCATGCTGTCGTCTACGTTGCTCTCGATGTCGGTATCCAGACCTTCATCGTCATCATCATTGCGCTGGCTGTCCTTCTTGTCGTCCTCATCATCGCCCCCGCCAAAGAGTTTCTTCAGCTTCTCCGGGTTCAGTGTGAACGAGAAGTTTTGCGACATACCCTGGAATCGTCCGAACCTGCCCTTGCCCCACTCCGTATGGGTACCCACATAAACATTGTTCTGGTCGTCCAGCTCGTAGGCATAGGTGGCAAACACAGCGTCCATGTTGAAGGTATAGTTCTTCCACCACTTCAGTCTGAGTTTGATATTCATATCGCTCCAAGGGCGAACCTTAGCTGCGGTATTGTAACTCATGTTGATGTCGAACGCATCGATGATACTGAGTTTCTTGTATCCGGTAGAGTCCTTATCGCTCTTCACCTTCATCTCGATGTTGTTGCCCAGGGAAAACGAGATATTACCACTCTTACCCTTGCCCGGCGCATCGTAAAGGGCATTGGCATACTTCGAGTAGCTCACCAGTGATACGTTTCCGTCGACATCGGTCTTCTGGTAGGTGTCCCAGTAGCCGTAGCGTGAAGCTCCGAAGTCTGGGGCATAACTGAAACTCACCGTAGGCGTAAACACGTGGCGCACAGCCTGTATTTTATCTCCAAAGAGCTTGCGGCTTGGTATGTAGAAACCATAGAGTTTGGTAGAGAGACCTACGCTCATGTTCCAGTTATATACGTTGTTGAAACCGTAGATGGTATCACATTTCTCCGTTTGGCTGGCTTCATCCCATGATCTCTCCACCTTGTTGGTATACATACGGTCAGTGAAATTGAACGATGGGTTCACATTGAGATATTTGAAGAGCGTGAATGTAGCGCTCACCGGTATCTGATGCTGCCATCCGTTGCGCCAGTCCTTGATGAGTGAACTGTGCATCAGCTTATCCTCTTTGGTATTGATGCTGTTAGAGATGTGTCCCGTATAGCTCATGGCTATCTTCTCGTACCATTTCTCATCGCCCACCATCTTCTTTCTTCTGAACGGATAGAAGCGGGAGATGCTGATGTTGAGGTCGGGCAGCGTCATGGCGATGGATTTATCGCGCATGTTCTGCGAGAGGTTGGCGGTGGAACTGAGCGTCATACCGATGCTTGAGAACGAGGTGCTCCAGTTAACAGATGAGGTTCGCGTACTCTGCGTCATCGTCTGCGGATTGTAGAGCGAATTGAGGTTGTTGCGTTCGTAGCTCGATGTGGCGAAGTTCACACTTGCCGAAAGCGAACTGTATGGGCTTGCCTTGCTGTCCTGGCGGTGGCTCCATTGCAGTTTGAAGCTCTCCTGCTCGGTATAGTCTGGCATTCCCTTGTCGCCGTTCTTCGTATCCTGGTAACTGAAGAAGAAGGAACCCGAGTATTTGTATCTCTTTCGGTAGTTGCTGGCTGCCGAGAGTCCCCACGATCCCTTGGTATAAATCTCGCCCAGCAGCTTCAGGTCCCATTTATCGTTCATGGCGAAATAATATCCGCCATCTCTGAGATAGAATCCTCGTGCCGTTTCATCGCCGTAGGTTGGCATGATGAAACCGCTGCTGTAGCTCTTGGTGAACGGGAAGAAGCCGTAAGGGATGGCAAGCGGCATAGGCACATCGCACACCACGAGATAGGCTGGTCCGAATACCACATCCTTGCCCGGCCTTACCTTGGCTCGGGAGAGCGAGATGTAGAAGTCGGGATGCGGATTATCGCAGGTGGTATACTTTCCGTGCTGCAGATAGATGACTCCCGATGAGTCGCGTTTCGACTTCATACCGGTCAGGAATCCGTCTTGCTGTTCTGTATATACATTATTAATAAGGGCCTTCTTGCTCTTGAAGTTGAATTTGATGGTGTCGGTATCATAGGTGTCGCTACCCATCTTGAAGACAGGTTTGCCCTTGATGCCTCCCTCCACCGTACTGTCGGGTGTACCCATCGCCTTCACGTTGCTCTTGTCCATATCCATGGAGATGCGGTCGGAACTGAGGTCCATGTTGGTATACTTCACGTTGGAGTTTCCGTAGAGATATGCCACCTTGTTCTTGGCATCATATACGAGAGAGTCGTCCGCCTGATAGTTAACCGGTGCGTCTACTCCACCCTGTTTCTTTCTGGCGATACTGTCAAGGCGAATACTGTCATCCACCACTTTATTATGTTTCCATATAGCTTTCTGCAGCGAGTCCATCTGCGTGGTGTCGTCAGCCTGTTTCAGCTTGGGCTTTATTTCGTTACCCAGCGAGTCTACGAACACACTGTCCCCCACACTGTCAACGGTTTCCGTCTTCTCCGTTTTCTTCTTTTTCTTTTTCGAATCGGGCGTACCTGGTTTAGCCACCATCATACACGAGATGGCAGCGAGCAGCAGCATAGCTATCGTCGATTGTTTTCTCATTCAATAAATTAGAATTCTATTCAAACATGCGTTCCCATTGCTGGAAGCGTTTTACTCCTTCCTCTCCGAACTTCATGAGACTTTTTTCTGCTTTCTCAATTGTTTTTTCCCGGTCGAGGTGAGTTTTGCTGAAGAATTTATCAGCGTAGCAAATCACCTTCTCCTCCATGGTTTCCGGCAGGAAATCCTGATGTGGCAGGGGCAGGTTCTGTGCTATGATCTGTGCCTCTGTGATGCCTGCACCGGTATGGCGCTCACATACGCGGGCATGTCGCTCATATCCTTCCTTGCGCAGGATTTCTGCTCCCAGTCGTCCATGGCAGATGTAGGGCTGCGAGCCGAAACACTGTATGCCTGGGGCATCGGTCATGAAGATGCCGAGGTCGTGGAGCATAGCTGCTTCTTCGATAAACTGGGCATCGAGTTGCAATTCGGGATGATACGAAACAATCTGTAGCGCTTTTCGCGCTACAGATTGGCTATGTGTAATGAGGATATGCCGAAGCTCATTATCCTCAGGATAATACTTATCAATAATAGCTTGATAATTCATTTCTATTATATTTACTCAGCATCGCGCTCGATGTAAGCGATAACATCGCCCTTGCGCACCTTGCTGCCCTGCTTGGCATTGATTTCTACGAGCTTGCCGCCCAATGCAGCTGGGATGGTTTCAAACTCGCCCCAAGGAGCCTGGATATAGCAGAAGGCATCACCTTCTTTATATTCCTTGCCGATGTATGGCTCTACAGCTGGCTGGCACTCGCCCTCGCCCTGGAATTCCCAGAAGAGCTGGCCGGCTACTGGTGCCACTATGGCATCTGCCTTGGCGTGCTTGAACTCTGCAAGCTGTGCAGGAGTAAGGGTTGTACCGAGCTTAGCATCCTTTGCCTTCTGAAGGTCGGCCAGGAAGTTCTTCTTTGCCTGTCCGCTCTTGTAGTTGCGATACTGCTCTGGGTGCATAGCGAGCTCAAAGAGTTCCTCGTCGTCCTGACCGTAATCCCAACCGTTCTCGTCCATCTCCTTCTTGAAGTCGTCGAGGGCGTTGGTGAGCAATGTGTGTGCATCAACATCTGTAAACTCGCGGCCCTGCTTCTTGGCGAGCTCTACGAGTTCTGGGTCGATAGTTCCAGGAATCTTACCGCTCTTACCGAGAATCATACCCCACATAGAGTCGTCCATCATTACGAAGCGCCCCTTGCCCTGCTCCATGGTGAGGAGGTTCATCAGTGAGATGTTCTTTACATACTGGCTGAATGGGGTTACCAATGGAGGATAACCTACGCGTGGCCATACATACTCTACCTCGTCGAAGAGCTTGATGAGCAGGTCGTCCATAGACAACTCTTCCTCACCCTTCTTCTTGCGGATGTTGTTGATGGTCTGACGCATACCGCCGAGGTCTGCCATCATAGAACCCATCATACCGCCAGGGAGACCGCAACCGAGCAACAATGAAGACATGATCTTGTTACCTGGGTTGATGAAGTAGCCGAGCCACTCGTCGATGAACTCCTGAGTCATAGCACGAGCCTTCATATAAGCGCTCATGTTGATTTCAGGCACCTCGAAGCCCTCGTTCTTCAGCATGCTGATAACTGAGATTACGTCTGGGTGAACCTTACCCCATGACAATGGCTCGATGGCTGTATCGATGATGTCGGCACCATTGTTGCAGACCTCGAGGATAGAAGCCATAGAGAGACCAGGACCTGAGTGGCCGTGATACTGGATGATGATCTCAGGATACTTGTCCTTGATCATCTTGGTGAGTTTGCCGAGGAATGCTGGCTGGCCGATACCTGCCATATCCTTCAAACAGATTTCCTCTGCACCGGCAGCGATGAGCTGGTCGGCGATGTTCATGTAATATTCCAGGGTATGAACAGGAGAGTTGGTGATACAGAGTGCACACTGTGGAGTCATGCCACCCTCCTTAGCCCACTTGATAGAAGGAATGATGTTGCGCACATCGTTCAGTCCGTCGAAGATACGTGTGATGTTGGTACCCTGCTTAGCCTTTACCTTATACATAAGGGCGCGCACGTCGTCAGGCACAGGATACATACGAAGAGCGTTCAATCCGCGGTCGAGCATGTGAGTCTTGATACCCACCTCGTTGAAAGGTTTGCAGAATGCGCGTACGGCATCGTTAGGGTTTTCACCTGCAAGGAGGTTAACCTGTTCGAAGGCACCGCCGTTAGTCTCTACACGGCTAAAGCATCCCATTTCGATGATAACTGGGGCTATTTTAGCCAACTGATCCTTGCGTGGCTGGAACTTACCAGAGCTCTGCCACATGTCTCGATAAACGAGACTGAACTGAATTTTCTTCTTCATTATTCTTGTTCTTTTTCTTTATATTCGATGTATGAATTAAATTCCAAGGTGCAAAATTAGACAAAAAAATTGAGAAATCGTCCTATTCGCTTTTTTTTTTATATTTATTATGTAATTTACTTCAATATTTCCTTCTTCATCTTGCTGTTCAGCTTCTCGGCTGCAGCATGGGCCTTGGCGTTGGCCTTCATCGCATTGAGCGAGCGGTGGAACCCCTGGATACGACCCTCACGATCAGAGAGGGCCAGACTGTCGCCCTTCATATATACAAAGGTGAAGGTATCGCGCTTCGTCTTTTCGTTGATCACCACGTCCTCCAACTCGCGGCGGCCCTGCACCAGAATCAGTTTGCCGTTATAGGCATGCCATTCCGTATACTGAGGCACAGCAGGATATTCTACCGGGCTATCGTCGTCCACATCTTTGTTTATCATCACCCTGCCCACGGCCACCGCCTCGCTCATGCGCTTCAGGGTGAAGCCATACTGTCGCGGCACCATATAAGTTTCTACGATGCTGTCGGGCATATTGGCAAGGATTCTCGCCTGCTGGCGCTTGCTCAGATGTGATACATCGCGCAGCTTCGGCATCACCGGATAGGTCCAGGTGGCCTTCAGCTGGTCCAGGTCTATCACCATGTCGGCACGGTTCTTCTCATCCTTCTCCTCGCATGGCATCACGCAAACCCAGTCGCCCACCTCTATATCTCCAAACACCTGATGGTTGCGAGTGGCATCCAGAATGTTGTATCTCACGGGGTCGCCGCCTCCGTTGGGCAGCAGCACCAGCGCGGTATCCGAGCAGCCCAGGCAGGCAAGTCCGTAGATAGCCCTGTCGCCCTTAGCCGGTTTCGAGAGGCTGATGGCGAGTTTCGAATTGTCCATACGTGGTGATTTCTTTCCCCTGTGACATGCTGCGAGGGTTGTGGCGGCTAGCGCCAGTGTGAGTATTGTCTTGACTTTCATCTTTCTATTCATTATTTCAGATGCAAAACTACAACTATTTTTTGGAAGCACCAAATATTGAATCGTAAAATAATTAAAAAATAGGTGATATATTTTGTAGTGTCTCGATTTTGCATTACCTTTGCAACCGTTTTTGGGGATCAACATCCCCCTCGTCCTGCCACACACGCCGGATGATGAAAAGAAATAGGACAAACTCAAGAATTATATGCAACAAGAGAATATGACAGACAAGACAAATACACACGCTCTCCCGGCATGGACCGAGGTAGAGTATACCGCATTATGCAAAAACCCGTACCTGTTAACCCCATTCTTCATCCCTAAGGAGGCGAAGTGCTTCACGTGCCGCGAAGATGGCACGAGGGAAGAAGAAAGAATGGTTTTCCTCGTTTTCAAATCTACTGCAGCCCCTGCTGATGCCGAATGGGAAGATGATCCTGTTCCGGGCGAGATGTGGGTGCGAGCATTGGGCGATGACGATGAGGAGATTGAGCCTGCCAAGGTGATTTACCTGGGTCAGGACATCGAGGATTTCATCCGTGTAGCCGCTGAGGACGACCAGACCATCACCTTCGATTTCTGGTGGCGCTACGGCGAGGTGAAGGTGGAGAAAGCCGAGAAAACCAGCGACGGATTCGTATGCCGCAAGGATGATTTCGGCGATGACGGACTGGCTGTTACCCTAATTCCTGAGGACGGCGGCAATCCGGTTGTCCTCCGTCTTCAGATTCCTTACATCGGTTTCTCGCTCTACGATGTCGAGGGCAACAAGGTGCATGGCGAGCTGAGCATTCCGCAGGATAAGGTGGATGACTACACCTACGAATTTGTGGGCGATGACAACAACGACCGTTTCACCCTTCAGCTCGACAGCAACAGGCTGGTTTACATGTGTGTATTGCGCCATGAGGACCATCAGCTGGTGGTTCGCAACCAGCGCGACCGTCTTTCGGTAGTAGATCAGATTCCTACCGAGGGCAAGCTTTCTGAGTTGCTGATGAACACGAATTCTGCGTTCATCAAGAACAGGAATCACCGTTGGCGCATTCAGATTGAGGGCACCACGCTGTCTCACGAGGTTGAGTTGAATGTAGATGCGGCATCTCTGGTAGCTTTTGCAGAGGAGCAGATGCAGAAGGGCATGGAGATTGACGAACTGGGGCAGCATCTGATGGCACTGGAGCAGAAGTATCATTTCCAGTGGTTCTGGCTGAATGAGGACGACTGGAGTCATGATAATCCGGTGTTCGACATGTTCATGAAGCAGCTTTGTGCCTTTTCGTATGTCAGCCAGAATTCTGTTCAGGCAGATGCATTGATGGCAAGGAACTACAAGCGTAAGATTCGCCGTTACAGCAGTATGCTGAAGGCTCACAAGCGTGGCGAGTTGAATCTTTTTGAGGAGAGTGATGAGGTGCGAGCCGAGTATCTCCGCATCTTCCAGGGTTTCCACCAGCCTTTCGTAGAGGCTTTTGAGAAGGAGGAAGAGGAATAATCTTTTAAGTTTTATCCCTCACATCCCTCATTTTTTCTCTTTTCAAAATATTAATCACCTGATAATAAGAGAATTATCTATTTAGGAAAGCGTGATGGATGGACAAAATGTTTACAATATCCATCACGCTATCCATCACTAATAGCCTTCATCTATCACGTTTTTCAGCTTATCTTCTTGCAAAAAGCAAGAAGATCTTTGCAGAATATGGTTATGGGACCTGGCGAAAACGGACCACACGTTGTGCAGTGCTGGCTCACGGATATTACTGCATCGGGGTACGGATATTACTGCGTCGGGATACAGATATTACTGCGTCGGGATACAGATATTACTGCGTCGGGGTACGGATATTACTGCGTCGGGGTACGGATATTACTGCGTCGGCTAGCGCAGACGTATCCGTAGTCTTATTGAGACGGCTGAATCAGCTAACTGAGACGGCTGAATTCGCTGACAGAACTACTTGAATTAGCTAACTGAACTACTTGAATAGCCCGACCGGGATAAAAACAAAGCGGGCGGACCTCTTTTCAAGAAGAAGGCCGCCCTGTTTCCTAATTAAACTTTGTTGCATTAAAGAAATGCAATGCTTGAGCAAAAATATTTTTATTTCTCTATCAGTCCCTCTACATACTTGCAGAGGATACCGATGCCCTTGAGGTTTTCGCCACCCTGAGGAATGATGATGTCAGCATAGCGCTTGGTCGGTTCGATAAACTGCTCGTGCATCGGCTTCAGGACCTTGAGGTATCGGTCTACCACCATCGATACGGTGCGACCCCTGTCGATGGTATCACGCTGAATGTTGCGTATCAGGCGCTCATCAGCATCGGTATCCACGAACACCTTCAGGTCCATCAGGTCTCTCAACTTCTTGTCCACCAGCGTCATGATGCCTTCGATAATCACAACCGGCTTGGGGTCAACGTGAATCGTTTCCGGTTCACGGTTGCATTTGATATAACTATAGGTGGGTTGCTCTATCGCCTTGCCAGCACGCAGATCAGCGAGCTGCTGGTGCAAAAGCTTCCAATCGAATGCCGACGGGTGGTCGAAGTTGATCCGATGACGTTCTTCCTCGGTCATCTGCGAGGTATCGTTATAATATGAATCGAGGGGCACCACAGCCACATAATGAGGCGGCAGCACTTCTACGAGTTTCTTCACCACAGTAGTCTTGCCGGAGCCTGTGCCTCCCGCAATGCCAATAACGGTCACTTTATCTTTCATATTCTTTCTATAAGATTTCATCAAACATCTTGCGGTAAAATTCAGCCTTCTTCTCCACTGTCATAGGATAGGCACGGGAACTGGAGGGCATGCGGTACAGACGGAGTCTGCGGCCCTCGAACTGGAATTCTGCATAGCCTCCCATCTCAGGCTTTTCCTTGATGCCGAAGTGTTCTGAAAATACCTTCGTGGCAAGCTGGCCGGCTGTAAGCACCGCCCTGCAATGGGGCAGCTGGCGGAGCATGCCGTCGAGATCGGCGGGCTGCACGATCTGCAGGTCCTTGTCGGATGCCGTATTCTTGGTGCGTATCACCTGCTGTGCGGTATCATAGATGGCGACGCCCTTCTCCCTGAGAAATTCCTTAATAGCATAGAGGCGGTAGGTCTTCTTCTCTACATCCACGAAATGGAACTTATCCTGGAAGTAGATAATCCCGAATATCCTCCACATATCATTCTGGAAGTTGGGATAATACCAGGGCATGCACCACCGCTTCGCTGCAGGCGGAAACGTGCCGAGCATCAGCAGCCGCGCATTCTCGGGCAGCCACGGCTCAAAAGGATGATTCTCTACCATTTTCTACTTTTTTTCCTTCACCAGATACATCACTACCGGCAGGTGATCGCTGTAGCCGTTAAGCCATCTGCCGCCTGCCTTGGTACGCAAAGGAGCACCCTTGTACTGACCTTCCTGCTGGATGAGGTAATCGCGGCGGAAGATGTGGTTCTTCCAGAACTTCAGAGAACTGTAGTCCTTGTTCTTACTATCCCTGTTCAGGAGATTAGGCGTGATGACAATCTGGTCGAAGAGATTCCATGAACCACTGTAGAACAGGGTTCCCTTGCCCTCCTTGGCCAGGATGTTATACCATGGGTTATACATATCATCGGCACCCACCTCGCTGATTTCAGCCTTTGCCTTCAGCACCTTATGCATGCTGGCGTTGGTAGGATCATCGTTCATATCACCCATCACGAACACCTTCATCTCAGGGTTCAGACGGAGCAAACTGTCTTTTACCACCTTAGCCTGGCGCGCTCCGCTCTCGCGATAGAACGAACCGGAGAAACGGCTTGGCCAGTGGCATACGATAACCGCCACATCCTCGCCCGCCAACTCACCACGTACGGTGAGGAAACCACGGGTTTTGTAGGCAGAATCCTTGGCAAGTTCCTGTACGTAAGGCACCAATCGGGTATTCTTCACCGTGAAGAGTGCCGGATTATAGAGCAGCGCACAATCGATGCCTCGCTTATCGGGACCCTCGATATGGCAGAACTGCATGTTTCTTGCCTTGAGAGGCGGCTGCGCGGTGAGATCTTTCAGCACGTTGGCATTCTCAACCTCAGCCAGACCAATGAAGGCACAACCCACGTTAGGCAGCACATCGGTACCCATGTCGGCAAGTGCACGCGACATATTCTTGAGTTTATTGGTATATTTCATACCATTCCATCCCTTAGCAGGGAGATACTCATAATCATTCTTACCGGCATCATGGCAGGTATCGAAGAGGTTCTCCTGGTTATAGAAACCCACAGCATACACCTGATACTGCTTGTTACCGGAAGTCTGCGACTTCTTTTTCTGTGCCGTAGCGCCCAACCCAATCATGAGGAGGGCAGCCAGCAAGAGCAAATGTTTTCTCATACTAATATTAAATATTAATGTATACCTAATTATATATGTTCACCTTAACGCGGTGAGGTAACAGGCAGCAAAGATACCTAAAAAACCGGAAATATCTCCATAAAAACGAATATTTTTTCAGTTTTCACACATTTTTAACATAAATAAATTCATTTTTCAAAAAATTTTTTGTTACTTTGCAGCATTAAACACATTGAATCGGAACAGAAGACACAAGACCAGGGACACGGTAAGTCCCCTTATCGCCCAAACAAGACCTAGCGGGACATATATCATCACTGCTCAAAGAGACTACTGTTGCCGGTTTATTAATACTTAATACATATAAACTATGCAGAAGAAAGTAAACTTAGCAATGTTAACACTCTTCTCATGTTCATTGGCTATGGCTCAGAACGAAAAGACTGACCAGAACATAGCACAGGGACTTGACGAGAATGCTTTCACCTTCTCCGAGGCACAGTTGGGCGAGGACGATGACATGTCATCCAATGTCACCATCCTCAATTCTACCAGCAACGTATACGCGAGCCAGGCAGGTTACCTGTTCTCGCCAGCACGTTTCCGCTATCGTGCCTTCAACCAGAAGTACAACGATGTCTATATCAACGGTGCTTCCATGAACGATATGGAGACCGGACAGTTCCGTTTCTCCAACATCGGCGGTTTGAACCGATTCTCCAGAAACGTAGACTTTGCCCTGCCTTTCGAAGCCAACGGCTATTCGATGACCGGCATGGCAGGCTCCAACAACTATGATTTCCGTGCCGGAAGCATGCAGGAAGGACAGTATGCCAGCGTAGGTGTTGCCAACCGCAACTATACCCTGCGCGGACTCTACTCCTACTCCAGCGGCTTCAACGAGAAGGGATGGGCAATAACAGCCGGTCTCACCTACCGTTGGGCTAACCGGGGATACGTAGAGGGAACCTTCTACAACGCCCTCTCCTATTTCTTCGGTGTACAGAAGAAGTGGATGAACGGCCACTCGCTGAGCTTCTCCACATGGGGTAACCCGACAGAAAGAAGTACCCAGGGAGCATCTACCGACGAGGCTTACTGGCTGGCAAACGACTACCAGTATAACCCATACTGGGGATACCAGAACGGACACAAGAGAAACTCACGCGTAGTGAACGACTTTGCCCCTTCGGCTATCGCTACATGGGACTGGGAAATCAACGACCAGATGAAGCTCACCACATCGGTGTTCGGAAAATACTCTATGTACAAGAGCACCAAGCTCAACTACAACAACGCAGAGAATCCACAGCCAGACTACTGGAAGAACATGCCATCAGCCAACTACTATGTATGGGGCGACTACAAGAACGGCAACAACATGTATACCTGGGAAAACTGGAACAACGCCGTAAACTACTGGCAGGCAAGCAAACAGAACCGACAGATTAACTGGAACCGCCTGTACTATGCCAACCAGCAGGCAGCCAAGAACGGACAGGATCTGCTATACTATGTTCAGGCTAAGCACAACGACAACCTGACCCTGAGCCTGTCATCCGTTCTGAACACCAAGCTGACCAAGAAATCGAACCTGGCTACGGGTATCATGCTCGGAAAGAGTACCAACCAGCACTATCAGACACTGGAAGACATGCTGGGCGGTGCCATCTTCCACAACATCAACACATATGCCCTGGGAGATTATCCTAAGACCGACCCACGTGTGCAGTACGATCTGAACACAGCCGGTCCTAACAACACAGGCAAGCTGGTTTACGAGGGCGACAAGTTCGGTTACGACTATCGCATCGACGTGAACAAGGCAAACGCATGGAGCACCTATACAGCCGAATTCTACAACATGAAGGCGATGCTGAGCGGACGTATCGGATATACCGGAATGAACCGCCGAGGCTACATGCGCAACGGTATGGCACCGAACAACAGCCAGGGCAAGAGCGGCACAGCCAACTTCCTGGACGGTGGCGTAAAGGGAAGTCTGAACGTGGATATGGGCAGAGGTCATGCCTTCAGCATAGGAGCCGGATACGAGCTGCGTGCACCGATGGCAAACACAGCCTTCATCTCGCCTGAAATCAGCAACGACTTCGTGACTAACCTCAAGAACGAGCGCATCTTCAGCTCTGAATTCAGTTACCAGTATCGCAACGCATGGCTGAGTGCCAACGTGAGCGGATACTACAGCCGACTGGAGAACGTTACGGAATGGCAGAACTTCTACAACGATGATGAGAACTCATTCACCTACGTGAGCATGACCGGACTGAAGAAGGAATACTATGGTGTAGAGGTGGGCGCTAAGATTAAGCTCACATCATGGCTCGACCTGAAGACCCTGGGCGCTATGAGCGAGGCGAAGAACATCAACAATGTAAACGCCGTATACATGCTCTCAAAGAGTGCTGAGGTTTACCAGGACAAGGCTTACGTGATGAATATGCGCGAGAGTGGCACACCGCTCACAGTGGGAAGCATCGGTCTCGATGCCCATATAAACGGATGGTTCGTCAACCTCAATGCCAACTATTACGACCGCATCTACCTCTCTTATTCTCCAAGCTACAGATATGAGAAGGTGCTGACTAACCGCCAGGCTGCCCACAAGGCATTCCCTGAAATCTTTGCTCCTACTACACTCGACGGTATGAGCTGGACTGAGGATGCTGTAGCCCAGGAGAAGGGTCACGGAGGATGGATGGTTGACCTGAGCATAGGCAAGAGCGTGAGACTGAAGGAGGGTTCCCTCAACTTCAACCTCATGATTACCAACCTGCTGAACAACCAGACCATCGTAACAGGCGGATATGAGCAGAACTCACGTTCAAGCTATACAGTGGATGCTAACGGCAACGTGAAGAATCCACGCCTCTACCAGTTCTCCAAGAATCCTAAGAAGTATTACACCTGGGGTACCAACGGCATGTTCCAGGTATCTTACAGATTCTAAAGAGCAGTTTCTCTTTAACATAAAGAACAGGGAGCAATCCCGTTTCTCTATAACAATAAAAAGAAAGAACAATGAAAAAGATAAAATTCATAGCATTGGCATTCCTGGCACTGACTCTGGGGTCGTGTATGGGCGACGGTTATGCTGACCCAGACCTGACCGAGAAGGTGCCTGCATCTCCATGGGGCAACAACAGCCTGAGGGAGAAGAATGTGATCAGCATAGCAGATTTGAAGACCCAGTTTGCTACGATTATCAACAGCGACAATGGCTACAAGCTGATTGAGAAGGACATGATGATCAAGGCGGTAGTGACGGGCAATGATGTCAGTGGCAATATCTACAACCAGGTGAGCGTACAGGATGCATCCGGCGCAATCATCATTGCCATCAACGGAAGTGGCCTGTCAGGTTATCTTCCTGTTGGTCAGGAGATTCTCGTAAACCTGAAGGGTCTCTATATCGGAAGTTACAAGAAGTTGCCTCAGATTGGCGGTGTGAATACCAAGCTCTCAGATGGAAGTCTGGGTATAGGAAAGATAGAGCGTGCCATCTGGAACGAGCACTTCAAGATTCTGAACCCTGGCGAGGCGGATGCAAGCACGGTAGTGCCAGAGGAGTTTGACCTGACAAAGCTTACTGATGCAGCCTATATGGAGGCTAACGTGTGCAAGTTGATGACCCTGAAGAAAGTGAAGTTTGCTTCTGCCAACGGTACAAACGTATGGGCGCCAGATGATACCAATACGAGTCTGGAACTGATTGATGCCGAAACGGGCAAGAGAATCAACAAAAACAACCTGGTAGTGCGCAACTCGGGTTATTCTAAGTTTGCCAACGAGGTGGTTCCACAGGGCGTATTCGATATCACCGGTATCTTCACCCGATTCGGCAACACCTGGCAGATTGTACTTCGCAACACGGATGATCTGAAGGCATCAGAAACAGGCGGTACATTGGAGAAGCCTTACACTGTGGCTCAGGCACTGGAGAAGATCAATGCCGGTACAGCAGGCGATGCTAAGGTTTATGCTACCGGTATCATCGTAAAGGTGAAAGATGTAGATACTGGCACGTATGGTAACGCTACATTCGTTATCTCTGACGACGGTAAGGATACAGAAGGCAAGACTCTCGAGGTATTCCGTTGCTTCAACATCGATGGTGCAAAGTGGACAGAGGAAACCAAGGGTATCCTTGTACCAGGCAAGAAGGTGGTTGTATCAGGCACCCTGCTTGATTATAACGGCACCAAAGAGATTAAGGGTGGCAATCTCATCTCTATCAAGTAATTACTGATTATCAATATAGTAACAATATTTAAAAAGACAACAATATGAAAAAGTATATATTTTCAGTTTTGATGGCGGCAATGGCTGCCTTCACATTCAGCAGCTGCGAGGATGTGCCAGAACCTTACACACAGCCTACCAAGCCTGAGACTCCAGGAAACACAGATCCTAACCAAAAGGGTTCTGAAAGCAATCCATATACTGTAACAGAAGCCATCGCCCTCATCAAGACAGGTACAGCACCTTCTACAGCTGTATGCGTAAAGGGTAAGATTACAGCCGTAACTTTCTTCAACGCAACCTATAGCAGTTTGTCATATAACATCGCAGACGAGGGCTCTTCAGATGTTATCGAAGTATACTCTGGCAAAGGCAAGGATGGTGCAAACTTCTCTTCCAAGGATGACTTGAAAGTTGGTCAGACCGTAGTAGTAAAAGGAATCGTCAAGGCATTCACGAAGAATGATGGCACTATTGTCAATGAAATCGACAAGAACAGCACCATCATCTCTATCGAGAACACAGGAACTACATCTCCTGATACTCCAACAACTGGTAAGGGTTCTCTCAGTGACCCATACAACGTGGCAGAAGCTATCGCAGCCATCAAGGCTGGCACAGCGCCTACCGCACAGGTTTACCTGACAGGTATCATCTCAGATGTTGCTTTCTATAATGACCAATACAAGAGCATCACCTATTACATCTCAGACGATGGCAAGAGCAAGGACATGCAGGTTTACTCTGGTAAGGGACTGAACGGCGCAGACTTCGCTTCTAAGGAAGATTTGAAGGTGGGTCAGAAGGTTACTATCCTGGGTAAGATTATGAAGTTCACCGACAAGAACGGAAATGATATCATGGAGGTTGACAAGACCAGCTCTATCGTTAAGATTGAAGGTGAAGGCGGCGGTGAGGTTAAGCCAGACCCAACACCTGATACACCAGCCAGCGGCAACATCGAAATGACAGACGCATCTATCTTGAGTGGCAAGAGCGGTGATGTAGAACTTGTAGAAAAGTATTATAATAGTCAGAATGTTACAAACGAATCAACCTGGTACACTTGGAAGATTGGCGACACCACCTTTAAAGGTGCTAAAATTTGCATTTCTGACGGAACAAATGGTAAGGGTATCCAAATGCAAGGTAATGCATCTGATGCTAGCAAACAAGGCTTCCTGTTTAATTCTACAGCCTTTGCAAAGGACATCAAGACCGTAACAATCCTGTTCTCAACAAAAGCAACTTCTACCTATGCCCCAAGCTACACCCTCTATGCAGCAAAGGCTGCAAATGGTAAGGATACAGCTATCGAAGGTAAATCTACCAATGAGGTTTCAGGTGATTACAAGACTTATACAGAGACATTCGACTTGAGCGCACAGAACGTCAAGTATTTTACTCTCTTCAACAATAAGGCAGGTGCTCTCTACATCGAGAAGATCATCATCACACTGAAGTAATTCCCCTAGTAGATATTATGTATTAGAAAAAAATACCGATCCCCATCGTCCTCTACACAAACAGAGGCGATGGGGATTTCTTTTTCTTATCCATCGAAAACATAGTTGGCAGGAGAAACGCCTAACAGAACACATCGCCTGTCATAACTTGAGAACCTACGTATTATGCTCATTTCTCAAATATTTCTTAAAAAGAAGAGGAAATATTTGGTGGTTTCAGGAAAAAAGCGTAACTTTGCAGCCTGAAATTGATAACAGGCTATAATGGGCATGCCCCGATAAGGGACACGAAATGATGCAACAAGCATCCCCATGACGTCTAATTTTAATAACCCAATAAAAATAAAAAAGAAAAATGAAAAAAGGTATTCATCCAGAGAATTATCGTCCTGTAGTATTCAAGGATATGTCTAACGGCGATATGTTCCTCTCTCAGTCTACATGCAAGACTAACGACACTGTTGAGTTCGAAGGCGAGACTTATCCAGTTGTTAAGATTGAAATCTCTAGCACATCTCACCCATTCTACACAGGTAAGAGCAAGCTCGTTGATACAGCGGGTCGCGTAGACCGCTTCATGAACCGTTACGGCAAATTGAAGAAGTAATAATATACCTTTTTTATAAGGATATATTTATTATCGCAAAGATACTGAGTGCATTCCAGCGTAGTTGCATATACGTAGGAATGCACTTTTTTTCTCTATTCTATCCTCATGCAATCGATTTCTACATACATTATTATATAGAAAGTACTTAATCTTTAACTTCAAAACATTATCGAGAATTATGAAGCATACTAAGTTTTTTATCTTCGCACTCGTAGCTGCGATGACGTTCTCTGCCTGCGGCACTGACGATACCCTGCAGTTCTATTTTCCTGAAAACGGTGGTAATACCGGTGGCGGTAATACAGGTGGCGGTAATACCGGAGGTGGAAGCACAGGTGATGGCAGTTTGGGAGATAATACTCCAGGAGTATCTACCAACAAGGCTAACCAAAATATGAATATGCCTACAGCCATTATGCCTGAGGTTGTAAAGAATGCCATCAATGGTCTGGAATTCCCTAAGATTAAAGGCGGTTCAAGCTATGTGGTTACTCACATGGCAGATAATGCAGTTAACTTCAGTTCTGAATGGGACGACAATCTCCAATCACAGCGCTGGACTTGCTACTTCTATTGTGAAAGCAACAAAGGAGGTAACGTGGGACGTTTAGGAGATTTTATCAATGACCCAGACTTGGCAAAGTATTACCCAGGAATTACAGAATTTGCAGAAACACCATACAAAAACTCAGGCTATGATCGCGGACACATGATAGCATCTCATGAGCGCCAAGTTTCAGCTGTATCAAACAAACAGACTTTCTATTTCACCAATATGCAGCCACAATATTCTACCTTTAACCAATCTAAAGGTATTTGGTTTGCAATGGAACAGCAGAACTTAAAGCAAAACATCTCAGGAAGAGATACGCTATTCGTAGTGAAGGGTGGCACTATTGAAAACGGAAACGTAATAGAATATGTTAAAAACAGAAGCCATATCAAACCATCAGAGTACGTAAAGCAACCTCATGATGGATATATCCCTGTACCAAAATATTTCTTTGTAGCATTCCTGGAAAAGAAATATAATAAAGACACTGACAGTTTTAAACACAATGCTTTCGGCTACTGGTTCCTTCACGAGAACAAGACATTCGAAAAGAACGATAAACTCGGCAACTATGTGGTAAACATCAAGACGCTGGAAGACAAAACCGGCATCGACTTCTTCTGTAATCTCCCTGATGAAATCGAGAAGGAAGTGGAAAACGTAGATGCAGAAGTCATCAAGAAACTTTGGGGCTTTAAATAAATCAGGCTATATACAAACAAAGAAGAGGGTGTGTCATAAGTTTATGATTCACCCTCTTCTTGTTGTTGAAGTTGTTGAAAGAGATAGGATATGTTGTTGGAAAAGATAGGATATGTTGTTGGAAAAGATAGGATATGTAGTTGAGATAGTTAGTATCTTCGGTCGCACAACAGCTGTTGTGCGCTTGCATAACAGCTGATATGCGCATGCACAACACCTGTTGTGCAAGCGGTGGTCAACTGTTATGCACCAACTATTATCCAGACTTATGCCCCCCCGTTTCTTGGTTTATATCATCATCTTCTTGGCAACTTCTTGATTGCATGTGGCATGAATGCCCTGCCGGTAGCCTTACCGAAGCCAGGAGCTACAGAATCGGTTGCAGCAGAACGGGTCTTCTTACGGGCTCCACTCGGATCGTAGCGCACTAAATCGATTTGCATCACATCACCCTTAGCCTTACCTGTTCCTATCATATAACCATAGAACACATCCTGGCCCCTTTCATCACCCAGATAGAAACCATACTGCTTAGCACCTGCATCCATCACATAGGTAGCACCAGAATCATTATAACGGATATAAATATCACCATTCTTATCGATGTACCAGGTAAACTTCAGAGTCTGGGATTCATTGCTTCCATCATCGGCATAATCCACTTCTACACCATTACCACTGAGCGAGTTAACCTTATCACCCGCCTGATAGAACGTCATCTCGGCATTGAAACTGTAGTTATTGCGAGACTGGCCGTCCTCAGCAAGTTCAGAGAGCATCACAGAGCCTCTCCAGTCGCCTGTAAGAGTCTGAGCCTCCGACAGCAGGTAATCATCCTGAGAGCCGTTAGAACCGTTGTTCCAGTCGCCCTGATTCCATTCCCAGCCACCATGATTATAGTCATCATACCAGTAATAATCATCATGCCAATAATAATCATCATCACATGAGGTAAATGAGAAAGATGCTGCGGCTATCGCCATCCACATCCATATCCGATTAAACTTTTTCATATCTTGTTTCCTTTCTTCAAACTAAATTCCTTATTGCCTTACTTCACTACAAAGCGGCGAACAGGCTTCTGATTATCATCTGCCACCTTAACATACTCTACAGAATCCTTAGCTCCGCGAGAAACAATCTGGGTGTTCTCCAAGCCCGAATGCTGCTTGCTGTAGCCCCAACCGTCATCGTAGTCCCAATCGTAGCCCCAGTCATAATCGCGCCAGTTATAGCTGTCATAATCGCGATAAAGCTCGAAATAAGCACGGTTGCCGTTATCAGCATCTACATATCCAGAGAACTTGCGGTCGCCCAGAGCATAGTCGTAAATCACAACATCGCTACCCTCATCAAGAAGAGTGATATAGATGTTTCTGTTACGTACTGTCCAGGTAATATGGTTTGCTATATAATTGTTGCCATGCCAGTAATTTCCCTTAAAGTAATCGATCCAATAGCCTGTACCGGAATAGAAACCATCATTCTGGTCGAATCGGATTACCGAATAGGTAGCATCGCAATTACCATATTTTACCAACATATTACCCTTCCATGTACCATCGAGGGTGTATGCAATATCAGAATCATCATCACATGAGGTGAATGAGATACTCATCAAAGCTATGAAAGCCATTGTGAGAAGAGTAGTAAACTTTTTCATATCAATTTATCAGTTAAGTTATTTATATTCTTATATCTTCTATACTTTTGAGTTCTCGAAGAACAGCATTCTTTCTTGAACTCGATGCAAAGGTAGTGGATTTTTCGTCTGCATCAAAGGGGAAAAGGATACAAACTGAGGGGGAAATCCCTATTCTTTCAAAAACAGCCGCCTTTTTTGATGGTATTTCTTTCGGTTTTGATGATATTTCTTTCTCTGTATCAAAGATTTAACACCTTCTTAACACATCGTATCGATATTTTTCGTATCTTTGCATCATAAATAAGTAATTATTCAAAGAACATGCTTTTAGCACAAAGCAAATTCAAAGAATGCACTCACAAAATGAGTTTCAACAGTTTATTAATTATACGTTAAATCTTTAAAATTATTAAGTTATGAACAAATTTTTACGCTATTCATTATCATTGGTTCTGGCGTTCGTAGCTAGCGTTACATTTGCAGGAACAACTCCTTACAAAGTGTTGACTTTCCCTGACGAAGGTACTGAAGGCAAGGCAATAAATGGTTATGACAAAACCTGGAAAGCAACAATCGGAAAAGATGTCTGGACTATTGAGAATTTCAATACATACCAGTGGAATGGTTGGAAATTCATCAAATGCGGAAGAAAGAAAGTCACATCTATTGCTTCCATCACTTCACCTGCTATTGATCAGCCAATCAGCAATATTGTCTTGACCATCGACAATATTACTAAAGATAAGATCAATTCTATCAAGTTGCAGGTAGCAACTGATGCTGGCTGTAACAATGTAACTGAAGTAATCTCTGCCAAGATTGAAGATGGAGACCTGATTTTCAAGCCAACCAAATCTGCAGTAAACAATTACTATAAGTTTATCTTTGACTGCCAGGCTGGAATTAAGAATGGTTTGATTCAGGTTTCTAAGATTGCATACTATAAGGTAGGCGATGCTCCTGAAATCGTAGACATTACAAACACAGCAGAAACCGCTTATACCATTGCTAAGGCTAAGGAACTGATTGATGCAGGTAAAGGCTTGAGCGAAAGTGTATATGTTAAGGGTACTGTATCTCAGGCTAGTAAAGAGTTAAATGCTACATTCGGCAGCCTTTCTTACTATATTTCTGACGATGGTACAACAGGAAATGAATTGCAGGTTTACGGAGGTCTTTCTTTCGATGGTGAGAAATTCACTTCTGTAGATGACATCAAGGTAGGTGACGTAGTCATTGTTTATGGTAAGCTTAAGAAGTATGGTACTACTTATGAGCTTGATAAAAACAACATTCTCATCTCTCTGAATGGCACAACTACCGGCATCACTAACATAACAACAGATGAAGCTGCAAAGAACGCTCCTGTTTACAACCTCGCAGGCCAGAAGGTAACCAAGGCTTACAAGGGTGTAGTTATCAAGAACGGAAAGAAGATGATTCAGAAGTAATCAAATTCAAAACAACATATCCCTACTGCTCCTCCGATATTCATTTATCGGGGGAGTTTTTTTGTTAGACATAACATAAGAAGGAATCATAAGCAAATCAACCAAATATTACCCCTATAACATGAAAAGTGGAATAATTTAATGCAATAACATAAAAAAATACACCTAAAACTACGATATCTCATTTATTTTCACTACCTTTGTTGCGATTTATAAACGTATACGAATAAAAAATGATGAAAAGAAAATTATATATCACCCTATTAGGACTGCTCTCTACCATCATGATGGCAGCTGTACCCTACTGCGATGTGAGAAAATTCTCTATCACAGACGGACTCGCTGCCAATACCATCTCAGACCTCAAGCAAGGTAAAGACAACCTCATGTGGTTCAGTACATGGAACGGACTGTCGTTCTATGACGGCTACAAGTTTCATACTTTCAGAGACAACCCGGATGATATTGACGTTCTGTCAACCAACCGTATACTGAAAATAGAACCATCCTATAACAACAACGTGTGGTGTATCACATACGACCACAAGCTCTACGTATACGATACCCACTTCTGCCAGTTCTTTGCCGTAGGACAGAAATTCAACGAACTGTTCAACATCGACCTGCGCGTGAGCCAGGTATACCCATTGAAAAACGGAGCTACATGGTTTACTTCAGAAGATGGAAAATACATCATCCGATCAATAGGAAAAACCTTTGATGAGCGGAACATAGAACTCATCAAAGTAGGAGAAAAGGGACTCAGAAGCGGAAATGTATGGTACATCCATCAAGATATACACGGAAGAGAATGGGTGCTTACCGACAAAGGCGCATACATATATCATTCGAAAATTCCAAGCAAACTGCCGTTCAAATGGCTCAGAGGGGTGGGAGAAGATGAGTTCCTGGCAACTGAAGACGGTAAACTGGCAAAATATGACCTGCAGAACCGACTCACCATGATACCAATGCCAGAAGGCGTAACCCGTATCAACGGACTGAAAAATACAGGTTACCAGCTTCTGATGGCAACCAACCTGGGTGTAGTAATCTACAACCCGCGCACCTTCAAGTTTGATATCATCAACGTACAGAGCCCGAGTCAGCCTCTGGCAGAGGTAAAGAAGATTTATATCGATGATTTCGGTATGATATGGGCATTTACAGACGGTATAGGAGTAACCCTTGTCAATCCGAAGACCGGACAGACACAGTGGCTCTTTGCCGACCAGGACGACCCGATGGACCGCACAACCTGCGAAAGCAATTTCATCACACAAGATGAACACAAGACCCTCTGGGTAGTGCCAAGAGGAGGAACCTTCAGTTATTTTGACCGCAAGGCAGGAAAACTGGTGCCTTATCTGCTGAGAAACAATTCATCGGGCAACTACCGCATACCGAAGATTACGAAATATGTACTCTCAGACCAGGGAATCCTCTGGCTGACAGGCTCTCACGACCTGACACAGGTAGTCTTCAAATATCACCCTTACATTATCAACAAGCTGGATGTGGGCGAAGACGAAGTGTTCTCGGTGAATGCATCGCCAGACGGACATATCTGGGTTGGTTATTACAATGGTATAATCCAGGTGCTCAACGCATCCTACCAAAGCATCGGATACCTGTCGCCAAGCGGACAGATTGTGCCACAGCAAGTAAACTTCTCCGAGAAGAGCATCATGTCTATCCACTTCGATATCAAGGGAAGAGCATGGATAGGAACCAACGGAAATGGTGTCTATCTGATAGATAAAATGCAGGTAAGACACTTTGTTTATGATGCCAACAACCCGTCATCGCTGCCGTTCGACAAGATACAAGACATTGTAGCCGACCGCACCGGACGCATCTGGATAGGTACCTACGGAGGTGGGCTGGCACTTGTTAACGAAGCGGCAGACGGCAGTATCAGCTTCATCAGTAAACGAAACGGACTGCCTTGGGAGAAACAGCACTACGACCGCATACGCCGCATCTGCTGCACCACTACGGGAACCATTCTCGTAGGAACTACAGATGGTCTCATCACCTTCAGTGATGCCTTTACAAACGCAAGAAAGATCAATTACCACAAGACCTACTACATACCGAACGATACAACTAGTCTGGCTGCAAACGATATGAACAATATCCTGGAGCACACCAGCGGCAAGATGTATATCTCGCAACAGGGCGGTTTGATGGAAGAGATTGTGAGCAAATCGCTCCTGCAAGACAACCTGAAGATGAAATACTTCCATGCCATCGATGTTAACGAAGGCATCGTACAGGGCATGGTAGAAGACAACCAGGGAAGAATCTGGGTAATCAGAGAATCGAGTATCGACTGCGTAAACCCGAAAACGGGCCAGTGCAATGTGTTCGGACCTAACGACTTCGACTTCAACATGTCGTTCTCGCAAAGCCGTCCTTACCACGATCCGGCAAGCAACAACATCTCGGTAGGTACCCCGATGGGACTGATTACCTTCAATCCGGCTACGCTGAAGAAGAGCAACTACCAGCCTAAAGTCATCTTCTGTTTCCTCCATTATAGCGGAGAGAAGAAGTCGGAACCTATCCTGCACAAGGATAAAGTGGTGATTCCTGCCAACAAGCGAAATCTGACCATCAACTTCGCATCGCTCGACTATCAGCGTAAGTATCAGACCAGATATCTCTATCGCATAGATGGTTTTACAGCTCCAGGCGTGTGGATATCAAACGGAAGCAGCAATACCATCGGCTTCAACCGTATCAGTCATGGCGATTACGTACTCAAGGTGAGAGCCACCAACTCTCACGGTGTATGGAGCAAGTATGTGGCAGAACTGCCTATCGAAGTGCGCCCTACCTTCTGGGAGAGCATCTGGGGCAAATTTCTGATGCTGCTTCTGCTCTTCGGTATCGTAGGCGCAATCTTCTATACCTACAACCAGCGCCAGCGCGAGAACGTAACCCACGAGATGAGCGTGATGAAGAACGAGTTCTACAACGATGCTGCCAACCGGCTGAGAACCCCTCTAACGCTCATCGGAGCCCCGGTAAAAACCGTTTTGGATACCGAACCGGGTATCACCCGAAAGGGCAAGGAACTGCTGAAAATGGTGGCAGACAATGCCAACGAGATGCTGGTAATGCTGGACAAGGTTCAGAGATATGGCAACAAGGCAGACTTCCATACGAACAGCGGTCTGAGCGAGGAAGATTACGACCTGGCAGAAAGGGAGAAAGAGAACGGACAGATTGACGACCGCAATGCATCCGACTATCTGGAAAAAGTAAACAAACAGAAAGAAGAAAAGGATGAAGAGGCTGAACGACTGGAAGAAATGGGCAAGGAACAGAAAGAAGCACAAGAAGAAGCGGAACACAAAAACCAGACGGTACTGGTAGTTGAAGACAATGCCGACCTGCGCAAGTTCCTCTACAGTATCCTCTCGCCTACCTATAACGTGCTGCTCGCAGAGAACGGAAAGGCAGGCTTGGTAATGGCGCGCAAGGAGACGCCCGACTTTATCCTTACAGACGTTACCATGCCTGTGATGGATGGTTTGTCGATGATTCACGAGATTAAGCAGGATACCACCCTCAACAACATCCCAGTGATGATTCTCTCGGCTAAGGCAAGCGTAGAAGACCAGCAGCGAGGCTTTGATGAAGGTGTTGATGCCTATATCACCAAGCCATTCTCTACCCCTTATCTGCTCGGCCGAATAGAGGCTATCCTCACCCAGCGCCGCAACATTCAGATGGATGTCATCAGAAAACTGAAGGAAACTGGCGATAAAGATGCCATAGCAGCCCTGAGAATACAGCCTGCAGCAGCTCCTCTGCCTGCTCTTAACCAGGCTGAAACTAGTGCCGAGAACGAAGCGGTTGACCCAAACAGCGAGCTGGCATTTATGGCGGCACAGATTCAAGACAGAACCATGATGCGTATCTTCAGGTTTGTTGTTGAAAATGCAGGCAACCCGGAACTCAAGATTGATGACATCTCGAACGAAATCGGTATGAGCCGAAGCGTACTATATAATAAGGTGAAAGCAACGACCGGAATGACACCGGTAGACTTCGTTCGCCATATACGTATCAAGAAGGCATGCGAGATATTGCGCAATACAGACGATACACTGACCAGTATCGCCTTCGCAGTAGGTTTTACTGACCCTAAGTATTTCTCAAAGGTATTCAAGAAAGAAACGGGTATCGTGCCTACTGAATACCGAAACAGAACGCAGGGATAGCCCGCATAATTACAGATGAAAGCAGTCATTATTACTGATGGCTGCTTTTATCTGTATTAACAAAAAGCAACACATATTACAGGACATATCTTCAGTTGTTGCCGGACACAGCCTTCTTCGTTATCGTACACAGCAAAACGTTCAAACAAGGAAAAAAGCAGAATAGTCATAAAATTGAGCCGTTTTGCTTTGTTTTTTGACCGAATATTGCAAAAAAGTATAAAAATGGGGGGGGTATTTGATTAATTTTCCCTTTTTACTGAAAAAAAAACTGAGAAAAAGTTTGGTGTTACAAGAAAATGTAGTATCTTTGCAACAAGTTCTTAGAAAAGTTAAATGATAGATTAATCGTAAACCTCTTTTTCTTTGTTTTTTGAGGAAAAAGAGTTAATCGGGTAGGAGGTAAATGCTAGTCATAAAAGGCATTTGCCTCCTATTTTC
>ENA-OZRY01000043-OZRY01000043.1-human-gut-metagenome-genome-assembly--contig:-NODE-43-length-30624-cov-21.659982_pt1 | contig 30624 bp, 33 predicted proteins | sample MGYA00243275_ERZ653959 | MGnify/ENA primary metagenome ERZ653959 (study PRJEB26926, sample SAMN06164579) | human gut metagenome | biome: ENVO:00009003; feature: ENVO:2100002; material: ENVO:00002003...
CTCGTTAGGGACTTGCACCCATTAGAATAAGCTCATGCCGAGCATACAAGAAAAATAAAGGGTGAGACTTCTCCCACCCTTTATCTGATATTATAAAAAAAGTTTGTCTAAAGTAAATTACAAACGTTTAAAGTTTTTTCAGCTCTTCTTTCCATGCAGAATAAGCCTCGAGATAAGCAGAACGGTTAGCCTCATCAGGATCTATGACTGCAAGTTTCTTCAATGAAGCAAAAGCCTCATTATGATCCTTATAGATACCGGCACCAATACCAGCACCCTTAGCTGCACCTGCACTACCATCTGTCTCATAAAGTTCGATAGTAGCACCACTCACACCCGCCAAGGTATCTCGGAACAACGGACTGAGGAACATATTAGCCTTACCTGCATGAATATTCTTGATATCCATACCCATCTGCTGCATGATTTCCATTCCATAGCAGAAACTGAAGACGATACCCTCTTGTGCTGCACGAACAATATGAGCACGATTATGCTTATTAAAGCTGATGCCACGAATAGAACAACCAACTTCCTTATTCTCTAATACACGCTCAGCTCCATTACCAAATGGGATAATCTTAACACCATCACTACCTATTGGTACAGAAGCTGCAAGATCATTCATATCCGCATAGCTTACATCTGGAGTGATATTTCGATGAACCCACGCATTCAAGATACCAGTTCCATTGATACACAACAATACACCAAGACGGTCAAGGTCTGTAGTATAATTAGCATGAGCAAAAGTATTGACACGGCTCTTTGGATCATAGTTAACATCACCCAATACACCATATACAACTCCTGATGTACCTGCAGTACTTGCAATTTCACCCGGATTGAACACATTCAGACTCACAGCATTATTTGGCTGGTCACCCGCACGATAAGATATTGGTGTACCTTCTTTCAGACCAAGTTCTTCAGCTGCCGCTTTACTTACTACACTCTGTACAGAGAAAGTAGGAACAATATCAGCCAGAATGCTTTCATCGAAGCCAAAGTAATCAAGCAGGAATTTAGCAGGCTTTTTCTGGTTGAAGTCCCACATCATACCTTCAGAAAGACCACTGATAGTAGTCTTAACTTCACCTGAAAGTTTCATTGCCAGATAATCACCAGGAAGCATAATCTTATCAATCTTATCAAACAGTTCCGGTTCATTATCCTTTACCCATGCAAGTTTAGATGCAGTAAAGTTTCCAGGAGAATTGAGCAGATTACGCAAGCAGAAGTTCTCACCTAAATCATGAAAAGCCTTCTCGCCGTAAGGTACGGCACGAGAGTCGCACCAGATGATACTAGGACGCAAAACTTGCTGATTCTTATCAACACAAACCAAGCCATGCATCTGGTACGAGATACCAATAGCAAGGATATCTTCACCCTTGGCACCAGATTCTGCCATGATTTTCTTAAGCGCCAGCTTAGCATTATCCCACCACATCTGAGGATCCTGCTCTGCCCAACCGGTCTTTACAGCCATAATGGGTGCTTCATGATCCGGATAGAATGCAGAAGCTACGATTTCTCCATTGTCAACATCAGTAAGCGAAGCCTTTACAGAACTTGAGCCTACGTCAAAACCTAATAAATATCTACTAGCCATAGTTTATTCGTTTATATGTTTATTGTTTAACTTTTATCAGTTTTTATAAAGTCTACATATATTATACGAACATACTATAACATTCCCCTCATAAAAAAATAATTTAGAACATATTCTCATCAAAAAGACTTTGAGGAGCACTATCGTCAGCCTTGTCCTCCCCTTCATTACTATTTTCTAATACAGAAGAAGAAAAATTGAGCATCAGTTGCTGTACGGCCTTTGAATCAAAATTAACATGATATACACCATACCCCTTACCTTTTTCTATAAGCGATTGTGGGTCTTTAGCGCATCTGATGAGATATTGCGTAACATAGCTATGAACATCCTTGTAATTCAGAGGTGTAAAAATCGAATTACAGGAATTATATACATGACGAGCTATTTTTTCTACTTTCAACCCTTTTGCACCCGCAGCCAAAAGAACATTGAATATCTCCTGATCAAGTTTCATATAATAATCATAACATTCGTCCTCTTTCAAGAGAGAAGACAGAAAAAGAAAAAACCGCGGTTACTCACTTACAAGCAATCGCGGCTCTTTGAAAAATAAACCTTATTTAAGCGAGAGCAACCTTGTTGTCCTCATCCTTAATCTTCCCCTCTTTGAAGAGCCAACCGATACCAAGGATTACATCCTCTGTACTGATCTTAGCAGCCTTAGCAATTTCTGCTACTGTGAGAGCCTTTTCTGAAGCTGCCAATGCCTGATATACATCACCAGCTCTAAAACCTGCGTTCTCTGCGTTCAAGTAAAGAACATCCTTCTTTGCTGCAGGAGCCTTCTTTGCTACTGGAGCCTTCTTTGCTGCTGGCTTCTTTGCAGCAGTCTTAGTTGTCGCTTTCTTTTCTACCATGTTTTAAGAATTTTATGATTCTATTGAGCCTCATTTCATCAGCTCAACCTTAATATCTGCTGCAAATTTATAACTTTTATTTCGAAATAGTGTTAGAAAAATAGAAAAAACTACTACTTATAAACAAAAGTGCTGCATTTCTTGATTTACGTCAAGAAGCGCAGCACTTTATTTACTAAAAATCAATTACTTATTATAAATCATTGAATTTTTCTCAAGGCATTTTACGCATACTCTTTTATGGAGTGAATACCTTCGTTTCTCTATTTTTATTCAGCCTTCAAATCAAGTTTGATCTCCAATTCATCCAACTGCTTAGGGTCAAGTTCAGAAGGAGCATCGAGCATAACATCTCGACCTGAGTTGTTCTTTGGGAAGGCAATACAATCGCGAATACTATCGAGACCAGCCATAATGCTGACGAAACGGTCCAAACCGAAAGCAAGACCTGCGTGAGGTGGTGCACCATACTTGAAAGCATTCATCAAGAAACCGAACTGGGCCTCAGCACGTTCTGGAGTAAAGCCGAGAACCTCGAACATCTTCTCCTGCAACTGAGTATCATGGATACGGAGAGAACCTCCACCTACTTCGATACCATTGCAAACAAAGTCGTATGCCTTGGCACGAACCTGCTCAGGATGCTCATCGAGCAATGGGATATCATCAGGATTTGGCATAGTGAATGGATGGTGCGTAGCCATCAGGCGCTGCTCCTCATCGCTCCACTCAAAGAGAGGGAAGTCAATAATCCAAAGACACTTGAATACATTCTTATCACGAAGTCCCAAACGATCACCCATTTCCAAACGCAAAGAGCAAAGCTGAATGCGTGTCTTGTTAGCATTATCACCGCTCAAAATCAAAACAAGGTCACCATCCTTGGCTCCCATTACGGTCTTGATTTCAGCAAGTTCCTCTGGAGAATAGAACTTATCTATGCTACTCTTTACGGTACCATCAGCATTGTACTTGATATATACCAAGCCCTTGGCACCGACCTGAGGACGCTTAACAAAATCAGTCAATTCGTTCAACTGCTTACGGCTATAATCAGCACAACCAGGAACACAGATACCGCCAATATACTTAGCCTCATCGAATACTGAGAAATTACCCTTACCTGTGAAAGCATCTTTCAACTCAACAAATTCCATACCGAAGCGCAAGTCTGGCTTATCGCTACCGAAACGGCGCATAGCATCGTGCCAGGTCATCTGCTCCAACTTAGGAAGTTCTACACCACGAATCTCCTTAAACAAATGGCGAGCCATTTCCTCGAAAAGGTTGATGACATCATCCTGATCAACAAAACTCATTTCACAGTCAATCTGTGTAAACTCTGGCTGACGATCAGCACGAAGATCCTCATCACGGAAGCACTTGGCAATCTGAAAATAGCGGTCGAAACCAGCAACCATCAAGAGCTGCTTTAAAGTCTGAGGACTCTGTGGAAGAGCGTAGAACTGACCTGGATTCATACGGGAAGGAACAACAAAGTCGCGGGCTCCCTCTGGTGTACTACCAATAAGAATTGGAGTTTCAACCTCCATGAAGTTCTGTGCATCGAGGAAGTTACGAATCAAGATGCACATACGATGACGCAACTCCAGATTTTTGCGCACTGCAGGACGACGCAAATCAAGATAACGATACTTCATACGGATATCATCACCACCATCAGTATTATTTTCGATAGTGAAAGGAGGGGTCTGACTCTGAGAGAGGACATTGAGTTCCTTCACCAGGATTTCGATGTCACCAGTATCCATTTTAGGATTCTTGCTCTGTCGTTCACTTACTACACCCTTTATTTGAATGCAGAATTCACGACCTAGCTTGTTAGCTGCATCACACAAGTCTTTGTTATCAGCCTCATTGAAGACCAACTGTGTGATACCATAACGGTCGCGCAAATCGACGAATGTCATACCACCCATCTTTCTTGAGCGCTGTACCCAACCGGCAAGTGTCACTTCCTTGCCGGCATCAGAGAGACGTAACTCTCCACACGTATTACTTCTGTACATACCTTATTATATTATATTATTATTTTCCAAAGTGCAAAAGTACAACAAATAACGGAAAGGACAAAATAAAATCGCGAAAATATTATTAAAAATATCTTCGCGACCCTATTAATGTGACCAAAATTCACATAAATACATATTAAATAGTTTTATCTCTACTTTTTTAGAGATTTATTTCTTCATCCGTCTGAATGCCTGGCGATGGAACCGTTCCTCTGCCTTGATGACACTGAACACCTTATTAGGTGGCAAGATGGTCATAAATCTAGAATGATACTCTTGCTGCAACTGTTTCAGCTGAATATCCAACTCATCCTTTCTCCTGATAGCTTCGGCACATGCCTCATTATCATTCGGATTCACATGACGGAATCGGCGCATTTCATCGAATATCATACGCATTTTCTTACCCATCTGTCTATATACCGGGAAGAATTTAGCAGCTTCTCTCGGCGTAAGACAGGCATTAGTCGTAATAAACTGTTCTAGTTCTGCCTGAAACCTTTTAGGATTAAATCCATCATGATGTTTTCTACCCTGAGGCTGTGAAGCAAGTGAAACCAGGCTAATCATCAGCATAGCTAAAAGCGCAAGAAACCTATGTTGCATTATCTTTCTCATACCTTATCGTTTTTAAAAATCTTTATCTGTAGACAAAAAGAAATACCAACCATTAATTTTCTGCAATCAGCGATGCATAGATAGTTTCATTATCCATCATCGTATAATCGGCCATCTCATTAAAAGTAGCATCTTCATTATTATTCACAGCAGCTTTCTGAACCATATGGTCCACATGTGCCATAGCAGGCTTACTGCTTCCCGTATATTTCAGCGCCAGTACCGAGCCACCTCCCATCACAGCCAAAACAGCAACAGCCGCCGCAATCTTTCGAATCGGCATACGCTGCCATAAGCTAGGCTGCATGTAAATGATGCGGGGTTCCTGCTCCGGCAAATTTGCCATCACCCTATCAGTAAGCTGGTCGAAATAACCAGCCGGCACCTGGAAATGGTTTTTCTTACCAAAACGGCTATTCAATATATTGTCTTCTTTTAACATATTCCTCATTCCTTTCTTTTATACTTTATTAAATAGACGAAAACTAACCGAAAAGGTTTAATCCTTACGATTGAAAAAATCGGTTATTTTTTTCTAAAAATAGCGTAACTATTTGATAATTAAGAAATAAGAACAAAATAAAACTAACTTACTCGGCGAAAAATCGGTGAAGATATAAAGAACTGCGCATGTAGGCGACATTATTGTTTTGTTTGATTATAGTAATGCAATAACATAAAAAAAGACGGATCCATGAAATATATCTTTGAATGGTGCGTTATATATATAATAAGGTATAATAATATTAACTAGGGCGTTTCACTAAGAAAATTAGAGAAATGACCAAAAAAAATTATGTTTGTAAAAACAAAGAGTCCATTCAAGAGATTATTGGGTGGACTACTCCAAAATTGCATCAGGCCTCTGAATGCTACGTTTCCTTTAAAGTTTTCGATCCTTGCTACGGAAAGTTGCGCCTAAAAAAGATTATGCTAGGACACATAAAGGGTAAGCGAAATCAGCGAGTGTACGGCGAAGCTCTCATTAAGCGTATTACTCAAAAGCTTCTTGAAGGATGGAACCCTTGGATAGAAGAATCTAATCAGGAAGAGTACGCGTTATTTGCAGATGTATGCGGTAAATACAGAGCATATCTAGCGAAAATGGTAAAAGAAGGTGGACTGAAGCCTGGCACTCGACGCAACTATGAGGGTAAATTAGACTTCCTGCAAAAGTGGTTAAACGGCGACGAACATATTACTTATATATATCAGTTCAATAAAACTCTAATCAGTAAGTTCTTAGATTATGTGCTGGTCGGACGAAATAATACTCTAAGAACTAGAAATAATTATATCGGCTGGCTAAAGTCCTTCTCCAGCTATCTTGTTGAACGAGGGTATGTTCAGAAAAATCCGACTGACGGCATTAATGTAACGACGAAACTGCAGCATAAAAATCGAGACGTTATACCTAACGATGTTCTGCGGCAGCTTAAATCTTACCTTGAGAAAGAAAACAAACACTTCCTGCTTGCATGCTATTTTCTCCACTATCTGTTCGTTCGCCCTGGAGAAATGTGCAGCCTACGAATCAGAGATGTATCAACAAAGAAAAAGACGCTCTCTCTTCACGGCGCTAACACTAAAAATGGTAGAGACGCCGTGGTTACCATCCCGAACCATGTTATCGAGCTGATGAAAGAGTTAGGTATATTCTCAAGACCTCAGAATTATTATATTTTCGGTAATAATTTTCGACCAGGACTAGAAGCACTGAAGGCTAGAACCTTCTCGCTATATTGGGACAAAAACGTCAGAAAAGCATTAAAGCTAAACGCATCATATAAGTTCTACAGCCTGAAGGATACTGGCATAACTAATATGATAAAATCTAAAACAGACCTGCTGTCTGTTAGAGATCAGGCGAGACATTCATCTGTCGATATTACCAATATATACACGCCGCAAGACTGCAAAGAAGCAAACAGCGCACTTATCGACTATGAAGGCGTATTTTAATATAATGATTGTAGGAGATTTTTCTCCTACAATCCTACTTTCCTACGAATCACGCGGATAGCACTCTACATGTATGCGCCCATCGATGATGTACATCTCAAGTTCATAACCTTCGTCGAGCATTTTTGAAATTTCATTTTCCGTTGGAATATCTTTTCTCTCTTCTGTTTTATGATTCAATATTTCGTTTGCCATATTCTTATATTTCATATCAATATTATATCTTTTCCTGAGTTGTATAGACCTATAATGGCCTTTAATTACAAAAAATTTCCATGCTTCCTCGTCTAACTCCTCCTTTATGATTTGCCTCTTCATTCCGTATTCGTTGTAATGACCGAAGATTCCCAGGTATGAATTAACCGACTGAATGGCATGGTTAATGGCTTCAATATCTCCATTTCTGGCAGCATCATTAAGCTTACGTACAGACTTCCTGAAGTTGTTAATGGTATTGTTAACCGAGTATATTCTGTCTCGCTTAATGATAGCTCCCACAAACCTGACACCTTTAGAGTAATGCTGGAAATAAAATTTCTTCTCATTCAGCCGCAGGCCTAAAGATGCAAGCGTCTCCCTTATCATCGGCATCAGGCGAAGGAGCGTCTCTTTCCGTCTCGCCACCAGAACCATATCATCTACGTATCTTACATGGTGCTTGCAGTAATAATCTATCTTCCAATCGAGTTTCGATAACAGGAAGTTAGCAAAGAGCTGAGCAAAGAGGTTGCCGATAGCTACGCCTCTGTCTTCTCCATTCGTGAACAGAGACTTCTCTTTAGGCAGAAACTCCCAGAGATAATCGGCGCTCTTCTTCTCGCAATCCTTCTCGGGATGGTGCATAACCACCATATTGCATAGCCAACGGAGATCTTCCTTGTCATCCCCATGGTAATTCCTTACGATGAAATCATCTACCATCTTAGCAAGAAGCGGCTTATAGATGCTCATAAAGAATCCCTTCAGATCGATCCCCATCACGTAGGCATCTTCTGTATAATTCTCGCTCACTTCCATAATATCCTCCTGAAGCTGCCTGATACCAGCCAGCTGGCCCTTGCCTTTCCGGCAGTTGTATGTACGGTCAGAAAACTGAGACTCAAACAGGGGTTCGAGTCTCAGTGCGATATAGTGGTGGATAATGCGATCACGAAACTGACCAGCGAACACTTCGCGGTAGCGAGGGTATCTAACAACAAAGCAGATAGATTTGCCGATCTTATATTGACGTGAATTGATTTCATCGAGCAACTGAACGAGGTTACTCATATAGTTCATTTCAAATTCCGTAGCGCCGACTGTTTTCCGCTTATGACGGCGGCAGTCGAAATATGCTTCTAAGAGAATGCTAAAATCTATCATTTTAATATCTGTCTGCTTATATCTTCTTAATTTAATGCTGACACCGGGCGAACATGATTCTTATCCTTAACCTTATTGTTCCAGTTGTTGAGGTTGCCGTCGCCAAAGTTCAGATTCCACGCGTTCGCAGGACTGTTCTCGGTTGACGCCGCAAATTTCTTGTTCTTAACTATATATGATAGGATGCGGCCCATTTAATTAAGAAAGGTTGCTCTCTCGGCTTGACGTATCTCGCCGACCCTGGCTTAAATCACTCAAGCTGTAGTCTACTGTCTGGAACTCATCTCAGCAGCCTGCGCTCTAAGGAGTGATCCTTTCCATGCTGTGCATTGTTTTCCGACGTCCTCTCGCAAACGAAGGAGGCTCGCGAGTCTGTTTGTACCCATTATCCACCTTTGTTCTCCAGCAATATCTATCAAGGTCGATATAACTTCGAGATCGGTTTGAAGTTGAGCGAGATGTTCGATGCGAACACTCAGATCGCTGAGCATATACGCTTTGGCGATATGATTCAGACTATCAATAAGCATATTACATAGTCTGTCTCCAAAAATCGGACGTTGTGACCTTGGAAAATTCTTAACCACACCTATAGTTATATCAAGCATCTGCTTTACATCTAGATATATTCTCGTTTTACTTGCCAACCTTGTCGCTGCCATATTTCCTTGTTTTAAATACTCTACTGGAGATGTCCTCGACTTTAAGGTCGAGGACGATTAACTATTAACAACTAACTATCGTAAAAATGCTGACACCGGGCGAACATGATTCTTATCCTTAACCTTATTGCCCCAGTTGCTGAGGTTGCCGTCGCCAAAGTACAGACCCCACGCGTTCGCAGGACTGCGCTCGGTAGATGACCAGTACCAGCTTGTATCTAGCTGCTGAGCTCCCTTAATGAGTGACAGCGCATAGTTGATCTTTGCTTTATTAGCATACATCATCAGTAATTCCCCCGCCGATGGCAGCCACCAGTATCCGGCGGTCAGACCTTTACCATTACTGTTCGCTCGACTATACAGTCTACAATAGCCTGGAGCGTAGTCAGCAGTATTCGTTACGTGCGAATTGGACGATGCTTTGATGGCGGCATCCGTATGCTGCCGGCCATTAAAATCCAGCATGGCAGCGAGTCGGTTATTCCCGGTAACCTGAGCAGTAAAAGTGTCGTCGTTGCCGTAGTTAGGAAGTTCTGCCTGTACCTCTGCGCTCGACCATGGTAGCGCATCTGCCTGTGTTGGAGCGACAACCAGATGACGGCCACCTTCAAATATTACTACGCCATCCGCTATTTCTCCGCCAGCTTCCAAGCTTGGCCACTGTGCTGGAGCAACCATGAGCGGATATCCATCATTTGCACGATGATACATGATGAAGACGCCATCATACAACTGAGCCATATTCTTTTCGAGATAAGGCTTCATAGTGTTAAGACTTGCGTTAGTAACGGCCTGGCCGTTAGCAGACAGCCAATCGCTGATTTTTCTTGTCTTTATAGCCATAATATTATGTATTTAAAAGATATTGTTACTTATTTTTCTCTTCTACCGATACCGCATTGCTGATAGCGGCATTCACTGCGTCAATGAAGCAGGGAGCGGTGGTGCGTTCAACGAGTTCCTTGATGATTTTCACTTCATCGTCTGTGTACTCGGTTTCGTCATTTCCGTTCCACATTTTCACAGCAAGAGCCTGTCCTGCCAGCCCCAATCCTGCTCCCTGCGAGTAGATGATGTTTGCAATCTGCTTGCGTGCGTTAACTACCTGACACTGATTCTTGTCGAGTGTCATAAATACTTCCAAATGTTCTAATTTAACTTTCATATTCTTTGCTTTTCTTTTCTAAAATCCTTTGTAAATTTTCAAAAAACCATTTTCTTCATATATCTCACCTCTAGACCAAACAGAGCCTGTAGACCCAGACCGTAGCCCTCTAAGAACTAGATTCATTTCGCTATTTTCGCTATCTATATAACATCCAACCCCAGCGACGGGAAGAGAATATCTATGTAACACCCCGGAACCACCCCTATATATCTGCACCATAACCGCTCGCTTGAAGAAATCTCCAATATATAGCTCGTTGGGCGCAAACTTAGACTTGAATCCACTCATAGACGTTACCAACCCTATGTTCTTACGTTTCAATTCGTCCTGGGCAACAACTAGCTTACATGCCATATCATTGTTGTCATCATCCTTTCCGCTAAGTTCAGCCTTCACCCCAGAATCTCCGTATCCGAAATATAGCGATTGATTGTTTACCGCATCGGTATATTGTAACTTGATTGAACCATCTACAATTGAGAAGTCTCCGATAGAACCTGACTTTGCAGTAATTTTGCCAGTAATGTCAGCTTCAGTCATCTTAGTAAAACCACTCCTTTTAACGCTGAATGGAGCATCAGCCCCATTCGGTGCGCCAAGCCACAGAGCGTAATCATTATCATTACTAACAACCCTAAACGAGCCAAACATTGCGCCACCTGACGGATTGTACAGATTAATCTGATTGCTTCCGAGCATATTGATGGTAGCGTTCTCGGCAAGAAGAAGATGAGTTGCTATTGATTTATATTGGCTCATCTTTGTCCAATGCCCATCAGTCAAACTAGGCGAAGAAGTTGCGTTGTCATACGTTTTAGTGCATTGATACCACTTGCCTTTAACACACACAACATCAACGTATTCTTCTTCACCTGAACCCGAAAGATACTTATAGCTGCCCGATTCAAAACCGTCATGTTCACGCATAAGAGCACCTTTTTGCCCTTTGTCTCCTCTCTGAGAGAAGGAGATTGAGCCAGTTACTTCTGCTAAAACCTTTGTCATAAGCTGTACTATATAGTTCCTGTTATCGAATACACCGCACCCTTATAGGCTCTGATACCAGCTTCGGTAATCGTAAACGTATTTCCCGATTCGGTGATTGCTGAATTGATAGGCACACCTGCGTTGGAATAGAGCGACATAGAAAATGTTACTCCAGTCTCATTTTCGGTTGAACCTCTCTTGCGCATATATGGCTTATAGACAATTTTGCCGCCTGAGTTTTGAATGAAGTTCTCAGCTACAGGGTTGTTGTTGCCGTCCGTAGGGTTCGGATAAAGAATGTACTCGTCTGATACGTCATTGATAGTCTGTGTGTCGGAAGCATAGAAAACACCAGCCTTCCATGCTTCGCACTTTACGATGATGGACGAATCCACGTCCGTCTCGTTGATGGTAAATGTAGCGGAGGTGCTATCCTGCCTGAGTACCCATCCACCGCTAGCATCTGGCAGATACCACTTGAATGTATATCCAGTAGATGTAGTCATATTGCCGTCCGTAACCTGCGCCTTGACAGTACAGGTTCCACCCTTCTCCGTAATCGTGAAGAGATTCCTGTCTGACGTTGCGATGATGTTCACACGCTTGGAATCAATCACACCTTCGGCTATATATACTGGATACATAGCTTGAAGTTTCACATTTGTGTTTGATATGGATATATCAACCTTACAGATAATAGTGAATGAATCGCCACCATTGATATTGACAAGGTTCTTATTGACCGTAAGGGTCGGATTGCCGCTAGCATCAGACCCCTCCGTGAAATGACCTGCCGCACCGCCAAATGAATTCGTTGAAACGTGCGAGGCATTGAAAGTCAGCGCAACACCTGCGACAATCCACGTTGGGGTGCCTCTAGTGAGGTCAAACGAATTGCCCGCACCCTGTTCCGCCGAATATGCCTGCATAACCAACTTTGGCTTCGTTGCACCGCTCGCCTCGAAGTTAGGCACAACGTTGGAAGGTGACGCAGGGTCGCCGTCATAATTCTGATACACGTCTCCTGTAGTACATTGCAGAATAGTGTGCAAGGTAGTACCATTACTTGTAACGGTAATCTGTCCTGTAACTGTAGCTTTACTCATTGTTTACCTCACTTTCTTCTTTAGTATCTGTATTTTCGTTACCTGTATTCTCGGAAGACGGATTGCCGCCGCCACCCGAACTGATATTGCCATTATCTTGGGTATCGCCATCGCCGCCGAACTCAACTGGGGTATAGCAGGAGGCAGGAGTATCAGTAGTTCCCTTGATTTCCGCAAGAGCATCGCTCTCTACTACAAGTGAGCCGCCGACATTGGCTGCCCTCTCGTTGAGGTTCACACCTTTCACACCATTCAGCTCACTCTGATAGAGCAGACAGTTTCCGTCACTTGTCATTGTCAGCGGTACTCCGCTTTTGATAATGGTCTCTGCGACCTGCTTAGTTACCTTAACGTAGTATTTCATAATTTTGATTTTTTAAAAGTTAAACACTATCCGTTATTCTCGTCAATCTCCCTTGATATGATGTATTTTCCGCCCTCATCCACAAGGGCATTTCCGTTCTCGTCAACAATCAGCTCGTAAGCACCTCGGTCTTCGATAGACAGACGAATGCTCTTCTTAGCCTCAAATGGGCACTGGAATGTCTCGCCATAACCTAACGTCTCTGCACTCTGCGTCATTGTAGTAACACCATTATTTGTGCTCTTGCCATATGTTATCTTCTGCCATTTTGCTCTCAGCACTTTTTTCCAAACGGATGGTTCGATAACTCCATTGTTGTCGCTGACAATAGCTCGGCAGGCAACTGATGTCGCATCTTCATTGAGTCCGAAGCCATCGCCGATGAACTGAGCCGTGAGCGGCGGTATGGTTCTATTGATGTACGTAACCTTCCGAGCATCAGCATCACGGGGCGAGGAAGGAATAGTGCCGCTATAGATATAGCACGCTCTCAACTCATATCCGATACCTTCGCCTATCATATCACAATCAATAGTGATAGAGGAAATCTGCCCGTTTGCACCCTTGGTCATTGCCGTAATCTCGTAATTCTCGGCATCGTCAACAGATGATATAAGCTGCTTCGTACCGTTGTCAAGAATGCGATACCACCATATTCTCGTCTTGCTGTCTGCTGTCTTATCCTTAGCTCCAACCATAATCTTGGCGGTAAGAGTTTTAGATGCAGCGTGCTTGATAGGATTCCACAGCACTGTAGGTGGACTATCAAGCATAATCTCAGCTCTCGCATTGGTACAATCTTCAAGATAGAGAGCCTTGTTAGCCACGAACGTGTACTTATATCCGCAAACTGGGTCTGTCCAGCTTCCTTCAAATCGCATTGTTCGTGGCTTGCCTAGAACGGAGTTCTGCTTGATATAGAGAGTTCCCTTATCCGAACCTTCCCTCACAGCTTCATATCCAGCCTTCACACTTGCATTCTCACTTGTAGCTACTACCACGATGCCGCTAGATGTCACCTCCGACCACTTGAATGTATCCAACTGACTATTGAAGACAGGTGTTTCTCCTGGGTTATCGGGGTCGATGAGATGGCAGGAAGGAAACATCGTGCAAGGTCGAATGGTGAAGTCGGGCGAGAATGAGCCTTCAATACCATCATACTGCTGTCTGTTGATGATATTGCCAACAATCTCTATGTTGCAGGATTGAGAGTAAGCCGTAGGCTGTATCTCCATCATCTTGTCAACACTAACCACTAATTCTTTAGCCATATTCTATTTATTTTAAAAATTCAACATTAATCAGAAACTAACACTCACATCTTCGGAATACATCGTCTCTCCATCCTTGATTTCGGCATCACATCGGAATGTCACACTACCTATCTTGAATGCAGCACCGCCAAGGTCTTCATAGGTCAAATCAACCGACAATCCGCAGTTGGCGTGAGAGAGTGCCCATTTATTATCTGCCGTTGGATTTCCGCTGTCTCTAGTCCATACAACATTGACCATAGAATCGGTCACGTCTTGATTGTAGAGCCTTCCGACTACTGATAGAGTAGTGAATACTTTCCAAGAGCCATCAGCGTTCGTTGCCATCAAGTCGTTGAGACGGAAGTTCCACAGCTTCGATGATAGCATTTCGAGCGTGAAATAAGGGTTGCCTTCAACGAACGCCCAAGCGGTAGATGAGTAGGTCGGCGGCTTTGTAGTCTTGTCTTCTAAACACTTCCACTTGCAGCCGAGGTAATAGACGGCATCAATCGTTCTGTCTCCATTGCGGTAAGGATTATCGCCTTGCGCCACAGCCAAGCTCCACACACCTCTGTCTCTTGTCGTGTAGATTGGGTTGCCCTGGTAGTCTATCTGCTGGAATGATGCAGCCATCATCCACTTAGCATAGAACGCTCCATCACGCTTGTTGGCAGTAGGGAAGTCTTGAAAGAGGAACGATAGTGCATCTGGCAGCTTACCCATCGCAAGAGAATAATTCGTCTTGTCAATGATAGGCTTTGTAACGTGGTCGAGCCATACAAGCAACCCCTCAGACGATGATATATACCAGCAGCTCTGTCTTTCTTCGTCCACGGCATTTCCCCATCGTATTAATCTTGCCAGCTCGCAAGGTGGATAGTTCTTCTTGCTAGGACATTCATTGTCGGGATAGCAGACAACCGTAATGGTATTCGTTACGGTATTAACAGATAGTACTCGCAACCACATATCGTAATACTTGCCGTTCTCTGCCAGAGTATTGATGGAAGCCAAGACAACATCATTCTCCTTGAATGCCGTAAAGTCGTTATCCCATCGCTTCTGCAACTTCAAATCATAGGTTACATTACCACCCTCCGTTGCCGCAGGAGTCCCCATCACCGACTCAACCATACCGCTCTCAGTAAAGACGAAGTTACTCTCCATAGCTGTCTGTCTGTTCACGATAAGCTCCTTAGCGATAATGGAACTGCGAGACGTAATACTCTCGAACTCAGCGTTTCCACGTTCATCGATACGTCCTCCCGAACCTGTAAGTATTCCAGGAATAAAACCACCAAACTGTGCACCTGAAAGAAACTTGATCAGAGCGCTTGCCGTATCTTTGATATCCTTGCGGAGAATCTTCCTGCTAGCCTTGCCATTTTCAGAAAAATCATCGGTTTCATCGGCATATCCTGCCTTGATTTTCTTGTCGAGATAGGTAATGTATCCGTTGAATTCCGATAGTGCGTCCAGCACATCAATATTCTTATGACTATGACCAACGCCACCTCCGCCAGTATAAGAACTGGACAGTTGCCCTACAAAGTGGGTAAAGATAGCTGCCAGCGTGGTTACTCCCCACTCTTCTGAATATGGGTTCTGAACCGGGAAGAGAGCCCCGCTACTGAGCGTCAACCTTGAGCATTCAACAAGTCGCGGGGCGATAGTAAAATTTCCCAGATCCGGCAGCTGAATATCCAGCTGCTTGAAGCTTCCTACTTCCGAGCGCGAAATATTCAGGTACGGACGGGCATCTGAATATTTATAGGTGAAGGTGTAGTTCGAAGGCAGCTCCTTCGCCTCGTAGTTCACGTCACTATCGGTAACGGTTATCTTACGAAGAGAATTGCCATGGTAAACATACTTACCCAGAGACGGGAAGAAATCGAGCATCCACAGGCGCTCCTTCTTGTCCAGGAACCCGGTGTTCTTCTTAAACTTGCGGGTGGTATCTACGCGATATTCCTCTGAGTCTTCCTCAATTTCTGCCACGTTGTGGGTATGTTCTGCAGTATTTTCGCTGTTGCCGTAAGCGCGGAAACAGTCTACACCTCCCAACGAATTTTCGAAGAGGAACCACTCTTCCTCCTCGCTCTTCATATCGCTGGCATAGTATTGCTGTACGTAGGTAACCCGCTCTCCAGCCTGCTCTACCCAGATTTCGTAAACATGGGGCAGAATGCCATCATCGCCTAATAGTTTGGCGATGATGGCGTATTGTACCGGAACAGTATATACCTTTCCTGCCTCCAGGCTTGCCAGCGTCAATACCTTCTCTTCATAGCCGTGTCCGGCCGGTATATATGCCTTACACTTCACCTCGCTAGCTTCAGCTGCATAGTAAGTGAGAAATTCCGGAGAGTAATAGGTTACCCCCTTCGTCTGCGGTTGCCAGGTGAGGAAGTTGGTTTTCAGAAAATTTGCTGCCGAATCTGCCAAACGGTCTACTCCGGCACGTATCACGGAGAAGGTGAATTCCTTCTTGCTGCCTTCGCTGCCAACCTCGTAAACCGTTGCCACAAAGGATTTCATGATGTTCGGCTGGATATAAGGTTCAATGCTGTCCTTCACCTCGAAACTGAGCAGAGGAAGGATGATATCCTTGACGGACACCGTAATTCGGTTCTTATCGTTCGGCGTATAGGTATGCTGAACGATGTTTGTGCTTGAGCCTTGATACCGTAGGGCGAAAACCACATCTGTCTTCGAGCTGCAGTATATCTCGAAGGCATTCATGGAGCCTACCATGCTCAGAGCATCTGGATGTAATAAAACCTGTATCATCTTAAAATAGCTTTGGTCATATTTGCAAAGTTAAGATAATACAGGTATATAACAAAGGACAAAACCCTACGAAATCGGTATGCATTCCAACCAGACGGTCGTACAATGATACACCCATTTACTGTGACGGAACATCGTTGCGTGTCGGGTTTTCTGGCTTACGTATGATTTCTGCAGGCCATACTTCTGGCCAACGTACTCAGCTGAAGGGAGAGGAGGATAGATAATCTTGAATGTGCGGTCCCGGTTATCTCCGGAATTCCAGTAATCACCCTTAGATACCTCTACCGTCTCTTCGAATCCGATCCACTCATATTTGCAGTTCATCGCCGGCATTACGGCTTCCAGACTCTTCGCCTCGCTAACAGGAGTAGTGAGAGCGATGGTTCTGAGCTCGCTTTCCGTTGGTTCGCTCTTTCCTCCGAGGGTAAACTTCAGCTTGTTGAAGAAGAAACTCACACCTCTGATCACAACCTTTGCGTAAGAAGGAAGGTTCTGCTTCTGCGACTGGGAGAGGAGCAGTTTTACCTTGAGTTCCTGGAGTGAATTTCTGAGCAGGAGATCATACTGCCGGTAAAACTTCTCAAAGATGCCATCCTCGCCATTATATACCAGGGAATAGTCGAACAGTTTCCGGGGTGTAGGATTTCCTGGCCGATGCGTACCAAATTTATCAGAAACTGATACATGGATATCGTATGCCGTCACGGTTCCGCAAGGCATGTCATCGGTTCCCATGTATGGGAAGGCGAGCATGACTGGAGTTGTGACTGCATCTTCGCTGGTTTCTGAGTTGTCTTCCGTTGCCACCTTCATCGAAGAGTTGAGCGTAGCGTAATCTCCGATATACAGCCATCTGCCCATATCTCTCGTGATAGTCTCTCCGTCCGCTTCCTGTTTATACTGCAGCATTCTTACTTCCGGTATCATCTCCGGTATCTCCACGTCTTGCGTATCAATATCATCTTCGCCGGCATCATAACTCTGGGAACACTCCCCTATTTTGGCTTTCACCTTATAGTTGCCGGAAAATCCGTCCTTGTAGAAACAGCCTTCTTCGTTGCTGAAGTAGGCGCCAGAATTATTCGCTATCATATCCTTGATATTGTCATAGCTGTCTTCTGCATCGCTATCTACCTGGTGTTTCGCACGCAGGACCACGCGCTTGTAATCGGATGCAGTCTTATAAGATAAGGTAGGCTCTTCGGTCATCTGACGGGTGAGATCCGCAACTGGAACGCTATCTACCGCATCTCTCAGGAAGATGATATCTGCAGTATGTGTTCCCTCGTCAGACACGAACTCACAAAGAAACTTTTTCCGAAAAACTGAGAGGAAATCTGATACCGACACGTCCGGAAGAAGATCCTCGATGCGGATATGTCCGTTCACCATCACGTCTATCACATTATTAAGCAACACCATCTTGTTGAATGGTTCCGTCTTGGTAAAGAAATTCTCCTTGAGGTCATAACCGAAGTATTTAAAAACACGCTTGAGAACGTAGTTGGCACGGATGAACGGGGATATATAATAGCCCTTATCCAGACTGATTGGTATCTCGTTTACATATTCCGTATCCGGATATGCGTTCCAGAAGGTATTGGACCACATGTTGCAGAGAACTAATCCTTGTTCTTCCGGGGCAGTCACATACTCGTAGCCGCCACCTTCCTTGTATCTCCAGTACTTGGCATTAGGAAGTTTAGTTCTCATGCCCAGCTTGTTCAGTATCTTATAGGTATATCCCTTATCCATGCCAGAATCGTCGGTAAGCAGAACCGGGAAGATATCATAGTTCTCGTTCTCACCTCCTACGAGAGATCTGCAGAACCTGATGCACTCATCTACGGTTGTGCACCCCGGTATCATCTCGTCCTTGAAGATGCTCTTCAGCTTTACATTCTGTATCTTCGAGTAGAAGGATCCGTCGTTGATATAGAATGAAGAGGAGATGTTTCCCTTGTGCTGTGCCGAGAGAACAATCTGCCGGCATTGGGCGAAATACTCGCCGTCTTCGATGCTTACGTTCGCAGCCACCATCTTATCCCTCATACCGAAGGTATCGGGATAGTTCAGTATCATGCGGTTGTAATCGCTTGCCGGAATATCCAGCGGGGAGGTCGTTTCCCCGTAATCGTTGAAGAACGGGTTGGTACGTTCTACCTCCAGCTTGGCGTTTTCGCCAAGCTGGTAGGCCTTTCCTTTATCCAGATTTGTTATTTTCATGTTCAGAAGATTTTATTTTTTAGCAAATTTTCTCGCCTGGTTTCGCAATTCCTGCTTGGCGTCCAGATCCGAGAGTGATACAAACGAGCGGATTCCGTCTCTCTTGAGCTCTCTGAGCAGTTCCAGGAGCTCGTCATTATTGCGTCCCGACGTAGCATTTCCTGCATCGCGATGCGCAGATTCCTGCGTCCGGATGTAAAAATCTGACCCTCCCGGAGCGATTTCCTGACTGATCCGGGCAGACTGCCGGGCGATGCTTCCACCCAGCGCCCTGCCCTGCATGGCCATCAGATACTTGCTCATATCGAAGGTTCTTATCTGTCCGGCACGCTGGGCTGCATCCATCAGGTTGATGAGCGGAGCGATGGTAGGGTTCTCCAGGGCTGCATTCGATGCCACCCACTCCTTGCTCCTGCCTCTAGGTCCCTCGCCTACGATAACGGTAGGATAATCTACGTACCCGCGCTTACCTGGTGCATACTCGGCGTTGAAGTGTTTGCCATCCTGCTCGCGCTCTACGTCGATGCGTCCGCCACTCTCGCGTCCGCTTGCCACACGGGAACCGGCAGAACTGGTTCCGCTAGCTGATCCGTTGAGGGTCATACGCTTCACCTTCTGGCGCTCAGCATTTGCCACAGCCAGCTGGGCTGCACCGGTCACACCCATCAGGGCTGCAGCAACACTTCCGGCAATCGGGCCCAACTCGCTGTACGCCTTCATGATAGATGCTGCAGTATTAGAGATAATCTGAGCTACCTGCATGGCGAAGTTTACGTCAGCATACTTTTTCTGTATCTTCAGCTTCTCGTTGGCTTTTTTCTTCTCCAGTTTCTCCTGGAGTGCCGTATTGCCCTCGGCAGCCTTAATCTCTGCATCATACTTTGCATCGACGTTCGCCATCTCTGCATTCTGCAGCGAAGTCACGGCATTACTGAAGAGGTTAGTATAGTACTCCGCCTGCTTCATGAAGGACTCTTTCTTCAGCAGCTGCACTTTCTGCTCATATTCCTGCTGAGTGATATACTGGTTGTCGAGTGCCTGCTGAAGTAATTCAAGTTGTCGGTCGTATTCACTCTGCTGGTCGAAACCGAGAGCCTGCCTAGCCTGCTTCTCCTTGTCAGCCTGCTGGGCAAGCTGCTCATTATGCTTGGCTGTATACTCCGCCTCTATCTGATTCTGCACATCTTTATATGCCTTCTCCAGCTGTGCAGTATCTTCCCCGTTCTGCTTGGCCATGTTGAGCGCAGCCTGATAATATCCCTTCAGCACTTCCAGTTTCTGGTCGCGTTGCTGTTCCAGGGTCAGTTCCTGCTGCGCCTCCCCTTGCTCCATCACCTTTGCCAGGGCATCCTGGTAAGCCTGTTCTACTGCAACCTGCTGGTCGAAATGAGCCTGTTCTGCAGCCCGGAGGTTCGCCTGCTGTTTATCCTGGAGTGATTTCTTCTTTGCGCCATCCGCAATTCCGATGTTCTGCGACTGCTCGCTATACGAGGTCTCGATGGCGAGGATGTTGGCGGTATGCTGGGTCTTCAGAGCCTGCATGGCGAGGTCATACTTCTCTTGAGACACCTTCTTCCGAGCGAGAGCCATTTCCCAGTTGTTCACGTCCTGCTGGTAATCCTGATTGGCGGCATCGATATCTGCCTGTCGGTTTTCTGAAAACTTCTTCGATGCGATATCATCGGGATTAGGCTGTGTGGTGGTGTTTGTGGTTCCGGTATGGCCGCCGCCACCTTTTCCGCCGCCACCACCTCCGATGCCGCTGTCCGGAACTTCCGGCTCTGAAGACTCCTTCACGGTCTGCGTCATGATACCCTTTCCGAAAGCGCCTGTAATGGCATTAATCTGTGCATCGAGTTGTTTGATGCTATTCGATATCGAATTGACCTGCGACTGGAAGTGACCGACTGCATCGCTCTGTGTGTTACCTACCGCGCCCCAGGATGTGGTATAAGAAACACCTTGTGCTGATTTTGCGCCGGAAAGGTTCTTCTTTGCGCCGGCAAGTTTAACCTCCAGCTCAGCACGCTGCTCGGCAAGACTCTGTATCTGCTTCTTAGCGCCCTGTACCTCATAGAGTTTCACCAGATTGTTGATGTAAGCCTTCAGAGCCTTATCCGATGCTCTGAACTTCTTTGTAGTCTTGTCGATGGTAGCATTATATTGAGGAACTATCTTGTTGAGAGCGTCCACGGCCTTGTATCTTTCGTCCATGGATAGTTTTTCATCTTTCGCTACCTTTACCAGGTTCTCCAGTTTCAGTTTTTCCTCCACAACCTGTTTTTGTGCCTCTGCCCTGATATTGTTGAGCGCCTTCTGTGCCAGCGTTGACGCATCGGCTGCCTTCTTCATATCCCAGAGCTTCATGGCGAGGAGAGCTACTCCTGCAGCAATCAGGCCGAAGACGCTTGCCTTCATGGTGGCGTTCATCGATGCCCATGCTGCCTTTGCCTGGGTAACCCTACCTGTAAGCAGGAGGAACCCTGCCTGCAGCAGCTTCATGAGTCCGGTTCCGGTAGCGCAGATTACGTTCCATGCCTGCTGGGCTGCAGCAGCACCCTTGGTTACGACGATATTCGTCTTGATGGCGTTACTGGTGGCAATCGCTACAACCGTGAAGGCTGTGAGCAGAATGCCGAGCGTCTTTACCACGCCCTGATGCTTTACACACCAGGAAATGAGACTGATGGTGCTCAGCTGCATATCTGCATAGGCATCATCCCATTGTTCCTTGAGCGGGAGGATTTCGTCTCCCAGAGCCTTCTGGGCGTTCTGCAGTTCTACCGTCTTCTGGGCTGCCCGGTCGGCTGCGCTGATATAGGTCTCTCCTGCCGCAGCCAGCTGGGTATCTACAATCTCTGCCACAGCCTTCATGAAGTCGCCCGTCTCCTTGGTCTTCTCCGAGATTTCTGCTGCAGAGATTCCCAGGTTATCGAGGATTAACGGAGACTTGCGGCCGAGACCGGTCACGATGCTGTCGGTCATGTAATCTACCGACTGCCCCGTCTGCTGGGCTTTCAGCTGTGCAAACTCCAGATACTTGCCCAGATCTTCCAGCGGAATGCGGAAATCGTTAGCCTTTACGGCAGCCGTCATCAGCTGAACATCGTTTACGGTTCCCTTGGTTGCCTTACGAAGATTCTCCAAGAGGTCAGGCTGATCCATATCCTTGAAAGCCTTGGTCACACCATCGGCGGTTTCTGCCATCTCCAAGCCACCATCAATAAGTTCCTTGACGGAATCTTTGAAACCTTGTGCGTAACTACCAAAGAGTTCTGCTGCCTTGGTCATCATGTTACCATATAGCATTCCGTTAGCTTGGTCGCTAGCCGCAAGTTCACCAAAACTTTTAGCGTTCTGTTTCAATTCAGCCATTCTACTGCTTACCTCTTGCAACTTTTGTTCCAATATACCATAAAGTTCTGGGTTGAGCGTTTTTGAGGTATTTTCAAATTCCTTCTGCAAACTTTTCTGCTGCTTCTTCAATTGACTAATAGTCATATCAAGCACATTGAGTTTACTGGTCTGCTCGCCTATCTGAGAGGTAAGGTTGCGAATTTCCTTACCAGTCTCGGTATATTGCTTCTTGAGGTTCTTGTAGGTATCAGTCTCTTTCTTGCCAGCTGCCTCCAGCTGAATCATCTGGCTGAGTCGTGCCTTGTTCTCGGAGCGCAGCTTCTTGCTCTGCTGCTCCAGTCGGTATATTTCCTTTTGGGCTGCTGCCGTCTTCACATCGACGGTATAGCGAATTTCGTCTTCCGTTAAATGTTTACTTGCCATAACTTATGATTTTTGAGGGTTGAGTGACTTTTCCAGTTCCTGACGGATGCCTTGGCGTATCTCATCCGTGAAGCCATAACGGAGCTTAGGGAACGTCTCGTGATAGAGCACGCCCCATACCACACGGTTGTAGAGTGCAAGGTTCCTGCGCTTGAACTTGCTGATGCGGTCGTTGCGCTGGCGGTATTGCATATCGAGGAAACGGAGATAAGGAAGGATTCGCACAAAGATGGTGCGGTTCTCGCCCGATATCTGACTGTCGAACGAGTGAGCGGAAAGCGTGGTGAGCAATCGGCCGGTACGGCGCTTATAATGATTGCGCACCACGTTCTCCTGTGTGGAGTATATCTTCAGGATGCCTTCTTGAAGAGTCTCGTGAACAAATTTCTTTTTAACAAGACTGTCTGTTACCATATTCTTTATACATTACTAATTAGCAATGCAAATATAATAACAGGCGAGCATATGGCAAAGGACTAGTACCTGAAGAACTTTACGTATATAAGTATTCCAAACAAAAGAGTAAATATGGTACATAAAGTCAGATAAACAAGCCATTTTGCAAACATCCTCGAGCCGACAACAAACGGTCCAAGAACAAGCGCAATCACGAACGACACGAACTGCACGAAGCCAAAGAAAGTATCTAACATAATCTATATATTTTAATGTGTTACTAATTCTCGGGTGCAAAGATACACCACTTTTTCTGAAAAACCAAATTTATAGCTAAGAAAAAAGATGGCTACCCTCACGGGCAACCACCTTCGGCAAAATTTCAAACTTACTTAGAAGTCTTATGTAGTAAAATAACCAAAAAAATCTATTTCGCGCGAGCCTTCAGATATGCCTCGTAATCCTCCTCGCTTATCTCGAAGCAACAAGTGATATGCGCATTCTTTACGTCGATGTCCTTCGTATGCTCGGCAGCTACAAAATCCGCAAATACATGATTAAGCGCATACATCAACGGGAATTTGTCTCCATCCGTCTTTATCACGAAGTCTCTTTTGCAAAATACATCGCCATTCTTGAGAGGAATGGAACCCTCTCCATAGAAATACTTGGCAGGTTTCTCTCCAGTGAGCAGCTCCGTAAGCTTCTCGTGCATCTCCTTGAGCTGTTCATCGGTAATGTCCGAGATGTACATGCCGTTCATGCTGAGCATGTGTTCACGTGCCGGCTTGCCGGCAACCATCACTTCGCACTCCTCAAAGATAGGGTGCTTTCTTTCTTCCTCCACGTTGGCTGCAACCTTATCTGCAGCATCTTTATTCTGATTTTCCATAATTTACTAGTTTAATTATTATTGTTACTGATTGGCTTGTTCTCTGGAGACCCTTATCCGTTGTTCATGGATTTCCACTTGGCCAAAGTCATATTGAGTGGCTTAGCCTCTTTAGCTCCAAATCGAAGTGCATAGTAGCGATGATCATGCCATCGGATAACAGTCTGCTTGTGTGGAGCATCCTCGATGAATGCAACAGAACCAATAGTTTTGTTGGCTCTCTGAAATTTGAGTTCCACCTTATGGGCGTTCATTTTTTTGCCTATATTCATGAAGTACTGGCACTTGCTGATGTCCTTGGTAGTCAGCTTGGCGATATGCCTTCTTCTGCTTCTATCGTTCTTCATCGCTCATTTCTCCTTTCTTGTCTTTGGTCCAGGCTGGGTGCAGGAGTCCTTCGGTACCTTGTGAGAGTGCCCCCCAGAATTTCTATAGCGCTCGAAGATGTTGTGGCGGATGGACTGAATTTGCTCGTTGACGGCAGCCCAGCGGTTCTTGGCTTCTGCCTTGCCCTCGTTGTGGGTTCGCCCGGCCTCGTTGCGCTCTTTCTTCAACTCTCTGAGGAACAGTTCATACTCCTCCTTGGCCTTCTCGAACTTTTCGCGGGCTTCACGGAGTTCATAGTTCGCCTGGTGCTCCTTCTCCAGTATGGTGTCCATGGTGTTATCATACTCCTGCTGAAGGTCGGCAATCTCGGTGGCGTAGGCTATTCTCGCCTTCGAGAGTTCAAATGTGTTGGCTGCAAGCAGCGTATGGAAGCCCTCTGTTGCGAGCGGCTTATCCTGCGTGCCGGTATTACCTGATGTTAAGTTCTGCGCTGTCTGAGTAGCGGTATTCTGTTCCTGATTATTATTATTCTCCATAATCATCAATTTAAATTAAGTTGTACATAAACATTTGCGTTAAAATTCTCACGGTGCAAAGGTACGAAATCTTTGCTGTACGTCAAAGGACAAACATATGAGTGATGTTTGGCTATTTTTCACTCATTTCTTCCATCGGGCGCCAGAAGACTGCGAAAACAGGGGTTTCACCATCTGCGTCGTACTCTTCGCTCTCTACGAAAATCTGAGGAGCCGCACCGGAATAGAGAACGCCTTCCTTGGCTATCACTCCCTCACAACAGATTTCGGGATGGCGAGGGTCGAAGTATCTTACCCTGGTTCCCTTCTTCATCCTGTCCAGGTTCTTCAGGAACTCTCTCGACTTGATGATGACTATCTTCTTCTTGGCCACCTGCACCCACAGCGGATAGCTATGAGTCATCTTACCTATCTTCAGAGCCAGGTCGAAGGCTGTCTTGGTGCTGAAGGAATCTTTCTCAGACGACACGCTGCATGTGGTGGAAGTAACGTCCGGATAGACCTGCTTATACGTCTCCAGGAGCTGCTTGGTTGATATTTTCTTAACCATAGCAACATCACCTCCCCTCCCATAATGAAGCCACCTAATACAGCTACTGCCATGAAGGCGAAGAAACCTGCCATGGTCATAGCTACTTCGCCATACGTAACCGTCTCCTCGCAAAGGTAGGAAAAGGTCTCGCTCTTGGTCTTGGCGAGCTTCCTGATTTCACACTTGAGGGCCTTCATGCCCTCCTCTACGCTGATGCCTGCAGGGCGCACCTGAGCATCACTAATTAAAATAGATTTCTGCATATCGCATCGTCTTTTAAGCATTAACAGCCGATTGTACAAAAGGGTGGCGGCTGCATTCCCCGTTGCTTAAAAGACGATGACTTATCCGAGAGGACTAATCAAATCTTACGGTTCATGCAGCCGCCATTTATTGCGAGAATTATTTCTCCAGTTAGGAAAATATATTTTCCCAGTTAGGAAAAATATTTTTCCCGATTAGGCATAAAAAAAGCCTGCGGCCTGAAGCCATAGGCGAAACGGTCGCCCTGCCGGATAGTCTACTATCGTCTTTTAAGCGTCGGCAAAGGTAAGAAGAAAATCCGGAACCGCCAAATAAAAATCGGGAAATTTTTCACACGATGAGAATAATTAACACTTAAATATGCTGTAGAGCATAAAAATGAGGGGTTTGGGGAATGAAAAGCCCCGATGCGCTGCTGCACCGGGGCTGATATGTTATTGTTCACCTTTCTGGTAAATTGGAGGAATCTTATTCAATACGAATACCACAGCAAGACCGATAACGGTGGTTACGCCTAACAACCTTTCTCATATCATTACCGATGGCCTCCCAGTCCTTTCTCAGATCTGAAGCATTATCGCCCTTCAGATAATCGTTGAACAGGCTGTTGTCTCCGCCCAGTCTTCCCAGGCTGATCAACCCTTCCAGTAAATTATTAAGTATTCTCATATCTTTCTTATTTTTGAGTGTCCTCGTTCTGTAACTAATTCTCACGGTGCAAATATACTATTATTTTCTGAACAGAACAAACGAAAGCGGGTATTTAACACAAAAAACTTGAAAATGGGAATGAAAAGCCCCCGATGCATCTCGCACCAGGGGCTTCTAAAGCGATCTTTTAAATTTAATTTCATGAAGTACAATCGGCACGAAAGCCGACCGAACTGTTCTTTAAACGTACTGTAGAACTGGTCTATCTATCAACATACCAGCATCTAAATCTCCTTTTATTCTTTTTGTTTAGAAGGTGTCCCCCGGCACGGAATCGTGTCGGGGGACGATGTGTGAATAGATAACCCTATGCTAACTGCAAAGAGCTAATGCGTTGTCCAATCTCCTGGACGGCACGATTGAAAATATCTTTCTGCTCGGAATTGAGCGTATAAGCATGACCACGAACCTCTGAGCCATTGAGACGCTGAGAGAGCCATGCAGCGCTTTTACCGAAGTATTTCTGTGCGATGTATCTTAGTGGAAGCAATTTATAATCTTCCTCTGCAAGCTGCTCACGCAAAGTGGCAACCTCCAGCTTCAGGTTTGCTACTCTATCTACAACCACCTCACTAATATATTTCTTATCCTCCTCCGTAGCATTTGCGCTGAGATAGCGATGAATCTCGTCTCTGCGCTCTTTGCTCTTGACATCCTGCTTGCTAGCCAATGCCATATACTCTGCCATTAATTCTTTAATATGCTCCATATTCTTATATTTATATTGTTTAAAGAACCTCCCCCTTAGGGGAGGACTTTTTAGTTTTTCTTTGCTTGTAGAGCTTAGAAAGGTCTGCGAGTCTCAAATCAATCTGTCTCTCGTAATCGAAGACCAAGTCTTTCAGTTCGAGAAGGGCCTTGATTTCGTCTTCCTTTCTTTTAATTTCTTGCTCTAACTCTTTTTGTGTCATACGCTTAAAATTAAATTGTTAAACATCTAGTTATCTATTCACGATGCAAAGATACATAAAATTCTTTTAATAACCAAATAAAACATAAACTTTCTTTTATGTTTAACTCATTTTTAACATCTTGATACGGGAAATAAGCGGAAAAAGTGTATCTTTGCAAGAAAGAAATGTTTCACCTATTAATATATATAAGGTATGGAAAAGATAATAAGTAACAAGGCAGCATCCTTTGCCAGCATGGAGCTTGCCAGATTTGCGCTGGAACGGGCAGACCAGAGAGCCAGCAGCATCCTGGAGCAGTACCGCAAGTCAACCGACCGCAACTATACGCTGGCAGGCTTCATCATGACGGTATTCATGGCCCTCACGGCTTTCCTTGCCACGGAAAAGATGACCATGGTGCTGATAACAATCACACTCCCTTTATGGGTAGGAACCGGAACGGCGCTGCTCATTCTGTTCTGTAAGGTAATGTGGGTACACGACTTCATGGCGCTGGGAGATGATGCTGCCACGATGCTGAGAGATGACCTGGTAGACGTGGCCATGAACAAGGGCTTGCAGGATGAAGGAAAGGCAAACGATGAATACCTGCACCATCTCGTAATATCATCCATCAGGCGCACTCATAACGACACAGAGTATAACCGCGCCTGCCTTAACAGAAGGAACCGATACGTAAAACGAGCGATGACCGCAATCATCGCCTCTGTAATAGTGAGTGCAACGACTACGGTCATCATGCTGACCTTATCTTTTCTTGGGATTATTCCCGTGACTTGAAGTGTCCGGATAACTGTTCGGATCCTCTGGCCAACCATCCTCATTGTAGTTTGGTTTCATAATCAATAAAAAGGGCCCGTGCATCCGGAGAGCAGTCCTTCAGCACGAGCCACACAGCTGTATTTCTTTTCACTTGTTATGTACAAACTCTGCTCAATCTGCACACAACCTTAGTTTAATGTCATCATTACGCCTGCAAAGATAGTACTTTTCTTCGAAACCATCAAACATTTTGCTGATTATTTTCAGAAAACAGCAAGAAAAGGCCCCGATGCATTGCTGCACCGGGGCTGAGTTGAGTTATTGAACATGTTAGCTATGCTAACTGCAATGCGCCACAAGGCTATGGCGACTTCTGTCTTATGGGGAACGATGACCCCAGCCTCATTATATCCTGTCCGCAGCCGCACGCAAGCGATTGGAAACATCGCAAAGTGCTCCACGGAGCATAACCTTCTCTTCTTCGGTGAAACCGCCTACACCACCATTTCCGTCAATACCATCGAGCTTATGATAAAGCCATGATGCCGATTTTCCGAAATAGGTATGTGCTATCTCGCGCCATGATACCGTCATCTGGATATCCTGTATGCGCTGCTTTACTGTGCTGTCCTTAGCCTGCTTCATTGTTACTTCCATAATCTTATGCTTTTAATGCCCTCCCCGAAGGGAAGGCTGTTGTTAATACTTGGTGTAATACTCTGGTGGCTCAATCATCTCATCAAACAGCTGCTGAGCGTACCATAATAACTGTGGGTTACCTCTAGGGTATGACTTCCGGAAATTTCTGATAGCTTCTATCAGTTCTTCCTCTTTTTCTGTTACTAAAATCTTCTTCATATCGTTTTATTTTAAGACTCTGCAAAGATACTACTATTTTTCGTAGTAGCCAAATATTTTATACGAAAAATCGTAGTATTAACTATGTTTAAGCTTTCTGTATGTGAAAAGGTAGAAAATGAGCGGGAAATTTTCAGAAAACAGCAAGAAAAAAGCCCCGATGCATCTCGCACCGGGGCTTCCTGATAATTTTGATAACTTTATAAACTTGGAAAACCGTACTCTACAACAAGAACGATAGATTTCCATATGAGAATTAGAACACACGCTTGTGCAATGTTAGAAGATCATATTACTATAACTAATAATCATGAGTATAAAAAAGATACATCTAATATAAAATTCAGCCAAACTATACCTATAAACACTTAAACCTATTTTCTAAACATAATAATCCTGGGATAAGAGAGCCTGGAGTGCGGGTTCTGACCCACCACCTCCATGCGCACACCCTTTGTCCCGTAACGAAAGAAGAGGAACCTCTTCGGCACACGATGAACAATCATCTGGAGGGTATCGCGACTCTCGATATGCACCTGCATGCTGTCACCCTCGATTTCGCCCCGCAGGGTTATCCATGGATCACTCCAGGAAACCGTCTGCGAGACGTCGGGCGGTCGGTAGGAACCGGAAAGAAGCCGACTGCATGTATCGTGAGGAACCGGCCGGATGGCTGCCTTCACGTCTACCTGGGTGGTGGCAGAGGTTGTAGCTGCCGCCATGATCCGGCTGTTCTTTATCTTGAGTTCCTTCCTGTTAACGGCAAGGAGAGAGTCCGGACTGCGTTTCAGATCAGACGTCTTCAACGTGATGGCTGGCACGGAAGCTCTTGGCCTGCCTGACTGCGTGCGGCCTATCTCTACCTTGCCGTTGTGAAGGAGGATATCCTGATTCTCTTTCGTGCGCTCCGTTTCGCCCCTGAGGTCGTGACACTCCTTGAATGCCACAACCAGGGCGAGCGGAATCAGCACGAGAAAAATAACCTTAATAAAACCTATAAACCTATTCACAACAAAAATAACAACAAAACACTTAAAACTTATACACACTTCCGCCGGATCGTCTTGATAATCGAGGTAATGGTGGTGAGGTACGTAGGATCTGTAGCGTACTTGCACCCTACCCCGTCGCATATCTTCTGGGCAAACTTGAACGGGTCCTTGCGGCATGGCCAGGCATCCTTATAGCCCGGCTTCTGGAAGAGACGTTCATGTTCCTTCAGACAGTCTCCTATAGAGTCGAAATCCTTGAAGGCACGCATCACGGTATAATACCAGAGATTTTTGCCTGCTACCTTGCACACGGATACGATACGGTCTGGCTCCTTGAACTTCTGTTTAGGAGTCTTGAAGTATTCGTGAGTCTTCACCATGACGATATCTCCGTCCCACTGGCTGCCCTTGGTAATACCGAAGAGGTTAGCCTTACCGATAACCCTTGCACCCCATCCTGTCTCGAGCATCGCCTGGGCAGTAACGAAGGCAGGATCTATTTCTGTTTTTGCCTCCACGGCCGCAGCATACACCTGACGGGCGAAGGCTAATTGAGTTTTACTTGCCATATCTTTATATATATTATAATAACCTGTTGGCGGAATTAAAAAACCGCCTGAAAATTAGTATATTTTTATGGAGAAA
>ENA-OZRY01000046-OZRY01000046.1-human-gut-metagenome-genome-assembly--contig:-NODE-46-length-30216-cov-23.978880_pt1 | contig 30216 bp, 21 predicted proteins | sample MGYA00243275_ERZ653959 | MGnify/ENA primary metagenome ERZ653959 (study PRJEB26926, sample SAMN06164579) | human gut metagenome | biome: ENVO:00009003; feature: ENVO:2100002; material: ENVO:00002003...
TCGCACAACAGCTGTTGTGCGCTTGCATAACAGCTGATATGCGCATGCACAACAGCTGATGTGCATGCGGTGACCAACTGTTGTGCGCCAACTATTTTCCAAACTTATGGCACATCCTCTTTTTCTTTTTATAGACTCCTAATAAGCATTCTTGTCAGGGCAGATAATGCTCTTGGCGGTCATGAAGATAATCTTGATATCAAGCCAGAACGACCAGTTCTCTATATACCAGATATCACGGCGGATACGTTCCTCCATCTGCCAGAGCTCCTTGGTCTCACCACGGAATCCGGTAACCTGAGCCCAACCTGTGATACCAGGCTTGGAGAAGTGGCGAACCATATACTTATCTATCAGGCTTCCATACACCTCTGTATGATGCAGCATGTGAGGGCGCGGACCCACAATACTCATGTCTCCCTTAAGAACATTGAAGAATTGAGGAAACTCATCTATGTTCGTCTTTCTCATAAAGTTGCCGAAAGCAAATTTACGTGGGTCGTTCTTTGTTGCCTGTGCCTTGTCTGCATCCTTGTTCACATGCATGGAACGGAATTTAAGACAGTAGAAGGTATCACCATTCAGACCCGTTCTTGCCTGTTTGAAGAAAATTGGACCAGGACTCTGAATCTTGATGATGAGAGCTATGAATGGAATGAATGGTAGAACGCACAAACATGCAAGCCCGCTCACCACGATGTCGAAGCTACGCTTGATAATGCGGTTTGACGTGTTTGTTAGGGGTTCTATGCGGTTTGAATATACCGTTCTTCCCATGAAATTCCGGGCATCAAGATGCAATTTGTACTCACCAAACACACGTGGCAGGTAGTAGAAGTGTATCACATTCTTATCACAGAAGTGTATGATATTGATGATCTCAGGATCTTTATGCGACAGGCAGCAGAAAACCTCGTCAATATTGGAAGGTTCACCATTGATGGTATCATTCATGGTAGAAGAGATAATCTCTTTGAGCTCTTTCATGTTTCCTATTCTTTTCAACCCTTCCGGATTATCAGTGATGTCTTCATCTGCATAATATCCTTTTACGATATAACCTGCCGAGGGATCTTCTGTCATCGTCTTGTACATCTCGCTCACGGCAGGATCGTTACCTACAAAGATGACGGTGCGTGAGTTGCGGCCCTTAGAGCGGAAATACTTTAGTAATTTGAGCTCGCAGAGTCGGCTTATGATGAGAGACAGATAGAATGTTATGCCGAAGATAATGCTGAAGGAGAACATCTTTCCCCCGTGACCGAGTAGTCTTGAGAAGGTAAAGAAACAGAATGTTGTTGCTGCAGCCAGATATAAAGTACGCTTTGTAACCTGCAGGAACCCGATCTTTCTGACATGAATGATGGTGGAATAGAAGTATTCGCCTAGGAACAAGGCTGCATTGGCAACAAAAAAGGTAATCTTTGTTGCTTTGTCGAAATACGCAGGTATGAGTTCTTGACCATATTGGGTATAGAACAACAGTACGATGTTGAGAATAACGAAATCGGCACCTATCACCAGTCTCCTTATCATTTCATTTCCTTTATAATGCTTGTTCGTCATTTGCTTATGTTTATTATGCTCCTAATTATTTATATATCTTTTTAAGTTATTTGAGGTATGCTTAAACTGATATTTGGTCGCAAAGGTAATAATAATTGTTGAAAATCGGAAATAAATCAGCAAAAAAATATCGAAATAAACCAACTTGAACCAACTTGAACCAGGTTTTCTTGTTTTTAATCTGTTTAAATGATGTTTTTTCTTCCTTTTTACTTTCTTGCGCATATCTAGATATTTTTATATGAATAGGTAGTTTTTTTAGAAATTGCTTGGTGGTCTCAAAAGAAAAACGTACTTTTGCAGCCGGATTATCACGGATGATTCTTCTTTGAGACCTGTTGGTACTGGGGGTAAACTCCTGATGTGATGCTGTCTCTCATTGTTAATTTGTGAAATCTTAAGTATGAACAATAAACGATTTAAATAGTAATAATATGCAATTAATTTTATTATCGGGTGGCTCGGGTAAAAGGCTATGGCCACTTAGCAATAATGCTAGAAGCAAACAGTTCTTGCCATTGCTCGAAAAGGAGAACGGGGAGATGGAAAGTATGGTTCAGCGCGTGGTACGTCAAGCTCAGGAAGCAAATCTGACCAACGATATTACGCTTGCTACAAACGCCAGTCAGCTGGATATCATACAGAACCAGCTGGGAGAGCGGGTTTCTGTGGTTACCGAACCGGAGAGGCGGGATACTTTCCCTGCTATCGCTTTAGCTGCAAGTTATCTGAAACTGAAGAAGAAATGTGAGGATGACGAGGTTGTGGTTATTATGCCTTGTGATCCTTATACCGAGTTGGAATATTTCCATACCATAGCCCGTATGATGGAATGTGTGGAGAAAAACGTCGCCGACCTCGTGCTGATGGGTATCAAACCTACGTATCCAAGTGCAAAATATGGTTATGTGGTTCCTTTTGCTGAAGGAGAGAAGTATCAGATAGTGAAGAGATTTACCGAGAAACCGGATGTGCCTACAGCAGAGAAACTCCTGGAGGAGGGTGCTTACTGGAATGGTGGTGTCTTCGCTTTCCGTTTGGGCTATATGATGCAGATTGTACGTAAGTATATGCAGAGTGAGAACTTTGAAGATACTCGTGCAAGATATAGCGAATTTCCAAAAATCTCTTTCGACTACGAGGTGGCGGAGAAGGCTGAATCGGTAGCGGTAGTACCGTTTAATGGTGAATGGAAGGACCTGGGTACCTGGAATACACTCACTGATGAGCTGCACCATGCCAGCATCGGTAATGCGGTGATGGGAAGTCATTGCGAGAATACGCATGTCATCAACGAACTCCAGTTGCCTCTGTATGTGGATGGCTTGAAGGATGCTGTTGTTGCAGCGAGTCCTGATGGCATCTTCGTCTGTGCAAAGAAATATTCCGAGGACATCAAGAAGGCGGTAGAACATCTTACTCCGCGTCCGATGTATGAGGAAAGAAGGTGGGGTACTTATCGGGTGATTGACGATTCTGAGTATGCTGACGGCAATCATTCGCTCACCAAGAGTATTACCTTGAAGCCAGGTAAGAATATCAGTTATCAGCTTCATCACCATCGTTCAGAGGTGTGGACATTCGTAGAAGGTGAGGGCATCTTTGTACTTGATGGTGAGGAGAAACATGTGAAGGCTGGTGATACCGTGGTGATTCCTCTGGAGCATTATCATGCCATCAAGGCGATTACACAGCTGACTTTCATCGAAGTTCAGAATGGTAATCCACTGGTTGAGGAGGATATTGAAAGATTCGATTATCAATGGAAAATGAAATAAAACACAAGCTTTTGTGATATAATGTCAGTATTTAAACGTGTCAAAGTGTCAGTATGGATGCTTTGGCACGTTTTTCGTATACTGGCGGGGTGACGGGTAGCAATACCTGTTGGCAAAATAAATGTATAACAATTAAAATATTATAGAATCATGAACATTAAACCATTAGCAGACAGAGTGCTGGTACTTCCTGCACCAGCTGAAGAAAAAGTAGGTGGAATTATTATCCCTGATACAGCAAAAGAGAAACCACAGCGTGGTAAGGTCGTTGCTACAGGTAAGGGTACGAAAGACGAAGAGATGATTCTCAAAGAAGGTGATACCGTACTCTATGGTAAGTATGCTGGTACAGAACTCGAATTCGATGGTACTAAATATATCATGATGCGTCAGAGCGATGTACTCGCTGTAGTAGAAGAGTAATTCTTAAAGGTAAAAAAGTAAAAAGGTAAAAACTTTTTGCTGATATTTATTTAAACATTATTAGAAAGAATATATTATGGCTAAAGATATTAAATATAATATGGATGCCCGCGACCTCTTGAAGAAGGGTGTTGATCAGTTGGCAAATGCAGTAAAGGTAACTCTCGGTCCTAAGGGCCGCAACGTGGTAATCGAAAAGAAGTTTGGTGCTCCTCAGATTACTAAGGATGGTGTTACCGTGGCTAAGGAAGTAGAGTTAGAGAATAAATTCGAAAATACTGGTGCTCAGCTTGTTAAGAGCGTTGCTAGTAAGACTGGTGATGATGCCGGTGATGGTACAACAACTGCTACTATCCTGACTCAGGCTATCGTAACAGAGGGCTTGAAGAACGTTACTGCAGGTGCAAACCCAATGGACTTGAAGCGTGGTATCGACAAGGCTGTAGCTGCTGTTGTTGCCTTCATCAAGGAACATGCTGAACAGGTAGACGACAACTACGATAAGATTGAGCAGGTGGCTACTGTTTCTGCCAACAATGATGCTGAGATTGGTAAGCTCTTGGCTGACGCAATGCGCAAGGTTTCTAAGGATGGTGTCATCACTATCGAGGAGAGCAAGAGCCGTGATACCAACATCGGTGTTGTTGAGGGTATGCAGTTTGACCGTGGTTATTTGAGCGGTTACTTCATGACTGATGCAGACAAGATGGAGTGTGTAATGGATAACCCATACATCCTTCTTTATGATAAGAAGATTTCTAACTTGAAGGAGTTCTTGCCAATTCTCCAGCCTGCTGCTGAGAGTGGTCGTCCTTTGTTGGTTATCGCTGAGGATGTTGATTCTGAGGCTTTGACTACTTTGGTAGTTAACCGTTTGCGTGGCGGTTTGAAAATTTGCGCTGTGAAGGCTCCAGGCTTCGGTGACCGTCGCAAGGCCATGTTGGAGGATATCGCAGTATTGACAGGCGGTGTTGTTATCTCTGAGGAGAAGGGCTTGAAGTTGGAGCAGGCAACTTTGGATATGCTGGGTTCTGCAGACAAGGTTACCGTCAACAAGGACAATACAACAATTGTTAATGGTCATGGCGAGAAGGCTAATATCCAGGATCGCGTAGCTCAGATCAAGAACGAAATTGAGAATACCAAGTCTTCATATGATAAGGAGAAACTTCAGGAGCGTCTGGCTAAGCTCGCTGGTGGTGTAGCTGTCCTTTATGTAGGTGCCAACTCTGAGGTTGAGATGAAGGAGAAGAAGGATCGTGTTGATGATGCACTCTGCGCTACCCGTGCCGCTATCGAGGAAGGTATTGTTGCTGGTGGTGGAACTACTTATATCCGTGCTCTCGAAGCATTGAAGGATATGAAGGGTGATAACGCTGACGAGACAACAGGTATCCGTATCGTAGAGCGTGCTATTGAGGAGCCTCTCCGTCAGATTGTTGCCAATGCCGGTGGCGAGGGTTCTGTAGTAGTAAATAAGGTACGCGAGGGCGAGGGTGACTTCGGTTACAATGCCCGCAAGGACGTTTACGAAGATATGCGTCAGGCTGGTATCGTAGATCCTGCCAAGGTAGAGCGTGTAGCTTTGGAGAATGCTGCTTCTATCGCAGGCTTGTTCCTGACAACAGAGTGTGTGTTGGTTGACAAACCAGAGCCTGCACCAGTTGCACCAGCTGCAGCACCAGGTATGGGTGGCATGATGTAATTAGATGAACAATTTGCGCAAATAAAGCACATCGTAAGACTGCGAGTTTGCAAAGCGAAAATATCAAATAGGGGTGATTCTCAGAGAATTATCCCTATTTTTTTGTTTTTTTAGTCATAAAGATGCAAAAAATAGCAAAATTATTTGGTTTGAATAATCTTTTTTTGTAACTTTGCATCGTAAATAAAAGAAAGTATCATCCGAAGGGATGGCAAAGATATTTTTTTGATTTGTTTTAGTAGATTAGTTTTTAAGTAGTTTGTTTTTGGAAATCGGTTGTCGTGAGACATCCGATTTTTTTTTGTTTTTATTTTGTTTTCTCAATTTAATTGTGTAATTTTGCAGCATAATAGAAAATTCATAGCATGAACAATATTGATTGGAAAAAAGCAGTGGTCTTTCTGATTGTTATCGGAGGACTCATTTATATTACGAAGGCAGAGTTGGGAATGACTACTACAAACTCGTTCCTTACTACGCTGGGTATCTTATTGCTTCTCTTTATCGGAGATAACTTCGCACAGAAGATTGATGATGATCGGAAACGACGTAAACTGAATAATGATGGAAAAGCTGATTGATCTATATAAGAAATGGGCGGGTGAAGAACCGGCTGATGTCATAAAATTGGCAGGGCAGGGGAGTAACCGGCAGTATTTCCGTATCATTGGGCATGATGGTGATACGGTAATTGGTGTGATAGGAACCAGTCGTGATGAGGATCATGCCTTTGTATATCTGGCTCAGCATTTCCAGCTCAGACAGTTGCCTGTTCCACAGATTCTGGCGGTGAGCGATGATGAACTCTGCTATCTTCAGATAGACCTTGGCGGTACTTCGCTTTTCGATGCCATCAAGGGCGGACGAGATGCGGGCGGACGTTACAATCAGAAAGAGAAGGAACTCCTTAAGAAAACCATTCGTGAACTTCCGAATATCCAGATTCGCGGTGCAAGAGGATTGGATTGGCAGAACTGCTATCCGCAGCCAGAATTCGATGTAGACAGTGTGCTCTTCGACCTCAACTACTTCAAGTATTGTTTTCTGAAGCCTACCGATTTGGATTTTCACGAACTAAAGCTCGAAGCCAACTTCCGGCTTTTTGCCAAGGATTTGACATCAGAACCGATGGATTGTTTCCTTTATCGCGATTTTCAGGCGCGCAACATCATGCTGGATGATAAGGGGAATCCATACTTTATTGATTTTCAGGGCGGTAGAAAAGGACCGTTCTATTATGACCTCGCCTCATTCCTCTGGCAGGCATCTGCTAAGTATCCGTTCAAACTGCGCAGAGAACTGGTTTGGGAATACTACCAGTCATTGAAGCATTATACCGAGGTACCATCGGTGCGCCATTTTGTAAACCGGTTGAGTCTTTTTGTGCTCTTCCGTACCTTACAGGTTTTGGGCGCCTACGGATTCCGCGGCTATTTCGAACGCAAGAAGCATTTCATCGACAGTATTCCGCCAGCTATCCAGAATCTGCGAGATCTTCTGAAGATGGGTGACAAGGTATTCCCTTATCCTTATATGATGGATATGTTGAGAAGACTGACCGAATTGCCACAGTTCAAGGTGATAGAGAGTGTGGCGCTGAGTCGTGCAGACGGCTATAAGACTACCGACAATAATATCTATCGTGCGCATCCGCAGGACGGACCTGCCACCTATTCTAAATATGATGGTAAGGGACCGCTGGTGGTAAGAGTGTATAGTTTTTCCTTCCGTAAGGGCATTCCAGAGGATCCGTCGGGCAATGGTGGAGGTTATGTCTTCGACTGCAGAAGTACCCATAACCCTGGCAGATACGAGCCTTATAAGAAGTTGACGGGTCTGGATGAGCCTGTTATCCGATTCCTGGAGGATGATGGTGAGATATTGAAGTTCCTGGATCATGTTTATGCACTTGCCGACCATCATGTAAACCGCTACATGCAGCGTGGTTTCACCTCTCTGATGTTCTGTTTCGGATGTACAGGCGGTCAGCATCGCAGTGTATATTCTGCGCAGCATCTTGCCGAACATATTCACCAGAAGTTTGGTGTAGAAGTGCAGATTTGTCATCGTGAACAGCATATTGAACAGGTTTTGCCGGCAAAACAATAGAAAATAGCGTGCAAATTTGGCTATCTCGCAAAAAGTTAGTAAATTTGCACGCACATTTTAAAATAGCTATTTAGCAATGATGCAAGCAATGATATTCGCAGCAGGTTTGGGCACTCGCCTTAAGCCACTTACCGACCGCATTCCGAAGGCTCTGGTAAGTGTCGGGGGAGAACCTTTGCTCAAACGTGTCATCTTTCAGTTGAAGGATGCCGGTTTCACTCGCATTGTAGTGAACGTGCATCATTTCTCCCAACAAATTATCGATTATCTCAGAGCACATGACAACTTCGGTATGGACATCCGTATCAGTGATGAGAGTGAAAAGCTGCTCGAAACGGGTGGAGGTATCCGGAAGGCATGGCCGCTCTTCAACCAGTCAGAGCCTATTCTTATCCACAACGTGGATATTCTGAGTAATGTAGATCTGAAGAAATTCTACCAGATGGAGAGTAGGGATATGATTGCTGCCCGCCTGATGGTGAGCGAACGCAAGACCAAGCGCTATCTGCTCTTTGATGACAGTATGCGACTGGTGGGATGGACGAATATAGAAACGGGCGAGGTGAAGAGTCCTTATCCTGATCTCAATCCCAAAGATTATAAGATGTATGCTTTCTCGGGCATCCACATGGTTGCTCCATCGCTCTTTCCATTGATGGAGGAGGAACCGGACAAGTTCCCTATCATGGACTTCTATCTGAAGCATTGCGACAAGGTGCGCATAGAGGGATATGTAAAGAACGGCCTCAAGCTGATGGATGTGGGAAAGCAGGAGACGCTGAAAGAGGCGGAAGCATTCCTGAAATCGTTAGTTAGTAGTTTATAGTTAATAGCGGCTATGCCGTATAGCAAGATTACTATAAACTATAAATTGTAAACTGTAAATTAAAATTAGATATTATGCAACAGAAGATTATTATTTTGGATTTCGGTTCACAGACCACACAGCTCATCGGCCGTCGTGTCCGTGAACTCGATACCTTCTGCGAGATCATGCCTTACAACAAGTTTCCAAAGGATGACCCATCAGTCATTGGTGTCATCTTGAGCGGTAGCCCTTATTCCGTTCATGATCCGGAAGCTTTCAAGGTAGATCTGAGCCAGTTTATCGGTCGCATTCCTGTACTCGGCATCTGCTACGGGGCTCAGTTCCTCTCTTACGCCCAGGGCGGTAAGGTGGAGGCTGCTGACAGCCGTGAGTATGGTCGTGCCAACTTGGAGCATTTCGATAAGGAGAATCCCTTGTTCAAGGGATTCATCGAGAACTCTCAGGTTTGGATGAGCCATGGTGATACCATCACTGCTATCCCTGATGATTACAAGTGCATCGCTTCTACTGCTAATGTGAAGTATGCTGCTTATGCTTCTACCAAACAGCCTGTATGGGCAGTACAGTTCCACCCAGAGGTGTTCCACTCTTTGCAGGGTACACAGCTCTTGAAGAACTTCGTGGTTGATATCTGCGGAAGTAAGCAGGACTGGAGTGCTGACTCTTTTGTTGAGACAACAGTTGCTGAGTTGAAGGAACAGTTGGGCGACGATAAGGTTATCCTCGGTCTTTCTGGCGGTGTTGATTCCAGTGTGGCTGCCGTTCTCCTGAACAAGGCTATCGGTAAGAACCTTACCTGTATCTTCGTAGATCATGGTATGTTGCGCAAGAATGAGTTCCGTGACGTGATGGAAGATTACAAGTGCTTGGGCTTGAACGTAATCGGCGTGGATGCATCAGAGAAGTTCTTTGCTGACCTGGCTGGTGTTACTGACCCTGAGAAGAAACGTAAGATTATCGGCCGCGACTTCGTGGAGGTTTTCAATGCTGAGGCTAAAAAGCAGACTGGTGCCAAGTGGTTGGCTCAGGGTACCATCTATCCTGACCGTATCGAGAGTTTGAATATCACCGGTAAGGTGATCAAGAGTCATCACAACGTAGGTGGTCTTCCTAAGGAGATGAACCTTCAGTTGTGTGAGCCTTTGAAGTGGCTGTTCAAGGATGAGGTTCGCCGTGTAGGTCGCTCTATGGGTATGCCAGAGCACCTGATTACTCGTCACCCATTCCCAGGTCCTGGTTTGGCTGTCCGTATCTTGGGCGATATCACTCCTGAGAAGGTACGTATCCTTCAGGATGCTGACGATATCTATATCCGTGGCTTGCGTGAGTATAAAGTGAAGTTGAGTGGTGAGGAAGCTCGTCGCGTCCTGGCTGCCGGTGTTCCTGCTGACATGCAGAATGGCGAGATCGAGGTTTCTCTCTACGATCAGATCTGGCAGGCTGGTACCGTATTGCTTTCTACTGTCCGTTCAGTAGGTGTGATGGGGGATGAGCGTACATACGAGCACCCGGTTGCCTTGCGTGCTGTAACCAGTACAGATGCGATGACTGCTGACTGGGCACATCTTCCTTATGATTTCATGGCTAAGGTAAGTAATGAGATTATTAATAAGGTGAAGGGTGTAAACCGTGTATGTTATGACATCTCTTCAAAACCACCTTCGACAATTGAGTGGGAATAAACAGAATTAAAAGTCGCCTTCAAAGAGGGCGACTTTTTTTTATTCTTATTTCTGGTTCTTCAGGAGATCACGTATTTCCATGAGGAGTTTTTCTTCATTGCTTGGCACCGGAGCCTTAGGAGCTTCTGCCGTTTTTTCCTCTTCCTTCTTCTTGGAAATCTTGTTCACCACCTTGATGAGCATGAAGATACAGAAGGCAACGATGAGGAAGTCGAAACAGGTCTGGAGGAAGTTACCGTAGTTGATGGTAGCCGCCTTCAGTTCCTCACCTCCTACATTGACGGTAGGGAGGGTGAATTTGAGGTCGGCGAAATTCACGCCGCCAATCAGCCATCCTATAGGAGGCATGATGACGTCATCTACAACAGAGCTTACGATTTTGCCAAAGGCACCACCGATGATGACACCGACAGCCATGTCGAGCACATTGCCACGCATGGCGAATTCCTTGAATTCATTCAAAAATTTACTCATACTTTTATCTTTTTAATTATAACTATAGTTTGATTGTTTTTCTTTTTCTCTTTTCTTATATATATAATAAGGTATAGAATGCTGAGTTTTTTTCTTTGCTTTTTGCAATATGGAGTTGTCAGTATGGCATGTAATGGGTGAAAATAATGCCAATATTAAAGCTCTACTATTCTTTTTTAACTTATTTAATACTCATTCTGGTTGCAAAGTTAGAAAAAAATTAGTAACTTTGCGCTCGAAAAGAAGAAAAAATGCTCTAAGGCGTAAAATTTTGAATGTTTCAGCATCGGATGAACGCTTGAAAGCAGTAAAAAAGTAATTTTTATTAAACTTTTAATTTAAATATTAAGAACAATGATTAAGATTGGTATTAACGGATTTGGCCGTATCGGTCGTTTCGTATTCCGTTCTACAGTTGAGGCTGAGAACGCAAAGGAAGTACAGGTAGTAGCTATCAATGACTTGTGCCCAGTTGATTACATGGCTTACATGTTGAAGTATGATACAATGCACGGTCATTTCGACGGTACTATCGAGGCTGACGTTGAGAAGAGCGAGTTGATCGTTAACGGTAACCACATCCGTGTTACTGCTGAGCGTGATCCTGAGAACTTGAAGTGGGATGAGGTTGGTGCTGAGTACGTAGTTGAGTCTACAGGTCTCTTCCTCGCTTATGACAAGGCTGAGAAGCACTTGAAGGCTGGTGCTAAGTACGTAGTACTTTCTGCTCCTTCTAAGGCTGACGCTAACGGTAACCAGGCTGATATGTTCGTTTGCGGTGTTAACACTGACAAGTACAATGGTCAGAAGATCGTTTCTAACGCTTCTTGTACAACAAACTGCTTGGCTCCTATCGCTAAGGTATTGAACGATAACTTCGGTATCGAGACAGGTTTGATGACAACTGTTCATTCTACAACTGCTACACAGAAGACTGTTGATGGTCCATCTATGAAGGACTGGCGTGGTGGCCGTGCAGCTGCTGGCAACATCATCCCTTCTTCTACAGGTGCTGCTAAGGCTGTAGGTAAGGTTATCCCTGAGTTGAACGGTAAGTTGACAGGTATCTCTATGCGTGTTCCTACTTTGGACGTATCTGTTGTTGACTTGACAGTTAACTTGAAGAAGGCTGCTTCTAAGGAGGCTATCTGCGCTGCTATGAAGGCTGCTTCTGAGGGTGAGTTGAAGGGTGTACTCGGTTACACAGAGGATGCTGTTGTTTCTTCTGACTTCTTGGGTTGCGCTTTGACATCTATCTTCGACGCTAACGCAGGTGTTTATTTGACAGACAACTTCGTTAAGGTTGTTTCTTGGTATGACAACGAGATTGGTTACTCACACAAGGTTGTTGAGTTGATCAAGATCATGAAGAAGCACAACGGTTAATTCGTTGTCTCTTAACGATTAAGTATATGGCCGTCCAGCATTTTTTCAATGCTGGACGGCTTTTTGTTTTTATAAGAGAGAATTTCTTTTCATTTTATTTTGTTTTCTCAATAATTTCATTTAACTTTGCGGCATGAAATATTCGATGATGACCATATTGGGACCTACGGCGAGTGGTAAGACGAGTCTTGCTGCCGCTCTTGCAGCCAGGATCAATAGCCTGGGTGCCCATTTGTCGGGTACCTCTGCCAAGGGCGCTGAAATCATTAGTGCTGACAGCCGCCAGGTATATCGCGGCATGGATATAGGTACAGGTAAGGATCTGGCTGACTATACCATCCATGGCAAGCAGATACCTTATCACCTCATTGACATCTGTGAGCCTGGTACGAAATATAATCTCTTTGAATATCAGCAGGATTTTTATGATGCCTATCAGGATATTCAGAAGAGAGGGGCATTTCCGATATTATGTGGAGGTACAGGACTCTATATTGAGTCGGTGCTGAAAGGTTATCATCTCTCACCTGTTCCGCAGAACCCGGAACTCCGTGAGTCATTGGCTCATAAGAGTTTAGAGGAACTTACGCTGATACTGAAAGAGCTGAAGGCGAAAACGGGTTCTAATATGCACAATCGCACAGACGTGGATACAGCACAGCGAGCTATCCGGGCGATAGAGATTGAAAGCTATAATCTGGAGCATCCGATGCCCGAACGTGAACTCCCTGCGGTTGATTCGCTGATTATCGGTGTCAGCATAGACCGGGACGCAAGAAGGGAGAAAATTTCACGGAGACTGAAACAGCGATTGGATGAGGGAATGGTAGATGAAATCAAGGGACTGCTAGATCGTGGTATTCCTGCCGAAAATCTCATCTATTATGGTTTGGAATATAAGTTTATTACAGAATATGTGATCGGTAAGACTTCATACGATGAGATGTATCGCGGTCTGGAAATAGCAATCCATCAGTTTGCCAAAAGGCAGATGACGTGGTTCAGAGGTATGGAGCGCAGAGGCTTTACTATCCATTGGGTAGATGCATTGCAGCCAATGGAGAAAAAGGTGGAGACGGTTTTGGAGCTGATGAGGAGCTAGGCTGCGGCCTGGAATCTGGCTAGGGCTGGCATCCGATGGAATCGGATGCAACGATGGCTAGGCAGAAGTAATATTTTTCTAATTACAAAGAAGAGACAAATTACAAAGAAGAGACAATGGTAAACGAGAATAAATGGGGGCTGCTTTATTGCCCTAGAGGAGGCTGGCGAAGTAACAAGCGCTGGGAAAAAATAGAGAAGGTGCTCAAGCAGCAGGGCGTGGATTACGACTTTGTGCAGAGCGAGAATCAGAAGAGCGTAGAACGGCTCATCAGAATGTTTATCAACAATGGTTATAAGACCATTGTCATCGTTGGTGGAGATTCTGCGCTCAATGATGCCGTAAACTGTCTGATGCAGATAGATCCGAAAGAAAGAGAAGAGGTGGCACTGGGTGTTATTCCTAACGGACTGATGAACGACTTTGCCCACTTCTGGGGATTCAGCGACAGCGATATCGAGAAGACGGTGGCGTCGCTGAAAAAACGTCGTATCAGAAAGATTGACCTCGGTTGTATCCGCTATGTGAACAAGAAGGGGGAGAAATGCCGTCGCTATTTCCTCAACTGTATCAATATCGGACTCATTGCCGCCATCATGAACCTGAGACGAAAAACCCATCATATCTTCGGTTCACGTACCCTGTCGTTTCTCTGTTCCTTCATCCTGATGATATTCCAGCGTCTGGACTATAAGATGCATGTGAAAATCAATTCGGATGTTATCAAGCGTAGAGTGATGACGATGTGTATAGGCAATGGAACTGGATATGGACAGACCCCGAATGCTGTGCCATATAACGGACTGCTCGATGTGTCGGTGGTATCTCATCCTAAGACAACCCAGCTCTTTGAGGGAATCTATCTTTTTGTGAAAGGTAAGTTCCTCAACCATAAGAGTGTGCATCCTTACCGTACCCGAGAGGTAGAGGTGCTCGATGCCCAGCATGCCCTGATAGGTATTGATGGCAGATTGATGAATACACCGGTAGGTTCATTCCAGATTACTGTAATTCAGGAGGTTATCAACTTCCTGATACCCGTATAACCAATATGCCCGTAATAAATGAAATGTATCAAGAAAAACGTATAATGTAAAACATATAAATATAAAATAGCAGAACTTTATCCGAGTTCTGCTATTTTTATGATTTTTTCTTCCTGTAAGATTTTGATTTTCCTTCCTTCAGTATTTATGATTTCTTCTGCCGTAAAGGCTGAGAGCGTACGGATGGCATTGCTCGTTGTCATATTACAGAGATTTGCCAGATCTTCACGACTCAATCGGATGTCAAGAGTTTTTCCGTCTTTTTCTAACCCATAAGAGTCTTTCAGAAATATCAGACCCTCGGCAAGTCGGGCACGGATATGTTTCTGGGTGAGGTTCACGGTACGGTCGTCCGATTTACCTATTTCCACACTGAGATATTTGATAAAGAAGAAGCCGATGTTGAAACTCTTGGAGAGCAGTTTCATGAGAACTGCCAGCGGGAACTGGGCAACGACGCAGTTTTCCAGCGACATGGCTGCCGTCTTGTATATCTCATCCGCAAAATAGGCTCTGAAACCAAAAAATTCAATCGGTTTGATAACACGGATAATCTGGCTCTTGCCACCGATACCTTCTTTGTATATCTTCACTTTTCCCGCAATGAGACATAGTGCATATTCGGGAGTACCCTCGTTCTTGTAGATGATTTCGTTCTTCTTATACTTCTTGGTTTCCAGATGTTCTTTCAGTAAATCGAACTGGCCATCAGTGATGCCTCCCCATAGCTTAGCAATCAGCATTGCTATATTTTCTTTATCGTATTTTCCTCTAGCTGCCATGTGTACAAATCTTTTAAACTGAAAACTGAGTGCAAAAGTAATGCTTTTTCTCGAAATAATCAAGCATTTTTGTCTAAAAATATGTTTTAAAACATAAAAAGGCAATTTTTTCTAAAAATGGCATACAAAAAACTTTGTTATACCACAAAAAAGTGTTACCTTTGAAAGCAATTAATTTAGTCAACAAAAATATAGAACCTTAATATAGATCTATGAGTTATCTAAAATTCGAAAAGGCCCTTATGGTGAATCTTCAAGAGTCGTTGCCTAAGGAGTTGTTGAGAACAAATCGCTCGGGTGCATATTCGTGCTCAACGATTGTAGACTGTAATACCCGCAAGTATCACGGATTACTTGTCGTGCCGGTTCCAGAACTGGACGATGAGAATCATGTGCTCTTGAGTTCGCTGGATGTTACGGTGATTCAGCATGGAGTTGAGTTTAACCTCGGCTTGCACAAGTACCAGGGCAACAACTACAGTCCGATGGGCCACAAGTACATTCGTGAGTTTGATTGTGATAAAGTGCCAACTACCCTTTATCGCGTAGGTGGTGTTATCCTGAAAAAGGAAGTTGTATTCCAGCATTATGAGAATCGCATTCTGATTCGCTATACCCTGGTAGACGGCCATTCGGCTACAACCCTTCGTTTCCGTCCTTTTCTGGCTTTCCGCAGTGTCCGTCAGTTTACTCATGAGAATGCTACCGCATCTCGTGATTATGCTGAGGTAGATCATGGTATCAAGACCTGTATGTATGCAGGTTATCCTGATCTCTATATGCAGTTCTCCAAGAAGAACGAGTTTAAATTCTGTCCAGATTGGTATCGTGGCGTGGAATATCCAAAGGAGCAGGAGAGAGGTTATGCTTCTAACGAAGACCTCTATGTTCCTGGCTATTTTGAAATGGATATCAAGAAAGGCGAAACCATCGTCTTTGCTGCTTCTACATCAGAAATCAAGGCGGTCAGCCTGAAGAAGCTCTTCGACAAGGAAGTGGATGAGCGTGCCCCTCGTGACAATTTCTTCCACTGTCTGGTCAATGCGGCTCATCAGTTCCATCGTCGTGAAAAGAACGGTGACCGTTATATCCTGGCAGGTTACCCTTGGTTCAAGTGCAGAGCACGCGATACATTCATCGCTCTTCCGGGTCTCACCCTCTCTATCGAGGAAGATGACTACTTCGAACTGGTGATGAAGACTGCTATGAAGGGATACTACGAGTTTATGGAAGGCAAGCCGGTCAGCGTTCATATTGCTGAGATAGAGCAGCCTGACGTGCCATTGTGGGCTATCTGGGCTTTGCAGCAGTATGCCAAGGAAACCAGCAAGGAAGAATGCTTCAAGAAGTATGGACAGTTTATCAAGGATGTTATCAGCTTTATCCAGGGTAACAAGCATCCGAACCTGAAGCTCGAAGAGAACGGATTGCTCTATACCGATGGTAAGGACAAGGCTGTTACCTGGATGAACTCTACTGCCAACGGCAGACCAGTAGTTCCACGTACCGGATATATCGTAGAGTTTAATGCTTTGTGGTATAACGCTTTGTGCTTCTGTGCTTCTCTCGCTGGAATAGTTGGCGAAGAAGACAGCCAGCAGAAACTCCTGACTCTGGCTGAGCAGACCAAGCAGGCATTCCTCGATACCTTCCTCAATGAATATGGCTATCTCTACGATTATGTTGATGGAAATATGATGGACTGGAGCGTTCGCCCGAACATGATATTTGCAGTGGCTTTCGATTATTCTCCATTGTCGCAAGACCAGAAGAAGCAGGTTCTTGATATTTGTACACGCGAACTCCTTACTCCTAAGGGATTGCGTTCACTCTCGCCAAAGAGCGGTGGATATAATCCTGTTTATGTAGGTCCGCAGCCCCAGCGCGACTATGCTTACCATCAGGGTACGGCATGGCCATGGCTCGGTGGCTTCTATATGGAGGCAAGTCTGAAACTCTATAAGCGTACCCGTTTGAGCTTTATCGAACGCCAGATGGTAGGTTATGAGGGCGAAATGTCTTCCCACTGTCTCGGTACCATCAGCGAACTCTTCGATGGAAACCCTCCATTCGCAGGTCGTGGTGCCATCTCTTTCGCCATGAATGTGGCTGAGATTCTGCGTGCGCTCGAGTTACTTGAAAAATATCAATATTAATAATAGGAGGACTGCTATATGAAAGTTTTAATGTTTGGATGGGAGTATCCTCCTCACGTATTTGGTGGTTTGGCAACTGCCAACTTTGGTATCTCCCAGGGACTTCATGCCCAGGGCGATGTTGATATCACATTGTGTCTGCCTCATCCTTTCGGTGATGAGGACCGCAGTGCCTGCAAGATTGTGGCAATGAACAGTGTGCCTATCGCCTGGCGAGATGTAAATCACGACTATGTGCAGCAGCGCGTAGGCAATATCATGAATCCGGACGATTATTTCCGCTACCGTGACCACATCTATGCCGATTTTAACTATATGCATGTAAATGACCTCGGCTGTATGGACTTTGCTGGTGGTTATCCGTCAAATCTTCATGACGAGATCAACAACTATAGCATCATTGCCGGAGTTGTAGCCCGTTCTGAAGAATTTGATATTATCCATGCTCACGACTGGCTTACATTCCCTGCCGGAATTCATGCCAAGCGCGTGAGTGGCAAACCATTGTGCATCCACGTTCATGCTACTGATTTCGACCGTAGCCGTGGAAAGGTGAACCCTACCGTTTACGCTATCGAGAAAGACGGTATGGATAATGCCGACTGCATCATGTGTGTATCCGAGCTGACCCGTCAGACGGTGATTCACCAGTATCACCAGGATCCACGCAAGTGTTTCGCCATGCACAATGCCGTATACCCATTGAAGCAGGAGTGGCAGGATATTCCACGCCCAAATCATAAGGGCAAGGAGAAGGTAGTAACCTTCCTGGGACGTCTTACCATGCAGAAGGGACCTGAATATTTCGTAGAGGCTGCCAACATGGTATTGCACCGTACCCGTAATGTGCGTTTCTGTATGGCAGGTTCGGGCGATATGATGGACCAGATGATTTATCTCGCTGCCGAAAGAGGCATTGCCGACCGGTTCCACTTCCCTGGCTTTATGCGCGGCAAACAGGTTTATGAATGTCTGAAAGACAGTGATGTCTACGTGATGCCATCTGTGAGCGAGCCGTTCGGTATCTCACCTTTGGAAGCTATGCAGTGCGGCACACCAACCATTATCTCCAAGCAGAGTGGATGTGGAGAAATTCTGTCCAACTGTATCAAGGTAGACTACTGGGATATCCATGCCCTTGCTGATGCCATCTACAGCATCTGTCACAACGAGAGTCTTTTCGATTATCTCTCAGAGGAAGGCAAGAAAGAAGTAGACCAGATTACCTGGGAGAAAGTGGGAGCCCGCATCAAAGACCTGTACCTCAAAACCTTAGGGTGGAAGTAGGTTAAGTGAAGAGTGAAGAACGAAGAATGAATAATTTTGAGGCTTTACTCATCTTACAAGTTAAACGTTCAAATTTCAAATTTTATGAAAACAATTTGTTTATATTTCGAGATACATCAGATTACCCATCTGAAACGCTACCGCTTCTTCGACATCGGTACCGACCATTATTACTATGATGACTACGAGAACGACCGTAGCATCAACGAGATTGCTGAGCGCTCTTATATGCCAGCCTTGAATGCCCTTCAGGAGATGATTGAAAAGAACGGCAAGTATTTCAAGATAGCTTTTTCGCTTTCGGGTGTGGGTATGGAGCAGTTGGAACTTCATGCTCCTCAGGTGCTGGAGAAGCTTCAGCAGCTCAACAATACGGGTTGTGTAGAGTTCCTGGCTGAACCTTACTCTCACGGACTTGCTTCTCTGGTTAATGAGGCAAGTTTCAAGGATGAGGTGATGCGCCAGTGTACTAAGATTGAGGAATATTTCGGAAAGAAACCTGCCGTATTGCGCAACTCTTCGCTCATCTATAGCGATGATATCGGTAACGATGTTGCCAACATGGGATTCATTGGTATGCTCACCGAGGGTGCCAAGCACGTGCTCGGCTGGAAGTCTCCTCACTATGTTTACCATTGCGCCCTGAACCCTAAGTTGAAGCTCCTTTTGCGCGATGTGAACCTGAGCGATGATATCTCTCTGCGCTTCAGCAACAGCGATTGGGACGGTTATCCACTCTTTGCCGACAACTATATGAACCAGATTGCTGCCTTCCCAGAGGAGGAGCAGGTTATCAATATCTTCATGGAGCTTTCTGCTCTTGGTATTGCCCAGCCTCTGTCAAGCAACATCCTCGAGTTTATGAAGGCTTTGCCTCAGTGTGCCAAGGACCGTGGCATCACCTTCTCAACACCTAGTGAAATCTGTAAGAAGATCAAGTCGGTAGGCGAGGTGAATGTGCCTGATACCTTGAGTTGGGTAGACGAGGAGCGTGATGTAAGTTCGTGGTTGGGTAACCCGATGCAGCGTGAGGCTTTCAACAAGCTTTACAGTGTGGCAGACCGTGTACGTATCGCCAACGATCCACGTATCAATCAGGACTGGGATTACCTGCAGGCAAGTAACAACTTCCGCTTCATGACTACCAAGCCAAGCAATGTGGGTCTTGACAGAGGTATCTATTCAAGTCCTTTCGATGCTTTCACTAACTATATGAACATTCTTGGCGACTTCATCACCCGAGTAAACGACCTCTATCCTACTGATGTTGATAACGATCAGCTTGAGAGCCTGCTTACTACCATCAAGAATCAGGATGAAGAGCTTGAGATGAAGGACAAGGAGATTGTCCGTCTTCAGGCTAAGATTGAAAAGATAGAGAAGGAGGCAGAGAAGCAACATGGCGAGAAGCCTGCTAAGGCTGCTCCTGCCAAGAAGGCCGCAGCTAAGCCTGTAGCCAAGAAGGCTTCTGCCAAGAAGGCTCCTGCCAAGAAAACAACAAAGGCAGAGCCTACAGAAGAAAAGAAAGATTAGAATTTTTAGATTACTCATAAAGATTAATCTCCCTCGCTGCATTGATTTGCAATGAGGGGGATTTTTTGTTTCCCAAAATATTCTCTGAAATAACGCGTTAGCTGGAAAGCGTTATTTTTCGAAATGAATCCAGTCTACGTCGAAGAAGGCAGCATCGTTCTTCTTGGCTGTACGGGTGTTGAAGAAACCGAGCTTGGCACCAATCCACTTGCCTTCACGCACAGTGAAAGGATTGCCTATCTTGTTGAATTTCTTACCATCCAGACTGTAGCTCCATTCAGCGATAGCCTGTATCTGGTTGGCGATGCCTTCGCTATGAACCTTCACGCGGAGCCATACATCCTGGGTAGCGATGCGGGAAGAAGGAATATCATCTACGGCATACTTCACGGTGTAAGGCTGAGGCTGCTTGCTGGTCTTGATGGCCACTTGTTTTGCCACCTTCTCAGCTTTTCCCTTCTCAGCCTTCTCGCAGGTTACATATTGCAATACAACACCCTCTTCCTTGGTATCAACAAACTTGAGTGCCGCATAGTCCATGCCTTGCATAATCATGCCGGCGCTTTCGCCCAGTACCTTATCTTTCTCCTTGTAAGCCTCGGTGCGGTTAGGTATGAACTTCACCTTGGCAGTAGCAGTAAAGTTCTCGGTAGGGAGTTTCTGGAGCAGGAGGTTGGGCAAATCATACAGGTTCTTTACATCTTCAGCCTGCTGCACACCATAGAGACGCAACTTGGAGTTCTTGGCATCACAGAAGTACCAGTACTGACTGTAAGGACCGTTCCACTGCCATTGCAGACCTAAATCTACGCTGTTGAAATCATCCGATTCCTTAGGCTGGAAGTTACCGCTTGATGGCAGGTTTGGCTTCTTCCATTGCTGAACAGGGTCACCGCAGCCATCGCCATCCTTGTCGTCACCGATGACGAGCCAGTCGTTTACCCATTTGGCTGGTTGCAGATGAACCACACGACCATAAGCGTGCTTATCCTGGAAGTGGAGGAACCAGTCTTCGCCGTTCTGGGTATCTACCCATGCACCCTGGTGAGGGCCGTTTACCTTCTTGTTCTTTCCCTGTGCCATACCCACATACTCCTCGTAAGGACCAAATGGATTCTTGGAACGCAGTTCTACCTGCCAGCCATACTTTACTCCGCCCGCAGGACTCATGATATAATAATATCCGTTGCGCTTGTAGAATTTAGTACCCTCGATGGTTGGCTGGTCTTCATGACCATCATATACGATGCGTGAAGGACCGATAACCTTGGTGCCGTCAGGTGACATCGGAGCTACGAAGAGTACCGACTTGATACCGGCTCTTGAACCGGCGCATCCATGCGAAAGATAAGCCTTGCCGTCTTCATCCCAGAGAGGGCAGCAGTCGATAAGACCTTTTCCCTTCATCACCCAGGTGATAGGCTCCCAAGGACCGCGTGGATCTTGTGTCTTGGTCATGAAGAGACCCTGGTCAGGATCGCCACAGTAGATGTAGAACCATCCGTCATGGTAGCGGATGGATGGTGCCCACACGTAGTTACCATGCTGAACCTTCTTGTGCCAATCCAGTTCGGTGCCCTGGTATTCTGGCAAAACCGGATAGTCATCGAGTAGGGCAGCACCGATAATCTCCCAGTTTACCAGATCGGTGCTGTGCAGAATCTGCAAGCCTGGGAAACATTGGAAGGAAGAGGAGGTCATATAGTAGTCATTGCCCACACGGCATACGTCAGGGTCTGAGTAGTCGGCGTCAATAACCGGGTTGCGGTACATTCCGTTCTTCAGGTTCGGATTCCATGTCTTGGATACCGCCTTCTGGGCATTCACGCTCAGCGCAGAGAGCGGCGAACTCAATGCGATGGTGGCGAGAATGCACAGGAGTGAATGCGATTTTATTTTCATTGTTACCGATGTTTAAATGAATTATTGAGCTACGTATTTCTTGTTGTTGTAGATATAGATTCCTTTTTTGAGACTTTTCAGGTCTTCTGCCTTGGCATTGAGCTTTACCATGCGACCGCTGAGATCGTAAATGTTATTATTGTTTACCTTGGCGGTTAAAACAACATTGTTGATACCTGAACTTGTTACCTTTACACCTTTCAGAGTGATAACCCAAGCGGCTTGTGCATCTTGTGGTGTGAAGGTAAGAACGCCAGTTGCAGGAGTGTCAAGTGTAATATCAAACTTTGTGCTCGTATCCGTTTGGGTTGAACGGCTAGGGAATACGTATTTATCGCTGGCAAAGGTTGTTCCGTTCAGCTCGCCGAGATAGCAGGTCTTGTTGTCTTCATTGGCATATCCTGCAAATCTAGCCGATGTAATAGTAATATTCTCAGGCAGATTGATGGTAAACTGTACGCCCTTGCTATACTTGATGGTATTGCTTTTAGCTGTAGCGTAACCTTTGCTGCTCTCTATGCTGCAACCGTTATTGAACGTCCATGGAGATGGATCTGTGCTTGAAGAAGTGCTGGTTGATGCATCCAGAATATAGCTCACTTCTGTTGTCTCACCTGGATTGGGAGTGGGATTTGTACCTGCCCCTGTAGCATCACACTGATCGTCTACTGTAGAATCGTACTGGCGAATCCAGAGTTTGCCAGACTGGCATGTAATCTTAGAGTTGTTCTTGAATACGAGATTATCTACGAAGCGGATATCGATGCCCTTCTTGGCTGAAATCTGCACGTTGTCGAGAGTCACGTTCTTGATGTGGCTCTCAGGGCGGCCAATCAGGAAGATAGCGTTACCTTCGCAAACATCTGTTGTCTTCACGTTCTGAAGCAGAATGCCGTTGTAGGTTGGGGTAGTACTATCAAGAGCTCTTGCATTTGCCTTATCTACGGCAGGATCGCTGTTGTAGTTCTTGTCGTAGTAGCAATCGATAGAGAATGGGTTCTTCACCTTGGTCATGGTGAAGTTGGTGAACTTCCAGTCCTCCTCGCCACCGCCACGCAGCGTACCGCCACTGTTGATACCCGTCTTCATGCGGATACCGGCAGTTGTACCATTCATGGTGATGTTGTCGAACCATATATGCTTGATGTTCTTGGTGAAACTACCGATAGAAGCACCATGTCCTGTACCAAAGTCGCAGTTCCAGACATGGATATACTGTGCATTGTCATCGCAAACTACGTTATCATCACCTGTACTGATGTTGCAGTTATAGATATTCATGTGGTGTCCCCAGATAGAGATACCGTCTGTGTTATGAGAAGGCTGTTCAGTCTTGGTTTCAGAAGAAGGGTTATAGATGGTTACATCATGAACAGTACCATTGCTGGCACCATTGCTGTTACTCAAGGTGATGTTGACACCCGGAGTATTCTGAACCTTGAGATTGCGAATCAGGAATCGGCTGCCTTTCTCGAATCGGATCATGGCTCCAGGATTGAAAGTCTCCTTGTTGTCGCGAGCCTTCCACCAGCGGGTTCCCTGACCGTCGATAATAGAAGTTTCACCTTCGCCCTCTATAACAATGTCGCTCTGGTTCTTGTTCTTGCAACCGATAAAGAGCGTTTTGTTGTTAGGTGCCTTTCCATATTCTACGAGCTTCAAGGTGGCTCCTGCGCAAAGGTGGAGCACAGTCTTTGACTTGATGCTGAGTACCTCGGTCTTGCTTGTCATCTGGTCGGTACTACCAAACATCCAGGTACCGGCAGGAATCACGACCATACCACCGGTAGAAGGCACAGCATCCAGTGCTTTTTGGATAGCCTTGGTGTTGTCTGCAGCAGATGTCGAGGCACCATAATCCTTGATATTAAATGTGTTTGCCGAAGTGATGGTAGGCAACTGTGGCAGTTCTACGGCAGTCCATCCTTCAGGAGTGTTCTGTGCAATCTGCTCGGCTGTGATACCAGCGAAAGTTTGTGCTTTAGTGAACATTGGCAGAGCCATGAGCGCAGCCAGCACGACTGTCTTAATGATTGATTTCTTCATTTCTTCTTAGGTTTATTTATTTTATTATTTTCTTTTCTATAAGATTTTCTGCAAAGTTACGACATTTTTGCTTATCACATGCAGATAGTGGGCGAAAAACTACGAAAACGATTACGTATACCTTGCCGATAGAACCAAAAGAAAGACCGTATCCGTCGGGAATCATCTCCATAGGATACGGTCTTAAACCTAATGATTAACGTATGTCCTGATAAGTTTTCTTATCAACATAATGACTTTGATTAGTAACCAGGATTCTGGTCGGCTAATGTCAGCTGGTCATTGGCATCAATTGCAGCCTGTGGGATAGGGCGAAGAAGCTTCTTGCCGATATACTGGGCAGCCTTGTCTCCCATCTCATGGTTATACTTGGTGCAACGTGTTACCAGGGTCTGTGTTCTGCGAAGATCCATCCAGCGTGCCTCATTACCGAAGTTCTCGCATGCATTCTCATCAAGGATGTCATCGATTGTGACAGTTCCTGTAAGTGCAGGAAGGCCAGCGCGCTGGTGAACCTCGTTGAGTCTTGCCAATGCCTTAGGGTTATCGCCAGCCTTCAGATAAGCCTCAGCTGCTACGAGATACATCTCTGGCAAAGTGATGATATGGATGTCGCGATAGCAGGTGTTCTTTTCTGTCTTAGCAGTCTTGCTGTCGTCAAACTTTTTGCATGGACTGGAACCATATACCAGTTGCTGGTTGTCGTAGTAGTCCATATCTTTGCCATCCATATTCTGTGCTTCCTTGGTTTGTGAATCCATAGGAATGCGGTAGGTGTTTGCTCTGTTTGCAGGATCTATAGCCTTCCATGCTTCAAAGTCGGCATCTGTTTCATACCATGCAGAATAGTATCGCGTTACTGGCTTACCTACCAGACTCTCACCATTTTTGTACCAGGTCCAGTAACCGGTACCTGCAGCATTTCCCTTGTTTATATCTGGCAATTCCTTCATGAAGGTAGCATCGTAACGCTGGTCACCCTTCTTGAAGCAATGCAAGGCATAGAGGGTTGGTACATAGCTGGAGGTTGTAGCCTTGATGTTATCCTCGTTTCCACCCAGATAGTTGCAGTAGTAACCGCTCCATTCTGTACCACCTGATGTTGTATTGTTGGCTGTAGCCAAATCATACTCCACATCCCAAAGGAACTCTTCGTTGTCATCGCCCGATCCGTTTGCCTTCCAGAGCTTGGCAAATGGGGTAGTCAGTTTTCTGCCTGCAATCACCTCATCGGCAAGAGCTGCTGCCTTGGAGAAGTAGTCTTGTTTGTTGAGGTCCCATGCTGCAGAAAGGTAGGTCTTGGCAAGGATCGCCTTGGCTGTTTCCTGGCTGATTCTGCCGCCACCCTTGGTAGCTGTAGAAGCTTGGAGCACATTCTTGCTGATAACTTCTTCGAGCTCGCTGATGATATAGGCGTATACATCTTCAGGAGAAGACTTAGGATATCCTGTGTCTGCTGTGGTGAGGAAGTCCTTCATGATAGGCACACCACCGAAGTTGTTTACCAGAAGATAATACTCGTAGGCTGCCAATACACGGGCTTCGCCTATCAGCTGACTTTTCGTCTTGTCATCAACTTGGGCTGTCTGTGCATAATATGACACAGAGTTGGCTGCACGTATACCTGAATAGAGGTAAGTATAGAGATTCTTGATATCCGTATTTTCTGGAGTCAAGGTCTCGTAAGTGTTCAATGCCTCGTTCATCTTGTTACGGGCATCGGCATACATGTCTGTACCTGCTGAGAAACAGCTAGTGAACAGAGGAGCTGCATAAACGTTTTGCAGATGCTGATAGGCATCATTGACGAGGTTGTTTAATCCCTCTTTTGTCGCAAAACTTTGTTTAGCAGTTTCATTCGACTTGTTGCTGGCATCCAGGAAGTCGCTGCAACTTGTCATGGTTCCCATGCAGCAGGCCGCCAATGCTACGCTATATAATATCTTTTTCATAATTGTTTACTTCATTTAATGAGATTAGAACTTAAGATTTACACCAAACTGGTAGGTTACAGATGATGGACCGCCATTCTGCAGATTCTGTGATGCCCACTCTGGGTCGAAGCCCTTATAGTTGGTGAAGCAGAATGGGTTCAGAACGTTTACATAAACACGGAGGTTTCTGATACCAGCCTTGCTAACTACGTTCTTAGGCAATGTGTAACCCAGGGTGATGTTCTTAACCTTGGTGAAAGAGGTCTTCTGATACTGGAAACCTTCTCCCTTGGCTGAACCCTTGTCACCGAAGTAACCACCCATCGAAGTATCGCTGTTGTTTGGATAAGGATACTTTCCGTAGTGGGTCTCTGTGGCGGTTGTAATCTCACCTGTTGCATGATCGATGATTGGTGCTCCCTTTGGTATGTAGTAGTCCAGTTGCATGTGGGCATTACCACGGTCGCCATACTTCATATACTTCTCATGGAAGTAGCTGCGTGACCAGAATCCGCTCTTGGTATAGAACATGATGGAGAAGTCGAAGCCCTTGAAGTAAACATTGGTAGAGAAACTACCTGTCCAGCGAGGGTCTGTGCAGCCATAAATCTGCTTATCGTTGTCGTCAATCTTACCGTCATCGTTCCAGTCGTTTACTGCCATCTGACCTTCATACCACTTATACTTAGTGCCATACTTCTCGTAGAATTCCTTCAGGGTATAGTGCTTGTCACCATTCATGGTGTGCATGGTTACACCCTTGTCGGTGATGACATCGGTATGGGTATAGTCACGGAGTACGTTCAGTGGTTCGCCGATAAACCAGTTGTTGGCTACCTCATCAACCTTACCATTACTCAACTCCTTAATCTTGTTCCAGTTGCGGGCGAAATTTACATTCGCACTCCAGGAGAAGTCTTTCTTGTTGATGATGTTAAAGTTCAAACCGAGTTCAATACCTCTGTTCTGGACAGAACCTACATTGAAGGTTGAAGTCTTCTCACCAGTTTCGATAGGCACTGAACGTGACATAATCTGACCATCAGAAAGACGGTTGTAGAAGTCGGCTGTTACATTGATTCGGTTTTTCAGGAAACTCAGGTCGAGACCTACATCAAACTCCTTTACCTTCTCCCAGATGAGTTCTGTATTTACCAATCCGTTAGGATAATAACCCTGTACCTCTTTGCCATCTATGGTTACATAAGATGGACCTGTAGCAGAAGCGATAGTTACATAGTCACCCACATTGTTGTTACCGGTAACACCATATGACAGACGGAGTTTAGCATTGTCTAACCAGTTGTTGAACTGCTTCATCCAAGCTTCATCAGAGATACGCCATGCTGCAGCTACAGAAGGGAACCAGCCCCATCGGTTGCCGTCTGCGAAGCGTGAACTACCATCGGTACGAAGTGTAGCTGTAGCCATGTAACGGCCCTTGTAGGAATAGTTGGCACGGAAAGCGAATGACTCCAGTGATGACTCAGTATAAGAACTTGAGAGGGTCTTGTCGCCACTGGCTGTTCCCAGATTGTGGAATGTAGTGTGGTCGCTGGCGATACCCTTGCCTTCTTCATACTGGTATTCTGTATTGCTCTTGTAGAGTGAGAACAGTGCCATGGCACCAATGGTATGGTCGCCAAATGTGCGGTTGTAGTCAAACTGGTTGTCCCAAGTCCAGTCTACACGGGTTGTATTGGCAACAGATCCGAAGTTGGTCTTGTTCTTCTGGTAGTAAGTTGAACCTACGTCGTTACCCTCGTTCAGACCTGTAGCATAGAAGATGCCTTGGCGCTTGTGAGAGTAGTTTGGGGAGAAGGTGGTTGTAAACTTCAATCCCTTGATGATGTTGGCACGCAGGTAGAAGTTACCCATCAGTCGGTACATCTTGGTCTCATTGGTATAGTTGCCGTCATTCAAATCGATGAGCGGGTTATATGTAGATGTAAACTGTGCATCTGAACCAAAGGCTGCCTTTGCTCCCGGGTTAGGAATCAGGTTGCCATCTGCATCTGTTGGAGATACGAATGGGTTAAAATAGAATGCATTCACGTATGGAGAATAAGTACCATCAGTACATACGTCCTGGGTGCGGCTCATTGACATGTTGGTAGAGAAACCAGCCTCGAATATCTTGGAGAGCTTAGCATCCATTGCTCCCTTGAAGTTAAAACGTTCATAGTCGTTGCCTTTGAATACGTTCTCTTCTCCCTGATAACCCATACCTACACGGTAGTTGATCTTATCTGTAGCACCGGCAGCACTGATAAAGTGGTTCTGCTGGGCAGCTGTGCGGGTAACCAGCTTCTTCCAGTCGTAACCGTCGAAACTTGGATCCATCATCAGGTCATAAAGTTTGGAGTCTTTGTAGCTGGTTGCTCCCTTGCGGGCAAGGAAGGCAGAATTCAAGTCGGTATTCTTGATGATGTAGTGTGGATGTCCTTCGGCATCAACACCCTTGCGGCTAGAGCCATCGTAGCTCTTACCATCGAGCGTGGTATATCTGGCAAAACGATAATCCATAAACTCGTTGGCATCCATAAACTCAGGCATGCGCGCCAACTTCTTGATACCATAATATCCGTCATAAGAGATAGTTGCCTTCTGTGCCTTGTCTGCACCCTTGCTGCCCTTGGTGGTAATCATGATAACACCGGCAGAGGCACGGGAACCATAGATGGCGGTAGAAGATGCATCTTTCAATACGTCGATGCGATCGATATCATCAGGATTCAGGAAGTCCATGTTGTCGCAAACTACACCATCGATAACATACAATGGCTGTGCCTGCTTGTTGATAGAAGCCTGTCCACGAACCTGAATATTGAAGCCTGCACCTGCGCGGCTACCAGACTGGGTGATGTTGACACCAGGAACAGAACCCTGCAGAGACTCTGCAAGATTGGTAGTACCACGAGCGGCTATCTTTTCTGAGTTGACAGATGCGATAGAACCAGTTACGTCGCGTTTACGCATAGTACCATAACCAACGACAACGACCTCGTCAAGGGCTGCATTGTCATCTTCAAGTACGATGTTCCATGTTTTCTGACTTCCTACTTTTACTTTCTTAGGCTTGCAGCCGATGTAGCTGAAAGTCAAGACCGCATTAGGGTCTGCGTTCTGAATGGTAAACTTACCGTCAAGGTCGGTGATGCCACCTGCTTTGCCATTCTGGTCAGTAATGGTTACACCAATCATTGGGTCGCCATTAGCATCCTTAACGGTACCTTGGATTGTTTTCTGCGCAAAAGCGAGGAAACAAACCGAACTCAAGGTCAGTGCCATGCTGGCACGTTTCAGTTGTTGATACATAACGATGTTTGTTTTTAGGTTATTATTATATCTTGTTAAGTTTCTCTGGTCTAATTGAACTTACTAGCGATTAGTTGTTGTCGTGTTTGATTCTCAATAGATCATAAGGAATCTTAGATTTTTGATAATAATCTTTAGATTTCTGCTACAAAAGTAGTGAAAAATCTCAAACAACGAACAAAATAATTGAAAAATCTAACGTAAACGTTTTCACTAGTGTTTCTTCTACAATATTGCCTTTAATGGCGTAATTCAGGCTTGCAAGTGAGCCTTACGTAACGTTTAACTGAGGTTTATTTGAAGTTCAAGTGAGGCTTACTTGAACGGTTAAAGAGGCTTATTTGAAGCTCAAATGAGGCTTACTTGATGTGAGCAGGATGTAGCCGGAATTACGTCGCGACGTATCTGTTACTGCGTCGTGACGCGCCGATTGCTACGTCGTGACGCCTCAGATGCTACGTCGTGACGTAATTTCGGGAACATCGGCAAGCGGAGCCGCTTACCAGGGGCGTGGTAACAGGTGGCAATAAGGTGACAATAAAAACACCTCTTATTGCCACGCGTTATTCGCTTACAATCAGATGGTTAAGTCTAAGTGTGATATTAGTGGCATTAGATTTGAGAAAAAAACTTCTGCAGAAGTCTTTCACCACAAGAAAACAAGTTAGAAATAGCATAAAGAGGATTGACTAATCAGTTATTTATAAAAAGTCAGAGGCTTCAGCTGGCTTGTAGATTCGACTGCGCTGGCTTAAAGATCCGACTGCGCTGGCTTGAAGATTCGATTGCGCTGGCTTGAAGATATGACTTCGTTGTCTCGAAGATTCGAATTCGTAAGCAGAATGAGACGGATTTGTTTGCTGAATGAAGTGGTTGCGTTAGCAGAATGAAGTGGCTGAATTAACTGACTGAAGTGACTGAAGTAGCGAAAAAAGGCATGTCATCGCACTTATGATACACTCTTCCTTATGTACTTACGCTGCAAAGATACGCTTTTCTTTTGTAACTTCCAAGAAATTAACAAAAAAAGTTTTTGTGAGTGGTGGGGGAGAGGGAGAGAAACAAAAAAGTGCAACGCCCGGTGTGGGCATTGTACTTTTATAGTAGTATGCTCGGCACGAGCATTGTCTAACGGGTGCAAGTCCCGAGTAAGCCCTA
>ENA-OZRY01000055-OZRY01000055.1-human-gut-metagenome-genome-assembly--contig:-NODE-55-length-27182-cov-4.507244_pt1 | contig 27182 bp, 43 predicted proteins | sample MGYA00243275_ERZ653959 | MGnify/ENA primary metagenome ERZ653959 (study PRJEB26926, sample SAMN06164579) | human gut metagenome | biome: ENVO:00009003; feature: ENVO:2100002; material: ENVO:00002003...
GCCATGTACAATCTGATACACAGCGAGGGTTTCCCGAAAAAAGTCGTCGGTAGGCGAATTCTGATCCCCGTCAAAGCCTTGGAACGGTGGCTGGAAAATGGCGAGGCGGTCGAACTGGCATAAAAAGAACCGCCCCCGGGCAGGGATGAAAGCCCGGAAGCGGTTCACACGGAAAGGAAATTAGATAACACTGATATTGTATCAGTTGGGAAAGGATTTGTCAAGATGAAACTATCACTGTACGAAATGTCCCAGGAATGGGAAAACGTGTTTGAAATGCTGCTTGACCCGGAAATTCCGGAAGAAGCTGTTTTCGACACTATCGAGATGATCGAGGCGGACATGGATATCAAGGCCGATGGTTACGCCAAGATCATCAAGAGCATGGACGGGGATGCCGCCCAGATTGATGCCGAGATCAAGCGGCTTCAGGAGCGGAAGACCGCTGTCAAGAACCGGCAGGCCGCATTGAAGCAGCGGCTATTCGACACCATGAAGGCCACAGGCCGGACGAATTTCAAGACCGCCCTGTTCTCCTTCAATATCCAGAAAAACGGCGGTGTGAAGCCGGTAGAGCTTCAGGGAGAGGTTCCGGCGGCGTGGCTAAAGCCCGGAGCACCGGATACGGCAAAAATCCGGGAATACCTGGAAGCCGGGAACTCCCTTCCCTTCGCCACTCTGGGCGACCGGGGCGAGAGCTTGAGAATCCGGTAAGGGGGCGGGCTTATGGGAATCCCTGTACTTATTTTGGGTGAATCCGGCAGCGGCAAATCTGCCAGCTTGCGGAACTTTGAGCCTAACGACGTCAGCGTTATCAATGTGGCAGGAAAGCCGCTCCCCTTCCGGAAAAAACTCCCGGTTGGCAATACCGCAGACTACGGAAAGATTATGGCTGCAATCAAGCGAAGCGACAAAAAGGCATTTGTCATTGACGATAGTCAATATCTTATGTGCTTTGAAGCTTTCGCCAAGGCCAAAGAAACCGGATACGGCAAATATACCGACATGGCATTGCATTTTTACAATCTGGTGCAATTCGTCATCACCCAGACCCCGCCGGACGTGATTGTTTATTTTCTCCATCACACAGACCAGGACAGCAACACCGGCAAAACCAGAGCAAAAACCCTGGGCAAAATGCTGGACAACCAGCTAACCCTTGAGGGACTGTTTTCAATCGTCCTGCTGTGCTGGACGGACGGGAAAAAACACGTCTTCGAAACGCAGAGTGATGGAACCACAACGTGTAAGTCTCCGATGGACATGTTCCCGGCTGAAATTGACAATGATCTTAAAGCCGTGGACAATGCCATCCGGGAATATTATGACCTAAATAAGAAAGGAAACGATGACAAATGATTAACAGACCGAACAATTGGGACAATGTGCAGGCTTACAGCGACTTCCAGAAGCTCCCCGTAGGTGCTTATGTGTGCACCATCAAGTGGGCAGCCGTGCAGGCCAGCGATTACGGTACGCAGCTGTGCGTGCTGATCGATATCAACGCCGGTGAATACGCCGGGTACTATCAGGAGGATTACAACCGGAACCAGCGGAAGGACAAGAAATGGAAGGGCGTTCTGCGGCTCTGGCTGCCCAAGGAAGACGGCAGCGACAAGGACGAGTGGACGAAATCGATCCTGAAGGGTTTCGTGACCGCCGTGGAAGAATCCAACCGTGGCTATCGGTGGAACTGGGATGAGAACAGCCTCGCAAAAAAGGAGGTCGGCGTGATCTTCCGGAACGAGGAATGGGAATGGAACGGAAAGTCCGGCTGGTCCGTGCGCCCCTTCCGAGCCATCAGCGTGGACAGTGTGGAAGACGGCTCCTACACATTGCCGAAAGACAAGCCCCTGAAAAACAAGGTTGAGTCTGCCCCTGCCTATCCTGCCCCTGATTACGCCTCCACTGCCACCAGCTTTGGCGGGTATGAGGCTCCGGTATCTTCCGATTTCGCAATGCTGGAAGACGAGGACGCACAATTGCCGTTCTGACCGTAAAAATCAATCTTTTCTGCCAAATATTGACAGTATAGTTTCAATCACCTGGGGCTTTCGCCCCAGGTATGAAAGGGAAAGAAAATGAGACGCAGCAAGTACGGCAACAGAAAAACCGTGGTAGATGGCATTACGTTTGACAGCAAAAAAGAAGCAAACCGTTTCCGAGAGCTTCAGCTTTTGGAACGAGCTGGAAAAATAACGGCTTTGCAGCGGCAGGTGAAATATGTGCTGATTCCGACACAACGTGAATTCTCGAACGAAATCTACAAAAAAGGCGCACATCAGGGGCATTTTAAGCCCGGAAAAGTGCTGGAAAAGGAATGCAGCTACATAGCCGATTTTGCCTATATCCAGGACGGGGTTTACGTCGTGGAGGATACAAAAGGCGTAAGAACGGAAGCATACAAAATCAAGCGGAAACTGATGCTGGAACGCTACGGGATCCAAATTAAGGAAGTTTGATATATGGCGGTCGAATATTTTTGCGCATACCACAGTTATCTCGATTCCATGGAACTTCTCAATGATGGTGAGAGGGGGAGGCTATTCACGGCTTGCCTGGAATACAGCAAGACGGGCGTAGCCCCGCGCCTCACTGGCAACGAGCGGTTCGTGTTCTCAACAATTCGAGGACAAATTGACAGAGATAATGAAAAATATAAGAGCAAATGCAAGAAATTGTCCGAAAATGCGTCTAGCCGCTACAAGCACGATGAATCTGCTAATGGATGCAAAAGCACGGAAGAAATGCAATTGGATGCAAAAGCAGCCAAGGAAAAGGAAAAGGAAAAGGAAAAGGAAAAGGAGAATAGTGTATATGGGGCTTGCGCCCCCACGCACGCCGCAGAGCAGCAAAATGAAGCTTGCAAAAAGCCAAGCCGGTTTAGCCCACCCACGGTGCAGGAGGTGGCGGACTATTGCCGGGAACGTGGAAACCAGGTAGATGCACAGCGTTTTGTCGATTACTACACCGCCAACGGCTGGCGGGTGGGAAAAAACCCGATGAAGGACTGGAAAGCGGCGGTGCGTACCTGGGAAAAGCAGGAAAGTGCTTTCCCTGCCCCCAGATGGGGGAAACCGGATATTCCGAAGGGCGCATCCGGCGAACTGGGAAAGGCAGAGTTAGAAGCAATCCAACGTGTATTGGCGCAAGAATAGCGAAAAACGCAGAAAGGAAATGCGAAATGAGTGAAGGAAAAACGCCTAAGCGAAAATGCAACGGGGCGAATTGTCCAATGCAAGTCGGGTACGTTGTTCCGGAAACTTGCCCAGAGCCGGAGAAATGTCGGTATGCCACGTTCCCTCAGACCAACGCCGACCGCATCCGGAATATGACGGATGAGGAGCTGGTGGACGTTATACACTGCCCATTAGTCGAAGTGGATGGCTGCCACACTGGCAAATCGTGTGCGCTCTGCATTCTGCGTTGGCTCCGCTCCCCGGTGGAGGAAAGCCATGAATGATTTGGAGCAAATGGCCATCGAACGACTGAAAGCCGCCTCTGATATGTCGCTCATGGCATATCAGCAGCCTTTGGTTATCTGCATTTCCGGCGGCAAAGATTCCGGGGTTATCACCGAACTTGCGGTTCGCTCTGGCATACCATGTGAGTTCCAGCACAACCACACCACGGCTGATGCCCCAGAAACGGTGCGGTTTGTCAGAAGTGAGTTCAAGCGGCTAGAGGGAAAAGGATACAAGTGCACCGTGAACATGCCGGTTTACAAGGGAAAGCGGGTGTCCATGTGGAGCCTGATTCCACAAAAGCTGATGCCGCCGACGCGACTAATGCGGTACTGCTGCTCCATCCTGAAAGAACAAGGTGGGGCAAGACGGTTTATTTGCACCGGCGTTCGGTGGGCTGAATCTGCATCCCGGAAAAACAACCGTGGAATCTACGAAAAAATAGGCGCAACCAAGGATAAAAAAATCATTCTTGCCAACGACAATGATGAAAAACGGATGCTTTTTGAAAACTGCCGCCTGAAAGCAAAACGAGTTGTAAACCCCATTATCGACTGGAAAGACGAGGATGTGTACGGTTTTTTGGAGGATGCAAAAGTCCCCATGAATCCGCTTTACGCAGAGGGGCAATGCCGGGTTGGGTGTATCGGATGCCCGCTTGCTAGAAAAAAGGGACGTGAAGCGGAGTTCGCCCGGTGGCCGAAGTACAAGCAACTCTACCTGAACGCCTTTGGACGGATGCTTGAGGCGCGAAAACAACAAAACAAGAAGTTTAGTGAAAGGGTGGATTGGGTCACCGCAGAAGAAGTGTTCCGCTGGTGGATGGAGTACGATGTGCTGCCGGGGCAGACCAGTATGGAAGATTATTTGGAGATGATAGACGAATGAAAGTTTTAATAGCCTGCGAGGAATCGCAAACCGTGTGCAAGGCGTTCCGGGCGCGGGGGCATGAGGCCTATTCCTGCGACATCCAGGAACCGTACGGGGGTGGCCTGCCATGCGAATAGCCCGCGTGTTTCCCACGAAAACCTCCATGTCGCCAACTGACCCGTTGGCATTCTTCGGGGCACCTACACTGGATGCCATAGCAGCAGAGCCGGATGAAGTGCATATAAGCGTGACATTTTCTTGGGACTTGGAGAAAGCGGATGAGCTTTTCTATCAGTGGGGAATGCTGGGTGTTCCTGTTGAAGTCGGTGGCCCCGCCTTCGGAGATCGCATGAGCGAAACATTTACACCGGGGATGTACCTGAAAGAGGGAATGACCATCACAAGTCGTGGCTGCCCGAAGGACTGCTGGTTTTGTGATGTCGGCAAATGTGCCAGAGGCCGGGTGATCGAGCTGCCGGTACAGGATGGGTGGAATATCCTGGACGATAACATCTTGGCAACCAGCGATGATCATTTTCGTGAGGTCACGAAAATGCTGAAACGGCAAAAACACCGTCCTGTGTTTTCGGGAGGGCTGGAACCGGAGTATATGACCCCATGGAAAGCGGAGCAGCTTATGTCTGTGAAACCACAAACGATGTATACAGCCTACGACACCATGGATGACTATGAGCATTTGCGGGAAATGTCCAATATGCTGCATAATGCGGGGCTTAGTTGGAAAAGCCATCAGGTAAAGTGCTATATGCTGTGCGGGTACCAGGAGGACAGCATGGATGCAGCGGAGAAACGAGCCAAACAAATCATGGAGCTGGGATTTCTGCCCTTTGCCATGCTCTACCGGGACGAAACAGGAAGCCGAGACCCAGAGTGGCGTAAATTTCAACGGGAATGGGCAGGCGCCGTGATTGTTGGAAGAAAATACGCTGATTTTTGGGAGAATGAAAACAAGCGATAAGCCCGGGGCAACCCGGGCGGGAAGGAGATAACATGAAACCTTTGTATATTCCGAAAGGAAAAGCCAAGGAATACGGCGATTATGCCGTCAACATCTACACTGGATGTCCCCACAGATGCTACTACTGCTTTGCGCCGAATGTGCTGCACCGTGACCGGGAAGCATTTCACACCAATGTTACACCCCGCCCGGGGCTGGTGGAGGCTTTGAAACAGCAGCTGGAGAAAGAGCGGGTCAAGGGGCAGCTTATCCACCTCTGCTTCACATGCGACCCGTATCCCACGGGCTACGATACTACCACCACCAGGGCGGTTATCGAAACCATCAAAGGGAGTGGGAACCATGTTCAGATTCTTACCAAGGGCGATGGCAGCAGAGATTTTGACTTGCTGGACAAAAACGACTGGTACGGAATCACCTATGACGGCTCCAATATTGGCACCTATGCCCCCTCTGACCGGCTGATTGACCTCTACTCTGCGAAACAGTGTGGCATCAGCACATGGGTTTCCTGTGAGCCGGTGTTGAACCCTCATGGGGTTATAGAAATGCTTTCGGAATGCCACGATATTATCGACAAGGTAAAAATTGGGAAGCTGAACTACCATCCGAGCAATATCGACTGGAAGCAGTTCGGGCAGGATGTGGAACAGCTCTGCCAGCGGCTTGGGCTTGATTACTACATCAAGGATTCCCTGCGGAAAGAAATGGAGGAATTGGAATGAGTGATTGCATAAGCCGGGAGGCGGCCATGGAAATCGTAAAGCGCACAAGTGGCGATTATGCGGCGGCTTTTTCCGAGATACGAAAACTTCCCGCCGCCGATGTGCAGCCGGTGCGGCATGGGCAGTGGTTCCAATGTGATGATGATTGGAACAGCCTTACAACATTTCAATGCTCCGTTTGCGGTGAAGAATATTGTTTTGAGTGCGATGAAGACATTCTGGCTTTGAATTACAAATACTGCCCCAACTGCGGCGCAAAAATGTGTTTGGAGGGAGAAAACAATGACGATTGACCGAGCAATTGAAATTCTGAACCCGGAACACCGGGAGCATTACGAAAGTATAGACCCCGTGATTGAGGCTTGTCGGATGGGAATGGAGGCGTTGGAGCGGACGAGGTTTATTCCGGTCAGCGAGAGGCCACCAAAAAAAGGGGCTGCTATTTAGTCGCTGTAAAGCATTGGTATGACGGAAAACCAGTAGCGAGAGAAGCGTTCTGGAATGGAGCCGACTGGCTTTCTTGCGAGAAAAGGATGGAAATTACGCCACGAGTTACCCACTGGCAGCCGCTTCCAGAATTGCCGAAGGAGGAATGATCGATGAACGAACGCAACCGTAATGGGATTATAGAAAAAGCGTATAGCCAAGGCTGGCTTAGCGGGTTCGATTTTTCCATTCTGATTCAAGGTTTTCTCGTTTCTCCCGGCGGATATGTGATAGATACCGGTAACTGGGAAAATGTCAATGCTGTATGTGCCGTAAGATTGGCGGAGAAAATCCGGAAACATCCGTTAATCTGGAAGCTGTTTTTTCAGATTGCGTAGGAGGAACTGAAAAATGAGCAATGAACTCACCTACATGGACTGCTGGAACTTTATCGCACCGCTGATCCCGGTAAGCACCGACTACACAATGGATATTTACATCATGGTGTTTAATGCACTGAAAGAGGCGGAGAAAAAGCGGATTGCTGAAAAGAAAAAGGGGAGGAAAGCTACACATGACGCGTAAACGCTTTATTAAGCTGCTGATGGGGAAGTTTCTACTGACCCGGAACGAGGCAAACTACATTGCCGATGTCGCAAGAATTTTGAGGATTTGTGATTGGAGGGAGCCATGGGAAAAGGCATGAAACTAGACTATCTCACTCAATGCTCCATAGCCGCCCAGGAGGCCGGGATGAGCTACGGCAAGTACATGGTAATGCACGGATACCACCCGCCGATTAAAAGCGATAGGGAGGACGTGGAAGCCCCACAGGGCACTCCGAAAATATGTCCAAACTGTGGAAAAATGTTTTACGACAGTACGACCAAGCGGAAAGTCTATTGCAGCTTTGATTGCCAGCGGACATTCTGCGACAGACAAGCCGCCCAGCGATACCGGGACAGGAAAGCGGCGGAAAGAGCGGCGGTGAGCAATGGAGGATAAAAAGCGAACCATAAACGGAAAGTGAAAGGAGCTTATGCCATGTCAAGGCCGAAATATCTGTGGCATGATTACGTCAAAAAATCCATAATGTGTAGTTTCGGCTGCGACATGGCGCAAGCCCAGGGAGCGGCGCAGAAAGCCAAATTTGACGAGGCTGTCAAAAATGTATTAGAGAAAACGGAAAGCCAATACAGAGGCAAAGAGCGGCTTGCCATGATAGATTTAGTTTACAGAAAACGGCGGTACAACGTTCCAGGTGCCGCCGTGCAACTGCATATTTCGGAAGGCACGGCACGGGACTGGAACAGGGAATTCGTGTATGCTGTGGCGAAGGAAATGGGGTATCTGTAGAAATGTGTATCAAAGCCAAAAAGAAATGATATTGTTAATCCAGATGGGGGGATTATATGGACGTTATCCAGAAGAAATTAAGCGAAATCGTGCCGTATGCAAAAAACGCAAAGAAGCACGACAAAAAGCAGATTGCCAATGTGGCTGAGAGCATCAAGCAGTACGGTTTTGTGCAGCCGGTTGTCATTGATCGTGACGGCGTGATCGTCATTGGGCATTGCAGAGCGGAAGCCGCAAAGAAGCTAGGCATGAAAACCGTCCCTTGTGTCTGCGTGGACGACCTGACCCCGGAACAGGTAAACGCCCTGCGGCTGGTGGATAACAAGAGCAACGAAAGCGCATGGGATATGGACTTGCTGGCGGAAGATCTGCCGGAGCTGGATTTGTCGGCGTTTGATTTTGACTGGGGGATTGAAAACGAGGATGAGTACGGCACTGATTTTTCCTTGCCGGATGGGAACAAATCGGAAATCTGCCAAATGACATTCACGCTCCATGAACAACAAAAAGAATTGATCGAATATGCCATGACGTGTGTTGAAGATGAAATAACAGAAACGTTTGGCAACGCCAATAAAAACGGGAACGCATTGTATGAGGTGATACGGCAATGGGCAGCGCAAAGGACTTGATTGTAAAAGTTATTCCGAGCAAGGTTGCCGTTCCGTTTGTGAAAACACACCATTACAGCGGAAAGGTTGTAAATAACAGTAATTTGCATTTCGGCGTGTTTTACGAAGGCAGACTTCACGGCGTTATGTCCTTTGGCCCGTCTTTAGATAAGTCTAAAATCCAAGGGCTTGTTGAGGGAACCGGGTGGAACGAATTCATCGAATTGAACCGCATGGCGTTTGACGATATTCTCCCACGCAATAGTGAAAGCCGCGCGATTTCGATTGCAATGAAACTAATCCGCAAAAACGCACCGCAAATCAAATGGGTCATTTCATTTGCGGATGGTTGCCAATGCGGTGACGGAACAATTTACCGTGCAAGCGGGTTTGTTTTGACAGGTTATTCAAGCGGCTCAATGTGGAAACTTCCTGATTACCTCGTGGAAATAAACGGCGGGTCAGTTGCCCACAGAATGAAAGTGCAGAATAAATGCAGCGCATTGTCAAGGTATATTTTAGAGAGGACACATGGGAAAAACCTCACGCTGGAGAAGTGCGTCGAACAGTTCGGCGGGGAAATCCTTGAAGGGAAGATGTTTCGATATATCTATTTTATTGACAAAACATATAGAGACCGGCTTACCGTTCCGATCATTCCGTTTTCCAAAATCGACGAAATGGGCGCTGGAATGTACAAAGGGGAAAAGGTAACGCAAGCAGAAAGGCATCAATAACACGGCAATATGCGGCGGTGGTTTAACGGTAAAACATTCCGCATCCCGCGGAAAGATGGCGGTTCAACTCCGACCTCGCTGCTCCAAAATGCCGTGTCCTGAGCCAAAAGGAGGGAGGGCGCGTATGGCAAGACCAAGAAAGGAAATCAAGCAAAAAGAATTTGAAAATCTTTGTGGAATTCAGTGTACAAAATTGGAAATTTGTGCTTTTTTTGACGTGACTGACAAAACGCTTGAATCATGGTGCAAACGCACATATCATGCGGGTTTCTCCGAAGTTTTTTCGCAAAAGCGTGGAATGGGGAAAATATCACTGCGACGTAAGCAATGGCAGCTTGCAGAAAAGTCCGCATCTATGGCTATTTGGCTGGGCAAGCAGTACCTAGGCCAGCGGGACAATGTGGATGTGACCGTTTCCGATGCAAAGGGCATTGCGCTGGATGAGCTGGAAAAGATGGTGATCGGAGATGACAGCGGAACAAGCGGTGAAACTGCTGACGGAAACGCCGATTAAAATCGGCTGGGCTGTCGGTTTTAAGGATTTGGGGCAGCTGCACAACAAATGGATGGTGGAGATGGTTACCACCAGCGAGGATAAGACGCTGCAAGCGCACCGTGGCAGCTACAAAACCACTTGCGTTTCCATTGCTCTGGCAATCCTAATTGTGCTGCTGCCCAATAAAAAAATAATGTTCATGCGTAAAACGGACAGCGACGTGAAAGAGGTTATCCGGCAGGTGCAGAACATATTACTTGATAGGCATTTGCAAGCGCTGTGCGAGCTGATTCACGGGAAACCGCTGGTTCTTACCACGGCTTCCGCTGTGGAGATCAACACCAATCTTTCCCAGGATGCAAAAGGCACGGTGCAGCTTTATGGATGCGGCATTTCCGGCAGTTTGACCGGCAAGCATTTTGATATCATTTTTACGGATGACATCGTAAACGTGCAGGACAGAATTTCGAAAGCCGAGCGGGATCACACCAAAGTGATTTACCAGGAGTTGCAAAACATCAAAAATCGTGGCGGGCGTATCTACAACACCGGCACACCTTGGCACAAAGAAGATTGCTTTACGCTGATGCCAGAACCGGAACGGTACGACTGCTACAGCACCGGGCTTATTTCCCCTGATACGCTGAAAAAAATCCGGGATAGTATGGTTGCCTCTTTGTTCGCCGCAAACTACGAACTGCGACACATTGCTTCCGATGATGTGATATTCCGTGACCCGGTAACTGGTGCTGATCCTGCCCTTGCGGAACAGGGCATTTGCCATGTGGATGCTGCCTATGGCGGCGAGGACTACACAGCGTTTACTATCTGCAAGAAACGCAATGGGAAATACTATATTTTCGGAAAGATTTGGAGAAAGCACGTTGATGATTGCAAGGATGATATCATCCGGTATCGGAAAATGTTTAACGCTGGTGTTATTTACTGCGAAAACAACGGTGACAAGGGCTATCTGGCAAAGGATTTACGGCGGCGTGGGGAACGGTGTGTGGAGTACCACGAAAACCAGAACAAATTCGAGAAGATTTCCAGCGTGCTAAAGCCTGAGTGGAAAAATGTCGTGTTTGTGGATGGCACCGACAAAGCATACATCAACCAAATTTGCGACTACAACGAGGAAGCAGAACATGATGATGCACCGGATAGCCTGGCCTGCATCGTCAAACGACTGTGGAGCAAAAAAGAAACTACACTTGACCCGGCAGCTGCTGCATTTTTGTAAGCAACTGAAATTTGATACTTTGGAGGGAACGAATGAAGACATATCAGGATTTGCAGGAAGCAATCACGAAGGGAACGCTGGGCGGATTTCTGCGTTCGGCGGTTCGGGAGCATCAGGGAAGCAAGGCCTACAAAGATGCTGTGGATGGCATGGCGTACTACAACAAGCACAATATCACCATTGAAAAGTTCCAGAAATTCCTCTTCACCCTGTCCGGAAACAAAACGCCGGACATTTGGAGCAGTGACTACCGGCTGAAAACGCTGATGTTCCGGCGACTTGTGCTGCAAGAAGTGGGATATATCTGTGCAAACGGCGTAAGCATGGATGGAAAAGAAAAGCTGGGCGCTGATTTCGACAACAAGCTTCAGACGGCGGCAAAACTGGCTCTGGCTCAGGGCGTGGCCTTCGGGTACTGGAATCTTGACCACCTGGAAGTGTTCTCTTTTGCCGACACTCCCGGAAATCCTGGTTTCGTTCCCCTGCTGGATGAAAACACATCGGAGCTGATGGCTGGTATCCGGTACTGGTTCCGGGAGACCGGAAACAAGACGCTTTTCCGGGCAACGCTGTATGAGTTAGATGGTGTAAGCGAGTGGGCGGCGGAAGGCAGCGACGATGCTACCATGATAACGGAGAAGCGGGCATATATCCTGAAAGAGCTAAGGAACGACCTTGGCGTAGTAGATGTCTGCGATGAGAACTACACCCGGCTCCCTATTGCTACGCTTTACGGCAATGACACCCACGAAAGCGAATTGGTGGGTCTGCGTGGCTCCATCGACTGCTATGATTTCATCAAATCTGGCTTTGCAAACCAGATTGACGACACCAGCGGCGTGTACTGGATTTTGAAGAATACCGGAGCCATGGACGACAAGGATCTGGCGCAGTTTGTGCAACGGATGAAGAGCGTCAAAGCCACTATGGTAGACGGCAGCGACGGAACGGCGGCAGAGGCCCACACACTGGACGTGCCGGTGGAAGCACGGAAAACAATGCTGGATATTCTGCGGCGGGACTTGTATGAAGATGCCCAAATGCTTGACGTTGCCGCTCTGGCGGGTGCGGAGAAGACGGCTACCGAGATTTCGGCGGCATATCAGCCACAGGATAACAAATGCGCAGATTTCGAGTATTTCCTGATTGATTTTATCCGGCAGGTTTGTTCCGTGGCGGGAATCGACAATCCGGAACCGGCGTTCACCTGGAACAAGGTCATTAACCAGGCGGAGGAAACAAGCATGATCCTCTCCGCTGCGGAATATCTGGACGATGAAACAGTGCTGAACAAACTGCCGTGGATTCTGCCGGAGGAAGTGCCGGAGATTCTGAAACGGCGGGACGAGGCAGATTTGAAGCGTATGGGCGCAATGCAGAATCAAGTTACCCAGAATCAGCAACAGGAAAACCAGCAGGAACAGCAGCAGCCGGAGGGTTAACCTATGGCCGATTATGGGCACAAGGAGACCGACAAGCGATTAGCGGTGATGGAAAAGCGAATTGCAAAGGTCTATGCTGATACTCTGGCAGAAGCCCAAGACAAGCTTTCCGCTGTGCTGGCAGAATTCCGGGAGCTTGACGAAAAGAAAGCGCAGGCCGTTGTGGATGGGAAACTGTCAAAAAAAGCATACACAGCGTGGCGGAAAGAGCTGATAGGCAAAGAAAAGCATCTTCGGGATATGATCGATGTGCTGACCGAGGATTTCACCAACGCCGACAAAATCGCAATGAAAATTGTGAACGGCGAAGCAAAAGACGTTTATGCTCTGAACGCCAACTTTGCGGCATACGACATAGAGAAGAAAGCAAACGTCAATTTGTCATGGACGCTATACGACCATAGCACGGTGGAACGCCTGATCCGGGAAGAGCCGAACCTGCTTCCCCTCCCGTCCGTAGACGTGCCTGTTGATAAGCGGTGGAACCAAAAGCATATCACGGCAGCTATCAACAGGGGCATTCTGCTGGGCGACCCCATCCAGGACATTGCCAAGCGGCTTGTGACTGTGGCAAGCATGGATTTGAACGCCGCTGTCCGTTCTGCCCGGACGGCAACCACGGCGGCGGAATGTGCCGGGAGAATCGACACATACAAGTATGCGCAGTCCATTGGCATTGAGATGCAGCAGGAATGGGTTGCCACCCTGGATGATCGCACCCGCCACGAGCACCGGATACTCGATGGCCAGCGGGTAGACATTGGCGAGGCGTTCGAGGTGGATGGGGCATCGATACGATACCCCGGAGACCCACAAGCACCGGGGTATCTGATTTACAATTGCCGGTGCACGGTTATCGGGGCAATCAAGGGGCTTGAAGATGACGATTCTGACGACCACCGAAAACATATGATTGGGACAACATATGAGGAGTGGAAGGCCGGAAAAGAGCAAGAAAGTGTTGAAAAATCCGGGAAAAGTGGTATAATAGCATCAGATAAGAGTGATTCTGTCAGTGCAAGAAATACCGCTGTTGGAAAGCCTAAATTTGTAAATGCCGGTGCTCCATTGAGTAAAAAGCAAAATAATTTGCTTAACCGTTTGCAAAATGACGGGGATTTGATAACCGTCAACAAGCGGGATTGCGGTCTAAAAGATATTGCTGCCCTGTCCGCACATGAGGGCGTGGAGTTTGCATTGCTTACCCGGAAGGGAGAACGAATGGTGTTCCGAGGAAATGACCACCATGTAAATTCTCTGAATGGCCTGACTGTCCCGCAATACCGAGATGCAGGATGGAAATGGAGCGGGCATACGCACGTTTATGGAGGTACGATTCCTTCCGACGGAGACTTAAAGATATTAAAATTGTTTAATCAAAATCAGTCTGCTATTTATGATTATCGTGGGGAAAGGGGAATGGTATTTAACGATGAAGCAAAGATGGATTAAGATTAGCCGGGCAAGAGAGTTTTTACATGAATACTGCGTTGCAAATGGAGCCGATTTTGAAAACGCACGGAAGCAAATACACGGAATAGGTGATAATGGTGTCATCTTGTGCGTTTCCAACCCAGATGCCCCAGAACCTGACGGTCTGGCAAATGATATTGAAACGCTGATGCTTCCTACACTCTGGATTAAAGAAGATGAAAATGGGAATCTGTATGCTGTGGAGACAGAATACACAAGGAAATACCTTTACGGAAAGGAATAACCGATGGCAAAACGAATTCAAAAATCCTCCGGCAGCGGTGACTTTCGTGTGACAATTGATTCTCTCAATCTGACAGATGACGTTACCAGGGAATTGCGGCTGGCTATGCACAGGGCGTTGGTCACAATCGGCCTTGTGGCGGAGGGCTACGCGAAACGGCTTTGCCCCGTGAGAACCGGCAGGCTGAAAAACAGCATCACCTTTTACACCGACGATGACACGGTAACAATCGGAACGAATGTGGAATATTCCCAGTGCGTGGAAGAAGGCACTTCCAAGCAAAAAGCGCAACCGTATTTGCGCCCGGCTGTAGAGAATCATCTTGACAAATACCAGGCAATTGTGGAAAAAGAACTGAAAGGCGGGTAAATGGAAAGTAAGAAAATTAACATTCTCGGAGCGGCTTATATGCTGACGATTACCAGCAAAAGCCAAGATGTCAGGTTGAAAGATGCGGACGGCATCTGCGACGAGACCGTGAAGGAATTGCTTGTGGATAACTACGCCGGTTCCGAGGATGATCCAACTTGTAAGAAAAATTTAGCGGTTCAAATTCGGAAAAACAAGCGGCATGAGATCATCCATGCTTTTCTCTTTGAATCCGGCCTTGCGGAAAATTCCAGCTGGGCACAGAACGAGGAAATGGTGGACTTTTTCGCAATCCAGTTTCCAAAGCTGGTAGAAGCGTTCGAAGCGGCTGATGCCATGTAAAACATAATACCCCCATTCCCTACCCCGTGGCGGTTATCCGCTGCGGGGTTTTTCTTTTTGAAATAATCGAACAAACGAATGAAAAATGTGTATCACGGCCTACTTTTTATGCTACGGTAAAAATATCAAAGGGAAAAGGACTTCCCCCGAAGAAAAGGAGATACATGTCATGGCATTATGGAAAAACATCGCCGGGTATGAAGGACTATACCAAGTTAGCGACGATGGCCAGGTTAAGTCACTCCCCAGGATAAAATGCAACGGAAGAGGATATTACCAAACGAAAGAAAAAATTTTGCACCCAGGGAAAAGAGGGAGAGATGGCCTGCTGTATCAATTCGTCGTATTGTCGGATGGAGAAGCAGTCTCGCATATCTCCGTCCACCGGCTTGTTGCCGATGCTTTTCTGGAAAACGCCGAAAAGCTCCCGGAAGTGAACCACAAAGATAAAAACACGATGAATAATTGTGTAAGTAATTTGGAGTGGTGTACGCGGGAGTACAACATCAATTATAGCAAAGCAAAGCGGGTGTCTCAATTTAGCCTTTTAGGAGAAAAAATCGCCGAGTATCAAAGCATCGTAGTTGCATCAGAAATCACCGGAATTAGCCGGACAGCGATAAATAACAATTTGAAGAATTGGAGTAAGACCGCTGGCGGATATATCTGGAAATATGAACAGGAGGAATGACTTATCGCACTGACAAGAAAATTACTCAAGGGCATGGGGCTGACCGACGAACAGGTCGACACCATCATTGAGGCACACACCGACACCGTGGACGGCCTGAAAGACCAAATCGCCACCTACAAGGCGGACGCTGAAAAGCTGCCTAGCGTTCAGAAGGAATTGGACGACCTGAAAAAGGAGGATGCTGACGGCGGATACAAGGCCAAGTATGAGAAGGAGCACAAGGACTTCCAGGACTACAAGACCGGAATCGAAGCCAAAGAGAGCGCAGCTGCCAAAGAAAAGGCGGCAAGAGCGTATTTCCAGGGCAAGGGCATTCCCGCCGAGAGCATGGCTCTGGTGATTCGTGGGGCGAAAGCTGAAATTGACGGCCTGACGCTGGATGGGGAAAACATCAAGGACACTGCGGCTCTGGATGGACTGCTTTCCGGCGACTACAAGGGGCTGGTTGGGAAAGTCAAAAAGAACGGAACCCAGACCCAGACACCGCCCGATACCACGGATGGAGTAAAAAGCCGGGCTGAAATCTACAAGAAAGATGATAAAGGCCGGTACCTGCTGTCTACCGCAGAGCGGCAGGCTGCGCTTGCGGAAAGCTTAGCAAGCGAAAATGAATAAAATCGAAAGGAGCTGTTGAAATGGCAGCAAAAACGAACGTAACTACAACTGCGCAGTACACGACTACCGCCCGTGAGGTGGATTTCGTGACCCGGTTCAACGACAACTGGGATGCACTGCGCACGATCCTGGGCATTATGCGGCCTATCCGCAAAGCCCCCGGCACTAAGCTGGTTTCCTATAAGGCAGAGGTGGACGGCGGCCTGAAGGGTGGTTCCACCGTGGCGGAAGGCGACGAGATTCCTTTCACCAAAATGAAGGTTGCCCCTGTTGCCTATGGCGACATTGAGGTATCCAAGTACGCAAAGAGCGTGACCATTGAGAGCGTTGCCAAGTACGGCGCAGAGGTTGCCGTGGAAAAGACGGATGACGCTTTCCTGGTTGCCCTTCAGAACAAGATTCTGGGCGACTTCTACACATTCCTGGCTACCGGTTCCCTGGAACTGACCCCCAAGACCTGGCAGCAGGCACTTGCACAGGCAAAGGGAAAAGTGCTGGCCAAATTCATGGGCATGGACAAGGACGTGACCGAGGTCGTAGGCTTTGCAAACATCATGGATTTCTACGACTATCTGGGCGATAAGGAAATTACCACCCAGACCATGTTTGGCCTGACCTACGTCCAGAACTTCCTGGGCTACAGCACCCTGTTCCTGCTGCCCGACAAGTATGTTGCCGCTGGTAAGGTCATTGCTACCCCTGTGGAAAACATTGACCTGTACTACGTTGATCCGAGCGACAGCGACTTCGCAAAGCTGGGTCTGAACTACACCGTGAAGGGTGAAACCAACCTGATCGGTGTGCATGTCGAGGGCGACTACAGCCGTGCTACCGGCGATATGTATGCCATCATGGGCATGAAGCTGTGGGCGGAATACCTGGATGGCATTGCGGTTGCCACCGTTACGCCGGGGGGTTAAAAGCGGCTCTGACAGATGACAGCACCGCACCGGGAAATGTGGACTTTGACGGAATGACGAAAGCCCAGCTTTTGGAATACGCCAAGGAAAATGGTATTTCCGGAGTCAGTGCCGCAATGAACAAAGCGGAGATTCTGACCGCCGTTAAGGGTCAGTGAAAGGAGGGGGAAACATGGGGCAGACAACGCCCGTAAGTCTCTTTGAGTTGCTTATGTACCTGCGGAATTTCTTTCCCGGTGAAAAGTGGCAGTTTTTCGGCGAGGATATTACTGAGAAGCGTCTGCTCCTCCCCGGCCTGGAAAACGGAGACTATTACCTGATTGAAGGAAGCCGCCGAAACAACGGTATCCATATATACGGAAACTCTGATTTGCGTAACGAGACCTACAGCGGTATCGTGACCGAGCTTTGCATCCCTACGGAGCTGCTGATTCTGCTGGATGAAATTAACGTCTGGCAGGAGAAACACTCTGAGGCTTTGCAAAGCCCGTATCAGAGCGAATCGTTCGGCGGGTATTCGTACACCAAAGAAAACGAAAGTGGCGGCACAGGCGAAAGCATGAGCTGGAAGACAGTGTTTGCGCCACGCTTGCGGATGTGGAGGAAAATATGAGTATGCTAGATAATTTTCTGAAGGATGCTTGCGTCCTGATGGAAAAGAAGCGCACACCTGATGGGGCGAGCGGTTGGATTGTGGAATGGGCGGAAGGAGCGGCGTTCCACGCTGCAATTATCCTGGACACGTCCATGCAAAGCCGGATTGCCGAAAAGGAGGGTGTTACCAATGTGTATACCGTCACCACCCGAAGGAACACTCCCCTATCCTTCCACGACGTTTTCAAGCGGCTGTCGGACGGCGCAATTTTTCGGGCAACCAGCAACGGGGCTGACAAGCAGTCACCTGACGTTGGCACCCTGGATATGTGCCAAGTGACCGCTGAAAGGTGGGTGCTGAGCAATTGACGGCAGACAAAGCACTTCACCAATTTTTCAACGGTTTCGGCATTCCTGCTTTCTCGGAGACATCTGTCCCGGATAAGCAGGAAATGCCATATATGACATACTCGTTCGCTACGGCCATTTTCGGGGAAATGCCCGTAAATCTGACTGTAAACATCTGGTATAGGACGGAATCCGAGACAATTCCAACCGCAAAGGGGGCGGAAATCGGAGAGGCAATAGGCCGAGGCGGTTGTACCGTAGATGTGGACGGCGGTTATATCTGGCTTCTGCGTGGCTCCCCCTTCATGCGAGCCGTTCCGGACGAGGAAAACACAATCAAGCGGCGGGTTCTGAATATCACCGCCGAATATTTCATGTAAGGAGGAAAACGATGAAATATACGCAGATTCCACAGGATACTTTCAAGGAACTAGTGATGAATGCTGGCATCCTGCTTTCTTCTTTCGATCCATCTACGGCAGAAGTCGCCGCTAATAGCATCATCGGTGCAACCAGCGGTGATGTGACCTTTGTTGCTACGCCTACTTTCACGGACTTGGGCGAGGATATCAACAATTGCCCGAAAAACATGAAAGAGTTGAAACGCCTGGAGAGTTGGGAGACAAAGGTCAGTGGTACATTCGTTTCTGTGAACGTTGCCAATGCAAAGGCAATGACGGCGGCAGCCGATGAAGTGTCCGGGAAAATTACCCCGAGAAACGATATCGCAGAGAGTGATTTCCGGGATATTTGGCTTGTGGCAGACTATTCTGACAAGAATGGCAAAAAGAACGGCGGGTATCTCGCAATCCACATGCTGAATAGCCTTTCTACAGGCGGTTTTCAGCTTAAAACCGGAGATCAGAGCAAAGGCCAGTTCTCTTTCGAATTTACTGGGCACTATTCGATCAATGCTCAGGATACCCCGCCGTTTGAAATCTATATCAAGGCCGGTGAAGCCGAACCTGGTATGGGAGGCTAAACATGAGAAAACTATCCGAATTTGGGACGGACGAATGTTTGGATGTGCTTTGCGAAATCACACCGCACATTGTGAACATCGTTTCCGATGAGGAAATTATGAACGCTATCGGCAAGCCGATGGACAAAACAACCGTCACTAAGGTTGGGGTCATGCTGCTGGGTGCGCAGAAGATCACCGCTGTTGTACCGCTGTTGCTGAAAACCCACCGTGCTGATATCTACGCAATTCTGTCTGTTATGGGTGGAAAGAGCGTCGAGGAAGTAGCGAAGCAAAGCACTATGGCTACGCTCTGGCAAATCAAAACGCTGAGTGAGGACAAAGATCTCCTAAATTTTTTCAAATCGTGGGGGCGTGGGGAAAAGAGCGAATAATCGGTGCTCTGTGCGCCCTCCCACGAGTACGAGCGAGGGCGTACCTCTCCATTCTTCCGGTGAAATTAAAAAACCAACGTGAGCAAGAAATCTTATATCGGTATATCACGGACGGTATCCAGATGATTACCGAGAATACTGCTGTCCATGCAGGGCAATCGTATTTGTCGATCAGCTACACAGACATCATACACCCGAAGCCGAAAGAAACACGATCAGCGGAGGACATCGTCGCAGATGTGATGAAAAAAGCCGGGTTAAAACTTGTAACGAAAGGCGGTGAACCGGATGGCTGCTGACATTTTTAATTTATGCGCCAAAATTACCCTAGATACAAGCGGATATGAGCAAGCACTAAAAAACTCTGAGCGGCAAACAAACATGTTTGCTGATGTGCTAAAAGCCAATCTTGCAAGTGGGGCAATTATTTCCGGTGTAAAAAAACTCGCCAACGTTGTATCTGATGTCGGGAAAGCGGCGTATACCAATTATGCACAATATGAGCAACTTGCAGGCGGCGCAGAACTGATGTTCGGGGACGCTTATGACTTTGTAGCGCAGAAAGCGAAAAACGCCTACAAGACCGTGCAAATGTCGCAAAATGACTATTTGCAGCAAGTGAATGGATTTGCAACCGGATTAAAAACCGCTATGGGCGGCAACGCTCAGGCCGCCGCCGAACTTGCCGACAAAATCATCACTGCTGAAGCTGACGTTGTGGCGGCGACCGGCAATTCTCAGGAAGCTGTACAAAATGCCTTTAACGGCATTATGAAATCCAACTATACCATGCTTGACAATTTGCAGCTGGGCATTACTCCCACAAAAGAGGGATTCCAGCAGCTTATTGACACGGTAAACGAGTGGAACGAGGAAAACGGCAAAGCCACAGAGTACACCATTGACAACCTAGCGGATTGCCAAGCCGCCCTTGTTGACTATATCGATATGCAGGGGCTTGCGGGGTATGCGGCAAACGAAGCGGCGGACACCATAGAAGGTTCCACAGCGTCCATGAAAGCCGCATGGGAAAACCTGGCAACCGGGATGGCTGATAATAACGCCGACATGACTGAATTGGTTCAGGATTTTGTTGACAGTGTATTTACAGCTGGAAAAAACGTTGTCCCACGGGTAAAACAGATTGTGACTGGTGTTGGAACCGCAACAACGGAAGCTATTTCATATTTGCGGGAAACCAACAGCACGATTGACCTTGTTGTTACGGGCATAGAGGACGTGACAGTGGCCGCCGCCACGGCGGGGGCTGTACTTGTTGCCAACATGGCCGGTAATGCAGTACGCAATATTGCTACAATTTTCACGGCAAACGCAACGGCTTTAGAATATTTCACAGTCGAAAGCGGCAAAGCCGCTGTCCAGGAAGCAACCCTAAACGGCGTTTTTTCCGTTAGCGAAATAGCCGTGGGCGTGCTGACCGGGAAAATTTCTTTGGCTACTGCTGCGCAGTACGCATGGAACACGGCCATGAATGCAAACCCTATCGGGTTAATGGCGGTGACTATCGCCGGTGCTGCAGTGGCGACAAAAAAACTTGCCGATGCTAGCAAGGATCAGATTAAAGCACTTGCTGGCCAGGCCGAAACAATCGAAGACGCTAGGCAAAAATATGCTGACCTGAAATCAGAACTCGAAGAACTCGAAAACGCCCCTGGTGGCTGGACATATGAACGCATAGCGCATATCCACGGGTTAAAACAGGCCATTAAAGAAGTCGAAGACCAAATTGCAGAGTTCGAGCAGACAGAAGCCGAAGCAGCTGAGGAAGCCGCTAAGCCAGCAAACGTCTTTAAGGCGGCAACCGAAGAATATGCCGCTGCAGCGCAATCTATCCTGGAGGACTACCAAAATACATACACCACCATCTACAATGGGTTGCATGACACTGGGTCTGCGTTTACCGATGTCGTCGAAGCTACGAAGATTTCGTGGGCTGACGCTATGGCAAATATCAAAGCAAACACTGCAGTTCTTGGCGCAATGGATGAAAACTTTGCTTTCGTAGAACAAGCAGCTAAAGAATCTGGCGTAAGTATCGATGGATTTTCGCAATATTTGGCGTCCATGAGCACGGAGGATGCCGCAGGGTTGCTTGCAGCGTTAAGATCGGAACTTGAAAAAGTCGGTACAGATTCGGCCGGAGCAAAAGACACACTGACCGAGCTGTCAAGTGCTATTGAAAGTTACAAAAATGCGGGAACAGAATACTCTGACGGTCTGGCGTTAGCGGTCGAGAACGTAAAAAACCGTATGCAGGAAGCCGCAGACAGTTACGTTGAGAAAGTTGGCGACCTTGACCAAGAATCAGCTGCAATGCAAGCGGCAACCAACACCATGAACGGCCTTATTTCTGGAATCAGTACTAGCACGTCCGGAGTTCTGGGTCAATTGGATTCTCTGGCATCACAGATGAAATCCAGGTTGACAAATAGCTTTGCGAACTTCACGCTTACGATAAAGGCCAAGGTCGAAGGTAGCAACATTCCCGGAGCGAAGAGCGGCCTGGATTATGTGCCTTACGACGAGTACTTGTGCTACTTGCACGAGGGAGAAGCCGTTTTGCCGAAAGCGGAAGCACGATTATGGAGGGCTAGAAAATCTTCTAACGCATCTAGCACCAGTGCGGCAACGGATGAAAACACCAGCAGTGGGAAAAGCCGTGGCATGACGATTATCCAGAACATTCAGGCGGTTGTTCAGTCGGAAGTGGAGCTTGCGGCGGCAACAGAAGCATATTTCACGCAAGCGAGGTGGGCAATGTGAAGAATTTCAACAATCTAGCAAAACTATTTCGCTATGTGAATGAAAATGGGGATAACGTGACATTTGATTTTGCCGGTGGGTTTCTTATCAACAAGCCAGTTGGAATTGACACGGTATCCGTTACGCTGTCGCAAGCTAAAGGTATCAACCAGACCGGCGCAACAATCCAGAGCAAAAACGTGCAGCCTAGGCCTGTAAATATTACGGGATATATCGTTGGCGAGGGTCAGGCTGACAAGAAAGAAAAACTGTTGTCTGTCATCCGGCCTGACCTAGGCGGCAAGTTATATGCCGATGACTACTATTTGAACGTGTATCCCACGGCAACGCCGAACATCGAGCCGAAACGATGGGGCGCACAGTTCCAGTTTTCACTTTTAGCGGCCTATCCGTATTGGTGCAAGGATGATTCTGCTTCCGTTGCGCTGGCTGGTATTGAGCCGCTATTCAAGGTCGGGCATTGGGACAGTGCCAAGCAATGCGTAGTTGGAGACTGGAATATCTCTAGGCAATACCAGTTCGGGCGGCTGAAACAAGAACTGTTTATGAACGTTCCGAACCGTGGACAAGTCCCGGTTCCGTTCACGGCCACATTTACGGCGAGTGGTGATGTAGAAAATCCCAAAATCACCAACGCCGCAACGGGCAAATTCCTGATTGTCAACAAGTCCCTTGTTAGCGGAGAGCGGTTGTCGGTACAGATTACGCACGACCGGACTTACGTCACGTCTTCCGTGGATGGGGATTGTCGGGGTGCGCTGAGCCTGAAAAGCAACCTGTTCCAGCTGGAAGTTGGGGACAACGTATTGAAGCCGGAAGCGAAGAGCGGACTTGCAAATCTGCAAGTCGGCATTGACTTTGCAACGGAGATTGTGGGGATTGCGCTATGAGTTTCGAAATATACCCTGAAGATTTCCATACCCGGTATGAAATCCGGCACGCAATCAGTATTATCATGTCCATCTATTACAACGACATTGGGAAACTGATACTTGTTGCACCTGTCAGCGATTACAATATTTCTGCCTTGAAAGTTGGTAATTTGCTTTATGACACCGACAGAAAAGTAACATTTGTAATAGAAAACACGAAGATTGACACAACCACAAACCGGATAACGGCAAACGGGTACACTGCGAATTGGTACTTAAACAAGCGCATTATTGCAACCGAGTACCACATGACGAACATCGAAACCGGCGTGTATAAAATGGTTAGCGATAATCTCCGAGGGCTGACAAGAATCCGGATTGCAGAGGCAACCGGAATGGAGGACAAAACGGACAACATCTTCAAAGGCGGCTATCTGCTGGATGAAATCATGCCCTTTCTGGAAGAGAAGGGCATAGGCCAAACAATGGAATGGGATCCCGACAACCTGACCCACACATTCCGCCTATATAAAGGGCGTAACCTAACAAACGGCATCCACGCCATTGTATTTTCCGAGGAACAGGGAACAGCAAAAGACCTGGTTATCAATGACGATGATTCCACCCTTTGCAATGTGGCGTATGTGCAGGGAAGTCTTGGGGGCAAAGACAATACATTTGTCGTAATTGTCGGAGACGCTGAGGGAGACAACCGGCGTGAAGTGTGGTTTGAAACCGCAGTCAACCAAGAAAATGATGAATCAGTGGCCGATTGCAAAGAACGTGCCCGTGCCTATGGGCAGATGGAGTTAGGAAAGCGTATCCGGCGCAAGTCCTTTTCCGTTTCCATCGACCCGGAAGACCTGGGCAAATATTACGACCTTGGGGACATTGTGTCGTGCGTGTCCGCCCGGTTCGGCGTGTCATTTAATGCCCGGATCACCGGTATCAAGTACACCCTTGACAACAACAAGACCCGGACGGAAATCCTTCTGGGTGACCCTATTTTGACAGCATTGGGGGCTATGAAATTAAATGGCTAATATCAAAAGTTTTCCCAACAATCAGGACGTTTTCATCGGCGCAGAAGATGTAATGCGTTGGCATCACGGCAGAACATCCGGCGTATTCGCTGCTGATGGCAATGCTGCTGTCCGTGCACTGTCTACCCCCGGAATGGCGGTTGAAGTCACGGACGGAACCGGCTGGATGACGAACGCCGGTGGAAATGGTGTGGTGTGGTGGATTGACAACGAAACCAAAGGCGGCGAGAAACTGAAGCTTATCATTGATCAGGCTGACAGCGTTCTAAATCGAATTGACCGGGTGATTGTGGAGTGGAAGACCACAAACTATGTGGACTATCCGGAAGTTAAAATCCTGAAGGGAACACCGTCCAGCACTGCGGCGGCTCCGGCACTGACAAACACTAGTATTGTGCGGCAAATCAGCCTTGCACAGATCAGCGTGAAAGCAGGTACGACCGCTATTACCGCTTCCGCTATTACGGATGAGCGCCTTGATGAATCTGTTTGCGGCAAAGTAACCGAAAGTGTCAGTGCCGATACCAGCGTTGTTGAAGACCAGTTCAGGGCAATGCTGGGGGAAACGCAAGTCCAGATTGACAATATCCTGGGAGACACCAAGAAGAACTCCGATGCCACATTGAATGGAATCGCCGATGAATTGGCAAAGTTGGAAGCCGGAACGGATGTGGAGCTGAAGAAGCTGGTTTTTGCGAATACCGCTGTCCAGGTATCGGCCTTTGTGGCGGATAGCACATATCAGGATTATCCTTTCCGGGCAGCGGTAGCCCTGGAAAATGTGCTTTCGTTCATGATCCCAAACGTGGTGTACAGCGTTGCCGCCTTGACGGATAACAATTTTGCCCCAGTGGCGGAGTGCTATAACGGCGGCGTGTACATTTATGCCGATAGCAAGCCGTCCGCACCTGTTAAAATTGACACAATTATCTGCTGGAAGGGGTGACGAGAGTATGATTGGAATGACAAATGCAGGTGGAAGCGGAACCGGCTGTACGTTGACCATCACCGCCCCTGCTGGTGCAGCTATCACCGTGTCGAACACGGCGGGGAAAGTCAAAAGTAAGACCGTGGGGGCAAATGGCCTTGTGGCGTTCCGAGGCCTGACCGAAGGCACATGGACAATCACCATCACCAATGGCACGGACACGGCAACAAAGACGGTGGAAATTAAGGCGGACTACCAGGCAGCGATTTCCTTTAATACCATCCCAGAATTCACATATACCGGAGATTTTGAGATTGTCAGTGACGATGACCAACCTATCACCGTATCTCAAGGCAACTGGAAAATCCGTTTCCTGACCTCCGGAACGCTGACGTTCACCAGTCTTAACGGTGCGGAGAATGGAATTGACGTGTTCCTGGTTGGTGGCGGTAGTGGCGGAAGCCGAGCCGCTGGCGGCGGCGGATATACTAAGACCATGAAAGCGGTAAAGGTTTCCGTTGGAACTGCCTATCTGATCGAGGTTGGAGCCGGTGGCACAGCTGGCGTAGGCAATAATAAAGCTGGCGGCTCCGGTGGCACGTCTAACGCATTTGGTGCATCCGCTAATGGTGGAGAAGCAAATACATCTGCGTCATCCTTCCGTGGTAGCAATGGCGGCTCTGGCGGTGGCGCCGGTAGCGCTAATGGAGCTGGCGGAAAAGGTGGTTCGGACGGTTCAGACGGTTTCGACAGGAACGGAAGACATCAAGATTCCGGAACAGGCCAAGGCACCACTACCAGAGAGTTTGGTGAATCTGGTGGGAAACTTTATGCAGGCGGCGGTGGTGGATGCTGTACCTCAGCTTCCAAGGGCGGCTCTGGCGGTGAAGGAGGCGGTGGCTCTGGCGGCAATACGAGTGGTGGTGCAACGTCCGGTGAAACCAATACGGGCGGCGGTGGCGGTGGTGCAGCCAATAATAAAGCTGGCGGCTCTGGCGGTTCCGGCATTGTCGTTATCCGCAACGCACGGGAGGTGGCTTAAATGGCAAAATCTATGGCAGTTGTCAATAACGGCGTTGTGACCAACATCATCTGGTGTACAGACAATACACCACAGACGGCCACTTGGCTTAACTGTGATGACCGCCCAGTGGCTATCGGCGACACCTACAGTGGTGGTAAATTCTACCGGGACGGAGTGGAAATCCTTACACCGCTGGAAGAGGCACAGAAACAGATTGCCGAGTATGAGGCCGCATTATCCGAAATCGAAACTGCGCTGGGGGTGAACACATGACCATCGAAGAGCGGAAAGATAGAATTCTTGCGAAAATCGCAGAAATGAAGGCCGAGGGCGCAGACATGCAGGATGCCCTGGCAATTCTGGAGGTGAAACCGGATGAAGAAGTGGAGTAATGGAGCCCGAAAAAGGCTGGTGGAAATCCGTGCCGCCGAGGATGGGGAGCAGGATATGCGCACCATTGCGGCAGCTATCGCCAAGCTTCCACCCGGCCAACTGAAAAAGATACTTACCGATGATATCACTGCCATCCTGGCGAAGTATGGAGTGGTAATCAGATGAGGACGCTGGCTAAGCTGCTGTGGCTGGTGGTTCTTGCCCCGCCCCTGCTGGTGGGGCTGTCCATCGGGTTTATCGGCCTAATCTTGGAAAAGGAGGAAACATACCAATGATTGACGTAGTGCCTAACGCTGGTGTTATTGCCCTGGGTAAGCAGGGCGAAAACCAGGCTGTCCGGGTGACGCTGCCCAATATCCGGGCTGGTGCTGGGAGTATCCTGCTGCTGCACCAGCGGTCGGACGATCAGAAGCCGTACCCTGTGCCAGTGGTGGAGGCAGACGGCGGCATTATCTGGACGGTATCGTCCACGGATACGGCCTATCCCGGGCGGGGTCAGGCAGAATTGCAATGGCTGGGCGCAGACGGTGCGGTCGTCAAGTCTGTTACCTACCAGACCAACACCATCCGCTCCATGGCAGAGCCCGGAGCTGTCCCCGACGAGCCGCTGAAGCCCTACACCCAGGCCGTGGCCAGAGATGCCCAGGCGGCGAAAGATGCGGCGGTAAACGCCACGGAAGCCGCCCGGAGTGCGGAGGCCAGCGCCGGACAGGCGGGACTATCCGCTGATAATGCCGCTAAGACGCTGAAAAAGTTGGAAGACGGAATCGCCTCCGGGGATTTCCGGGGGGAGAAAGGCGAACCTGTCTCTTATACACATCTCCGAGCCCACGA
>ENA-OZRY01000072-OZRY01000072.1-human-gut-metagenome-genome-assembly--contig:-NODE-72-length-23395-cov-4.137704_pt1 | contig 23395 bp, 20 predicted proteins | sample MGYA00243275_ERZ653959 | MGnify/ENA primary metagenome ERZ653959 (study PRJEB26926, sample SAMN06164579) | human gut metagenome | biome: ENVO:00009003; feature: ENVO:2100002; material: ENVO:00002003...
ACCGGAAGCCCCCGCGTACACCGAACCGGAAGCCCCCGCGTACACCGAACCGGAAGCCCCCGCGTACACCGAACCGGAAACTCCTGCGTACACCGAACCGGAAACACCCGCATACACCGAGCCGGAAGCCCCCGCATACACCGAGCCGGAAGCTCCCGCGTACACCGAGCCGGAAGCTCCTGCATACACTGAACCAGAATTCACACAGCCCCGCCGCCCTGAACCGGAGCCTGCGCCTGCCGCTGAAAGCTCTGAGAATGACGGAGCTGATCTCGGCAAGCTTGTTTACTGCCGTAACTGCGGTCAGGATATGTACGAGAAGGAAGCCGTCTGCAAGAATTGCGGCTCTCCGAATAAATGGAACATCAAGCCGCTCAAGAAAAATGTTTCCGGTTCAGCGGCAAAGATCCAGAAGCAGCCGACTAAGCTGTTCGGTATATTCCCGATACCGACGGTCATCGGAGCCGCTGTGGTTGTCGTCGGAGTTATCGCGCTGATAGTTGCGACCTCTACAGCCAATAAGTCTGAGGATCTGGTGAGCCAGCCTGCAACTCCTACCACGGCTTCCACAGTGCCTGATACGCCCGTTGAAGCGGACGAAAACGCAGAGGTAAATGTGCCTGATGTACCAGACGTTTCTGACGTATCCGATGTATCGAGCGTTCCTGAGGAAGTCAACCCTATAGTTACGAACGAGAGCCAGCCGGAGCCTGCGGCTACTGAGGAAGCAGCCAAGCCCGCGACTGCGGAAGTTTCCGATGCTGAAAGCAGCAGACCCGCTGATACTTCTTCCTCTCCGGCAGCAACTCCTGCTGTAACCACCAGACCTAATACGTCGGTTACAACCAGACCGAATTCAGTTGCTACCAGTCCGGCTGTTACCACCACTCCGAAGCCCGCTGTCACTGCCAGTGAACCGGCGGCTGTCTCCGCAAAGCCTTCCGCGACTGTTACCAACGAGGATAAACAGCGCGAAAAGATACTTGACGCGTTCGAGGCTGTTTCCGCCGAGGTCGGAAAGCTGCACCTCTATTCTCAGGCTACCAGCTATGCAATCGACGCAGGGTTCACAAAGACAAAGTTCACCTCCGGAATGACCAGCGTGCTTTCCGGCGGCAAGAGCAATGTCTCCAGCCTTGTGAAGAACGCCAAGCCCTCCAGCAGAGAGCTGTCCAGCGCGTACTCCTCGCTCCAGAAGCTGTACGACCTGTATACCGATTACTACACCTATGTGACCGGCACCAGCGATTCCGGCAGCAAGTATACTTCCACTGCGGATTCCAAGCTCAGCAACTTCAACTCTGCGGCAAAGAGCGGTCTCAGCTTCAAGAGTCTCCAGACCGGAAACCAGACCAGCTCCGATAAGTCACGCCAGTATGCGGATATGCTGTCCAATGCGGCTTCTGCGGCTTCCAACGCGGCTTCTCAGTTCAACACTGTAAAGAACTCCGTTGCTGACCTCAAGAGCAGCAAGTATGAGTCGGATGTAATGGGCGTTATCTACAACGATAAGACCTCCGCCATCATGAAGGCTGCCGGCTATGCGCAGGTAGTTTCCAACTACGACGAGATGATGTCCGGCGCTCCGGCTGAGTATTCCTCCGCGAAGTCCTCGCTTACAAAGGCGGCTTCCGACCTTGACGGTATGCTCGGCGTATTCATCGACGCGGCTTACAATGACCTGTCCGGCTTCAAGTCTGAGTTCAGCTCATATAAGACCTCCGTTGACAAGGCTGTTGCCGCTGTAAACAAGGCTGTATAAGGCTTTTGATAAGCGCTCACAGAAAATAACTGATCCCCCGCTTTATTAGGAGCGGGGGACTTTTTTAATTCGGAATTCAGAATTAAGAATGCGGAATTATGGTGCGCGCTTCGCGCGGAATTTCAAATTGCTGCGAATTGCTTGGTTGAATCTTCAGGCTAGCCGGCTTTTTATTCAATATCCAGATCCTCAAGAAGCCTGCTGACCTCCGTAAGACTTCTCAGGCGGATACCCTCTTTGAGCAGGGCAGCGTCTGCGGGGTTTACGTCGACTATCGGGGTGGAGTACTGCGCGATAGGCTCTGTGCCGTCGTCCGAGAAAAGCGCTACGCTTCCGTTGTATTCCCTGAGCACATAGCAGGAAAGCTGCGCCGCGGTCTGCTCGGCGGCTTCCAGGACGCTCCCGGCAGCCGAAGCAACATATGCCGCGCTGCCTCCCACAAGGGTAAGAGCTATCAGCCCTCCAGCCATTTTTCCGTAAAGTGACATATTATCCCTCCTGTGTCGTGTAAATCTGAGGCTGGTATGATTATGCCCGGTTTTTCACAGCTTATCCGCCGGGAACATTTCTTTTGCAAAATTTGCGGCCTTTCTCAAAAAAATATACTCAGGCTCTTGTATTTCAGCAAAAAAAATGGTACAATAAAGTGTGTATAATCATCTGGGGGGCTTTAGTGTTGAATCCGAATATCGACTATCTGCGCGACAAGGCGAACCGCCTGTCCCTCAGCCCCGGCGTGTATCTCATGAAAGATAAGACCGGGAAGATAATCTACGTCGGAAAGGCGAAGGCGCTCAAAAACCGCGTGACCTCCTACTTCCGGCACGATTCCAACCACAACGCCAAGACCCTGAAGCTTATCGACAATATCGCGGATTTCGACTTTATCGTCTGCCCGAGCGAGCTTGACGCACTGGTGCTGGAATGCAGCCTTATAAAGCTCCACAAGCCGAAATATAACATACTGCTCAAGGACGACAAGGGCTACAACTACATCAAGATAAGCAAAGGAGCTTACCCGCGGATATCCTACGCGCTGAACACCAACGACCCGAACGCGGATTACCTCGGGCCGTTCACAAGCGGCTTCACAGTTAAGCAGGCGGTGGAGGAGGTCAACACCATTTTCATGCTGCCTACCTGTAACCGCAGGTTCCCCATGGATATCGGCAAGGAGCGTCCCTGCCTTAACATGCATATCAAGAAATGCATGGGCGTTTGCCGTGGTAAGATATCCTCCGAGGAGTACAAGAAGATAATCGATGAGGCTCTCGAGTACCTTAAAACAGGCAGTCAGAAATCAGTTGATCAGCTCACGGAGGAAATGAACGAAGCCGCAGAAAACCTGGAATTCGAGAAGGCGGCGAAGCTCCGCGACCGTATCCAGGCGATAGCAAGGCTCAAAAATTCACAGAAGATATTCGACTATAAAACCGAGGATTACGACATAGTTGCGCTTGCGCAGAACGTCAGCCTTGCGAGTATCGCGGCGGTGAAGTACCGCGGCGGAAGGCTGGTCGACAAGGAAAATTTCTTCATCGGCGACGAGTACGACCCAGGGGAAATGCGGCGGGATTTCCTGCTGAGCTACTATCCCGACCGCGACGATATCCCGAAGGAGATCTACATCGACGAGGAATTCGACGATATGGAGCTTGTGACTCAGCTCCTGCGGGAAAAGGCTGGGCACGCTGTCAAATTCGTGGTTCCGCAGCGCGGAAACGGACTGTCGCAGATAGTGCTCGCTAAGAACAACGCCAGCGAGTACCTCGCACTGAGGGTCGGAAGAACTGCAAAGGAAATAAACGCGCTTGAGGATCTCCGCGACCTTCTCAATCTTGAGAAGATACCGCTCATCATCGAAAGCTATGATATGTCGAACTTCGGCGAGACCGGGCGTGTCGGCGGCATGATAGTCTACCGCAATGGCAGACCTTTCAAGCCGGGCTACCGCAGGTTCAACATCAAGGACGTGGTTGGAATAAACGACTACGCCAGCATGCAGGAGGTGCTCCGGCGCCGCATGCAGCGCTACCTGGACGGCGACGAGAATTTCGCTCCGCTGCCGGATCTGATACTGTTGGACGGCGGTCAGGGACATGTCGCGGCGGTATCGCAGGTTTTCGACGAAATGGGGATAAACGTTCCGCTTTTCGGGCTTGTCAAGGACAGCAAGCACCGCACCCGCGCCATCGCAAAAGAGGGCGGGGAGATACAGATAAGCGCAAACAAGCCGCTTTTCAAGCTGCTCACAAATATACAGGACGAGGTGCACCGCTACTCCATCAACTTCCAGCGTGTAAAGCATAAGCAAAAGACCTACGAGCTTGAGCTGACCGAGGTTCCCGGAATAGGGCAGGCTAAGGCGCAGGCGCTGATGAAGGCGTTCAAGACAAAGCAGGATATGAAAAATGCCACGCCGGAGGAACTCCGCGCGGCGGCTAAGATAGGCGAGGAAAAGGCTCAGGAGCTGTATAGGTTCATTCAGGAGCGTTTCTGAGCGAAAAAGACATACAGGAGTGACATATGAGAGTAATTACCGGAACAGCGCGTGGACGTAAGCTTGTCACCGTTGAGGGCACCGAGGTAGTCAGACCCACCACCGACGGAGTGAAGGAAGCTATTTTCAGCGCTATTCAATTTGAGATAGAGGGAAGAACAGTGCTCGACCTGTTCGCAGGAAGCGGGCAGCTTGGAATAGAGGCGCTCAGCCGCGGCGCGAAGGAAGCGTACTTTATCGACAGCGCGGCGGTTTCCATCAAGGCGGTGCGCGAGAATCTGAAGTCCACCGGGCTGGAGGCGAACGCGCGGGTAGTGAACATGCCGTTTTCGGCGTTCCTGAAAAGCACCCGGGCGGTGTTCGACATAGCGATACTCGATCCGCCCTACAACTACAAGATAATTCAGAAGGCGCTTCCGCACCTTGTTGAAAAGATGTCGGAGAACGGAGTTATAATCTGCGAGCACGAGAAGGAATGCGTGCTCCCGCATGATATCGGGAGATATGAGATAGTAAAGGTGCTGCGGCATTCCCGCACGTCGGTGACTATCTACCGCCCGAAGCAGACCGATGACGAGGACTCCGGAAAGGAGCCGGAAGCATGAAAACAGCGATATACCCAGGCAGCTTCGACCCGGTGACTAACGGACATCTCGATATAATCCAGCGTGCTTCCAAGATGTTCGACAAGCTGGTCGTCGTGGTGCTGATAAATCCGCTCAAGACCTACAGCTTCAGCATGAAGGAGCGCTGCGAGTTTCTTAAAGAAACCACTAAGGATATCCCGAATGTCGAGATAGCGAGCTTCGACGGGCTGCTTGCGGATTTTTTCAATCAGCGCAGCGACGTCGATGTTATCGTGAAGGGTCTGCGCGCTACCACGGATTTTGAGTATGAATTCCAGATGGCGCACACTAACAAGGATCTGAACCCCCGCGCGGAAACGGTGTTTATACCCGCCAGTCTCAAGACTACGTTCGTTTCGTCGAGCATGGTAAAGCAGGTGGCGATGTTCAACGGAGATCTGAGCAAGTATGTTCCGGCGTGTATCCACGAGCAGATACGCAGCCGGCTGACGCAGGACTTCGACGCTGCAAGGGAGCTTGCAAGAACGAAATATCACGAAAAGTCAAATTCTACTGAAAGGAACTGAATATAATGGAATACAATCTTTTAGACCTTATCGCAGCCCTTGAAGAGGTAGTTAAGAAGGCGGCTCCGTTCCCCATCGGCAAGAAGAGCCTTGTGGACTGCACCGAGATAGACGAGATAGCGACTGAAATGCGCCTTGTCCTGCCACGTGAGATACAGCAGGCGCAGAACATCGTCGCGGATAAGAACCGCATAATCAGTGACGCTAAGAAGGAGGCCGAGGCGATAATCAGCAAGGCTGAGCAGCAGCGCCGCGAGCTTATCGACCAGAACTCCATACTCCAGGAAGCGCGCCGCCGCGCCACCGAGGAGATCAGCGCGGCACAGCAGCGCTCCAACCTTATCAGAAGCTCCACGCAGGATTACACCGACAAAATGCTCTCCCGCGTAGAGGAGCTGATGGTCAAGGACGTGAACGAGCTGCGTATCCTCCGCAAGACCCTCAGCACCGGCACGGAGCTTGCAAAGCCGCAGCAGCCGGCGCAGCTCCCGCAGGGTCAGCCGGTTCCGCAGCAGAAGAAGTGATCAGGTCTGCCAGATCTGCGAATAAATCAAAACCACCTTTCCGGACAGGAAAGGTGGTTTTATGCGATATCAGTATCTGAAAAGTTCCCGTTCAAAGCGCTCGAGTGAATACTCGAATGCGTCCAGGCTGTCGATGTTGGTCGAGCCGTCGTCGAGCCGCACGTCCTTGTGGAGGCTCTTTTCGTCCCAGACTGCGGTTTTGAGCGCTTCAATGAGGTGCGGGCATTCCGAGCTGATGTGCAGCCTTCCCGCAGAGATAAGTCGGTTTACCATGTTTATCCGGGTGGAGACCGGTTTTTTCATCGCGTTCCTTACTTCCAGACTGACTGCGCTGCGGAAGCTCTTTATCAGAAGCTGCTCCGCGCTGTCGCAGCACGCCATTTCAAGCGTGGGGAAGCGTTCGCGCTCCTGCGTTACAAAGTCCGCGAATGCGGAGATCAGGCTCTCCGCGCTGACATTCCGCTTGTCGTAATGTTCCGACAGAACGTACACATTGCTGAATCCCGCGTCAAATCCGGTGTGGACGAACGCGCTTGCGCTCTTGTTCCCGCCGTAGTCCACGCCGATCACCGAGGTCGTCAGCGGACTTTCGTACAGGTGCTGGCGCAGTTCCTGCGGGGAGATCACGCATTTCTGCGAGAAATCCTCGTATATCCTGCCTTCGGCGGCGGTCCAGTTTCCGAGTATGAATCGGTCGTAGAACACCCCGGTGTACTCGGTTTTCAATGCCCTGACGTATTCCGCAGGGAGGAATGGATTGTCGTCCAGCGTGAATTTCAGGTCCAGGAGGTCGAGCGCATCGTTATCGAGGTAGTTTCGCTTGAGCCAGTGCCCGGGATTGTCCGGGTTGGTGGTCGCAATGAGCTTTGCTCCGCTGACCGAGAGCCTTGACAGCAGCATTGCGAAAAAGTCCTCCGGGAACAGCGACAGCTCGTCGCAGTAGGCGCCGTTGAGGGTCATTCCGCGTATTTTGCTTTCCGCCTGCGCGTTAGAGGCTCCCTCGAGATAGATCTTTCTGCCGAACAGCCTGCCCTCCTTTTTGCTGAGGCTGTAGGTGAAGCAGCTCCCGAACAGACCGCACATCGGCTCTAGGACGTTTCGGCGCATAGTCGTGAGAGTTTTCCCCGCCATGAGGTACGCGCCGTTTTCCGGTGCGGAGGCTACCCAGAATCCCCACATTATCATGGAGATCCAGGTCTTTCCGCTGCGGACGCTCCCTTCAAGGAGGTTGATACGCCGCAGTCCGCCGGATTTCACAAGCCCCAGTGCGGATTTCTGCTTTGGTGAAAATACGTCGGTCATTCGCCGTCCTCCGTTTCGCCGGCGCCGTCTGTCTCTCCCGGCTCGCCCATTTCAGAGTATGCGGAGATCATTGCCGCAAGCTGCGCGTTGCTGTCAGGGGAGTTTTCCTCCAGCATTTCAAACACCAGCTTGAACACCTTCGCGAGCTTTTCGAGGTCTTTTTCAGCCAGGGCGTTGATAAGTTCCTGGTCGGTGAGCTTTCGGGTGAACATTCTGCCGAATTTCATAAAAGCGGCGTTATTCTTGTCGAAGAACTCCGCCGAAGTGATTTTTTTAGCCATAAACAGCTCCTTTCTACAGGGTATATTCCTGCATGCTGATGATATCAGGAAAGGAGGTGCAAATTACTGCAAAGGAGAAAAAACATGCCATTTTCACAGCAGTCAGTTGATTTCCTGTTTGAAAACCGCCTGCACGACAGCCGCGAGTGGTTCCGCGAACACAAGCAGACCTACGCCGAGCAGGTAACGGAGCCGATGAAGCAGCTGATACTTGACGTTGCGCCTGCCGTACTGAAGATCGACCCGCTCATCGAGATAAATCCCGCGCGTATCTCAAGGATATACCGCGACATGCGCCTTAATCCGGATTCCATTTTCCGCGACCACATCTGGTATACGTTCAGCCGCACGCGCGAGCAGTACCATGCGCTGCCGGGGTTTTATTTCTCGATAGGCGCGGGAGGGATAAGCTACGGCTGCGGATATTACTGTGCTTCCGCTCAGTCCATGCAGAAGCTGCGCAGGCTCATTCTGGCGGGGGACGACAGCTTCAAGGAAGCTTTCCTGGCGGCGGAGAAGCTGAAAGGTTTCGAAATGTTCGGCGACCTCTACAAGCGCAGCAAGTTTCCCGACCAGCCCGAGGAGCTGCGCCGCTGGCTCGACCGTAAGAGCATAGGGTTCTCCCTCGACGCCAGCGACCCGGAGATAATGTTCTCGGACAAGCTATCCCAGCGCGTCGCGAGGGATTTCAAAAAGCTCGCGCCGTTCTACGAACTCTGCATGAAGGCGGAGTCTTCCCCAGAATAATTTTCGTCTGCCTATTGACAAATCCGCGCGGCGGGTATATAATGTAATTACGGCGAGGTTTCGCCGAATACATTTTATCTGTTTCGGGGCGGAGTGAAATTCTCCACCGGCGGTGAAAGTCCGCGAGCCGCATAGGCTGAACCGGTGCAATTCCGGTACCGACGGTATAGTCCGGATGAAAGAATCAGAAAACAAATGTTGTATCGCTTCTGCGTGCATATTTGCGCCCCCTGTACAGCCATTTTGTGCGTGCAGGGGCTTTCTGTTTCCCCAGAACAATGGAGGAAAACATGAACAACACAACAACAAAAACAAAGCAGACTATCGACGTTCGCAAGCTGGTATTTACGGCTCTGCTGAGCGCAATGGCAGTAGTGCTGATGAAGTTCCTTGCGTTCAAGATACCGATAATGCCGGGATTTATCAGCTTTGATTTCTCAGATGTTCCGGCGGTGCTGGCTTCTCTAACTATGGGGCCGGTTTCCGGAGTAGCGGTGTGCCTTATAAAGAATCTGGGAGGGTTCCTTCTTGCAGGCTCCATGACTGGCGGCGTCGGCGAGGTTTCGAACTTTATTCTTGGCTGTCTGCTGGTAATCCCTGCGGGGCTTATCGCGAACAGAACAGGGCATTCCACGAAGCACGTAGTTTTCGCAAGCCTTGCCGGAGCGGTTTCGATGGCTGTTTTCGGTCTTGCGACCAACTATTTCATCGTATATCCGCTGTACACCGCAGTTATGCCGATGGAAGCCATCATCGGAATGTATCAGGCGATATGGTCGGGCGCTGATTCGCTCATCAAGTGTCTGGTGGTATTCAATCTGCCGTTCACTTTTGTAAAGGGACTTATCGCTGTGCTGATATCCCTGCCTCTTTATAAGAGACTGCGCCCGATATTCAACAGCAATTTCCGCACAGAAATATAAGCCGCATATTCCAGCGGCAAAAGGAGCAAAAAATGTCGCTGAAAGGCTTTTTCGGACACCTTAGAACTATAAACCGACATCGCCACAAGGTAATTGCGCACTGCGCAAAGGCAGGGATACTATGGCAGGGGCTTCGCCACGACCTTTCGAAATACTCGCCCACCGAGTTCATACCCGGCGTGAAGTATTTCCAGGGCACGCGCAGCCCGAATGAAGCGGAGCGTGAGCTGAACGGCTACTCCCTGGCGTGGATGCACCACAAGGGGCGCAACCGCCATCACTTCGAATACTGGATAGACGTCGACCCGGTGGAGAAGATATACAAGCCGGTCAAGATGCCGCTGCGGTTCCTTGCGGAGATGTTCTGCGACAGAGTTGCGGCAAGCAAGATATACCGCGCCGAAAAATACCGGGATTCCGACCCGCTGGATTACTTCCTGTCCAGAAAGCCTACACGTTCGATACACCCGGAGACCTCCGACATGCTTGAAAAGCTGCTCCGCATGCTGGCAGAGCAGGGGGAGGAAGCTGCGTTCGCTTATCTCAGGGAGTTGGTTAAGGCAGGTAAGGAATACTAAGGCAACACCGCACAAAGACCATTTATTGGATTTTGCACGTGTCTTGCTTGCATCTTTTCCGTCATCTTGCACAATTCGTCCTAGCAAGGCGTGGTCTCCCCCGGTGGGGGAGGTGTCAACGCAAGTTGACAGAGGGGTTGACCGACAGACCAGCCTTGCGTCGCTAGTTGTTGACTTGAAAACGCTATCGCTTCCGTCAACAACTCCTCATTGTACAATCTGACGAAAAATCAAGATCAGCCAATCAGCGAAGCGTATTATTGGCTGATCTAACTGCGCAATACACGCACAATCTTTGTGCGGTATTGCCCTAAAATACTCAATGCAATAAACAAACGCCCCCGGAGGCTGCCGTCTTTATCACAGCAGCGTCCGGGGGCTATATTATCCTCATTCAAGCCTGTGGCTGACTATCCATGAAGAATTGTTTTCGATCCGCTGCCGGAGTTGTCCGGCGAACGGAAGATATATTAGGGGGAAGGAGAAAGGCTTACTGACGGGCGATAGTCACCGTGCCGCTGGTGAGGGAAGCAGTGAGCTGGTGCTTGTTTGCACCGCCGAATTCTCCGCTGGTTCCCTTGCCGAGGTTGATGAAATTGCCCTTTTCCTGACCGAGATCGGTTTTTACCATGCCGGAAACTCCGCTGACTGAGAGGTTAACGCCGGAATCCTCCGGGAGCGAAACGTTGACGTTGCCGCTGATGAGGCTTACGTTGAGGTCGCCGTTCCATTCCGCGTAGCTTACGTTTACTGTGCCGCTGGTAACTGAAATGCTGCCCTTGCCGGAGATGCCGTCGACTGTGGTCGTGCCGGATACGGAGTGTATTCCGAACTCTTCGGCGCGGTAGCCGGAAACAACCGCGTTTCCGCTGACTGTGCACACGCTTACCGACTTGGAAACGTACTTTGCCGGAGCGGTCTCTTCCTTATCAAGGGAAACGGTCTGCTCCTGCTTTTCCTTGTCTGCAAGCGGGTTGGTGAGCTTAATGCTTCCGCTTGCAGACTGGAGCTTGACATCGTTGAAATATGCGCTGATGTCTATGTTTCCGCTGGCGGTGTTCAGGCTGAACTGCTCCGCGGAGACTTCGCCGACTTCGACTCCGCCGCTGGCGGTGTTTATTTTGAGCTTCTCAAAGGTCCTGAGCGGCAGGTACACCGTGATGGTGTAGCCCTCGGCGGGCTTGCTTCCGAAAATGCTGAAGCTGAAGCTCTCCTTGAGGGTCAGCGTCTTTCCGGAAAGCACCGCGCAGAATTCCGGTGAATCCTTCGGGTTGTCGTACTCAACGTAGATATCCGCGCGGTCCTGCGGGATAACTACTATCTTCGCTCCGAGGGAGCTTACCTCGACTGTTGTGATGTCGTTGGAAAATGTATAGGTCTGCTTGTCTGCCATGATGATTACTCCTTTCAGAATGTGTTATTCGTTTTCTTCTGCTATTGCGGTTTCTTCCAGTGTGAATGTGGTCGTGATATTGCGGGCTGAGTTTTCCGCTGCGCTGACGACTGCCGTGCCTATCTCCACTGCAGAACTGGTGGAATTTAAGACCTTGATATCGCCTGCGGAAACCGAGAGGTTCACTGTGGTTCCGCCGCCGTTTATGGAGATGATGTCGCCGTCGTCGGCGTGCCTGTTTTCGCCGCCGACCATTATGCGGATATCGCCTGCGCTCTTGTCGCAGATGAATTTAGCTGAGGAGTCCTCCGGGATATCGAGGGTCACGTCGCCGGCGCTGACGTCTACATTGCATTCCTCGTTAAGCTCGGCAAACTGGAGCCTTGCATTGCCTGCGGAGACATCGGCGCTGCCGCTGCCGGTAAGTCCGTAAATGTTTGCGCTGCCTGCGCTTACATCGACTTCGTAGTTCCCCGCCGCCATGTTTTTAGCAATGAGGGACCCCGCCGAAACATCGGCAGAAATATGGTCGGCGCGGAATCCGGCGGGCTGAGTGTAGGTCATCGAGCCTGCGCCAACGTTCAGGTAGATGTCTTTCGCCTGAATTCCGTCGGAGACCAGCGAGCCAGCTCCGACATACATCATGACCTGCTCGTAGGTCTTGTCGGGGACTTTCAGAAGCACTTCGGTGCTGAACGCCGAGCCGTTGAAAAGATTCCGGAACATGCTCCAGTTCCAGTTTTCACCCCAGCTCCAGTCGGACTCAATGGTCAGCCTGTCTCCGGATACGCCTGCCTTTATGCGGCTGGATTCATCGCCGGAAACCGTTACCTGCGTCTTGTTCTCCGACCACGGCTTTATCGTTAGCTTGTATGCTCCGATGTCAGCCCTTATGCTGGTGAAGCTGTCTGTTATGTCGTAGGTGTTTGCGCCGCTGTCGCTGATGGTAAGCTCACTTATCGCTGTATCAGCGGTAATGGGCTGAGTTCCGAGGAACATCACCGATATGCCGAACGCGATGAACGAGAATATGCACAGCGGGATAAATATTCTGAGTACAACTTTCATGCCAACGCCTCCTTAAAGTCCGTAGATAGCCTTGACATGATCCACGACTATCGCCTTAACCCAGTGGAACACAGCCTTGAAAAGCCCGCATATTCCACAGCCGACCAGCACAGCGCCGCTGATCATTCCTGTGCCGAGGAATATCCTGCTCAGCGGGTGGAACTGCGAAACGCCGAATATTTGGTCGAATCCTCCGTTCAAAAGACCCATCGCCATGGAGCCAAGACCGCCGAAGATCATTGAAATCACCAGCGGAATAAGCCACGACCACAGGAGCACGTCAAGGACTATGCAGGTTATCAGTTTTCCGGCGTTGCAGTTGGGCTTCATGCCCTTGACGTCGCTGAACTTAAAGCCGCCGTCCTTCGCGTGCTTTCCCACCGGGGGAACGCACTGCGGAGGAACCTCGCCCTGTCTGCTCGTGGAGTTGTACTGATACCGCTCGTCGGTCTGCTTCGGTATGGAGCCGGAAGCGCCCTGCGCGTCGGGAGCAGGCTGCTCGGGAGCGATGTGCTGCGGAGTGTACTCCGGCAGCGGCTGAGAAGGCTGTGTGGACGGTGCAGACTGTGCGGGAGCCTCCGGTTCGCAGGCTATGTGCTCCGGAGTGTACTCCCGGGGCGCTTCTGCGGGAGCTTCGGGCTTTACAAGGTTTATTCTCGGGGAAGCCGGAACGGTCTCCTCTGCGATATGCTCGGGGGTGTACTCCCTGATGGCGGGAGTTTCCGCCGGTGCGGCGTCTGCCTGCCCTCCGACGAGGGAAAGGTCTGCCGGGAGTTTCTCGCCGGGCTTCGTGAGGGATACGCGGCGCTGATTCTCAAGAGCGCCTGCAACTATGGAATTTATGCGGGTGCTCTGGATATCAAGGTAGTTCCGCGCTATCTCCTTTACGTCGCCGAGTTTTTCGCAGGTCTCCTCCTCGGTGAAGCCTTCCTCCTGGCTTGCCTTGAAGTGCTCCTCAAAGTCGGCGAATATCTCCTCGTCGTCGTCGATTCCTATTCTGTGTAACTCGTTATGGAGATTATACAGAAAGTCTCCCTTATTTTTTGCTATCATTTACTCGTCCCCTTTCAGCAGCGCGTTTATGCTGTCTACAAACTCAAACCATTCTTTCAGCAGCGTTTCCTTTTCCGCCCTGCCGCTGTCAGTTATCTTATAGTATTTCCTGGGCGGTCCCTCCTGCGATTCCACTATGTAGGAATCGATCATGCCGTTGTCTTTCAGCCGCTTCATCAGCGGATATATCGTGCCCTCCGTTATCTGCATGCACTCGGATATCCGGTTGACCAGCTCGTAGCCGTAACAGTCGCTTCTGCACAATATCGAAAGAACGCACAGCTCCAGAGTTCCTCGTTTTAGCTGAGAGTTCATTTTTCACCTCCGATGTATGCCACCTGACCTTCAACAGTGCCTTTGTGTTTCAAGGTACTTTGTTTCACATGGTAGCGCCATCAAAAAAATCGGAACTTTCCTGTTCCATGCTCTTATTTTACCACAAGGTATTATGTTTTGCAAGGTACTAAATGTACAAATTCTGCGCGATTTTACAACCGATTTATGTGCATGTTGAACAATAAGGCGTTCTGCTCCGATATCCGGGAGCCTTACGTACCCGTGCCGCCTGTTTATTATATGCAGAATGAAGTGCAAAAAATGCGTGCCGGAAGCGTTTTTATGCAAAAAACTCTTGTATAAATCGACGTTTTGTGCTAAAATAAAATAGTATTTTATACTTTATAAACCACATAAGGAGAAAAACAATGTCAAGAGATTATTCCACCTATGAAAGCCCGTTCTGCACACGCTATGCAAGCAAGGAGATGCAGTACATCTTCTCCGCAGACAAGAAGTTTTCCACATGGCGCCGTCTGTGGGTCGCTCTCGCAAGGGCAGAGATGAACCTCGGCATAGACAAGATCACACAGGAAATGGTAGATGAACTGGAATCCCACATCACCGACATCAACTATGAGGTCGCTGAGGAGCGCGAGAAGCTGGTACGCCACGACGTAATGTCCCATGTATACGCATACGGAAAGCAGTGCCCCAAGGCGGCAGGAATAATCCACCTTGGTGCGACCTCCTGCTACGTTGGCGACAACACCGACGTCATCATCATGCGCGACGCGCTCCAGCTTGTAAAGAAGAAGCTCGTGAACGTCATCAACAACCTCGCGAAGTTCGCCGACGAGCACAAGAGCCAGCCCTGCCTCGCTTATACGCACCTCCAGCCCGCTCAGCTCACCACCGTCGGCAAGCGCGCTTCCCTGTGGATAAACGAGCTGCTGATGGACTACGAGGAGGTCGAGTACCGTATATCCACGCTGAAGCTGCTCGGTCAGAAGGGCACCACCGGAACCCAGGCAAGCTTCGTTGAGCTTTTCGGCGGCGACAGCGCAAAGATAAAGGCTCTGGAGAAGTCCATCGCAAACGAGATGGGCTTTGACGCATGCGTACCGGTAAGCGGTCAGACCTACTCCAGAAAGATGGACAGCATGGTCCTCGCCACCCTCGGCGGGATCGCACAGAGCTGCTCCAAGTTCAGCAACGACCTGCGTATCCTCGCTAACTTCAAGGAGATGGAAGAGCCGTTCGAGAAGAACCAGATCGGTTCCTCCGCAATGCCCTACAAGCGCAATCCTATGCGCGCTGAGCGTATCACCTCCCTTGCGAGATATGTGATGATCGACACGCTGAACCCCGCGTTCACCGCAGGCACACAGTGGTTCGAGAGAACCCTCGACGACAGCGCTAACAAGCGTATCTCGGTTGCTGAGGCGTTCCTCGGCATCGACGCTATCCTGAACATCATGATAAACATAACCGACGGTCTTGTAGTATATCCGAAGGTCATCGAGCAGAGAGTAATGCGCGAGCTTCCGTTCATGGCTACCGAGAACATCATGATGAGAGCGGTAGAAAAGGGCGGCAACCGTCAGGAGCTTCACGAGGCTCTGCGCGGTCACAGCATGGCTGCGGCAGACGTTGTAAAGAAGGAAGGCGGCGAGAACGACCTCGTTAAGCGCATCGCAGCAGACCCGATCTTCCAGATCACCGAAGAGGAGATCAGATCCGTGCTCAAGCCGGAGAACTACACCGGCCGCGCACCCGAGCAGGTGGAGGAATTCCTGCGCGGCTTCGTCCGCCCCGTCCTTGAGAAGAACAAGGAGCTTCTCGGCGAACACGTGGAGCTTAGCGTATAACAAGCAATAAGCAAAAGGAGCAGCAAGGTTGAAAAAGTGGCTATGTGCGGCGGCACCCGCAGCAGATAATGAAATAACGCAGCAGTTCGGGGAACTCCTCGGCGGAGTAATGCTCAGCCGGGGGATAACCTCGCTTGACCGCGCCCGGGAATTTTTCGGGTGCAGCAGCCTGTCAGACCCGCTGCTGATAAAGGATATGGAAGCGGCTGTGGAGGTCATTCGCGGCGCGCTTGACGAGGGAAAGAAGATCACCGTTTTCGGCGATTACGACTGCGACGGCATAACCTCCACGGCTATGCTGTACGGCTACCTCAACGCGATGGGCGCCGAGGCTGATTACTACATACCCGACCGCAGCGAGGGCTACGGAATGAATCTGGAAGCGCTGAAGCACATTCTCGATTCCGGCACCGAGCTTATCATCACGGTCGACAACGGGATTTCCGCCGTTGAGGAAGCAAAGTACATCGCAGAGCGGGGCGCTCAGCTGGTCATTACAGACCACCATCAGCCACCGCAGGAGCTTCCGGTATGCGAAGCGTGCGTCGACCCGCACCGTGCCGACGACAACTCCCCGTTCAAGGAGCTTTGCGGCGCGGGAGTTGTCCTGAAGCTGCTCTGCGCACTTGAGGAGGACGAGGATTTCGTACTCGAGCAGTACGCGGACCTCGCCGCAGTCGGCACCGTGGCGGACGTAATGCCGCTTATCGGAGAGAACCGGTTCATTGTCCGCAGGGGACTTGAAAATATCCACAGCAGCCAGAATCAGGGGCTTGACAAGCTGATAAGGAGCGCGGGTATCGAACCGGTCAGGGTGGATTCCACAAGCATTGCGTTTTCGATCGCTCCGCGCATAAACGCCGTTGGGCGTATCGCAAGGGCTGACCGCGCGGTGGAGCTGCTGCTCACCGAAAGCCCGGAGCAGGCGGGGCTTATCAGCGAGGAGCTTGCATTGTGCAACTCCCAGCGCACCGCAGAGGAGACCCGCATAATGGAGGAAGCAGCGCAGCAGATAGAGCAGCGCCCGGAGCTTCTCAGGGAGCGGGTTCTCGTGGTATCCGGCGAGGGCTGGAAGCATGGAGTTATAGGTCTGGTATGCGCAAAGCTGCTTAATAAGTATGGCAAGCCGGTGCTTGTCATATCAGTCGAAAACGGGGAGGCAAGAGGTTCCGCAAGAGGCATCGACGGCTTCTCTATATATAAGCTGCTGGAAGGGTGCAGCCGCGTGCTGACGAAATTCGGCGGCCACCCGAAGGCGGGAGGATTCTCCCTCAAACCGGAGGACGTGGAAACATTCCGGCAGATGGTTTACGCCTACTGCCGCGAGTGCTATCCTAAAATGCCGGAGTACTCCGTCAGCGCAGACATGGAGATAACCGGCGACTGCCTGACCGTGGAGCAGGTCACCGAGCTGATGAAGCTCGAGCCCTGCGGCGAGGGCAACCGCAAGCCGGTGTTCCTGCTCAGAAACTGCACGGTGCAGTCAAAGCGCGCGCTCAAGGAGGGAAAGTTCACCTCGATGGAGCTTCGGACAGGCGGCGCAGTTCTGAAGGCGATAAGCTTTGCAATGCCGTTTGCGAAATGTTTCGCGGATATCGGCAGCAGCGTGGACGTCCTCGCGACGGTGGAGCTGAATGAGTTCCGCGGGAACACCTCGGCGGAGCTGCGGATCATTGAAATGCGCCCCGCTGGATTCCGGGAGGACAGGTTCTTCGCGGCGCTTCGCACATATGAGGAGATATCCCGCGGCGAGGGCTGCGACAAGCGGCTCGCTCCGCGCGTGATACCCGACAGACCGGCGCTGATGTCCGTGTACGACCTGATACGCGCACACGGCGGCAGCATGTCCGCAGAGGAGATGTGCGTCTATGGCGGCGGGGAACTTAATTACTGCATGCTGCGCATTGCGCTTGACGCGTTCAGCGAAGCGGGAATGGCTCAGGTGTCCGCTGACGGCGGGAGCGTCACGCTCATTCCGGTAAATACAAAAACGGATCTGATGGCGACGGGGGTCATCTCGCGGCTGCGTCAGAGTCTTACGGCGTAAAACGGCGAAAAAGGGAACAAAGGGGAACACTAAACAGAATGAAGGGTGGCATTCAGCATGACTAGTCAGACAGGCGCCGCGGGTACGGCGGTAAAGACATTCGAGCAGCTTGTGGAGAAAATCAGGGCAAGCGAGAAACCCTACGACCTTGAGAAGATAACACAGGCGTATAAGGTGGCTGAAAAGGCGCACGAGGGACAGCTCCGCACCTCAGGCGACCCGTATATAACGCACCCGCTGGCTGTGGCGTCTATCCTGCTGGACTACTGCATGGATACCGATACCATCTGTGCGGCGCTGCTCCACGACACCGTGGAGGACACCGACGTCACCCTTGACGAGCTCCGCAAGAAGTTCGGAGAAGATGTTGCGCTGATGGTCGACGGCGTTACAAAGATAGGACTTGTCCCGCTGGTTTCCAAGGAGGAGCAGCAGGCGGAGAATATCCGGAAGATACTCATGGCTATGTCGAAGGATATCCGGGTAATAATCATCAAGCTTGCCGACCGCCTCCACAACATGAGAACTCTCGCGGCGCGTCCGCCGGAGAAGCAGCGCAAGACCTCCCTTGAAACGATGAACTTCTACGCCCCCATCGCCCACCGCTTAGGTATGAGCGATGTCAAGGAGGAGATGGAGGATATCGCTATCCACTATCTCGACCCCTACGGCTGTAAGGAAGTCGAGGAGCAGATAGCCCTCCACAAAGAGGAGCGCGACGCATTCATCGACAGCATTAAAAAGCGCATCAGGGAGCGCATTTCGGATATCAAGCCGGAACCCATCATCGAGGGCAGGGTAAAGTCTATCTACAGCATATACAAGAAGGTGTATGTGAAGAACAAGCGCTTCGACGAGATATACGACATTTACGCGGTTCGCGTTATAGTGCAGTCGGTCATCGAGTGCTACAACGTGCTCGGCGTTATCCACGATATGTTCCGGCCTATTCCGTACCGCTTCAAGGACTATATCGCTACTCCGAAGCCTAACCGCTATCAGTCGCTGCACACCACAGTTATCGGGCGCGAGGGTATCCCGTTCGAGGTGCAGATACGCACGGTGGAAATGCACAATACCGCGCAGTACGGCGTTGCGGCTCACTGGAAGTACAAGGCGGGCATATCCGGCAACGTATCCGGCGAGAAGCGCTTCGACTGGATAAGGCAGCTCCTTGAGCGCCAGCAGGAGGCAGACGACGTAGAAGCCATCGCTGACGCAATAAAGACCGACCTCTCCCCGGACGAGGTGTTCGTGTTCACTCCGAAGGGCGACGTTGTTGCGCTCCCCACCGGGGCTACGGTGCTGGATTTCGCATACCATATCCACACGCAGGTCGGCAATAAAATGACCGGCGCGAAGGTCGGCGGCAGAATGGTCAGCTTCGATTATGTTGTGCATACCGGCGAGATCGTGGAGATACTCACTTCCGGTTCGCCTAACTACGGTCCGAACCGCAACTGGATAGAGATCGCAAAGACCACCGAGGCAAAGAGCAAAATAAGAAGCTGGTTCAAGAAGGAGTGCCGCGAGGAGAACATCGAACGCGGCAGGGAGGAACTCGAGCGCGAGTTCAAGCGAAACAATATCGCGATAACTCCGGAGCTGCTCCAGACCTCCGCGTCGCGCCAGCGGCTGGACTCCGTGGACGACCTGTACGCTGCGATAGGCTACGGCGGCGTTTCCATGGCGAAGATAGTCCAGCGCATAAAGGAAGATCAGCTCCGCAACCATAAGGAGCAGCAGGCTATCCAGGCGGCGGCTGAAAATCCGATGGAGAGCATAAGCGAGAATAACCGCCGCAGCCGCAAGAAGGGCATCATAATCGAGGGCATGGAAAACTGCCTCGTGAAGTTCGCGCAGTGCTGCAACCCGCTTCCCGGCGACCCGATAATCGGCTTTGTAACCAGGGGGTTCGGCGTATCTATCCACAAGCAGGACTGCGTGAACGTCGTGAACAACCGCGACGACCCCGAGAACAAGGACCGCTGGCTCAAGGCGACATGGGCTGGCGTTGAGGATTCCACCTACCGCGCGACCATCGACGTTATCGCAGAGGATCGCATTACGATTTTCGCGGATATCACCACTGCGATAGCCGCCAACCATATCCCGCTCCAGGAAATGAACGGACACCACCTGAAAAACGGCAACCTCGACCTGGTGGTAACTGTCGAGATAGCCGGCGTGGAGCAGCTTTCCAACGTAATGGGCAGGATACAGAAGATACCCGGAGTTATCTCAGTTGAGCGTACCGGTAAGCAGTAAAGCAGTAAAAAGGAGAACGACATGCCGCAGATATATCAGCTCCCGCTGGGAGCGCTCGGAACCAACTGCTATATTATCCCCGGCGAGGATTCCCGGGCGGTGGTCATAGACCCCGCGTCTGCCGCAGAAGTGGAGATGTTTCTCAACACCCACGGTCTGAAGCTCGGGACGATCATTGTGACGCATGGACATTACGACCACTTCGCGGGCGCGGCTCAGCTCATGGAAAGCACCGGAGCGTCGCTGCTGGCAAGCGCGCCGGACGAGGCTATGTACTCCAGCGCGGCGAAATGCTGGGCGGATTTTATGCCGGTGGAGTTCAGACCAATAAAGCCGGATAAGCTGTTCTCGGACGGTGAGGAGTTCACCGCCGAGGGGCTGAAATTCCGCGTGATGGGCGCTCCCGGTCATACCGCGGGAAGCTGTCTGCTGTTCACTGAGATTGGCGGCGAGCCTTCGGCATTCTGCGGAGACGTGGTGTTCTGCATGGGCGTAGGAAGAACGGACGGCTATTCCGGCAGCACCCGGGATATGCTGGACAGCCTCGAGAAAATAGCGAAACTGCCCGGCGACTTCAAGCTGTATCCCGGTCACGGAAGCACCACAACGCTTGACTACGAACGCCAGAACAATCCGTACCTCGGCAGGTACGCCTGAATACAGCATTAAGGGGGAGCGAACATGATAACCGAACAGAACTGCACCATGCTGTGCGATTTTTATCAGCTCACCATGGGCAACGGCTACTACAACACAAGGCACGCTGACCGCATCGCCTATTTCGACGTATTTTTCCGCAAAGTTCCCGACGGCGGCGGCTACGCCGTCTGCGCCGGGCTGGAGCAGGTGATAAACTACATTCAGGGGCTGCATTTCACCGACGACGATATACAGTACCTCCGCGGGAAGAAGATATTCAGCGAGGGATTCCTCGAATATCTGCGGGATTTCAAGTTTACCGGCGATATCTGGGCTGTCCCGGAGGGCACGCCTGTGTTCCCGTCGGAGCCGCTGCTGACTGTGCGCGCTCCCGCGATACAGGCTCAGCTCATCGAGACCATGCTGCTGCTTCTGATCAACCATCAGTCGCTTATTGCAACTAAGGCTAACCGTATCGTTCGTGCGGCTCAGGGGCGCGCTATATCGGAGTTCGGCTCCCGCAGGGCGCAGGGCGCGAGCGGCGCGGTGCTCGGAGCCCGTGCTGCGTACATCGGCGGCTGCGCAGGCACTGCCTGCGTTATCGCGGACGAACTTTACGGAGTTCCCGCCACCGGTACGATGGCGCATAGCTGGGTTCAGATGTTCGACAGCGAGCTTGAAGCGTTCGAAAGCTATTGCAGGACGTACCCCGATACCTCCACTCTGCTGGTGGACACCTACAACGTTTTAAAGAGCGGCGTCCCCAATGCGATAAAGGCGTTCGACAACGTTCTCAAGCCGCTTGGAAAGCGCCCGTGCGGTATCCGGCTGGATTCCGGAGACATCGCGTATCTTTCCAGGGAAGCGCGCAAAATGCTCGACGAGGCGGGCTACCCCGACTGCAAGATAGTCGCTTCCAACAGCCTTGATGAGCGTATCATTTCCGACCTGCTGAGGCAGGGAGCTGCGATCGACCTTTTCGGCGTAGGAGAGCGGCTTATAACTGCGAGCAGCGAGCCGGTATTCGGCGGAGTTTACAAGCTGGCCGCAGTGGAAGAAAACGGCGTGATAACCCCGAAAATCAAGATATCCGAGAACGTTTCGAAGATAACCAACCCGCATTTCAAGAAGCTCTACCGGATATACGAGAGCAACGGCAAGGCTATCGCGGATCAGCTCTGCGTGTATGACGAAACTATCGACCCTTCCAAGCCGCTGACCCTGTTCGACCCGGATTTCACATGGAAGAAAAAGACACTCACGGATTTCACGGTGCGGGAACTCCAGGTGCAGGTATTTAAAAACGGCGAGCTGGTGTACGACAAGCCGTCTCTCCAGGATATACGCAGCTACTGCAAGCAGCAGATAGACACTCTGTGGGACGAGGTGCTGCGTTTTGAGAATCCGCACAATTATTACGTCGATCTTTCCCGGAAGCTGTGGGACATCAAGCACGAACTTCTTGACAACGGCGGAGTTCTGCGCGCACGCGACGGGAGGGAGAGATCGTGACGCTCCTGGACGCTGTAAAGAGTTTCGGTCCAAAGATCACAGAAAACTACCGCGAAACGCGTTTCTGCGACTTCGCGCCGCCAGATGAAACAGTCGGCGTGATAGACGTTTCGGCTTCCGGGAACGGCAGCCGGGGCATTGCGTTCCTTATCGACAGCATGATAGTCAAGCTGGACGGCGCCGTACGTCGGATAGACTACCGGGATATCCGCGTTATGGAGACGCTTCCGAGCTATGAAACTCCGTTCGAGGACGAACTGCTGATAGCTTCTCCGGCGGGGGATATACGTATCTCGGACTGTTCGATGAACAAGTTTTTCCTGCGGCAGCTCATCAGCAATATGAGCCGTATCAGCCTGAGAATGACCGATTCCGACCGCGAAGCGCTCAGCGAGGTGCTGACCTCCGACGCACTCGATCACTATGCGGAGCAGTTATTTTCAGAGCCTGAGCCTCCCCGCACCGAGGTGCGAGTAGAAGCTGCCGCTGCCGTTCCGGAGATAGCCAGGGCAAAAAAGGCGGCGCTGGCTGATCTGCAGCCGAAGCCCATCGACATTCCGGAGGAGGTCGAGTGGCTGAGCACCCCGCATGTCAGCAGGCAGAGCGAAACGTTGAATCCTGCGGAGTCGGAAGAGCCGGAGAAAACTCCCGCGCCGGTAACGCCAGACGCCGAGCCTGTCAGCCTGACTGAGCCGCGCCAGCGCGACGAGGATATTTCCGATATGTCACACGAGGAGACGATGAGTTACCTCCTGGATTCCATTGCAGAGATAAATTCCACTCCAGAGCCTGAAAATGCGGCGCAGCCTGTAGAATCTCCCGCAGCGCCGGCACAGCCGGAGGAGATCCTGGCTGTTTCCGGTGAACCTGCTAAAACTGAAGCAGTGCAGTCCGAGACGTCGGAACCGCCTGAGCCAGTGGAGATTCCGGCAATTCCTCCGCTTACTAAGGAGCCCGACAGCCCCGATATCTACATACAGGCAAGCAGCCGGATACGCGGTCTTATCGAGGACGGAAGGCTCACGATGGATCAGGTGAGCACTGCGGTGCGCGAACAGCTTGTCGAGGCTTCGGAGGTATATTCCGGGCTGGATATTGAGAACGCACAACTACCGGAAGCAGTGAAAAAACGCGCGCGTCAGCTTGGCTCGGCCACGGATCGTCTGCCGGAGTATTTCACGCTGGGCGAGGATATCGCGGCGCGTGTGATGTTTTTCATGCTGTATCAGATGCTGTCCTACACCGACAGGGTAGTGCAGTCCGACGTGACAAAGCAAAAGCTGAACTATTTCTTTGTACGCTTCGGCGCGGCGGGAATGGTACTTTCCATGCTGGACGCAAATAATTAAAAAGGGAACGCGGTGAGCGTTCCCTTTCTGCTTGTCGAAAAAGTGTCTTTTGCCCGCGAAGCGGGCATTTGAAATCCGTTTTTTGCCTCAGCTCTGCCGAGGCAAAAAACACTTCTATCCCAGCAAGTGTGCGGGTTGGTGGCAAAGCC
>ENA-OZRY01000102-OZRY01000102.1-human-gut-metagenome-genome-assembly--contig:-NODE-102-length-19526-cov-21.476812_pt1 | contig 19526 bp, 17 predicted proteins | sample MGYA00243275_ERZ653959 | MGnify/ENA primary metagenome ERZ653959 (study PRJEB26926, sample SAMN06164579) | human gut metagenome | biome: ENVO:00009003; feature: ENVO:2100002; material: ENVO:00002003...
CTACACGCGTAAGATCGTCGGCAGCGTCAGATGTGTATAAGAGACAGATATTATTCTTGACTGCAAAAGTAACAACAATTTATGAAAACTACAAATTAATTTAAAGTTTTATTCGGCTTTTATACCTTATTAAACCATTTTTAGTTCCCTTTAAACCATTTTCCTATGCAAAAGCAAGAAGTCAGGAGTCCAAACTCCCTTCTTCTTACTCCAATCTCTATAAATTAGATACTCAACTCGTCCAAAACCTTGATCAGTTTACGGTCGAATGGCTTATCTGAGCGGATAGCTTCAGAAAGCGGAACGTATACTACCTCGTTATTGCGTACACCAATCATCACATTGCGCTGTCCCTGCATGATAGCCTCGATGGCACCACAACCGGTACGGCTCGCAAGAATACGATCACGGGCTGACGGACGGCCGCCACGCTGCAAGTGACCCAGGATAGATACACGTACATCAAACTCAGGGAACTCCTTGCGCACACGGTCGGCATAATAAAGAGCACCGCACTTAGGACTCTCTGACACGATGACGATACAACTTTTCTTAGACTTACGGATACCACGCTCCATGAATTGAGCCAACTGGTCTACGTCGGTAGAATCCTCTGGAATGATAGCTGCCTCTGCTCCACTGGCGATAGCTGAATTCTGCGCCAGGAAACCGGCATCACGGCCCATCACCTCGATAAAGAAGATACGCTCGTGGCTCTGCGCAGTATCACGGATGCGGTCTACACATTCTACGATGGTATTCATCGTAGTATCATAACCGATTGTATTGTCTGTACCATAAAGGTCATTATCAATTGTTCCTGGCAATCCGATGCAGCATACATCAAACTCACGTGCGAAATTCATCGCACCTGTCAGCGAACCGTTACCGCCAATCACGACAAGCGCATCTATTTCCTCTTTCTGAATCGTTTCAAATGCCTTCTGACGACCTTCTTCGGTCATGAATTCCTTAGAACGGGCTGTCTTCAGCATCGTACCACCTGTGCCGATGATACCGCTTACATTCTCTGTAGAAAAGGTTTTAATTTCATCATTGATGAGACCATCGTAACCACGATAGATACCTTTCACAGTGAAACCGTTGTAGATAGCCGAACGGGTAACCGCACGGATAGCAGCATTCATACCTGGAGCATCTCCTCCAGATGTTAAAATTCCAATAGTCTTAATCTTTGCCATAACTATACCTTATTATATTATATATATTTTTTAATGTTAGTTTATTATCCTCTCAGGATGATGTTTTTCATCCATTACCCCTACATATACAGTAGGTATCCAAGGGTATACCCCTTGCTTTGTTTGGGTTTATCGATTTAAATAATTAGGTTTGCGGCACCAGCCACCAGGATATGAGAGAGCCAAAGGATAGCAAGTCCGATGACGCCACCCATCAAAGCTTTCCAGCCAATATTGCGGAAATACCATCCCATGTGCATACGTTCCATCTTCATCAGGGCAAGACCGCTGATTGTACCGATACCAAGAACGTTACCACCAGCCATTACGCAATATGCAATCATCTGCCAGTAGATACCATTGGTATGATAATCAGTAAGCATACTGAATGAAGGATCATTCACATTTGCCAGATCATGAAGGGAGAAAAAGTTCATGGCTGTAGCAAAGTTGTCTAGTACAGTACTGATGATACCAGCCAAGACGCCATGCAACAGCACGCCAGAACGCTTATCATCCAAGTTGAGAAGAGTAGCAAAATCGTCAAAAGCGCCGGTCTCCTTCACCACTCCGATGGCAAGCATGATACCCATCACGAAGAGAATCATCTGGACGACTCCGTATTGGAACACTCTAGGAGTACGACGGTCAGCCATCGCATCCATATTCATGAGTTTACGGTTGAATATCTCGTTCACAATCCAAAGTACGCCCAATACGCAGAGCGCACCGAGGAAAGGACTTAATTTCGTAATATTATGGAAGGTAGGGATAAACCACAATCCACCGATGCCCACAAAGAGCATCAGCAAGCGCTGCCATACATTGAGACGGGTATCATCCCCGCGGTATGGCATAGCAATCCATTCTGTCTCTACTCTTTCAGGCAGCATGCGCTGCATCATCAACAACGGAATGAGCCAGGCTGCAAGACATGGCAGCAGAAGCGACAGGAAATAATGAGTAGCCGTTACAGCACCCATATTCCACATCACCAGTCCTTCCGGATTTCCGATAACGGTAAGAGCTCCGCCACAGTTGGCAGAAAGAAGAATGGCACCTCCATACACCATGCGCTGACGACGGTTTGGAATCACTCCATGCATCATCGTAAGCATCATCACTGTTGTAGTAAGATTATCGAGATTTGCCGAGATAACAAAGGTCACGGCAGCGAGAATCCATAGCATTTTTTTGGCGCTTCGGGTACGTAACAACTGGCGTATGAAATCGAAGCAACCATTGTTATTGAGAATTTCAACTATCGTCATAGTGGCTAGCAGGAAGAGTACGATTTCTGCTGCTCTACCCACATAAGGAAGGAAGATGTTACGGGCAATAAAATACTTCACCGTTGTACTGGTTGATTCTATCTCGTTCCACATTCCGAGATTCAGATAGCGTGAATAATCAGAAGAGTGTTCACTGGTCACGAAGTCCATACCGAAACAAATATAGAGAACCCATCCTACCGTTCCAGCAAAGATGGCTACGGCAGCACGGTTCACCTTGGTAATATTCTCGGTTGCAATGAGAATATAAGCCAGTATCAGTATGGCAAGGATGACTAGTGTCATATCATTTATTTTATTATATTCATTACATTTTGAACGCAAAGGTAACAATTATTTTGTTATCACCAACATTTCGGTGTCTTTTTTTAATGAATTTAACTCATTTTCATACAAATGAAAATTTCGCCCTGTTTTTTCTTTCGCCATTATTTTTCTTCCCTCTTCATTTTCATCATAGAATCAGATGAAAACACGGATAACAGAGAAGAACATCACAGGAAGAAATATCGAGGAGGAAGTTATCAGAATATTAAAAGGTTATGTTCATATATATTTATGTATTTCCCCGAAGGAACCCACCAAAAACAGTGATTTTAGTTAAATATTACTAACAAAAAGAAGAAAATCAAGAGTAAATGCCTGTAACTCAAAGAAAATGAGTAATTTTGCGCCCGATTTATACAATTCACATAAAGTCAAACTTTATTAATTTTAATTTTTTAATTATTTTTTATGTCAGATTTAAAGAACGTAAAGCCATTGGACGACTTCAATTGGGATGAGTTTGAGAATGGCACAAGCGCAAACGTCAGCAAAACAGACCTCGAGAAGGCCTATGACGAAACTCTTAACAAGGTAACAGAACACCAGGTTGTAGAGGGAACAGTAATCTCTGTAGACAAGAAAGAGGTTATCGTAAACATCGGTTACAAGAGCGATGGTATTATCCCTGCTTCTGAATTCCGTTACAACCCAGACCTCAAGGTAGGCGACAAGGTTGAGGTTTATGTAGAGAACCAGGAGGACGTAAAGGGCCAGTTGGTACTCTCTCACAAGAAGGCTCGCCTCAGCAAGTCTTGGGAGCGTGTGAATGCAGCTCTCGAGAACGAGGAAGTTATCCAGGGTTACATCAAGTGCCGCACTAAGGGCGGTATGATCGTTGACGTTTTCGGTATCGAAGCTTTCTTGCCAGGAAGCCAGATCGACGTTCACCCTATACGCGACTACGACGTATTCGTAGGCAAGACAATGGAGTTCAAGGTTGTAAAGATCAATCAGGAGTTCCGCAATGTCGTTGTATCTCACAAGGCTCTCATCGAGCAGGAGCTCGAGCAGCAGCGTAAGGAGATCATCGGCAAGCTCGAGAAGGGTCAGATCCTCGAGGGTACCGTTAAGAACATCACTACTTACGGTGTATTCGTTGACCTCGGCGGTGTTGACGGTTTGATTCACATCACAGACCTCTCTTGGGGCCGCGTAAGCGATCCACACGAGGTTGTATCTCTCGACCAGAAGATCAACGTTGTTATCCTCGACTTCGATGAGGAGAAGAAGCGTATCGCTCTCGGTTTGAAGCAGCTCACTCCACATCCATGGGATGCCCTCGACGAGAACCTCAAGGTAGGTGATCACGTGAAGGGTAAGGTAGTGGTTATGGCTGACTATGGTGCATTCGTTGAGATTGCTCCAGGTGTAGAGGGCTTGATCCACGTATCTGAGATGTCTTGGAGCCAGCACTTGCGTTCTGCTCAGGACTTCATGAAGGTAGGTGACGAGGTAGAGGCAGTTATCCTGACTCTCGACCGCGCTGAGCGCAAGATGAGCCTTGGTATCAAGCAGCTCAAGGAAGATCCATGGGAGGCTATCGAGACTAAGTATCCTGTTGGTAGCAAGCACACTGCTAAGGTTCGCAACTTCACTAACTTCGGTATCTTCGTAGAGCTTGAGGAAGGTGTTGATGGTTTGATCCACATCTCTGACCTCTCTTGGACTAAGAAGGTTAAGCACCCATCTGAGTTCACTTCTGTAGGCGCTTCTATCGACGTAGTAGTTCTCGAAATCGATAAGGAGAACCGTCGCTTGAGCCTCGGCCACAAGCAGTTGGAGAAGAACCCATGGGATGAGTATGAGGCAATCTACACTCCAGGTTCTGTTCACCAGGGTACTATCACTGAGTTGATGGACAAGGGTGCTGTTGTAGCTCTCGCTGAGGGTGGTGAAGGTTTCGCTACTCCTAAGCACCTCACTAAGGAGGACGGCACAGTGGCTAAGAAGGGCGAAACTCTCGACTTCAAGGTTATCGAGTTCGTTAAGGAGACAAAACGCATCATCCTCTCTCACTCTCGTACATTCGAGGAGGGTAACGAGCCAGTTGCTAAACCAGCTCACAAGCGTGCAAACGGCGGTCGCAAGAGCAACAACGAGACAGCTATGATCAACAACGTTGCTGCTAGCACATCACTCGGTGATATCGATGCACTCGCTAAGTTGAAGGCTCAGATGGAGGGCAAGGCTTAATCTTAAACAGATCAGGCATTTGCTATTCAGTAGCTAAATAACATTCAGGGGACTGAAATTTCAGTAATGAGATTTCAGTCCCCTTTTTTATTATGTGTATTAAAAAAAATAAACTATCGGACACTATCTGCCATCTTCGGTAAACTCATCTCGACTAATTCATGTCCTAAAACCACTAATTCATGGTATTTTTCTATCAAAACATGTCGAAAATCACAAAAACCTTTGGCGGTTTCGAGTTTTATGTTTATCTTTGCAGAAGATAAGCTGCACTCGGCAATTTGAAAGCAAGCTTTCATTGCGCTCATTTGCATTATCTTTGCAAAAGATAAAAGTAATTAATTATATAAGCTAGAGAAATCATTCTCTCAAGAATTATCAGCAAAGAAAGAGAAGCGATTCTCCAGATTACAAAAGGAAAAGAAAGTTCAAGATATGAAACAGTCAAGATTTATAGTAGCTGCTCTATCAATGAGTTGTATCACTACCCTCTCCTCCTGCTTTAAGGAAGAACCACTCAATGCCGAATGCGACATCGAGCAGGCATACATACATACAGACAACAAGATTTTATTGAACTTATTGTTTACTAATCCATCTGATACATTGGTCAATGTGCAGAGTGATACGACAAAAATCGAGTTCACGATGACGCAATTCGCAAACCTCAAAAAGCAGGCGCCTATGTTTCGACTTACTCAAGGAGCCACAATCCAGCCGGAAAGCGGAAGCGTACACGATTTCTCCAAAGGTCCAGTTACATACGTGGTTACATCGGAAAACAAGCAATGGAGTCGCACCTATCAGGTAAGCATCAAGAAGGGACAGACTACTATGCCAAAAGAGAAAGAATTCGAATTTGAAGACGCATACCTCAGCAAGGGATACTACAACTGGCAGGAAAATTGGAATGGAGATATTCTCGGCATCTGGGCAACCGGAAACTCAGGATTCAATATCAGCAACCCATCAGCTAAACCAAAGGAATATCCTACCGTGATGATAGAAGATGGACACAGGAGAAAGGGAGTGCAACTCACAACCCGACGCACAGGTGGGTTTGCCGATGTAGTGAAAAAACCTATCGCTGCCGGCAACCTCTTTATCGGACAGTTTAATGCTACCGATGCCCTTACCGATGCAATGAAGGCAACAAAGTTCGGTCGCCCATTCAGTTTTAGTGCCAAACCGGTAAAGTTGGAAGGCTGGTATAAGTATCAGGCTGGCGAAAAATTCACCGACAAGAATATGCAAGAACTTGACCGCCATGACTACGGAACCATTTATGCTGTACTCTATGAGAACATCGATGAAAAAGGAAATGCCGTATTGCTCTACGGAGATAATGTACAGACCAGCAAACAGATAGTAGCACTTGCCCTGGTAGGTGAAACCCATGATGACAACGGAAAAGTTGCTATTGGAAACACAAAGGAATGGCATCACTTCAGCGTAGATTTCAAGTATGAGAAAGCCATAGACCCAATCAAGTTGAAGAATGGTGGCTACAGTCTCACTATTGTCAGTTCATCCAGTTCAGATGGAGCTAACTTCCTGGGTGCCGTAGGCAGTACCCTTTGGATAGACAGTTTCAAGTTGATTTGCAAATAAGCTAAGGAGGAAACTATATAATGAAGAAGATAACAATATTAGCTCTCCTGCTGACATGGGGCACTGCTACATGGGCAGAAGAAAATGAGAATCAGAAGACAGAGGAGCACAAGCAGGTAGAAGAAAGCAAGCGTACCTCGTGGAACAAATATCTTCACGGCTACCAGTATCAGGCTCGCGTGGCGTATAATATCGGAGGCACAGCCCCTATCGGTCTTCCTGCTACCATCCGTACACTACACAGCTATACCCTGCAACCTAACTTCAGTCTGGGTATCGATGCTTATCACCCACTTTCAGGCAAATGGGGATTCGTTGGAGGTCTGCACTTTGAAAACAAGGGCATGAAGATTGATGCAGGCGTAAAAAACTATTATATGAGAATAGTACGTGGCGGAGAAGAACTGAAAGGTATATTTACAGGCAACGTGGTTACGAAGGTAGACATGAGTCTCATCACAGTACCATTGCAGGCAACATACGACATTTGCGACAACCTCCGTTTCAAGTTGGGTCCGTATGTTAGCTATGTAACATCAAAGAAGTTTGAAGGCTGGGCATACGATGGTTACTTGCGCCGCCAAGAGGAAGGTCATCCTAAGGGCGATCCTACCGGACAGAAGATAAAGTTGGGTCATGATGAAGGCGAACGTGGTGATTACGATTTCAGCGATGACATGCGCAACTGGCATGTGGGCGTAGATTTCGGAATAGACTGGCGCTTGAACAACCGCTGGGGCAGCTGCGCCGACCTGAGCTGGGGTCTGAACGGCATCTTCAAGAAGGATTTCGAAACCATCGAGCAGACGATGTATCCTATCTACGGCAGCATCGGCATCACGTATCAGCTGAAGTAACAGATAATATAATGTACGCGTACATTATTATATAAATAAATAGAAACAATATAATATTTTTTTATTAATACACAAAAAGAGAAGAAAAATGAAAAAGTTTATTTATTTAATGGCCATGGTCTGCACCCTTGGCTTCTTCACTGCTTGTAGCAGTGATGATGATGACAATGAAAAAGACAACTTCGTGCGCAACGAGAAGATTGAAGGAACCTGGAAGGTACAGGAAGCAGGTTTTGATGCAAAGGGCAATCCTACAGGTTCAGTTGTATTAAACTGGGAAGGTTCTGATGATGCAGCTATCACCATCCCAGGCTTTAATGAAGATAAGCCATATCCGATAAAGCATGCCATCGAAATGGCTCCAATGTTACTCAACACCCAACTCAGAAGCGTTTTGCAGGATGTAACCTTCAATGAGAAGGGACAGATTTCTGCAACCTATAAGGAAGAGGCTAATGATAACGACTGGAAAGTTGCTAACGATTACGCTACATACAAGGTGGTTAACGAGAATATGATTACCTTATTCCTGAATACAACCAAGATTACAGAAGACATCGACGATGCTCAGGAGAAGGCAATGATTACTAACATGTTGGATCAGTTTAAGACCGGTATTCCTGTACACGTATCTTATCCAGCAACCAACAAGGTATATTTCTATGTTGACAAGGATTTCGTAGCTCCTATCATCGCAATGCTTTATGCTCAGGTTAACAAGATTCCTACTACAGGTATGGACAAGGAAGATTTGGCACAATTCATGATTTTGAAGTCAGTTGTCAAGCAGCTCACTACCATCATGGAAAAGACCACCAAGTTTGAGGCAGGTATTGAGTTGATCAAGTAAAGAGAAAGAACTATAAATCATCAAGCTGAGGGTGTGACATAAGTCCATAATAATGGAACATGACACACCCTTATTTTATTAATCGGCTTATTGTCGTACAGCTTAAGGATGTATAGTCGTACAACTAAAGATGTTGTCACTAGGCTCGGCAGACCTGCCGACTGCAGTCAGCAGAGCTGCTGACTAGGCTCAGCAGCTCTGCCGAGCCTAGTGGGAATCTTCTAGAAGCAGTCTTCTTATACCTTAGAACCTATCTCCTTTCACCTCATATTCTATATCTTTGAACCTGACTAAACGTCTCACTGCGCTTACTCAGTAATCTCGTTCTGCTTGTCCAGCAGTCTCATTTCGCTTGCTCAACCATATTACTTCGCCTACTCAAGTCTGATTAGGTAGCGTTTTAGACGTTCTTACAAGCGAGAACGTCTAGTTTTCCAGGCACAAAAAAAAGATTGCATCAGCGGAAATACTTCCAACCAATGCAATCTTCAGTTTTCTTTAATCTAGAGGCTAAACACTTTCTTACGAGAAAAATTCACGGAAGAAAAGAGCCTAGCGTCGGATTTACTTCACCTTTGCAACGATAGCCTTGAAAGCCTCAGGGTTGTTTACAGCGAGGTCAGCGAGAACCTTACGGTTAATCTCGATACCAGCCTTGTGAAGAGCACCCATCAACTGGCTGTAGCTCATACCATCGAGGCGAGCAGCAGCGTTGATACGCTGAATCCACAATGCGCGGAATGTGCGCTTCTTGTTACGACGATCGCGATAAGCGTAGGTAAGACCCTTCTCCCAAGTGTTCTTAGCTACTGTCCATACATTCTTGCGAGCTCCATAGTAACCCTTAGTGAGCTTCAAGATTCTTGTTCTTTTTGCTTTTGATGCAACGTGATTTACTGATCTTGGCATAATTTTTTTTCTTTAAAAGTTCGACTAAAAAGTTAATAATTAACGGAGGCAGAGCAAGTCGCGAACCTGCTTCAAGTTTGAACGGTCTACGAGAGTCTCACCAAGGAGATTTCTCTTCTGCTTCTTTGTCTTCTTAGTCAAGATGTGACTGTGAAAAGCGTGATGACGCTTAATCTTACCTGTACCGGTGAAACGGAATCTCTTCTTTGCGCCGGAATTAGTCTTTACTTTTGGCATTTTTACTTTTAATTTTAAATTGTTATTTATTATAGCGATGGCAACGCATATACCAGGGCGTTACGCATCTTTTTTTCTTAATCCTCTGTTCCTTCTGCGAGTTTCTTCAGGGTATCGCCGCCTTTAGCATTGGCGAGCAAGCTATTCTTCTCAGCATTAGCAGCGCGCTCAGCATCTGCAGCAGCCTTAGCTTCAGCCTCTCGCTTCTCACGGTCCATCTTCTGCTGGCTCTTCTTTGCAGTACCAGCCTTCTTAGGACTCATGTAGAGGAACATCTTCTTACCTTCAAGCTTTGGCATCTGCTCCACCTTTCCGTACTCTTCCAAATCATTGGCGAAACGGAGAAGAAGAACCTCACCCTGCTCCTTGAAGAGAATAGAGCGACCACGGAAGAAAACGTATGCACGAACCTTGTTACCCTCGTTGAGGAACTCCTTAGCGTGCTTGAGCTTGAACTGATAGTCGTGCTCATCAGTCTGAGGTCCGAAACGGATTTCCTTGGTCTCCACCTTTACCTGCTTCTGCTTCATTTCCTTTGCATGCTTCTTCTGCTGGTAAAGGAATTTAGAATAGTCAACTATACGGCAAACTGGTGGTTGCGCATTAGGAGATATCTCGACTAAGTCAAGCTCTTGCTGACGTGCCAACTCCAACGCCTTACGTGCTGGCATCACTTCTGCTCCACCATCACTCACTACTCTCACGTCGCGTGCACGAATCTGTTCGTTTACGCGGTACTGATTTTTCATTTTGTCATTTTTCATTAACTATTCGATATATTCTTTTTTGTCTTTTTGATTAAACGGCTGCAAAGTTACGATTATTTTGTGAAACCACCAAATTTTCAGTGGGTTATTTTCATTTTTGCCCGCAGATTCTTTGTTTTTCTAATGGATTTAATGTTTTACCCCCACAGATTGATATATTTAATCCCGCAAATTGATATATTTTAGTCCCACAGATTTCACAGATTAACACAGATCTTTATGATAAAGAAACTAAATCTGTAAAAATCTGTGAAATCTGTGGGACTTAAGAAAACAATAAATCAGTGGGGACTAAGAAAAGCTTTCAATCCATGGGAGTATATCCATTGACTTTACGGAAGATTGATTTTCGTATATCTGTGGTGGAAAAATTGACCAATATTCCAAGATGCTTCTTCGCCACACGCAAATACGTAAGCAATTGCTTATGAAAGACATCTTTCATTTCTGCCACAGACTTCAGTTCGACTATGACTTTATCTTCTACAAGAATATCCAGACGGAAATCTACAGGCAAAACCTTACCATCATACATGACATCCAACTTTACCTGATTCTCTACCCTAAGTCCATCTTTGCGCAACTGATAGCACAGAGCTGCTTCATAAACCGACTCAAGTAAACCTGGTCCCAATTCATTATAAACCTTATAAATAGCTCCAATGATCTTATAAGATATCTCATTTTCTGTCATAACCAAACGATTTTAAAATCCTCCTTAACAAAAAAATCTCCCACAGACGTCACAGTTGTTACAGATATTCAACAGAACACACAAAAATCTGTGTAAATCTGTGAAATCTGTGGGACTAAACCCTCAACACAAAAAATCTGTGGGACAGAGCCCTCAACAGAAAAAATCTGTGTAAATCTGTGAAATCTGCGGGAGATTAGAAAATATCAATCTGCGGGATTACTCCTCAGCTGCCTTCAGCTGCTCTGCAACCTCGGCATTGATGCGCTGAGCGAACTCTTCCATGCTCATGGTAGCCTGTTCGCCACCACCCTGCTTACGCATAGATACCAAGCCCTCGGCACTCTCCTTCTCACCAACGATGACCATGTAAGGAACACGCTTCAACTCGTTGTCGCGAATCTTGCGGCCAATCTTCTCGTTACGGTCATCAACCAAAGCACGTACACCCTGCTTGTCTAAGTACTGACGTACCTTCTGAGCATAATCGTTAAACTTCTCAGAGATAGGAAGAATTGCAACCTGGTCTGGAGTCAACCACAATGGGAAGTGACCGGCGGTATGCTCGATGAGAACGGCTGTGAATCGCTCCAGTGAACCGAATGGTGCACGGTGAATCATCACAGGAGTCTTCTTAGAGTTATCCTCGGCTGTATACTCCAACTTGAAACGCTCTGGCAAGTTGTAGTCCACCTGGATGGTACCCAACTGCCAACGACGACCGATGGCATCCTTTACCATGAAGTCGAGCTTAGGACCATAGAAGGCAGCCTCGCCAACCTCCTCGCGTGTCTCAAGACCCTTCTCCTTGCAAGCCTCGCGGATAGCGTTCTCGCTCTCTTCCCAAATCTCATCAGAACCGATATACTTCTCTGTATCCTTAGGATCGCGGAGAGAAATCTGTGCCTCGTAGTTCTCAAAACCGAAGATCTTGAATACCTTCAGGATTACGTCGATTACATTCTCGAACTCAGTCTTTACCTGCTCTGGACGAACGAAAATGTGGGCATCATCCTGTGTAAATGTACGAACACGAGTCAAACCGTGGAGCTCACCGCTCTTCTCATAGCGGAATACGGTACCGAACTCAGCAATACGCAAAGGAAGATCCTTGTAAGAACGAGGCTTGCGAGCGTAGACCTCGCAGTGGTGAGGACAGTTCATTGGCTTGAGCATATACTCCTCATCCTCCTCCGGTGTCTGGATAGGCTGGAATGCATCCTTGCCATAGTGAGCATAGTGACCAGATGTTACATAGAGACTCTTGCCACCGATACCTGGGCAGATAACCTCCTGATAGTTGTAAGGCTTCAGGAGAGAACGAAGCAACTCCTGCAGACGCAGGCGGAGCTGTGTACCCTTTGGCAACCAGATAGGAAGACCCTTACCTACACGCTCTGAGAACATAAAGAGTTCCATCTCCTTACCGATCTTACGGTGGTCACGCTTCTTAGCCTCTTCGAGAATTACCAAGTACTCATCGAGCATCTTCTTCTTAGGGAAGCTGATACCGTAGATACGGGTCATCTGCTCACGCTTGGCATCACCACGCCAGAATGCACCAGCCACACTTGTAATCTTCACAGCCTTGATAAGACCAGTGTTCATCAAGTGAGGACCACGACAGAGGTCGGTGAAATTGCCCTGGGTATATGTGGTGATGGTACCATCCTCCAAGTCCTGCTCAATATGCTCGCACTTGTAAGTCTGACCGTCAGCCTTGAACTCAGCGAGAGCATCAGCCTTAGCCACCTCCTTGCGAACCACAGGTTCGTTCTTTTTGGCAAGTTCCATCATCTTAGCCTCAATCTTGGCGAAATCATTCTCTGAGATCACCTGACCCTCGGCTGGCATCACGTCGTAGAAGAAACCACTCTCTACGGCTGGACCGAAACCGAACTGGATGCCTGGGTAAAGCTCCTGAAGAGCCTCAGCCAACAAGTGGGCAGATGTATGCCAGAATGTGTGCTTACCCTGCTCATCCTCAAACTTGTAGAGTTCTACATTTGCATCCTCATTGATAGGACGGTTCAACTCTACTGTCTCACCATTAACACCGCAAGATACAACGTTGCGAGCGAGAGCCGGTGAGATGCTCTCGGCGATTTGTAAGCCAGTTACGCCCTGTTCATACTCACGAACAGATCCGTCTGGGAATGTGATTTTTACCATAACAACTTAGTATTTTTATTAAATCGTCTGCAAAAGTACGATTTCTTTTTGTAACAAGCGAATAAAAATGCATTTATTTTGCTAAACTTTGCTAATACCTCTTTATATTAAGGGCTTTTAAGACCGAAAATGCTGAGATATTGAAGTTTTCATCTGCTTTTCTACCAATATTTCGTAACACTTTGTAAAATTCAGATACATTTTTAGCCAATAAGTTTTGGAGAAACAAATATTTTCATTATCTTTGCATCCGATAACGTGACAAAATGTAAAGAAACATAGAAAATGGCAAAACCAAAGATTCTCATCATCTATACCGGTGGTACCATCGGTATGGGAAAGGACCCGATGACAGGTGTACTGGAACCTCTTGATTTCAATCACCTCGTTTCTTCCATGCCCGAATTCAAGCTCATTCAGGCAGAAATCGATGTGCGAAAATTCGACCCACCTATCGATTCCAGCGACATGGATCCAATGCGCTGGGCAGAAATCGTAAGCATGATATCCAACAACTACAACGACTATGACGGATTCGTAATCCTTCATGGCACTGACACAATGGCTTACACTTCATCTGCCTTGTCCTTCATGCTTGAGAATCTGACCAAGCCTGTAATATTGACAGGTAGCCAGCTGCCTATCGGTGAATTGCGAACCGACGGCAAGGAGAATCTGATGACAGCCATAGAGATTGCTTCTGCCAAGAATGCTGAAGGACGCCCTATGGTGCCCGAGGTATGCATCTTTTTCAACGGCAAGCTGATTCGCGGTAACCGTGCCATCAAGATCAATGCCGAGGGATTTCATGCTTTCGAATCATTCAACTACCCTCACCTCTGCGATGTAGGAATCAATTTCCAATATCACGACCATCACATTCTTACGCCGGATTACAGAAAGCCAATGGTTCCACACCTGAAGCTCGATCCGAACGTCATCGTGTTCAGTCTCTTCCCGGGTATCCAGGATAACATTGTGCGCCACGTGATGGAATCACCAGACCTCCGCGGCATCGTGATGCGTACTTTCGGTTCAGGCAATGCTCCTCACACGCCATGGATCATGCGTCTTCTGGATCAGGCTGCCCATCGCGGAGTAAACATCGTGAATATCAGCCAATGTCTTACGGGCTGTGTAGAGATGGAACGCTACGGAGCCGGCTTCCAGTTGAAAGCAGCTCATGTGATAAGCGGATACGATTCTACGGTAGAGGCTATGGTCACCAAGATGATGTATCTGCAGGGAAGATATGCAGATAACAAAAAGGTAAGAGAAAAACTGACCGAATCCCTGGCGGGCGAAATCTCTATATAGTATAAGGTGAAATCTTCATCCATATAATGAAGCTATGAAGTAAATGACAGTCTCCCGATAGTGTATACGATTAAACTACAGATTGGCAAACTGTCATTTACTTGCTCATTATGAGTCATTTAGCGAAACAAAGAAAATTACCCTACAAAACCGAATAGTATTACAGGAAATATGCAGAAAACATTTAACAAAAGTTAAATATTGACAGTTTTTTTGCCAAAAAACTTGTTGCATATCATTTTTTGTGTAACTTTGCAGCGTAGAAAAAAAGTAAAAGATCAGTATCCTTATTAGATACCAATCCGTAATATAAATTAATAAATCAACAAAACCAACAAATTATGAACATTAACAAGGTAAAGGAGTATGGTGAGTTCGTAGAAATTGCGGCTCCTGTAGAAAGAGCAACAGCTGAAGAGTATCCAACAGTATTAGGCGGAGAAATTTGGTACAACTAAGAACTTCCTGCTAAGGATTCCTATCCTTTGTAACCGATAGTTTTTCCTTTAGCAGACTTGAAACAAGAGGCTATTTTTATTTGATTCAGAACATCTTATAATTTTTAGCAGACACATTATTAGCTCTATGATAAAGGCTCAATCCTCGAATAAAATCGGGAACTGAGCCTTTATTGTGTTTATATCTTACCATCGAGATATACAGAATCGGATATTAGTGCTTACCACAGCAGCCGCCCTCTCCGTGTTCGTGATGATGCTCGTGCTTGATACCACCCTCTACAGCCTGATGCTGGTCGCGGAGCAGATCGTTCACGGTCTTCACTGGGTTGAATGTACCGAGAGGAACCTCTACAAATACTGTATTCCAGTCACTCATCGCACCATTCCAGAGACCTGGCAACTCGAGTGCCTTCAAATCCTTACCATTCTTACTCTTGCTGGAGATGAAACCGGTAGATGGATCAACGAACTTAGGAAGATCGAAGGCATTGCCCTGGTAATCCTTGGTCGCGCAGACGAGATCTACCGGGTTGAAGTGAGTACCCTCGGTGAACATCTTCATATACTCCTCGTTATTCTTGTCAATCTGAGAGCTCTCCAAAATCTGAAGGCTTACCGTGCCATCCTGATTATAGGTAAGGAATGGACCACCACCAGGCTCGCCCACGTTCTTAACGACACCGCAGACACGCATAGGACGGTTCAACTTCTTACGCAGATAGATAACCAGTTCGGCATCCTCCAGCTCCTTGATATCAGCCTTACGACAGCAGAGGTCGCGCTGAACGAAGCGGATAATCTCCTCCAGCTTCTCATGGTTGTACTGGCCAGAATCCAAAACCTTCAGATAATCGAAAGCCTGCTTCTGCAAAGTAACCAATACACCTGCAATCACCTGCTTCCAGGTAACAGTCTCAGCCTTCAGGCGATCAGGAACCACATTGTCAATATTCTTGATGAATACCACATCAGCATCAATCTCGTTGAGGTTCTCGATGAGTGCACCATGACCGCCCGGACGGAACAGCAAAGAGCCATCCTCGTTGCGGAAAGGAGTATTGTCTGGATTGGCAGCGATGGTATCGGTGCTAGGCTTCTGCTCTGAGAATGAGATGTTGTACTTGATGCCGTAGCGCTGTGCATACTTATCTGCCTTCTCGGCTACCATCTGCTTGAAGAGTTCCAGGTGGTCGTGAGAAACGGTGAAATGAACGTTTGCCTCGCCGTTGCTGCTAGCATAGAGCGCAGCCTCAACCAGGTGCTCCTCCATTGGGGTGCGAACCTCGTCCTCATACTCGTGGAACTGGAGCAATCCCTTAGGCAACTGTCCGTAGTTCAATCCCTCTGGCTTGAGGAGATTAGCCACGATAGCCTTGTAATCGCCCTTCTTGATAAGGCACATAATGCCCTTCTCGTTGTTTACATGGCACTTATCGCAGAGTGCCTTGCGGAAAGCAAACTTCTTGATATTCTCGAAGAATTGTTTTTCGAAGTAAGTAGTAGGAACATCGTATGGAGCATCCAGGAACGCGAACATGTTCTTGAACATACGGCTAGCCGCACCTGAAGCAGGTACGAACTTCACAATCTTGTGCCCCTCAGCCTTGTAGTCGTTCCACGCCTTCTCGTAGTCCTCTACTTCCTGAGCTGTAGGAGCCATGATACCCTTACCGATGGCAGCCGCACCCTCGAGTTTGAGGAATGGGAAACCATTCTTGATTTGTTCCAACTGGTGTTCAATCTGCTGCTCGGAGATACCGCGAGCAGAGATTTGGTTTAGATCTTGCTGATTCATAATACCATATTTATGTTAAATTTACACTATATGTGCTACAAAGATAATAGTTTTTTCTGATAATCAGAAATATTTCCGCTTTTTTTTGTACCTTTGCATTGAAAATTTAACGAAGTAGGCGTTTTTTAACGCCGAATCGCCATTGTTTGTCAAATTTAAAATAGAATATTGCAACATGGTTAGTAAATTATCAAAAGAGCACGACAGAAGGTCGGGGCTATCACATTACCTCTATGGGGTATCTACATTATTTTTAAGTGGTGTAGGAATTGGCGGTTTATCGCCATTAGTAACAAACCAAGAATTGAACATATACAATTTACTTTGTTTGTTCATTGGAACGCTATCTGCAATTATCATTGCATATTGCGCTAATAGAATTATGAAGTATAACGATAAATAATATTATTATGGATGGATTAATGTTTATTTTTTCGCTGGGGCTAATTATTAGCAGCAGCTTTGCCATCTGGCTCAACACCAAATCTGGTCAGAAATGGATAGATGAGCTATAATGACTCAATAAATATATCATCAGCAGGAGGGAACGACAATGAACGAAACACCTTTTAAATTCACATCCGAAGAAAAGGAACAGACACTCCAGATACTAGAGCGCCTGAGAACCGCCGTGGGCGACACATTCAAGCCAGGCGATGAGCAGCATCTGCGTGAAGACATACAGCATGCCTTCATCAACCATCAGATTAAGCGCAATGTCTTCGGAATGAATCCAATACTTGCTGCCCTGCAAACCGCAGAAATCGCAGTAAACGAAATCGGTCTGAAACGAGATGGCATCATCGCCATCCTGATGCAGACCAGCGTCATCGATGGCTATCAGACCATCGAAGAGATACAGAAGAAATACGGAGATAGCGTAGCCCACATTATCAGTGGTCTGCTTCGCATCCACGATTTATATAAGCGCAACCCTATCATAGAGAGCGAGAACTTCAGAAATCTGCTTATCTCATTCTCTGAGGATATGCGCGTCATCCTCATCATGATTGCCGACCGCGTGAACGTGATGCGACAGATTCGCGATACCGAACAGAAAGAGGCAAAGCATGAAGTAAGCGAAGAGGCAAGCTACCTCTATGCCCCACTCGCCCACAAACTGGGACTCTACAAACTGAAGAGCGAACTGGAAGACCTTAGTCTGAAGTATCTCGAGCACGACGCCTACTATATGATAAAGGACAAACTGAACGCCACCAAGGCTTCGCGCGATGCCTATATCGCCCGCTTCATCCAGCCAATCCAGGAAAAGCTCGATGCTGCCGGTCTGAAATATCACATGAAGGGCCGCACCAAGAGTATCCACTCTATCTGGCAGAAGATGAAGAAGCAGAAGTGCGCCTTTGAGGGTGTATACGATCTCTTTGCCATCCGTATTATCCTCGATGCACCAAGAGAGAAAGAGTATATGCAGTGCTGGCAGGCCTTTGCCCTCATCACCGACATGTATCAGCCAAACCCAAAGCGTATGCGCGACTGGCTCAGCGTGCCTAAGAGCAACGGTTATGAAAGTCTGCATACCACTGTACTGGGTCCTGAAAACAAATGGGTAGAGGTACAGATCAGAACCGAGCGCATGGACGATATTGCAGAGCACGGACTCGCTGCCCACTGGCGCTACAAGGGTATTAAGCAGGGAGAAGGCGGTATCGACGAATGGCTTGCCAATATCCGTGCTGCCCTCGAAAACAACGATGATCTGCAGCTGATGGACCAGTTTACCACCGACCTGAAGGAAGACGAAGTATACGTGTTCACTCCAAAGGGCGACCTGCTGAACTTCCAGAAGGGAGCTACGGTACTCGACTTTGCCTACTATATCCACTCCCGCATCGGCAATACCTGTGTGGGCGGAAAGATTAACGGAAGAGCCGTCACCTTCCGACAGGAACTCCATTCGGGAGATCAGGTAGAAATCCTCACACAGAGCAACCAGAAGCCACGCCGCGAATGGCTCAACATCGTGCAGACATCCAAGGCTAAAGCCAAGATTCGTCTAGCGTTGAAGGAAACCCAGAAGAAGGACGGTCTCTATGCCAAGGAACTTCTGGAGCGCCGATTCAAGAACAGGAAACTGGAAATTGATGAGAGCATCATGGCGCGCATCATCAAGAAAATGGGATATAAGGAGAACTCAGACTTCTATAAGGATGTAGCCGAAGAGAAAATCGACGTGAACAGCATCATCGAGAGATACATAGAGGAGCGCGACCACGACCTGAACCTCGCCAATACCAACAAGCCTGCAGAAAGTGCAGAGAATTTTGAGTTTGAGAATCCTACCGAGGAACTGATGAAACAGAGCGACGATGTGCTGGTTATCGATGAGCACCTCAAGGGCATCGATTTCGAACTGGCTCATTGCTGCCACCCTATCTACGGCGACCCAATCTTCGGATTCGTTACCATCAGCAAGGGTATCAAGGTACATCGCATGGATTGTCCTAACGCCAAGGAACTGCGCCGCCGTTTCGGTTACCGCATCGTGAAGGCGAAATGGAGCGGCAAGGGAACATCCAAGTATGCCATCACGCTCCGCATCATCGGAAACGACGATATCGGTATCGTGAGCAACATCACCAACATCATTTCCAAGGAAGACAAACTCATCATGCGAGGCATCAACATCTCTTCCAAGGATGGTCTCTTCTCTGGCAATGTTACCGTAATGATTGATGATGCTGGCAAGACCGATGCACTCATCAAGAAACTGAGCGCCGTGAAGGGCGTTAAGCAGGTAACGAGAATATAAAACCGGAATACAGAAAATCGGGTAGGAGGTAAATGTTACTCATAAGAGGCATTTACCTCCTACTTTCGC
>ENA-OZRY01000147-OZRY01000147.1-human-gut-metagenome-genome-assembly--contig:-NODE-147-length-15755-cov-4.287389_pt1 | contig 15755 bp, 30 predicted proteins | sample MGYA00243275_ERZ653959 | MGnify/ENA primary metagenome ERZ653959 (study PRJEB26926, sample SAMN06164579) | human gut metagenome | biome: ENVO:00009003; feature: ENVO:2100002; material: ENVO:00002003...
TCGTGGGCTCGGAGATGTGTATAAGAGACAGGCGGGCTAGCGGATGATTTGGCTACGCTGAAAATCGAAAACACCGCCCTGAAATCCGAGATGACCAGAACCGCCCGGAGCCTGGATTACCTGTGGAAAAAATCGAAAGGGATCATCTACGACACCGAGATTGTCACAGGAGCCGGGAGCAGCGTAATCGTGCCAAGCGGGGCTATGGATTACGCCGCATTGCGGAAGCTGGGCGGCATGAGCCGAAAAGGGTATCAAGTGCTTATAGAAGATTTTCCCGAATCATCGTCGCAAATAAGCGTTGCAAAAAGTGACCGGTATAGCTATGTGATTGTGACATTAAATGACGGCGCGTATCTGCAAAGCGGCAAAACGCAACATGTAAGCGGGCAAGCTGGACAATATACTTTACACGCAGGCATTGTTGGCACTGGTGGGCTGATAGTGCGGTTTCGCAGGGCTGATGGACACCAAATAGCCGAAGCGGAAATAGGCGTCAATACTGCGGTGCGAACCGTTAACGTGCCGGATAATTTTGACAACATTGTGATCGTTTTTTTGGGGAACACCAGCAAATCTGTGCCTATTGGGACACGCACCGAAATATCCCAAATAATGCTGGAATCTGGTAATACTGCCCACCCATGGGAACCATACGCCGATAACCTGTTGGATGCCCCGATTGACGAGATGCGAGTATCTAATGCTGTCGGGGATAGCACTAACACCTACCCCATTCCGCAAGCAATCCGGGATATGTGCCCGGACTATGGCCAGGGCACGGTTGATGCCTACAATTACATCGACTACACGGCCAAAACCTATCATCATGTAGGCATCATGTCCCAGGACGGAACATGGACGGCCCTAGCTACCCCGGAAATCATTGACTTGTCCGCCGTGTGGCCGGATGATGATTTCGGCGTTTTACGGGTGGAGGCTGGCGGCAAAATCAACCTGCATTATCCCGCCCTGGATGACGGCTACGAGCTGGCCGTGCCGTCAGAAACGGAAATCATGGTAGATGTTGCAAAGGTGGTGGGGACAGATGGATGACACGACCCAAAAGCTGGCCGCCCTAAACGGCCTGACAACAGACGACCTGGAGCCGAAACCGGACGACACCGGGGAGCGGCTGGACAACCTAGAAGCCACCGCGGATGACATTATCCTGATGATGGCGGACTTGATCGGAGGTGAAACGAAATGAAAACCCTGAACGCATTGAAACTGCGCATCATGGTGCGGGCCTTTGAAGTGCGCATCAAGCACGGAGAAAACTTCGCGGAAATTGCCGAGGACTACCCCCGGCTGACCGTGGACGACCTGGAGGCCATCCAGGCGGCCCTGAATCTGGAATGAGGTGAGAGAGATGACCACACGACAAATCCAAAACCTATTGGATTACCTGGGCTACGACCCAGGCCCCATTGACGGGATGAGCGGCCCCAACACGGAGGACGCTGTGAGGGCGTTCCAGACGGCGGAAGGGCTGAAAGCGGACGGAGACCCAGGCCAGGAGACCCAGGCCGCCCTTCTGGCGGCAGTTGCGGCAGGGAGAATGTACACGCCTGCCAAGGCGGAAAACGCCGAGACGGGGACGTTCTGGGACGAAATCCGGTACTTCCGGCGGGAAGAGTTCCGCTGTCAATGCGGCGGCAAATACTGCAGCGGCTTCCCGGCGGAAATGGCTGAAGAAACCGTGCGGATGGCGGACGAAATCCGCCGCCGGGCCGGTGTGCCCCTGAATGTCAACTCCGGTGTGCGCTGCAAACAGCACAATGCCGATGTGGGCGGCGTGTGGAACAGCTTGCACCTGACCGGACAGGCCATTGACCTGGCTCCCATCGGCGGCAATATTTCTGTTGCCCGGCTGCAAGAAATCGCCGAGCAGGTACAGGCGGAGAAGCTGCCCAACCGGGGCGGGATAGGTCGCTATGGCTGGGGCGTACATATAGACAACGGCAAATACAGCCGGTGGAACGGCTGAGTGAGAAGGGAGTATGCCAATGGAAGAAGCTGAGATCACTAAGTGGATTTCCGCTATAGAGCAGCGGAGCAAATCCAACTCCCACCGGCTGGAAGCGCTGGAACGGCACACGGAAGCGGTGAACACGCTGGCAACGTCTGTTGCGGTGATGGCCGAACGTGTGGAAACCACCGGGGAAAAGGTTGACAGCCTTTGCACAGACGTGCAAGAGCTGAAATCCGAACCCGGCAAGCGGTGGAAGTCTGTGGTAGAAAGGGTCATATACATTGTTGTGGCCGCTGTCGTAGGGTTTATTCTTGCCCGGCTTGGGCTGGGCTAAAATTTAAGGAGGAAAACAAAATGATTAACTGGACTGTACGATTCAAGAACAAAAACTTCTGGCTGGCGGTGATTCCTGCCGTGCTGCTGCTAATCCAGACCGTGGCCGCCGTGTTCGGCTACACCCTGGATGTTGGCGACATCGGCAATCGGCTGATCGCCGTGGTCAACGCCCTGTTTGGTGTGCTGGTGATCCTGGGTGTGGTCAACGACCCCACCACCGCCGGAATGTCTGACAGCAAGCAGGCGCAGAATTACATTACCCCCAGAAAGGATTGATGCGGTAGGTGGACAAGCCCGGGTTAAATCGGGTGGTCATTGACGAGTTTGACCGGCTGGCGTGTCTTACGCCGCTGGAAAAGGATGTTTTAACCACCCGTGCCGCCGGGCACTGCCAATACTGGCAATCGCAAAAATATAGTGTGTCCCAAGCTACCATAACCAGGGTCGTCCGACGATTGCAGCGGAAATACGATGCAGTCAAGGGGTTTAGTGCCATACTCCCGGACGATCTGATTATTTGACGGAAAAGTGACGATTTTCTGGCGAAAACCAGGCGAAACGATGATGATTCGTTTGCCTGGTTTTTTGTTATGCTATAAGCAGAAAGGGGTGATGCCTATGGGCGTTTTTCGAAGTTTCAACCCGAACCCCCGGACGGCGAAAGTCGGTGATTGTGCCGTAAGAGCGATTGCAAAGGCGTTAGATATCGGCTGGTATCAGGCATATGTAATGCTTGTGACCGAAGGATTAACGCAATGTGATATGCCAAGTGCCAATAACGTATGGGGCGCAGTCCTCCGGCAAAATGGCTTTCGCCGGGCATCGATTCCGGCAGAATGTCCGGACTGCTACACCGTGGGTGATTTTATTCGGGAATACCCAGATGGAATCTATGTCGTTGCCCTGAAAAACCACGTTGTCGCTGTGATTGACGGCGTATTGTACGACACATGGAATTCGATGGACGAAAATCCAATCTATTTTTGGAGGCGTGAATGATGGCAAATCCGTATATGCAGCCAATCTATCAACCCGGCGGGTACTATCCGCAGAACTATTTCCCGCAGATGCAGCCGCCTGCCCAGCAGATGCCCATAGGGCAGAACGCCGCACAACCGCAAAGCCCACAGGATGACCGGATTTGGGTTGCCTCTGAATCTGCGGCAGAGGCGTTTTTAGTAGCGGCAAATGGCTTTGTCCGGCTATGGGACAGCAACAAACCGGTATTTTACGAAAAAAGGGCGGATATGAATGGGCGGCCTATGCCGCTTGTGGCCTATGAATACAAAATTCGTGATTCCGGGAACACCCCGGAGGCAGTAACCGCCGGATTTGAACAGCGGCTTGCCGCCGTGGAAGAAAGAATTAAACAGATGACGGAGGGAAAGCACAATGATGCCTAATCCTATGCAGATGATGACGCAGTTCCCGCAATTTATGCGGCAAATGCAGGGGCAGAATCCGCAGCGGATGCTTAACCAGTTGATGCAGAGCGGATGGGTCAGTCAGCAGCAGCTTAACCAAGCACAGCAAATGGCACAGCAAATGCAAGGACAATTTGATCAGTTCCGTGGGATGTTTGGTTTCGGTAACAGGCGGTAAAACCGCTGTTATAATATTTTTCTTATAAGGAGGAAAACAAAAACATGAGTATTTCTAATGACCTCTCCCCTGCCGATATCAGGGCTTGCACCGAGGGCGGTAGCGGCTACAATAACGGCATGGGCTGGGGCGGCGACTGGGCAACGTGGATCATCGTTTTCTTGATCTTCGGCATGTTCGGTTGGGGCGGCAACGGCTGGGGCGGCGGCTTCGGCGGTGGAAACGGTGCTGGCGTTGTGGATGGCTATGTCCTCGCTTCCGATTTTTCCAACATCGAACGAAAAATCGACGGCGTAAACAACGGCGTTTGCGATGGCTTCTATGCCATGAACACCGGTATGCTGAATGGGTTTGCAAACGTGAACCAGAATCTAAGCAACGGTTTCCAGGCAGCGGAGCTTTCCCGGTGCAATCAGCAGTCTGCCTTGATGCAGCAGCTTTTCCAGATGCAGATGGCACAGCAGCAGTGCTGCTGCGAGAACCGGGAGGCTATCCAGGGGGTCAACTACAATCTGGCTACCCAGAGCTGCGACACCCGGAACACCATCCAGAACACCACCAGGGACATCATCGATGCTATGAACTGCGGCTTCCGCTCCATCGACCAGCGGCTTACTGCCCAGGAGTTGGCGGCGAAAGACCAGAAAATTGCCGACCAGAATCAGCAGCTTTTCATGGCACAGTTGGCGGCGAGCCAGAGCAACCAGAACCAGGTTCTAAAGGGCTATGTCGCCGAACAGTTCGCCTATTATAATCCCCCTGCAAGACCGGCTTATGTCGTTCCGAACCCCAACTGCTGCGGTAACGGCTACGGCTGCGGATGCGGGAACGTGGCATAAGGAGGTCGGTAAAATGGGCATTGCAGAGATCAAAGCCAATCTGATTGACCACATCGGGAAAATCGATCTGGCAAAACTCAGCATCACCGAGCTACGGGATTATTGTGGCTTGGTGAAGGACGTGGAAGGCCTGACCGATAGCAAAACGGATATGGTCAAAAATCTTATGGACGGCTGCCTGTCCGGCCTGTGCCTTGGTCACAGCCACCCAGCACCGACAAAGGAGGGCTAAACCATGGCGGTTGAACTTACTGCAAACGCTACCCAAGCTGTAGCAGCTGGGCAGAACGTGCTTTTTACCGACACGCCGGTTCGGTGTAACCGGGGGTATGTTGTTCACCGTGCCGGTTCCGGGCTGATAACGCTGCGGGGTATCTGCAATGGGTGCTCCTCTATCGCCCGGTATCGGGTGCTGTTTGGTGGGAATCTTGCCGTTCCCACGGGCGGTACTGTCGGGGCTATCAGCGTAGCCTTGGCTCTGGGCGGTGAGGCTTTGCCCACCACAACGGCAACCGTGACCCCTGCGGCTGTTGAGAACGCATTTAACGTGGCAACGTCTGCCTTTGTGGACGTGCCCCGTGGCTGCTGTGTCAGCCTGTCCGTGCGAAACATATCCACTCAGGCGATCAATGTTGCGAACGCAAACCTGATGATCGAGCGAGTGGCGTGATGGAGGTGAAAACACGATGAAACATTGGAACGAATTGCGTGATACCCTTTGCCGCGAACTGGACGAAATCGCCGAAAAAGGCGAGTTATCCGCTGGTGATCTGGAAACCGTGGACAAACTGACCCACACCCTGAAAAATCTGGACAAGATTATGATGGGCGGCGAGTACAGCAACGCCGGTGACTGGTACGCTATGGGCAACTATGGCCGGGATGGCTACCGGGGCGATTACCGGGACAGCATGAGCTATCGAGGCCGGAAGCGTGACAGTATGGGACGCTACAGTCGGGCAGATGCTAAAGACGATATGGCCGACAAACTGCGGCGCATGATGGATGATGCCCCGGACAGCAGAACCCGGGAGGCTTTAGACAAAGCCCTCCGGTGCATGGAGGAATAAAGGATGCTTACAGAGCGGGATTTGCTGGAAACAATAGAAGAGTGCAAAGCGGTACGGCGGCCCACGGCCTCCACCTGCCAGCTGATGGCCTCTTGCTACACCATCCTGGATCATCTATTCCCGGATGCTCCCCGCTCTGTTGATCCTGCCCCTGTACAAATGTATTCCATGTCGTCGGAGCCGGTAGAAACCGGAGGAAGCGAGTTTGTCAGAGCCGCAAGGAAGGCTGGAATTCCACGGCTTTTGGCCGTGCTTGACGAGCATATGGATTGCGTTCGGGCACTATACCCACGGGAATACACTGCCATCATACAACGGCTGCAAGATTAAAACTATACCATTATATATGATTCCCTGCGCAGTATTTGCGCAGGGAATTTTTTGAAAATTTGTAAAAAAGCACTTGACATTCCACGCAATGCGTGGTACAATAGAGACAGTTAAGGGGAACACCCAAACAACAGGAGGAAATTAAAATGAACGAAAAAATGAAAGAACTTTGTGAGATCGTCGGCGTTAACCCTGAAATGATGCAGTACAATCGGATGACCACTGATGAAATTTTGGATTGCATTCACTGCGGCGTTGACGAAGATGGAGAAATCATCGACCTGGATACCGGGAAGGACACCGGCATTTGTTTCGACGAGATCGAATACTAACGACATCCGATGGCTGATTATTCCAACATGATTGGGAAAGCCTACAACTATTGGACTGTTGTAGGCCCATCTCCTACCCCGTGTTTTGTCCACTGCAAGTGCCGCTGCGGAACCGAGCGAGACGTAAATGTATCGTTACTAAAAAGCGGCAGCAGTAAATCTTGCGGCTGCATAAAAACGAAGAAAGACGGAACCCCATATGCGCCGAGATCAGCGGTTAAAAGGGTGGAAGCCGGTCAGCGATATGGACAGCTGACGGTTCTGGAAAAAACAGATCAGCGGCTAGTCGGCCGCGTCGTCTGGAAGTGCCTATGCGATTGTGGAAATGTGACCTATGTAACAGCATCCAGGTTAAAAAACGGTGCGACGAAAAGCTGTGGTTGTGCTGGTGCCCACACCAACCGGATGGATATTAGTGGGCAACGCTTTGGTCGGCTAATTGCGCTGGAACCAACCGACAAGCATCTATACAACAGTGTCATTTGGAAGTGCCGGTGCGACTGCGGAAAAACTGCCGAAGTCGCAGCTATCAATCTTCGGAATGGGAATACAAAAAGCTGCGGATGTCTGTTCTCCGAAGTCCACAGCGAAATGGCCAAGGACTTGCGGAAGGAACTGGAATTAGACTATATTGACGGTACGCAGGTGTCCCATCTGATGCAGCCGCCATCAGCGCGGAACACCAGCGGAAAAACGGGGGTGTCGTGGGACAAATCTTGCCAACTGTGGAAAGCTACCATCATCTTCAAAAGGCATTGTTACTATTTGGGCAGTAGCAAAGACATAGAATATGCCATCAGCCTGCGGGAAGAGGCCGAAAAGCGTGTGCATGGCGCATTCTTGGACTGGTATTACGAAACGTTCCCTGATCGAAAACGGAATAAGAAAGGAAAAGGTAAAATGACCAACAAACAATATTATTTTTGCGTGACAGAAGCCGCAAATTACAAAGATATGGATGCGTATGTGTCAGACGTTGCACTATCCACCGTCTGGGGCGACGCACCGGATGCCACCATCCCCCCCGCACGGCTGGAAAATCTGCGCAGCATTTATACCGCCGCAACCCGCACCATGCGGGAGATTGTTTCCGCTGCGGAAATGACCCAGGCAGCGTTTGCAGAACATTTTTGCATCCCCCGCCGAACAGTGGAAGACTGGTGCCGGGGCGCTAGAGAATGTCCAATGTATACCAGGTTATTGATGCAGCAGTGTTTGGGACTATTTGATCCCCCTGTAAAATAAAAGATGCGCCAGAATGGCGCATCTTTTATTTTCAAATTTGTGAAAAGAGCTTGACATTCTACGCAATGCGTGGTATAATAAAGACAGTTAAGGGGAACACCCAATAAAACAAAAAGGAGAAGTACGGCAATCCCCCAGGCCGGTGAAGGTCGCCGCTTGTTAAAACCCGTCGCCCAGGGTTAAGGGCAGAAAGGGCAATAAAAATGGCTAAAAAATTGACTGTGGAGCAGGTTTCCGCCGCGTTAATCGAAAATGTAAGCGCAGAGCTGTGCGAAAACGGCTTTGAATATTGGCTGCACATCGATGAAAACGGTGAAATCGTGCCTTTTGTCCAGTATGCCGCCGAGTCTTTTTCCCACGACATCCCCGCCGACGATGTCCCCGGATTTGAGGAGGCCGAAGATATGGATATTATATACCAGCAGGAAAGCATGGAAACGCCCTGGTTTCGGGAAGCCGTTTGCGATTTGACCGACCAGGCAAACGCCTGGATCGCCGAAAACTGTTAAATAGCGTTAAACGCCCCCGGATTTTCCGGGAGTTTTGGAGGGGGGGAGAGAAAATGTATGAGCACTGTTTGCCAGACACAAAAGGCCTTATCGTCGATTGGGAAGGCGAAAAGTATGAGCTTTTGGGAAATGTGAGTTGGTATGAAGAGGATCCCGTAAAAAGCCGGTTGGACAGTGACCCGGACGACCTGGAAAATTGTTTTTGGCCGGTGAGCGGCGAAGCCCAGTGTTGCCCGTTGTCATTGGCTGGTCAGGATATCGGGGATGTGACGTGGACGGCCTATTTCACCTTTACGGCGGACGACTATTCCCACTGGGCTTCTAACTGCGACGTTTTGCAATTTTTTGATGGGGTTCTTTCGACCGGCGACGACTGAACCCCGACTAAGCAAAACAAAGCACCCCCTGATTTTAGAAGGTGCTTTTTACCCCATATTTTTCCCCAACAGGATTTGCAATCTACAATACAATATATAATTATATGGACGTTTTGCGAAAGAAAATAACGCAATATAACTATATGGACGGAATATGCAAAATTCGAGTCCCATTATCCACCCCACAGAAAATCCCCTTGGAATTGTTCAAGTTCCAAGGGGATTTTCATATTCTTATCCATATCAATCATAAATTTGTTTAGAAAATTCAGCTTTTGAATATTCCATTTCACGGCGTTTGCCCCATAGTTTTCCCCAACCAGGTTTTTTAGCACTGTTTTTGCAGCCCGGAAACGAATTTTTCCAGCTTGTCCGCACTGTCTGCTTTTAGCTTTTGGGTAACGTGGGCATACACGTCAAGGGTGGTCGAAATGTTTGAGTGGCCTAGATTGGTTTGCAGCGTTTTCACGTCAACCCCGGCCTCCAAAAGTGCAACGGCGTAGGAGTGGCGCAGATCGTGGAACCTGGATTCCGGCATTCCGATTTTGGCAAATATTTTTTTCAAGTGTTTGTAAACCGTAATACCAACCAGGTGCTTTCCGGTATCGTCCGTAAACACAAGATTCATGTCGTTTCGGTATGTGCACGGGTCTTCGGCAGCGAGGGTCTGTTGGTGCCGCTGGATCGCTTTCAGCCTGGTTGCAATCATGGCGGGAATCGCAATATAGCGGATGTTGTCTTTTTTTGTGGATCGGAGCACATGGGTTCCTCCCCCCTGCTTGACCCTGGCCAGCTGCTTATTGACACATAGCCGGTTCCGCTTAAAGTCTACACAATCCCACGTCAGACCCAAAATTTCCCCTTGACGCATCCCCGTGAATACGTCAACCAAGTAGACATCTTCGTATTTGCTGTCCTTGATAGCGGACAAAAAGGCCGTGAGATCATCGTCTACAACCGGAGTTATCTCCCGCTTTTCCACCCTTGGCAGGGCGCAAGCGTCCGCCGGATTAAATGCTATGATCCGGCTGCGCACAGCCTGTGCCAATGCGCTGTGCAGAATACCGTGGATATTGCGGATGGTTTTTGCGGAAATATCGCCCCGTAGGCCGTTATAGAATCGCTGAATATCATTGGTCTGCAAATGCTCCAGTTTTATTTTCCCCAAAGCCGGAGCAATACGGTAGTCTATCCAGGTTTTGTAATTGGCTATGGTGGTTTCCTTCTTCTCCCCGGCGTAGTCGGTTATCCACAGATTCAGCCATTTTTCCACGGTGATACCGCTATTTGGATTGTATGCGCTGTCGGCACCGGATGAAACCACTTCCCGGAGCTTCTGGGCGACTTCCTTCTGGGTTTTCCCGGTGATGGATTTACGGACTGGCTTCCCAGTTAAAGGGTCACGTCCTGCCATGTAGCGGCCTTCCCAATAGGTGTATTTCGTGCCGTTTCTGACAATCTCCTTTTTTCGGATCGTGCCGGAGCCGGAGGCGGCTTTTCGTGGCATCAGGATTCCCCCCTATTCTTCCGATGCACAAAGCGGTGTGCACCGGCCATATAGATAAGCACAAGCACCGCAACGGTCACGCCGAGAATGCCCAGCAAAACGACAACGGATACTCTCCCCTCTCCTACCCGTATCAATCCCTGATACGGGTTTCTTGCGTCAAGGATCATGTAAACGAGCAGGACGGCAGCCAGCATCACGCACAGACCCAGAAGTCCGTAAACCAGAGGCTTGCTCCCGTCCTGCACGGTGTGCAATTCATGTTCTTTTTCTGCCAGGCGGTTTTCCCTGAATTCGATTCCGGTTAGCATGATCCGACTGCGGTCTACCAGCCTTCCAATTGCCCTATCTTTTTCGGCGAGAAGTTCGTCCTTGTGGCACAGCTCGGATTCCAGTCGCTCCACTTCTGCGGTGGTGTCTGGCGTTTCCGGCGCAAACATGGGCACGTCTAACGCATGTGCCAGTTCGTTCACGATGTAAATTCCAGGATCGTCCATCGTGCCCTGGAAGAAGCGGCACACCGTGTGATAAGGTATTTGGGTTTCGTCGGAAATTTCTTGATAGGTGCGCTTCTTGTCTAGCCTGGCCTGCCATAGGCTTTCGACAAATTCTCTCGTCTCTTGCGAATTCTTTCCTTCCTGCGATATTTTCAAAATCCTTCACCCCTATTTTGCATAACAATTTGACATGGTTTGCGTTACAATTTGCCCTTTCCGGTCGTTCCAAGTTTCGATTTCAGGTGATACAGTAATGGCAGCAACCGGCAAGGGACACACCGCACCGGCGGCAGCCCGGCTTCCTGATGGCACCAGGGGCCGGGCACATTAAGCTCAATCTGTTATCTCTCCCGCCATGTTCCCCATTTGAACGTAATTTTCATATACGTTCAAAGCGTGGCGCAGGCACAATTCATCCATCTTGTCTTGATACTTCATTAGTGTTTCATACGATTTTTGCAACCGATTCAAACGCCCTTTTGGGGTCTTCAATTTCAACGAGTTTTCATACTGATTTGCAAAAAAACGGTTTATAAAATCTAATATATGTATATTCTCATCACCATCTAGGCGATCTGTTGCCTCGATAATTTGTGGATTTATGGAAACCTTCTCCCGCATATTGCATAATTTCCTTGCCGTTTCAGCAAGTAATTCTAACCGTGAAAAAAACGTTTCTGGATCGGTGGTATCCTTGCAAATCTGGGCACTTTCGCGAATTATACGGACATAGTTTTGCGCTTCTTGTAAAAATATATTTTCCCCCTCAATTTTTTTGCCTTTAGAATCCACTTGGTTCCGTCCGATCTTTTCTGTATATGATATTCCAGTCCCGGGAACCGAAGCCCGAACATGTGCCCCTGTTTTTGTATTGAACGAAATTCCACCGGACTTATTACCTATGCTGATTCCGACACTTTTAGAGCCTATATTGATCCTTACTCCCGGAAAAATTTTTACGCTTTTTTGGAACCTGAATCCCATCGGAATACCCCCCTGTAAGTTATATCACACGGCACAACACTGGAACACGATAAATGAAAAAATTCTCTTCATTTTAATATTCCCTCTTTCTTTCATACCCGTTTTATGGTACCATTATCACTGTATAATCAAGTAAAACAAACAAATGTTTATATATTGTTCTTCTGCTTTTCTTTTCGCTCCTGTGCCCGCTGAATGTATTTATCCGCTTTGACAGAATAAAACTCGTCACGGCCTTTCAGCATATTGCAAAACGTTATAACATCATCATAGCGTTTTTGCTTAAAATACAAATCTGGAAGTTTGAAAACCCAGGTTGATCCAGAAAAATGCAGCCCACCATGCTTCCAGATATCTTCCCAGAATTCAACGTATCGTTCCAAATTTCTGGTTGCTTTGTAAGCCTCCTCGGCAACTTGTAATTTTTCCAACTCACGGTCAACAACTGAATTCTCCCTGTTTATACGGCTGATTTCTTGATAAAATCCCGGGTCTCGCTTTTTAATTTCTTGCAGTAGTGCTCGATCGCTCGACTTTTTCGTGGCAAGATAGTTCTTCCTAGCAGCCATACTTACTTCAATGGCCTCTTCCCAACTCATTGTTGGGCTATCCTCTATTTGCGATGCAACAGATTCAAGGTTGAACGTCGGGCCATAACGAGAATCAGATGTTGTCTTTTCCGGAGAATTATGAAGACTTACAACGCCTTTATTTTCTTCCAGCTCCTCGGCACCAAGCTCTGTCAGCTGGTACTTAGGGCAAAGCCCTGCGGCCAGCAGCGCATCATCAGAAACGGTCATCTTTGCCCGCTCGACCAGTTTTTCCTTATTCCCTGTAGCGGGAACTCCTGCGTCTTTTAGTAGCTGTTTTAACTGGGCCGCCGTAAGTGCACCAGCTGAATCTGCCAAAGATCCATATCGGATAAAGCAACGATTCTCTAGCGTACGCAGAATATAGGATACATTGCGTATACCATACTCAAACCACCAGAAAGACGGGTACCCCTTTGCGGGTCGTGGATATTGGCCCTTTGAGCAGTAGTACAGCAGCAAGATTTCAGCAGGGTATAAGCCATTTTTCGACTTCCATCCGTTTTTACGCTGTTCAAACGGAACAACATCATTCCCGGCTAAGTCTGTATCGGTGTAGTAGTCATCTGGCTGATAAAGTTGCTTTTCTTCGTCGGGGATTGGCGGTTCCAGATCCTCGCAAACAGTTGATGGGGGCGGGATAGGAACAGTATCGACCATTTTTGCATCGTGCGCATTTGCAAGGCAGTCCGCACATAACCCATTATTCAGCTGGAAAGAAAATAGCCGCCACCGTCCGCACTTTGTACACCTAGGCATTGGCAACACATCCTAAATCTGTATTTTTTTTGAAAGGGAGAGAGTATTATGACAACCGATCAAATTGCAACCATCTACTCAGAATTGCCAAAGGAACAACAAGAAAAGTTTATTGCTTTTCTGAATCGGCTTCTTTCTGAAGCGCAAGGAGATAGGCAACCGCTTCCTTCCGTTTCTGATCTGGCAGACTGTTAGCCAGCTCTGCGATATACATAGCCTCTACGCTCGTCCCGGGCGTGGGGGCTTTTTCTATGTTTTCAGATTCCTCCACTAAATACGAAACAGAAACACCTAGCTTTTCTGCGATTCTTGCAAGAGTGTCAGCTTTTGGCATTCCACCTTTTTTCCATTTGGAAAGGTTTCCTTGGCTCATGCCAAGTTCCGTTACCAAATTGGTCAATTTGATGTCTTTGCTATCGCACACTTCTCGCAAGCGTGAATAAAACACCGGAACCACCTCCTAAAAAATATTTTCCAAAAGTGCGTTAAAGCACTTGACAAATGCACTTTAGGAATGTATAATGTAACCAGAGTTAAGGAACACCTACAATATAACACAACAAGCAGAAAAATTCAAGGATTTAGATAACTTTTTGGAGGTAAACAACAATGGTAGAAATCGCAAGAATCATGACTTTCGGAACGGCGAACCGCCGTGATATCGTCCGCCGCCTGATGGGCTGCTGCAAATCCTTTAAGCAGCTGACCTTTGCGGATGCCCTTGCGTCCTACCGCTACGCTGAGACCCACGGCCTTGTGGTACACGGTAACGGGTACCTGGTAATTTATCACGATTGCGAAAACTAAACAGCCGGGGCGGGGCAACCCGCCCGACACAAGAAAGGATAGATAACAATGAAGGTACGGCAATTCTTGAACAAAATGCTTTACGCATCCAGCACAATCAAGCACATTTATGTTGTCCAGGGAACTCAAAAAACCGAACTTTTTGGAGTAGCCAGCGACCCTATGGCTACTGATTCGGCTTATGAAGATCAATTAAACGCACGACTTATTTCATTCCGTATTGCCAATGATAAATTAACCATTTATAGCAGCAAATAACGAGCCGAAACGGCCTCCGGGCCGTCCGCAGGGATTGCCCCCCCTGCGCTGACGATGGCAGGGCAAACACACAGAAAGGAAAACATGAGAAGAGGTAACTTTTTATGGACACTCAAGATATTTTCAAGAGAAATCTGGAATACCACCAGAAGGAAAAGGCCGCTCAGGCGGCAGACCGAGCACTGGATGCTTACGAAGTGGAAATGATCTCCGGCATCAACGCCCACCGGGCGGCCAGAGCTGCCCAGGCACTCAGCCGGGACGAGCTGATCGCCGAACGGGTGGCGGCTGACAAGGCCGCGCGGGAGGACATGGAACGGGAATATAAGTCTTCTGAGGCCATCAAACGGTATATTTTGGTGTGCCTGGCTACGCTGTGTTTTTCCGCATTCAGCCCATTCCCGGTGTGGGGAGCCGTTACTTTCTGCTTGGGCGGCGCAGTCTTCCCGGCGTCGTACATTTTCCGGCTGTACTACCCGATTGAAAACGAAAGTGAGGAATAAATCATGGACGAAAAGAAAGCGAGAAAGGCGATCACCGACATTCTTCTGGACATTGGCGCAGGAGAGCACCTGCTGGGCTTTCCAATGCTGGAAGACGCTATTTTGGTTTGGATGAACGGCGAACGCCGGAATATCTACAAGACCCTTGCCGTCAAGTACAGCTGCACTACACCTACGGTAGAGCGGAGAATCCGGCAGTGCATCAAGTACGCCTTCCAAAACGGTGAATACAAGGTGCTGGACGGCTATCTGCACGGAACTATCTCGGTCTGGAAGGACAAGACCCCGAATTATCCATTCTTTGCCAGGATTGCGCGAGCGGCGCAGGAGAAGCTGGAGTGGGGTGAAATCGATGGAAATTAACGCCCCTTACACGGAGGCAGAGCGGCGGGAATCCACCTGGGATAAGTACATGGCACGGCTCCTACATTGCGCCCGGTGCGGGCAACCGATAGCGGAGCCTATGGTTCTTTGCATCGATGCGGACGACCGGAAGGACTACTACTGCCCCCGGTGCATCGAGGCCATGACCGTTTTCAACGAGGAGGCGGAAAATTGGTAACGGATATCGAAATCGACGAAAGCGAAGAATTTCTGGATATCAGTAGCATCGGAAGTAGAATTCCCACGGTAACGTTTTATTCCTACCCTTCTGTCCGGTGCCTGGTCAGTTTCAATTTGCTTGCGGAAAAGTTGATCCATGATGTGGATTATGTGACGGTGAAAGCTGGAAAGAAGCACATCCTATTCCTTCCGGCAATACCGGGATGGAGCAGAAGAGTTCTGAGCCGCCGAAACCAAAGCGCACATATATCATTTTCGGCACTAGAGCCGTATGTGAAATTTGGAGTGCCATATCGGGCGTATCCATACAAGGGCGGCATCGCCATCAAGCGAAATGAACCGCTATCCTAGCGAAAGGAGGAAAAGAATGAAAAGAACGAATTACAGAACCATAAATTTTATGAAAATGCGAAAGCTACGACTAAGAGCAGGCATGACGCAAAAGCAACTTGGCGAAGAAGTCTTGGTAACAGCAAGCATGATTAACCAAATCGAGCACGGTAAAAAGGGCGCTTCTAGAGAGTTGATTAAGGATATCGCCAAAGTGTTAGACGTCTCCCCTCGTGAGCTTCTTTAAGGAGGTGCAATATGGAAAAGCTGACCTTAAGCGTGACGGAAGCGGCGGAAGTTATCGGGATTTCTCGACCCGCCATGTACAATCTGATACCTGT
>ENA-OZRY01000153-OZRY01000153.1-human-gut-metagenome-genome-assembly--contig:-NODE-153-length-15326-cov-23.195403_pt1 | contig 15326 bp, 12 predicted proteins | sample MGYA00243275_ERZ653959 | MGnify/ENA primary metagenome ERZ653959 (study PRJEB26926, sample SAMN06164579) | human gut metagenome | biome: ENVO:00009003; feature: ENVO:2100002; material: ENVO:00002003...
GCTCGGAGATGTGTATAAGAGACAGCTTATAATTTGATAGCTGCAAACTCGCAATATACCCCCTCCGCTGAAAACTGTCACAACTGTCACAACTGTCACACTGTAACGCCTTGGATCTTTTCTTTTCTGTATCTCTTAAAGTGACAGATTTTTGATGTTTGTAAAAACATTTTCTCCACTCCGTATAGGTTGTCCTACATGGAGTGGAGAATTTCGTATCGTGTGGAGTATCTTCTATGTCATGACCAGATCCAGGTCCTTTGTGAGTTTTTTCATCGCAGGGTTCTTCTCCATAAGAAGTTCCAGGACTTCATTCTTGGTCAGAACCTTGCCTACCTCTTCCTGGTCGGCAAGGCGGTAGCTGATGCTCAGTTCGCTGTTGTGAAGACCTAAGACGAAAGTCTTGAGAATGCGGTTCTTGATGTTCAAAACGTCGTCTAGTAAGAGCTGGTTGTTGATGATAACCTCTATCTGCGGATAGTTGGTTATCTTCGGTACAATACTCTTCATGCGGTTGGCTAAGCCTATGAAATCCAGCTTGTTCTGCATTCTCATGCACATACTGAACCATGTTGCTTCCACCTGCTCCTGGGTGAACTCGTTCTGGTCGCCCGTGATGGTCGCTTTTTCCTCATTGGTATCATCATACGGACTGTGCAGGCGGCGCTGGTTCTCCTCCCTCTTCTTCAGGTTAGAGAAAGTCATGCCTATGCCGCCCAACTTGATATTCTTGAGTCGTGGCTTGTGAGGCGATGCAGCATCAGTAACAGCTCCGGCAGCGGCTGAGCCTTCTGGAGAGGCAGATGCGGCTGCGGTGGCAGATGCAGAATAAGATGCAGCATTGGAGGCTGCAGAAGCGGCTGTCGGTGCCCCTGACGAAGGCACAGCAGCAGCTGTAGCAGCAGACGCTCCCGGCTGTGATGACCGGTTTTCGCTGCTGCCGGAAGGCTCAGAACCTGCACCCTGAGAGGCAAGCTTAGACTGAGCCAGAAGTTTCTGAAACAGGGATTTTAATCTATTGGGCGTACGCCCCGCACTAGGCACATCCTGATCCTCGGGCTGCGTAATCTGGCCTATCTGTATCAGGGTGAGCTCTACCAGTAATCGCTTGTTGCTGCTGGCGCGGTAATGGATATCGCACTGGTTCATCAGTTCCAGCGCCTTATATAAGAAAGGTGTAGGTGCCTTCTGGGCCTGAGCCTGGAACTTGGCTTTCTGGTCGTCGCTGGTTTCGAGCAGAGGCAGGGTCTGAGAATCCTTCGCCATCATCACATTGCGCACATGCTGGGCAAGCCCCTGTATCATGTTGCCGCCATCGAAACCGCGGCTCAAAATGCCGTCGAGTGTTACCATCATCTCGGCTACCTTGTTCTCCAGAGCCAGGTCTACCAGACGGAAATAGTTGTCGCTGTCGAGCACGTTCAGGTCCTCGATCACCTTCTGGTAAGTGATGTTGCCCATGCAGAAGCTGGCAGCCTGGTCGAAGATAGAGAGGGCATCGCGCATACCTCCGTCAGCCTTTTCGGCTATCACGGCGAGCGCCTGTTCTTCATATTGTATGCCTTCCTTCTCAGCCACCATCTTCAGGTGGTTGATGGTGTTGGCTACCGTCATTCGCTCGAAGTCGTAAATCTGGCATCGGCTCAGAATGGTAGGCAGAATCTTATGCTTCTCGGTAGTGGCGAGGATGAAGATGACATGCTGAGGTGGCTCTTCCAGCGTCTTGAGAAAGGCGTTGAAGGCTGCTGTAGAGAGCATGTGGACCTCATCGATGATAAACACTTTATACTTGCCCACCTGAGGCGGAATGCGGGTCTGCTCCATCAGAACCTTAATCTGGTCAACACCGTTGTTGCTGGCGGCATCCAGCTCGAAGATGTTGTAGGAACGCTGCTCGTTGAAGGCACGGCAGCTCTCACATTCGTTGCATGCCTCGCCGTCTTCACGAGGATGCTCGCAGTTGATTGCCTTCGCAAAAATGCGGGCACAAGTGGTTTTTCCCACACCTCTCGGACCGCAGAAAAGATAGGCGTGCGCCAGCTTGCCGCTCTTCACTGCATTCTTCAAAGTGGTGGTCAATGCACTCTGTCCGACAACCGAATCGAAGGTCATCGGACGGTACTTTCTTGCAGAAACTATATACTCTTCCATTATTTTTTCTTAATTGATGATGCAAAGATAACAAAAAAATATTATCTTTGCAAACAAATTCGGAAGAAATGAGTAAAAAACTTGGTATTATATGGAATTATCTCGCTCATTATAAGTATCTTATAGTGATTGTAACGGGTGTTCTGGCAGTTGGTGTAGTTGACGACAACAGTGTAAGACAGCACATTAAGTACCAGATAGAGATAGCTACGCTCCGTTCGGAGATAGAAAAGTATCGTGAGCAGTATGAAAGCGACAAGCGTACCCTGCGCGATATGCAGCATGGTGTGCGGGCATTTGAGAAGATAGCCCGCCAGCGTTATTTCATGAAGGCTGATGATGAAGATATCTTTGTATTGAGTTCGGATATTCCGGAAAAAACTAACGAACAAGACGAAAATGAAACAATTGAGTAAACAGGAAAGTGCTATTTTCTTGCTGGGCGGCGTGCTGATGGTTGTCGGTGCGGCTTGCTTCGCATTTGGTTTTTCACATCCGCAGCTGGTGCAGGTAACGAGCTGGGGGTTCCTGCTGGGCACCATACTGTTCAGTGTAATGCAGGCGATGCAGTTCTATGAGGGACCTTCGCTGGTTATCCACCGCCTGAAGCGCATGCAGTATGTAGCAGACATCTTCTTCGTGCTCTCAGGCATCTCGATGGTAGATACGGTGTATGCTTTCCTGCGCCGCTGGTTTGAGAATTATGAGACCTATATCACCTATTTCTATAATAAGTGGGTAGTCTTCCTTCTCATCGCAGCCCTGCTGGAACTGTATACCACGCATCGCATCTCTCATGAACTGAAGAAGGAAAACAATCAGTAATATAGAAAGGACGAGAAAAAAGCTTTCGGTGGCCAATAGGAGTGCAAACAAAACATAAATCTTGTAAGAATGAATTAAATTGCTGCAATTTATTTCGTCAGTTCAAATTAAGATTGTATTTTTGTTCACCGAAAGTGATATAGATAGCTTATGAATAGAATATTTTACGCATTCATTGCCTTGATGGCACTTGCATCTTGTGCCAACAGTTACGATATCTCGGGTACTTCTAACGTAAGTACTCTGGACGGACGCATGCTGTACCTTAAGATACTGGAAAACAACGATTTCAAGAACGTGGATTCTTGCGATGTAGTGCACGGACAGTTCCATTTTCAGGGTTCTGTCGACTCTATGAAGATGGCGAATATCTTCATGGATGATGACCTTGTGCTGCCGCTGGTGCTGGAGGGTGGAAGCATTACGGTGAAGCTCGATGATACACAGCAGGTGGTAAGCGGTACTCCTATGAACGATAAACTCTTCGGATTCTTCAAGAAATACCAGCAGATTCAGAATCAGTTGCGCGAACTGGTACACAAGCACGACCAGGCTATCATGAACGGTAGCGATATGGTGGCTGTCAACAAGCAGCTGAATGAGGAATCCATCCGCCTTTCTGAGCAGGAAGACAAGCTCATCACTTCGTTTGTTACCGACAACTTCAACAATGTGCTGGGACCGGGCGTCTTCTTCCTCGTTACAATGGGCAACCAGTATCCGATGCTCTCTCCTTGGATTGAGGATATCATGAGCAAGGCTACCGACTATTTCAAGAATGATCCTTATGTAAAGGACTATTATAAGAAAGCTCAAGAGAATCAGGAGATTATGAACGGTACACGAGATGCGCAGAGCGGCATGCAGCCAGAGATGGAAGCGGCTCCACAGGTAAATCCTGATGCGGCTCCGGCACCTACAGCCAACGAACTGGCTGCGCCTACGATTCCTGAAAAACAGGAAGGTAAGGAGTAGAAACAGGGCTCTTTCAGGGTCTTGGGCATTAACATCTTGTAAAACTCTTCATTTTATAAGTTTAGTAATATGAAATTAATCAAGAATGGAACCATTATAAATGAGGGTCGCTCTTTTGTGGGCGACCTCTTGTTGGATGGTGAATTTATCAAGGAGATATATGAAGGCGAGGCACCCCGTGGCAATTACGATGAAGTCATCGATGCCTCGGGGTGTTTTGTTTTGCCGGGTGTGATTGATGATCATGTTCACTTCCGTGAGCCGGGACTTACGCAGAAGGCTGACATCGAGAGCGAAAGCCGCGCTGCTGCCTTTGGTGGTGTGACCAGTTATTTTGATATGCCTAACACGGTACCTCAGACTACCACTCTGGAGGCCTGGCAGGCAAAGCGGAAGCTGGGCGCTGAGAAGAGTCATGTGAACTACAGTTTCTTCTTTGGTGCTACCAATGATAATGTAAATGATTTTGAGCAGCTCGATACGCATCGTGTTCCGGGAATCAAGCTCTTTATGGGCTCCAGTACGGGCAATATGCTGGTGGATAAATATGAGGCGCTGCAGGCTATCTTCAAGAAGGCGAAAGAGCTGGATTTGCCGGTGATGACCCACTGTGAGGATACCGAAATCATTAACCGCAACATGCAGCTGGCTAAGCAGAAATGGGGGGAAGACCCTGCCGTAGAACATCATCCGGAAATACGCAGCGAGGAGGCTTGCTATGAAAGCAGCCGTCTGGCGGTGCTGCTGGCTAAGGAAAGCGGGGCGCATCTCCATATCGCTCACGTTACTACGGCTAAGGAACTGGAGTTTTTTGGTAAGGATGAAAATATTACAGGCGAGGCTGTTGTGGCTCATCTTATGTTCTCGGACAAAGATTACGCTGTGAAGGGCGCACGCATCAAATGCAACCCTGCAGTAAAGACCGCTGCTGATCGAGGAGCTTTGCGTAAGGCGCTGAGTAATGGTAAGATAACTGTAGTAGGTACCGATCATGCTCCTCATCAGTTGAAGGATAAACAGGGCGGTTGTGCCAAGGCTGCATCAGGTATGCCAATGGTACAGTTCTCGCTGGTAAGCATGCTGAAACTTGTTGACGAAAAGGTAATCAGTATCGAGCGCCTGGTTGAACTGATGTGCCATAATCCAGCCCGTCTGTTCCATATCAGTCAGCGCGGCTTCCTGCGTCCGGGTTATAAGGCAGATGTCGTTGTGGTGCGCAAGGGAGAGCCTTGGAAGGTGACCGCAGAGGTGATTCAGAGCAAGTGTAAATGGAGCCCTGTAGCGGGTGATGAGTTTGCATGGAAAGTGGAACAGACTTTCTGTAACGGTAGTCTGATCTATAACAAAGGCGTGTTTGATGCCGCTTGCAGAGGAGAGGAACTGGAGTTCAGAAACAATTCCTGAAAAAGGAAAATTTTACGGGAATTGTAAAATAAAATATCGTATCGGATGCGAAGAATAGTATACAATATAAGCGAAATTGAGCCATATATCAACTGGCTATACTTTTATCATGCCTGGGGATTGAGCGGCAAACCTCGAGAGGAAAAGGAAAAACTGAAGGCTGAGGCGCTCGATATGCTCCATTCATGGGAAGGCGAATATCATACCTATGCCGTCTTCGGACTCTTCGAGGCGAACAGCGAGGGGGATGATATCTGGCTGGAAGGGCAGACAGTCCGCTTCCCGATGCTCCGTCAGCAGCATCCGGCGGCTCAGGGAGAACCCAATCTCTGTCTGGCTGATTTCATCCGTCCTTTGGGCAGTGGAATAACAGACCGGCTGGGTATCTTCTGCACGACGGTAGATGGCGGTCTGGAGAAGAAATATCGCTCGGACGACTACCTCAATATGATGGCACAGACACTCTGCGACCGGTTGGCTGAAGCCACGGCAGAAAAGTTGCACGAAGAGGTGAGACGCAGCATCTGGGGCTATGCTCCCGGCGAGCAGCTGAGCATCGAAGACCAGCATCTGGAGCGCTATCAGGGCATCCGTCCGGCTATAGGATATCCTTCGTTGCCCGATACCAGTGCCAACTTCATCATCGACCAGCTCATCGATATGAGTCAGGTGGGCATCCGGCTCACCACAAGCGGAATGATGACGCCTCATGCCAGTGTCTCGGGGCTGATGTTTGCACATCCCAAGTCGCGGTATTTCGAACTGGGACGGATAGGAGACGACCAGCTTCGCGACTATGCACAGCGCAGAGGAGTGCCCGTGCAGGCAATGAAAACGTATCTTCAATCAAGTTTGATCAAAAAATGATAGCAAGAATATTGATACCCGTAGTGGTATTCACCCTGTTGCCGTATCTGTGGATATATAAAAGGTATGGCAAGTTACGGCTGAAAAGTCTCTGGCAGCGGGTGCTCTTCTGGTTGCCGGCTTTCGTGGTTATCGCCTACAGTGCATATATCACGATGCTGCCCAACTTCCTGCCACGCAATCCGGTGCTCATCGACATCTGGTTTGTGATAATGGCAGTATGTGCGGTTCCGCAGTTTGTCTTCAGCCTGTTCTGTGTCTTCGGTTGGTGCTGTATGCGGCTCCTTCACGGCCATCGCAACTGGGGCAAGCTCCTCGGACTGGTAGTGGGAGCGGTGGCGTTCTTCTGCTTTATCTACGGATTTACCGAAGGTTTTCCTAAGATGCAAGTCAAGCGTATCACCATCTATGTACCTAATCTGCCGAAGTCTTTCGAGGGCTATCGCATCGTTCAGTTCAGCGATATCCATCTCGGGTCATACTATGGCTGGCGTGGTCATCTGCCTCAGCGCGATATCGACAGCATTAATGCCGAAAAACCTGATCTGATTTGCTTTACGGGTGATTTACAGAATGTTACGCCCGATGAACTGCCTGAGTATCAGGCGCTGCTCAGCAGTCTGAAAGCCAGAGATGGCGTGATGAGTGTGCTGGGCAATCACGATTACACCTATTATATGGATGTAGATGATGAGCAGGAGATAGCTGCGCTCGAGAAGCGGATGCAGGACTTCCAGCGGAGTTGCGGATGGCGCCTGCTGATGAATGAGCATGTGGCGGTACATAGAGGCGCTGACAGCATCTATGTAGCTGGTACAGAGAACTATGACAATCCAAAGCGAACCAATGTAAGAAAGGCGCTGTATGGCATCAGACCGGGCTCTTTCGTGCTGATGCTGCAGCATATTCCGAAGCAATGGCGCGAGACCTGGCCTTCTACTATTAATAAGGAGAAGGATGAGGATGGCGATGTGATAGGACCTGACAGGAAGGATTCGCTGGTCGTAGCACCGCAGCTTACGCTGAGCGGTCATACGCATGCGGGGCAGATCAGTATCCTGGGCTTGCGTCCGTCGATGTTTACTCCTTATGATTACGGCCTCTTCGAGGAGGAGGGTTGCCAGCTCTATACCACATCGGGTCTGGGCGGTACCGTTCCAATCCGCATAGGGGCTACGGCAGAAATCGTGGTCATCACACTCAAAAGAAAATGAGGAGTGTTGAATGTTAAATGTTGAGTGTTAAATTATTCATTCTTAAATAAAAAATGAAGTACTTATATCGTCTGTATCAGCTTGTAATATGCTTGCCTATCCTATTGGTAGCTAGCGTTTTAACCAGTCTGTCTACCGTTTTGGGATGTATGCTGGGCAATGGCCATTTCTGGGGCTATTATCCCGGCAAGTATTGGTCCTGGCTTTGGGTCCGCATCCTCCTCCTGCCTGTAAAGGTGGAGGGACGTGAGCATCTCAAGAAGAACCAGAGTTATGTTTTCGTGGCCAATCATCAGGGCGCTTTCGATATCTTCCTGATTTACGGTTTCCTGGGCAGAAACTTCAAGTGGATGATGAAGAAGGGCTTGCGCAAAGTGCCTCTCATCGGTATCGCCTGTGAGTATGCGCACCACATCTTTGTAGACAAGAGCGGACCTTCTAAGATCCGTGCTTCTTATGACCGTGCTCGCGAGGTGCTTAAAGAGGGCATGTCGCTGGTGGTATTCCCAGAGGGTGCCCGTTCGTTTACGGGGCACATGGGCGTGTTCCGCCGCGGTGCTTTCATGCTTGCCGATGAACTGCAGTTGCCGGTATGTCCGCTTACCATCAATGGCAGTTTTGATGTGAAGCCTCGCATGAAGGACATCTACTGGGCTTTCTGGCATCCTCTGAAGCTCACCATTCATGAGCCTATCGAGCCGATAGGCAAGGGAGCTGACAATATCAAGAACCAGATGAACAAGAGCTATGAGGCGATCATGAACGGACTTGACAAGAAATATCAGGGTTTTGTAGAGAATCCGGACCAATAATTTCGGTTTTTCGCTTGTTATTTCAAAAATAAGTTGTAATTTTGCATCTGTATTACATTATTTAGTATCAGAATCATTAAAATTAGAAGAAGTTATGAGTGATAGCATAGTAATCATTCCTACATATAATGAGAAGGAAAATATCGAGAAAATCATCCGTGCTGTCTTCGGTCTCGAAAAGCAGTTTGATATCCTCGTTATCGATGACGGAAGTCCTGACGGTACTGCTGCCATTGTTAAGGGCTTGATGGCTAATGAGTTTGCCGGTCGTCTGCATATCCTGGAGCGTTCGGGTAAACTCGGTTTGGGTACTGCCTATATCATGGGCTTCAAATGGTCATTGAAGCAGGGCTATGACTTCATCTTCGAGATGGATGCCGACTTCAGTCATGATCCTAATGATTTGCCTCGTCTCTATGCGGCAACTCACGATGAGGGGTATGATGTGGCTGTAGGCTCAAGATATATTTCGGGTGTGAACGTGGTCAACTGGCCTATTGGACGCGTATTGATGAGCTATTTCGCTTCTAAATACGTACGTATCGTAACCGGATTTAAGGTGAATGATACCACAGCTGGATTCGTCTGCTACCGACGTAAGGTGTTGGAAACCATAGATTTGGATGCTATCCGCTTCAAGGGCTATGCTTTCCAGATAGAGATGAAATATACGGCTCATCGAATAGGTTTCAAGATCAAGGAGGTGCCTGTCATCTTTGTTAACCGTCGTGAAGGTGTGAGCAAGATGAGTGGTGGCATCTTTGGTGAGGCTTTCTTTGGCGTGATGCGACTGCGCCTGGATGGCTGGTTCAAGAAATATCCGAAGAAGGATTAATACTCAGTAATCACTAATCAGTACTTGGATGGAAATCCAAAAGATAGAAAAAACATACGGGCGTTCGCCACAGGCGGATGCCCTCTTTGATTTGATGGGGAAGAAGTCGGTTCATTCCATTTTTCTCCAGGGCTTGCTGTGCTCTTCGGCTCCGATGTTCTTTGCTTCTCTGCAGGGGAAGATGAGGCGTTCGGTACTCTTCGTACTGGATGATGCCGATGAAGCAGGCTATTTTTATCACGATCTCACTCAGATGATGGGGCAGGAGAAGGTCTTCTTCTTTCCTTCCAGCTATCGGCGTGCCGTGAAATACGGGCAGCGTGATGCAGCGAACGAAATCCTACGTACAGAGGTGCTGGCGCGCCTCTCTTCGGGAGGACATTTCCCGGTAGTCACTTATCCCGATGCACTGGCAGAACTCGTTGTGGCTAAGCAGAATCTGGATGAACGGATTCTGAAACTGACTGTAGGCCAGCAGATTGCTCAGACCGATGTGGTTCATACCTTGCGCGATTTCGAACTCAAAGAAACCGATTATGTTTATGAACCGGGCCAGTTTGCCGTGCGTGGAAGCATCCTCGATGTCAATTCCTACAGCTGCGAATATCCGTTCCGTATCGACTTCTTCGGCGATGAGATTGACACCATCCGTACCTTTGATGTTGAGACCCAGCTCTCGCAGGCAAAGCGCACAGAGATAGAAATCGTGCCCGAACTCGCCCATATCGAGAGCAACAAGCAGTGTTTCCTCAATTTCCTCTCCGAAAGTACGCCAGTCGTTGCGAAAGACCTTTCTTTCGTTTGCGACCGCATCGGTCAGATCTATACCGAAGGCTTCTCATCGCAGAGCCTTACCGAGCAGCTGGAGGGAGCTACTGAGGTAGAGGCTGAGCGCATCAGACATGACATGAAGACCGAGCTCAACCTCGTTTCTCCGCTCGATTTCAAGAAGGCAGTAGCGGCTCATCTCCGTATCGAGTTCGGCAAGGTCGCTCCGTCAGAGAGTTCGGCTGTGATACCTTTCAATATCGCTCCACAGCCTCTTTTCCATAAGAATTTCAATTTGCTTTGTCAAACTCTGGAGGATTTCCTGCTCCAGGGTTACACCTTATATATATTGGCAGATAGCCAGAAGCAGCAACAGCGCCTGAAGGATATCTTTGAAAGCGAAGAGCTGAAGCGCTACGCCATCCGTTTTACACCGGTAGACAAGACGCTTCATGAAGGCTTTACTGACCATGACAAGAAGTGCTGTTTCTTTACCGATCATCAGATTTTTGACCGTTTTCATAAATATAACCTGCGCTCAGATAAAGCGAGAGCCGGCAAGATGGCACTCACCATGAAGGAACTGCAGGAGATGGAAGTGGGAGATTTTATCGTGCATGTAGACTTCGGTATCGGCAAGTTTGGCGGTCTGGTTAGGGTTCCTACGGGCAACAGCTATCAGGAAATGATCCGAATCGTCTATACGAACAATGACAAGGTGGATGTTTCTATCCACTCGCTTTATAAAATCAGCAAATATCGCCGCAGCGATACCGGTACTCCGCCTCGCCTGTCTACACTGGGTACAGGTGCCTGGGATAAACTCAAGGACAAAGCTAAGAAGCGAATCAAGGACATTGCGCGCGACCTGATCAAACTCTATGCCCAGCGCCGACGGGAGAAGGGATTCGCCTTCAGTGCCGACAATTATCTGCAGCATACGCTGGAGGCTTCCTTCCTGTATGAAGATACGCCAGACCAGAATAAGGCTACTCAGGAGGTGAAGAAGGATATGGAGAGTGGCAGACCGATGGACCGTCTGGTTTGTGGCGATGTGGGCTTCGGCAAGACTGAGGTTGCCATTCGTGCAGCCTTCAAGGCTGCGTGCGACAGCAAGCAGGTTGCGGTGCTGGTGCCTACTACCGTTCTGGCTTTCCAGCACTATCAGACTTTCAAAAAGCGTTTGGAAGGCATGCCTGTAAGGGTAGACTATCTCAGTAGAGCCCGTACAACGAAGGAAACCAGAGAGGTGCTTGACGCCCTGAAAGAGGGTAAGATTGATATCCTCATAGGTACGCATAAGCTGATATCAAAGACCGTGAAATGGCATGACCTGGGGCTGCTCGTCATCGATGAAGAGCAGAAGTTCGGTGTGTCTACCAAAGAGAAACTCCGTCAGCTCAAGGTAAATGTCGATACACTCACGATGAGTGCCACTCCGATTCCGCGAACCCTCCAGTTCTCTCTGATGGGCGCCCGGGATATGAGTATCATGCGCACTCCGCCACCTAACCGTTATCCGATTCATACCGAACTGGTAACGTTTAGTAGTGAAGTTATCTGCGATGCCATCAATTTCGAGATGAGCCGAAACGGACAGGTTTATTTCGTATGCGACAGAATATCCAAGCTTCCGGAGCTCAAGATGCTCATAGAGAAGCATATTCCAGACTGTAGGGTAGCAATCGGTCACGGACAGATGAAGCCTGAGGATTTGGAGAAAATCATCATGGGCTTTATCAATTACGATTATGATGTACTGCTTTCTACCACTATTGTAGAGAACGGTATCGACATTTCGAATGCCAATACGATTATCGTGAGCGATGCTCATCACTTCGGATTGAGTGACCTGCATCAGATGCGTGGACGCGTAGGAAGAAGCAACAAGAAGGCTTTCTGCTATCTGATGGCGCCACCTAAGAGTGCACTTACTCCTGAGGCGCGTCGCCGTCTGGAGGCTCTGGAGACGTTCAGCGAACTGGGTAGCGGCTTCAATCTCGCCATGCAGGACCTGGATATCCGCGGTGCGGGTAATCTGCTGGGCTCTGAGCAGAGCGGTTTTATGGAAGATCTGGGTTATGAAACCTACCAGAAGATTCTCTCTCAGGCTGTCACAGAGTTGAAGAACGAGGAGTTCTGTGATCTTTATCAGGAGAAGATGGATGAAGGTGCCCAGCTTACGGGTGATGATTTCGTTGACGATTGTGGCATAGAGAGCGATCTGGAGATGTATTTCCCTCAGACTTATGTGCCGGGTGACAGTGAGCGCATGCTCCTTTATCGTGAACTGGACCGTCTGGAGAGCGATGAGGAAGTAGAGGCTTACCGCAAGCGTATGATAGACCGTTTTGGTCCTGTGCCTCATGAAGCAGACGAACTGATGCATGTGGTAGGTTTGCGTAGGGTAGGCAAGAAGCTAGGTTGCGAGAAGATTGTTCTCAAGCAGGGCTATATGCAGATGCAGTTTGTGAGCAATGTAAACAGTCCGTTCTACAGAAGTCAGATGTTTAACCGCATACTCGCTTACGTTACCAGTCATATTCAAGATTGTGTTCTGAAGGAAAAATACAACAAGCGAATGCTTCGCATCAATGATGTGAAGACTGTAGGGCAGGCTGTAAATCTGTTGAATCAGATATCGCAGATAGATTTAGGTAATGAAAAGAAATAATCTGTGTCTACAGTCTATGGGTAAAATCCTCTATCAATTGTGGGAGTAGACAATAAAATAGACTATTGATTTATACTGAAAGGTTATAAATCAGACAACGTTACATGATGATATGTTAACTTTACATGATGATATGTTTCAGTTTAGTGTATAAAAAAACATTGGAATCTCAATATCCCTATTGAACTCCAATGTTTTATTTTTTTTGTATAAGTAAAAGATGATGATAAGCGTTTCACAACGCATTTTGAATTTTTCTGTTGCAAAGATACTATTTTCCATTATAATATAGGGTGTAATATTTGGTATTTTATGGGGTAATATTTGATTAAGTTTATAAAAATGACACTGAAAATACACTTATTCAATAAATAATACCTGTAGAATGAACTATTTTATTGCATAAAAATAAAAAAATAGTGGAAAAACACATAAAAAAGTTCTTTATTTCATTTTTTTATTTGTACCTTTGTTCAGGCATACAACAATTTTAAACATATATATAAATATGAGACAGAAAAAGTACATCTTAAGCGAGCAGGAACTTCCTACTCAGTGGTACAACATTCAGGCAGATATGCCTAACAAGCCATTGCCACCGTTGAACCCTCAGACACACCAGCCAATGAATGCTGATGATTTGTCACATGTATTTAATAAGGAGTGCTCAAAGCAGGAACTTGATACAGAGCACGCTTGGATTGATATTCCGGAAGATGTGCTGGAGAAGTACACCTTCTACCGTTCAACCCCTCTTGTACGTGCTTACGCCCTTGAGGAGGCACTCGGTACTCCGGCGCATATCTATTTCAAGAATGAGAGTATCAATCCGTTAGGCTCTCATAAAATCAATTCAGCCATTCCTCAGTGCTACTACTGTAAGCAGGAGGGTGATACCAATGTCACTACAGAGACAGGTGCAGGTCAGTGGGGTGCAGCCCTCTCTTATGCAGCAAAACTCTACGGCCTGGAGGCAGCAGTTTATCAGGTAAAGATTACCATGCAGCAGAAACCATACCGTTCCAGCATCATGCGTACGTTTGGAGCCACTGTAGAGGGTTCTCCTTCCATGAGTACACGCGCAGGTAAGAACATTATCACTCGTGATCCTCATCATCCTGGTTCGCTCGGTACTGCCATCAGTGAGGCTGTTGAGCTGGCTACAACCACACCGGGCTGTAAGTATACGCTGGGTTCTGTGCTCAATCATGTGGCACTTCACCAGACCATTATCGGTCTAGAGGCAGAGAAGCAGATGGCGATGGCAGGTGAGTATCCTGATCAGGTGATTGCTTGTTTCGGTGGTGGTAGTAACTTTGGTGGTATTGCCTTCCCATTCCTCCGTCACAACTTCACAGGCGAGCGCCATACTGAGTTTATAGCAGCAGAGCCGGAGAGCTGTCCTAAGCTGACTCGCGGTAAGTTCGAGTATGATTTCGGTGATGAGGCAGGTTACACTCCATTGCTGCCAATGTTTACTCTGGGTCATGATTTCAAGCCTGCCAACATTCATGCAGGTGGTCTCCGTTATCATGGTGCTGGTATGATTATCTCCCAACTTCTGAAGGATGGTTATCTGCATGGTGTAGATATTCCTCAGCTGGAGTCATTCAAGTCAGGTATGCTCTTCGCTCAGACCGAGGGTATCATTCCTGCTCCAGAGAGCTGTCATGCGATTGCAGCCACTATACGTGAGGCTCTGAAGGCTAAGGAAGAGGGCAAGGAGAAGGTTATCCTGTTCTGTCTCTCAGGTCATGGTCTTATCGATATGCCGTCTTACGATAGCTTTATCAATGGCGATTTGCACGATTATTCTGTGAGTGATGAAGAAATCCAGCAGTTCCTCAAGGATGTGCCAAAGGTTGACTAAATTATAGTTAACAGTATATAGCAAACAGTTGACAATTATTCTTTGAGATCTATTGAAATAACAATATCACATTATAAAAGAAGCCAGGCTGCGAAAAGCAACCTGGCTTTTTATTTAGAGATTCTATTTTCTTTTATTTAGAAATTCTATTCTCAGTGCGAGACTTCTATCTTTCATTAGAAGTTCAACCACTCTTCGATAGCCTTAGCGATGACATCGAAGCTTGTGGTAGGTTCGAAGCGGGCTACAACCTGACCCTTCTTGTTAACGAGGAACTTGGTGAAGTTCCACTTGATATCGGCACTCTCCTTGTAGTTAGGATCAGCCTCGCTCAACATCTTGTCGAGAACAGGGTAGAGAGGGTGGCTCTCGTCCCAACCAGCAAAGCCCTTACATTCTTTCAGAAATTTGAAGAGAGGGGCAGCATCGTCTCCGTTTACCTTGATCTTCTTGTAGCGCTGGAACTCTGTGCCGTATGTAAGCTTGCAGAACTGATGAATGCTTTCATCTGTACCAGGGGCTTGCTGACCAAACTGGTTGCAAGGAAAATCAAGTATTTCGAAACCTTGAGAATGATAGGTCTCATAAAGTTTCTCCAGTTCCTCATACTGAGGGGTGAAACCACACTTTGTAGCGGTGTTAACGATGAGCAGCACTTCGTTGGCATACTCCTTAAGGGAAACATCCTTTCCCTTTCTGTCTTTAACAGAAAATTCGTAAACAGTTCTCATTTTTTTTATCTTTATGTATGTGTTATCTATATTTCCGATCCCAACTTATATAATCTAGAGTGCAAAGATACTACTTTTCTCTTAGAATACTTCAAGAGTTTTTTTAAAAATTCTAAAAATCGAACAAAATCATAGATGAAGGAATAAGCGTAATATATCTGTCTCTTATACACATCTGACGCTGCCGACGATCTTACGCG